>Ga0209702_10000559_pt1 | contig 78095 bp, 58 predicted proteins | sample FRY01_FD_187210 | JGI IMG/M metagenome (GOLD analysis project Ga0209702, IMG submission 187210) | Freshwater microbial communities from Lake Fryxell liftoff mats and glacier meltwater in Antarctica - FRY-01 (SPAdes) (version 2) | ecosystem: Environmental > Aquatic > Freshwater > Ice > Glacier...
CGTTCCTGGCGATGTTGAAAACAGCCTTTTGTTGCAAGCGGTCCGGCATACGAATCCGGATCTGCAAATGCCCCCCGAAAGCAAACTGAGTCCAGCCAAGATCGCCCAGCTGGAGCAGTGGATAAAGTCTGGCGCGGTTGATCCTCGTGATGATACTGAAACGTCCGCAAAGCATGTCGTAGCCGATCCCAAAACGTTTTGGTCTTTTCAGCCAATTCGAGTAGTGCCACCGCCTGCCGTCAGCCGTCCTGACTGGGTCCAGTCGCCCATCGATGCGTTTATCCTGGCCAAACTCGAAGCCAATAACCTCACTCCGGCTCCGCTAGCCGACCCGCGAACGCTGGTGCGTCGCGCCTACTTTGACTTGTTAGGCCTACCCCCAACACCGGCGCAGGTAGATGCCTTTGTAAAGGACAAAAGCTCCGGTGCCTGGGCACGATTGATCGACAACTTGCTTCAGTCCAAACAATACGGCGAGCGCTGGGGGCGTCACTGGCTGGACGTGGCTCGCTACGCAGACAGTGGCGGCTTTGAGACCGATGTGTACTATCGAAACGCCTGGCGATATCGCGACTACGTTGTCAAGTCATTCAACGACGACAAGCCCTACGATGTATTCGTGCAAGAGCAGGTCGCTGGTGACGAACTTTGGCCGGACGACATTACTCTCGATGGCAATTACACGATCGCTCCGGAAAAAGTACGCCATCGCGAAGCACTGACCGGCACGGGTCTATACGCCCTGGGCCCCCAAGTCCATGAATCCAACATGGATGGTAAAAAAATCCGCTACGAGACCTTCACCGATTGGGTCGATACCACGGGTGCTGCCTTCCTAGGATTGACTGTCGGTTGTGCTCGCTGTCACGACCATAAATTCGATCCCATTTCCCAGCGTGATTACTACGGGATGCAAGCTATCTTCGCTGGTAGCAAAGAAGTGGAGATTCCCATCATCGATCCGATGGGGATCACCGATTTTAAGCAGCACTATCCCCTCATCTTGGCCGTCGACGAATCGCGGCGAGCCTTGCGACTATTCGACGCTCGCACGACCGGTCGCCCTCTTACACCGCCCGAACAAGCCGAGCGAAACAACCTTCTCAATGCTATCGCTAACAATGTGCTGGCTCTTCCGGAACAAACCGCTCTTGGAATACCGCTCGTTGGTCTTATGGAGACGCCGACGATCAGCGTGCTCGGACATGAACGACCGGAACTATCGCCAACCATCTATTTGCTCAACCGAGGTGAACTGACGCGCCCACGAGAGGCAATATTGCCCGCACTTCCGGCTGCACTGAAAGACGCCAGTCACTGGACGCAGCCGATGCAGGGTCAGTTTCGCAACCGAGCCTCCCTCGCACAATGGCTCACCAGCCCACAGCATCCCTTAACCGCCCGCGTTATGGTCAATCGAATTTGGAATGGCCACTTCGGTCGCGGCATCGTCGGCAGCCTCAACGATTTCGGCCAGATGGGAGAACGACCTACCCATCCAGAATTGCTCGATTGGCTCGCCAGTACTTTCATGCAGAAGGGATGGAGCGTCAAAGAGATGCATCGCCTGATGATGCTCTCATCGACCTATCAGATGGAAAGCCGTGGCCACTACGAGCAGAACGCAAAGCTCGATCCCCAGAATCATTTCTTTTGGAAGATGAATCGCAAACGGCTTGAAGCAGAAGCGCTCTGGGATTCTCTACACTCGGTGGCTGGCAACTTGAACCTCAAGATGGGAGGCCGGCCCGTCGTTCCGCCGCTTGGCCCCGATGAAGGCGCTCCCGGATACTGGATCGTTTCGGCAGATCCCGCTGAACACACACGTCGTGGCCTTTATATCCTTCAGCGACGCAACTACCGCTTTCCGATGTTCGATGTTTTCGACCTCCCCGTCAACGCGGTTAGCGCGCCAGCCCGCGACGTTACGACCGTCGCCCCGCAGGCCTTATGGCTCATGAACAACCCAGCCGCCATTCGACAATCCAAGGCATTCGCTGCTCGCATCACCGCCGATGCAAACGCAGGCTGGAATGTGCCCGGCTTTGGCCCCGGCCAATCGGGCTGGATTGGCGAAAAATCAGGTATCCATGCGGGCTGGGCCTTGCGAGAAGAAAACGGCAATTCTACCGAATCTTATGATGACCCCGTTGGAACTGTCATTACGCATGGTTTGACTAGCGTCGCCTGGAAAGTTCCCGTAGAGGGCGCATTCGAAGGCACAGTAGAAATCCGCGGCGCCCTTTGGAATATTCGGCACCTCGGACGAAGCGGACCCTGGAAGCTGTGGCACAACAATACACTACTGTCCGAAGGAACGATCGACGACAAATCGGGCAGCTCGACCAACCCCCTAAGCCTCAGCGAGGGAACGGGCGGCGAAGCAGCTCTTCTGCGCGAAGCACAGCCTGGCGATTTGTTCCGCCTGGAAATCCTAGAGGAGGATTTTGTCGGCGTTCAGCTGTGCTTTACTTCCCAGCAAGGCGTGAGTGAAATTGGTGCCGACTTTTCCCTCGACGCCAATCCTACCGACAAGGGCTGGCAATACAGTGAATCGCTAGGCAATGGAGGAGGCCCGTTATCCCAAGCAGCAAAGACCAAGCAAATCACGGACGAAGGCACCACAATCGATCAAGCTTGGCGTTTGGCCTTGGGTCGCTTACCAACTGCCGAAGAAAGGACCGAAGCGACACAGCTACTCAAGTCCCTTTCTGAAACCGACACGCAATCTGCCCTTTCGATGTTATGCCTCGCCATCTTCAACATGCAGGAGTTTTCCTATGTCGATTAAAGCCCAGCAGTTTACTAACGCTTTCGCACCGCACACCATGACTTCCACCCACTGCCAACGCTACCTTCCCGTGCAAGGTCGGCGTGACTTCTTGCGACATTCCGCCATGGGCTTTGGTGCCTCGATCCTGGGGCTGTTGATGGCACAGGACGCGGGTGCCGCCGATGGCAAAGCTGTCAATCCGCTTGCACCCAAGGAGCCGCATTACCCCGCCAAGGCAAAGCGAGTCATCTTCTTCTTTGCCGGTGGCGGACCAAGCCAACTCGAAACCTTTGATCCCAAGCCCGCCCTCATCAAATACAATGGCCAGCCCATTCCAGAAAGCTTCAAAACCGAGGGCCTGTCGCTGCAATTCATGAAGGCCAGCGACGGCAAGCTCATGGCATCTCCCTTTCCGTTCACCAAGCATGGCCAGTCGGGGTTAGAGATCTCGTCGTTGTTTCCACACCTTTCCCAACATGCGGACGATCTGGCGGTGATCCGTTCTTGTCATCATGACTCGTTCATCCACGGCCCTTCCTCAGCCCTCATGAACACGGGCTCTTCGATGCTTGGCCATCCCAGTTCGGGCGCTTGGGTCACGTATGGCCTCGGCAGTATGACCGAGAACCTTCCTGCCTACATGACGATGACCGATGGCGGCTTTCGTGCTGGGCCTGCGGTCAGCTATGGCAGTGGATTCTTACCAGCCATTTACCAAGGAACTGTACTGCACGCCGAAGGAACGCCGATTACCAACTTAACCGCAGCCGGCGCACCGGGGCAGCAGCGCATAATGCTCGACACCCTCAGCCGTTGGAATGGGCGTTTTGCTGCCCAGCGTCCCGAGGATTCGCGACTTGCCGCCCAGCTCGCCAACTACGAACTCGCCTACCGCATGCAAACGGCCGCGCCCGACCTCATCAACATCGCCGATGAATCCGCCATTACACGCGAACTGTACGGCGTTGACAAAGAACCCACTGCAAAGTTCGGCCGGATGTGCCTGCTGGCCCGACGCATGGCCGAAAGAGGCGTGCGATTCATCCAGCTATTCAACAATGACTGGGACGGACACGGCGAATGCGCACAAAATCACGCCGCAAACGCCTCTCGAACCGATCAACCCATTGCCGCACTTCTTACCGATTTAAAACAACGCGGCCTGCTCGACAGTACGCTCGTCGTATGGGCCGGTGAATTTGGCCGTACGCCCGTCATGCAAGGCTCCAACGGCCGCGACCATAGTCCCTACGGTTTTAGCGTTTGGATGGCAGGTGGTGGCGTCCGAGGTGGGCAAGCCATCGGGGCTACCGACGATCTCGGCTTCCGAGCCATCGAAAGAAAGGTCCATGTTCATGATCTTCATGCTACGATGCTGGCGTTGATGGGGTTGGACCACGAACGGCTTACGTACCACTTTGAGGGGCGTGCCCGTCGATTGACAGACGTCTTTGGAAATGTTGTAAAGGAGATTTTAGTATGACTTTCCGCAGTCCATTCGCGTCCGCAAGCCGTGTCCGATGGTTGAGACTGAGCTTGGTGACAGCATGGCTGTTAGCCCCGGTCGTAGGCTTGTTCGGTGCAGAGCCACCGGTCCGCATCCCTAATTGGCCAACTCAGTGGCATGTTCCACCCGATATACCACGGCAGTCGATCAAAGCGGAACTCTTGCATCCACAGGGGACGATGCGCACCGTCGAACTGCCGGATACGCTTGACCTGGCTGACCTGTGCGGGCTGTCAGTGAACGTGCTGACCGGCAATATGGACCCCCACTGGCAGGCGTTCAACTTCGATGTCGATCCGCCGCGTGGGGAATCCAGGGGAGCCGTCTTGGCGAAGCACCTCCGCACCCTGCCCCTCCTGCGCGCAGCGTCGGGCAGCACTCACGGTTTGGATCTCGAAGCAACTCAGATGCAGAACCAGTTGGAGGCACTCACCAATCAGGCCAGGACGCCAAACTCTTATTTCTTTGGGCCGGGTTATGGGCCGCATGTCCTGGCTCTGGCGAATTGGGACGAGCGGGCCAGCGAGCCGAAGTACCGCGAGTGGATCGCCTACTTGGCGCAGCTCATGCGCGAGAACGCCCTGCTCGTCGAAGACCGGGCGTACTACCCGCCGTCCTCTTTACGCGACGAGCAGGGCCGATGGTTCAATGGCGACACGCGCGGTGAGTCGCCACTGCCTTACCAGGCACCGGACGAACCGACCGCCGACCAGCAGGGATTCGAAGGCACGGTCAAGTGGGAGCAAGCGCTGGTTCTGCGTGCCTTACTGCGAGACTATCAACTCAACGGCAATCAAGACTCGCTGGCGATGGCCGGCAAGTTCGCGCGTTTCATCCTCCAGCCAGCGATGTGGCAACCCGGCGGGCCCGAAAACGGGCATTTCGCGGGCCACTTTCATGGCAATCTCTGGACGCTTCAAGCTGTGCTGGAGTACGCCCTCGTCACGAACGACGTGGCGATGCAAAGAATTGTGATGCGGGCCTACGATTATGCCCGCAGCCGAGGTGTGGTCGAGATGGGCTGGTTCCCAAGTTGGGTCGATCCCGAGACCTTTAAGCGTCCGGCCATCTTCGCCCAATTGAACGAAACATGTGGTGTCGCCGATGCCCTGATGCTGGCACTGAAACTCAGTCAGGCTGGAGTTGGCGACTACTGGGACGACGTGGACGCCATCATTCGCAACCACCTCACCCAGATGCAGTTCACCCGCCTGGATGTGATGCGACAATACAGCGGAAATCGACCTGAGAACGACCAATTACTCGCACCATTCGTGGGTGGCTTCGGGATGGGCGAGCCAGCGGCAATCAAACCCCAGGTCATCGGCTGTTGCTCCGCCAACGGCGGTCTGGCTTTGTTCCAGACTTGGCGCGGCATCATCGACCACGAACAGTCGGTTTGCTCGGTCAACCTGTTGCTGAACCGCGTCTCACCGTGGATCGACGTGGCCAGCCACTTGCCGTTTGAGGGCCGAGTGGATGTCCGGATTCACGACGCAGAACAAGTCCGCATTCGCATTCCTGGCTGGGTCGACCAAGGCACTGTTCGGGTTCAGGTGAACGCTATCGACGCCGAACCGGCGTGGTCGGGCCGTTACTTAGCCCTGGAAAAACTGCAAGCGGCGGACGTGGTTACAGTACGGTTTGATGTTCCGGAACGTCAGGTGGAACGTGATTTCGGCTGGCGAAAGTACCAATTGGAATTCCGGGGTAGTACGCTCTCCGACATCCAACCGCGTCCCCAGAACGCCATGTTGATTCCCTTGTTCCCGCCAGAGCGTACACGGGGTGATCACGCCGTGATCCGAACCGTGAAACGGTTTGTCTCTTCCCAGTTTTCGTCACCACGTGATCGTTAGAACAACTGTGCGTTTGTCTTTGAGACACTCAATTCAATTCCTTTGCTACGAAAAGTCACCCATGACTCTATCACCATTCATCACCCGAGCAATGCTGTTCCTGTTCATCGGCATGACCGCTGCCGTTTGCGCTAGGCTAGGGGTCAGGCTAGGCTAGGGGGCAGACTTAGTTTTCGGTTTTTAGGTGCTATGCTGGTTGTCGACATTCCGATTTCGTTTATTCAGGGCCGAGAGGATGCCGAGAAAACCACGGGTACAGTTTCCCAATGCTATTTATCACATCGTGACGCGGGGTGATGGAAAGCAAAAATTATTTCACGATGATGGCCACTACCAAAGGTTCACCGAGGGACTGGAAGCGGAAGTTCTTCGTTCGGGTTGGCAAGTGATCGCGTATTGTTGGATGCCTAACCACATCCATGCACTGATCAAGACTCCAGAACCCAATTTGTCCAACGGAATGCAGCACTGGCTCAGCGGCTATGCCAACTGGTATGCCAAGCGAAATCGGAGGAAGGGGCATCTTTACCAAGGACGATTCAAAGCGTTTCAAGTCGAAGACTCATCGTATTTCTGTACGCTAAGTCGATACATCCACGTCAACCCTTGTGTTGGACAGAAGCCTCTGGCTGAAAAACCTGAAGCTTGGCTTCATAGCAGTTACGGTAATTACATTGACCGGCGACGAACGCAAGATTGGCTTGCGAGTGTTTTGTTGCTCAACAGTTGGCAAGCGGAATACGGTGGCACAAATACAAGTGCCAGGCGCGCAAGCGGTAATGAACTTGGGTTGAATCTTGAGGGCGGGTGGGGTGCTGGAGACTGTTTGCTTGGGTTTTGCGGGCGAAAGTCGCGAGAGATGGGCGGGGCAGCGGAAATTGGCTGCTTGGGCGCGTAGAAATATCTTGGCGAGGTCGAACCCGCTTAAGAATTTGGGCTGTTGTGAATGTCAGCTCAGCAAGGTGAACGCCAGCCTTGGAGATTCTACGCCGCGGTGAGCGTTAGCCAAAGATCGCAGTGGCTTGGGGGCGGGATTGCATTCGGTGGAGGCCCGATCGGTCACGCTCTTCGACCAAAGCTTGCTCCTTGCCGACCGCCCAACCGAACCAGCGGCCAAAGTTCTTCACGCAGTCCACCCACGTTTGGCCACCCACGTCTGGCCGCTCATTTGCAATCGCTCCAAAATCGGAGCCAACCCCGGCGAAATAGTCCCCGATTTATCCTGCCGAATCTTTCTCGTAAATCGACTAGCCACTCCAATGCCTGGCACTGGAGTGTGCTGGAGTGTGCTGGAGTGTGGTGTCTTGAGCGAATCGGTGATCGATTTGCGGGCCGTTGTGGAAGAGGAGTTCATGTTACGGCCCTGTGTCGACCACAAAACGATACCGCCGCCCGACGATCAAATCCTCAGAGTGGCGGGGCTAAGACGTCGTCGCGCCAAAGATTCGACGGTCCAAAATCGACAAATGCATCCGAAACACTAGGGCCAGGGTTTGGTGGCGAGCGAATTCGATACGTGATCTCACGAGACGATGGCAAGACTTGGAACGAGCATTTCGAGTACTACAATCCTCGGCGCGCGATCAATGGACGAACTTGTCCTCGCACGGTGCAACTGAATGCAGAAACGGTCGGCGTTGTCTTCTATGATATTGATGTCAGCCAGGAAGGCGGTCCCGGTTCGTTCTTTCTGGCAATCCCCTTGGCGGAATTGGCGAACTAGGTTCGTCAGCTGCTCAGGACAGAATCTCCCGAATTACGTTGCCATGGACGTCCGTGAGACGGAAGTCGCGGCCACCATGGCGGTACGTCAACTCTTCGTGATTTACGCCGAGCAAGTGCAGGACGGTCGCCCACAGATCATATACCGTCGAGACGTTCTCGACGGCGTGGTAGCCCAGATCGTCGGTGGCCCCATAGATGGTGCCGCCTTTCACGCCACCACCGGCCAGCCAGACGCTGAAGCCGAACGGGTTGTGGTCCCGGCCATCGGAGCCCTGCGCGAACGGAGTGCGGCCAAACTCGCCAGCCCAGACGATCAGTGTTTCGTCGAAGAGTCCCCGCTGCTTCAGGTCGCGAATCAGGCCCGCGATCGGTTGGTCGACTTGTTGAGCCATTTCGCCGTGCCCGATTTTTAACCCGCCATGTTGATCCCAGGGATTGCCGATCTGACCCAAGTCCGCCGGTCGAGGGAGGCACGTCAGTTCGACGAACCGCACACCTCGTTCCACCAGGCGACGAGCCCGCAGGCACTGCCGACCGTATTCAGCAGTTTCCTTCACCGGGGAATCGAGACCATACAACGACTTTGTCGCCGCCGTCTCGCCGCTGAGATCCACGAATTCCGGAACGGCCGACTGCATGCGGTATGCGACTTCATAGTTGCGAATGGCCGACTCGATCTGCTCCTCGCCGCGAAGCTGTTGCAAGTGCTGACGGTCCAGTCGCTCGACGAAACGCAAGCGACGACGTTGCTGATGGTCTGGTTCGTGAGGGACGACGTTCGACAGCGGTTCAGCTTGCGTGGGATCGATCAGCGACGCCTGGTGCACCCCTGGAAGAAAGCCATTGCCGTAGATGTTAATACCTCCGAGCGGCGCACCGCCGCTGGCCAGCACAACGAATCCCGGCAGCTCACGACATTCACTGCCCAGCCCGTAGCTGATCCAGGCTCCGGCGCTCGGATAACCGGACAGTGAGAATCCGGTGTGAACGAAATAGTTCGCCTGCGCATGTTCGTTGGCAATGCTGGTCATTGAGCGAATCACCGCCAGGTCGTCGGCACACGAGCCGATGTGCGGAAACAGATCACTGACGGGCATGCCGCATTTGCCGCGTGGGCGGAATTCCCACGGGCTGCCCATGATGTTTCCGTTAGCGTTGAACATCGTGGGCTTCACCGGCACGGGCATCGGTTTGCCATGATCCGTCCTGAGCCGAGGCTTTGGATCGAATGAGTCAACGTGTGAGACGCCTCCGGACATAAAGCAGAAGATCACGTTTTTCACGCGTGGCGCAAAGTTTGTCGTTTTGGGGAGCCACGGGCTGGCAGCCTTAACAGCGGTCGCCGTCGGCTCGTCCCCCAGCATTCCCTGAGAAAGCAACGTCGAAAGCGCCATCATGCCGAAACCGGTTGACGACCGTGTGAGGAGTTCGCGGCGAGTCAGAAAACATCGGTTATTCGACATAGATAAATTCCTTCAGGCAGAATGTTGCGTGGGCGACGTCCTGCCAGACGAGTTCTTCCCGGGAGATTTCGTCGGGGGCAGCCGCATGCTCAGCGATCGATTCTAAAACGTACTCCAGTGTGGCTTCGGTCTCGGCAGACGTGGGTTCGCGTGAAAATGCCTGCAGGTACATCAGGCGAATCCGTTCGGCCGGTTCGACATCCAGGGCCACAAGCTGTTTCGACCACTTCGCCGCCTGTTGGATGACAAATGGATCGTTGAGCATCGTCAGCGACTGCACCGGGACGTTTGTTATGTCACGTTTGCCGCGCGTCGTGGATGGCTTTGGTGCGTCGAATGCTTCGAGAAACGGATTGTGCGCGTTGCGGCGGATTCGCAAATAAACGCTGCGTCGTCGGTCGCCGTCGAGCGGTCCTTTGGGACCACCGCCTTCCGTCTTAGTTGTGTAATACACGTCTATCCCCGGTCCGAACATGGTGAGGTCGAGTTGTCCGGCTGTGGCCAGCATACTATCACGAATCGCTTCGGCATCGAGTCGCTGCACGGGCATGTGTGAGAGAAACCGGTTACGCGGATCAACGCGCAGAGCAGCATCGCTTGGCAATGACGACTGTTGAAAAGTTCGCGATGTCACCAGCAGTCGCAATGACTTCTTCACTGACCAGCGATGCTCAATGAAGTGGGCTGCGAGATAGTCAAGCAATTCGGGATGCGTTGGCCGCTTGCCCAGGTGGCCGAAATTATCCACGGTCTCGACAAGTCCCTGGCCGAAGACGTGATGCCACAATCGATTAACCATGACCCGGGCCGTCAGTGGGTTTGCTGGCGAAGCCGTCTCTTCCGCGAGTTCCAGTCGACCGCTCTGCGAGGTTTTATACGGAAGGCTGCCGAGAAGCGACAAACCTCGGCGCGGGACCACCTGCGCGGGGCGTGTGTGTTGTCCTCGTTCGAACAGCGGCTGGTCGAACGCCGCCATTTCCAACACGCCGGGAGCACGGCGTGGGACCGGTATGTTCTGTTCCAACAGTCGATATCGTTCAATGGATTCTCGCAACGCAGGGAGCTTGTCGACTGTCGTTGGCAGCAGGTTGCTGCGCAGAAAATAGTTCAAAAATGCGGTGTCATCCTCATCGATCGACTGAGACTCCCATGCCCGAATGGCCTGTTGAAGCCGAACTGAATACCGCAAAGCCAGCTCGTTGAGCGACGTTGGTGAGTCACCTTTCAGAAGGCCCTGCATCGGCGTGATTGTTTCACGCGGAACTCCGTCTTCATTGCTCGTCACAACTTCAGCCGCGCCGAAGAACGCGCGGTCAACTGGATCGGTGATAAATTCCAAGTATGCGGTTGCCCCTTTGCGATACGCCGTGTCAAGTCGCAGCCAGCCAAGTTCATCGCGGTCCAACCCCGCAGCCGGGTAGAGGCCGCCATTACCGAGCGGGTAGTTCTCGATGACCAAACGCACCTTGCCGCTTCGTCCGAGTGTTCGGACACTGATGCTGTTTGTCTTGATAACAAATCGCGGCGAAGTCAGTACGCCCGTGTGTCGGCTGCTCAATCCGTTTGTGAAAATTCCGGCGGGGTGAATACCGCGAACGACCCGGTCCCCGGTCGCTTCAATGGCAAACCCTCCGTTTGGTCTTGGTTCCGGACTCAGGCCGGTTCCGGACCGGAACCATTGACGATGTTGGTCGGTCCGCAGATCCCATAAAGCAGCGAACCGGGTTTGATTAAATTCCCGACGCGAATCCAGCTCGGCACGCCAGTGGTCGGCCAGCTTCGTCCAGCGTTCATGCAGCAGGTCTGGCGATTGCCTTTCGCCCATCGAAAGCTGACGCCACACATGGAGAGGATTTTCGTTATTCGACCGGGCATCGACCAGCGCAGCGACCCAGGCATCAGCGGCATCGGCCTTTGATTGTAGACTGCTTAGCTGCTTGCGTAACTTCGCGTCGTCGTCCCTCAGTGCGGTCAACTGGTCGCGTTGACCGGCACTCAAAAACGCCGCCAACTCTTCGGTGGTGATCCCCGCTGCCCCCGCTCGAAACGATGCGGCCACTTCGTCAGCTGTGAGTGCTCGAGTGTAAGCTCTGGCTTCTTCGACTTCGCCCGCGAAGGGCGGATTGACATCCGAAAGCCGCTGTCCAAATAGAAATCGCGACTTGCCCTTCAGGAATGGCCGCAGCGTGCCTCTCTGATAGGTTTGTCCGTATTGCTGTCCGTTGCGGTATACGGTGATTGAGTTGTCTGTCGCATAAACGATGGCGATGTGGACCAGTTCGCCCTGACCAGCCGTTTCGGCTGCGCCAGCCGGATCCTGCGAACGGTTGTAGAAATCGCTGCCGGCCATCCAATGCCCGGGTTTCAATTCCCCGAAGACGATGGAATCAAAGAATTGTCCTTCTGGCGTGTCGAGACCGATGACGCCGCCGCCATGCTGGTTGAGATTGGCCAGCGAACACCATGCTTCTAACGTCTTCTCGTGTATATCACGATCCAGCGGTACGGTTCTCATATTTGCCGAGACGCCATCAAGAATCAGCCGACCATTGCGAATCACGGCACCACTGAGCAGCTCACCGTGATGCCCCCCCATGCTGTCGCGCGCGTCCGATTCAAAACTCCAGCGAGCAGCGGGAGTTGGCAGTGCTCCACTGGCCTGTGCATCATTGGCCTGTGCATCGCGACTCCGGAGAACCGCAGCACGAGCCGGATCTTCGATGGCCGCGATGCCGTCGCGAAGACGCCGCAGTCGATCGCTCGCGTCCGCGATTTGGGCCTCACGCTCAGTCTCTTCCTGCAAACGAGCGCCCATCGATGAAGCTGCCTCCAGCCAGGCGGTCGCCAGTCCGGCCCGAAGCGTCTGCTTTAACTGAACCAGCTCAGTGCGGTGCCTGTCAAGCAACTCGGGCGAGTCGATCAACACCTGTCCCGGTTGGCAACTCGCGAAAATGCCATAAAGCGCGTAGAAGTCTTCCTGACTGATCGGGTCGAACTTGTGATTGTGACACCGCGCACAAGAGACAGTCATGCCGAGGAACGCTTTCGAATAAACGTCGATCTGGTTGTCGACCACCTTCACCTGATCGTCGAGAGCATCGACCGGTACGTAGCCGAGTTCCGTCATTCGCAGGTGAGCGGCTCCAATCGCAGATTCGTTGAATTTCTCCGTCACGTTCCAGCGTGGTTCAGGTAATACGTCGCCCGCCAGATGCTCACGCACAAGCTGGTCGTATGGCACGTCGTTATTGAACGCGCGAATCAAATAGTCACGGTAGCGATAGGCGTTCGGCAGTTCAGGATCTCCCTGACTGCCATGTGATTCGCAATATCGAACGAGGTCCATCCAATGCCTCGCCCAGCGTTCGCCAAATCGAGGCGAATCAAGCAGTCGATCGACAACGGCTGCGTACGCGGACGGCGAGCGATCTGCGACAAACGCACGGACTTCCTCAGGGCTCGGCGGCAATCCGGTTAGTGTATACGTGACCCGACGAAGCAACGCCTGTCGATCGGCCAATTGGGCGGGAGACAATTCTTGCTGTTCCATGGCCGCCAGAAGAAATTGATCGACCGGGTGCGACGACCAGTCGGCATCTCGCGTGCTCGGAATTTCGCGTTTCACTATCGGTTGAAGACTCCACCATTTCATTCTTCGTGCGAACACCGCCTCCCACGACGTCTCCTTCGCGATCTCTTCCGCTGTCGGTGGTTGATCGCGTGGATCAGCAGCCCCCATCGCAATCCACTTCTCGAAGTCCGCAATGATTCGATCGTCAAGCTTCGCACCATCCTGAGGCATCTTCATGTCCGGGACTTCATGTCGGAGAACGGCCAACAAACGACTCTCAGCCGGCTTCCCTGGCACCACAATCGTGCCTCCATCGCCTCCCTTGAGCACCCCGGCCCGATGATCGAGCGCGAGCGAACCGTCTGCCGTCGTCGCCGAGTTGTGGCACGAATAACACTGCTCAACCAGTACTGGCCGAATACGCGTCTCAAAAAACTCAATCTGTGCGGCGTCAAACTCCTCTGCGACGCAATGACTGCACGCGACGACAGCCAGGAAGACAGCCAGGAAGACAGGCAATATGAATGATCGTCTGTGTTGTCGCATGGTTAACCTTTGTGTTGCGTTTCTGACTCTTGCTACCGTTGATTGAACTCAACAGATGCCTGTCGCGCACCTTCACGGACGACTTGTCCGATCACTTCGAACTCATCCTCGGGAATACGCGATGACGGACCAGCAATGGTGATCGCGGCGACCGCCGTTCCGTACCGATCAAGGATCGGCGCCGCGATGCAATGAATGCCTGCTATCCCTTCGGCGCGGTCAATCGCAAAGCCCAGTTTCCGAATCGATTCGAGTTCCTGCCGAAAGGCTCGCTTCGACGAGATCGTTGTCGGGGTGAAACGTTTGAAGCGAATGCGTTCAATCGTCGCGACTCGTTCTTCCGGGGCTAAAAACGCCACAATGGCCTTCCCGGGAGCGCAGCTGAAGCATGGACAACGTGCTCCCAAATCCGCCGAGTACTTGAAGGGATGCAGTGACAACAGTTGTTCGATAATGACCATCTCAACGTCAATCAGACAGCAAAGGTGTGTTGTCTCACCTGTCGCCTGGCGAATCCCACGCATCGCCGAAATCGCGCACTCGGAAAGTCCACGCGATGCAGCTCGGGGCTGTCCGAGCATCAGGAGGCTGTTCGTCATAAAGAACCGCTTCGTCCCGCTCTCTCGGGTCAAATACCCGAGTTCAACCAGCGTCCGAGCGAGCCTCAGCGCAGAAGCTCCCGGAAGTGAGAGGTGCTCCGTGATCTCCCGCAGCGTCGCTCCGTCCGGTCGACGCGCCAGCATCTCAAGCATGGCAAGGCCACGTTGCAAACTGGTTGCCTCGGTCCGAGACGTGTCAGCACTTGTTTCAGTTTTCGCCATAAACGGTCAGAACCCGTGATTTCACATACGAAATGTATTTCAATATTGTAATCGACGGACAAGGCTTGTCAACTGGCTGAATCCGGGGACTCACGGCTAATTATGACAATTAACCACACTTGCAACGCTACCGCCGACGTAAGCGGAGGCAGGCTGCGTGACTGCAATGACGACCGAATTCGAGCCACCATTCGCGGGTGGCATCTTCATGCGCCAAGCGAATTTGGATCAGAAACTCATACGATTTCCCGGACTCCTGTTTAACCACCGTTTTTCGACAACATGCTAATTGCCCTGCTTCGGTCCCAGCGAAAGTTTGCATGAAAATTAAGCGATGGCCGCCTGTGCCATAATCGTCCTGATAACACGAAATGAGCTTGCTTTGCCCCTGACCGGCGGTGGTCGTTACTGACTCAGGACGAACCGTCCTGAGTTAGAAGCTGTGATCTGCAAAGTGACCGAAGATTGCATTCTAAGCATTCAAATGCGTACTCATGCACGAGCGGCGGTGTTCACCTCGGCCGCAGGAGCCGGCAATTTGCGTAGCCGGGGGGGGCTGCGCCGGGGTCAGACTTGAATGGCATTAACAAGTTGTAAGTTGTTGGTGTGGAAGGGTGAAGCACTGGTGCGACGGGTGCATCCCCATTTAGTTGCCATTTTTTGCTAGCAATCTAGGTGGTTGGGTTTGGGTTGGGGGAAGGCATTGCGGTGCGTTCGGATTACAATCTCTCGCTGTCAAGGAGGGATTTTTAATCGGCGCAGGAGGTGCCCATGCTCGCCGCCAAAGGTACAAAGATGGATGGTCCCGAAGGCAAGCAGATCGAATCGGTCGAAGAAATGATTGGCAGGTTCACCGGAGAACTGCTCGGTCATACCCGGCAGTGGGAAAACGAGTTGATCGAGCAACCCGGCAGCCTCGAATCCATCGAACGACAAGTCCACAAGGTGTTCGCCCGTGGAGCCGACATGATGACAGCAGGCCTGCTCGCGGTGGCCATCTCGGGAGGCTTCGTCGAACAGGCTGAACAGAAGACTCGCAAAGAGTTCTCGCGTCCACTGACCAAAGGCCGCGAGCGAACCGTTGCCGTTCGGCTACTTGGCGGCATGGTCTTGTGGATGACAACGCTGTATTGCCCGCCCAGGCGAAAACGGTTTCGCCAAGACGACCAACCGCGAGTCGGTCTGGATGTCACGCTTGCACAGTTCGGTTTTGGTAACGGCGTCTCGCCGGGACTCGAAAGCCGCGTCGCTCGAAAGGTCGCCCTGTGCCCATCGATCGCCTTCGCCCAGGGCGAACTGGCACGCGAAGGTGTGGAGCTTGATCCCAAAGCGGTCGGGCGGATCACCTATCAATGCGGTGAAGTGATGCTGGCGCTTCGCGCTCATCGAGTCGAACAGTTGTACCGCGGAGAACTGGCCAGCTCAGGCGAACTTGCCGGCAAGCGAGTGTCGGTGCAAATCGACGGTGGCCGAATGAAAATTCGTGGAGAAATGACGGTCAAAGCGAAAGCTGCCCAAACGTTTGACGATGATGGATTTCCCACAGAAGACCCTGCGGGGCGATCACGCAAAGTCGCCAAGCGGAGCTACGCGGCGGATTGGCGTGAACCAAAGTTGGTGACAATCTTTGTCCACGACGACGACGGCAAAATGGTCAAGAAGACCAAGCCAACGATTGACGGAACTCTGCTTGGCCCCGATGCGATCGCAGAGATTGTCGCGATGCACCTTCACCGTCTCGGTGCGGCCAAGGCCCAAAGTGTTTGCTTTGTCGCCGACGGCGCGCCGTGGATTTGGGATCGCGTCGCTGCGATCATCAAGCTGGCGAAGCTGGAGGGGGTGGCAACCTACGAGATCCTGGACTGCTGCCACGCGGTGCATCACATCTCGTTGGCGCTGGCAGCGTTGTCGCTTTCCAAACCAGAGCGGCGACCTCTTTACTTGGAACATCGAACGCTGCTTCGCAATGGACAGTGGCGTCGAGTGGTGGAAGAACTTGAGAGCCTGCAGGAGGAGGGGACTTCCAACCCGGAACTTCAAAACGAGATCTCTTACCTTCGTCGCCACGGCGAGGCAGGTCGCTTACGATACGTTTACTTTCGCAGCGCAGGTCTGCCGTGCGGCAGTGGCGCGATCGAGAGCAGCATCCGCCGTGTGATCAATTTGCGACTGAAGAGCAATGCGATGTTCTGGAAGAGCGAGAACGCCGAGTCGATGCTGCAAGTTCGCAGCCAAGTGATCCCGGACCAGTGGGAAGCCGCGATGGCGAGCGTGAATGAGTTTCGCCGCACGGTGGCCCGCGACGCCTACCGCTGGGAGGCTCGATCGATGAGTTGCAAATCCGAAGACTCTTATGACATCGCAACTTGACCCCGCAATTCACGGCATTCCCAAGACAACTTTCCGGGGATGCACCCGGTGCGACAGCAAGCTGTCAGTAAACAGAAGTGAGCCTCATGCGTATTGGTGATTCGAAAAACAATTACCATCGCAGCGGAGGCTCACATGCGAAGTATTACGGAGGTCGTCAAACAGTTCAAGGAGAATTGGACCGAAGAACTTAACCCTGAAAATGTTGCTACTGCCTGTCTTGATTGTCAAATGTCGTGGCTAGAGTCGAAGCTCAATCCTGTCGTTACAATCCAAATCTTTTTCCTGCAGATCCTCAACGGAAATACAGCCTGCACCGAGCTGCGGCATTTGGCTCGAATGACATTCACCGCTGCCGGGTATTGCCGAGCTCGAATACGAATCAAGTTGGCTGTGTTTCAACTTCTGTTGTCCCGATGCGTCGAATCAATCCAACAACAAACACTCGATACGGGTCATTGGTTGGGGCATCGAGTCTTCATGATTGATGGTTCGAGTTTTTCGATGTCCGATACACCCCAGTTGCAACCCTATTTCGGACAACCAGGCTCTCAGAAGCCGGGTTGCGGGTTTCCCGTTGCGCACTGGTTAGTGATGATGCATATGGGGACTGGGATGATTGCCAAAATGCTTACCTCGCCGCTGCGGACAGGCGACATGTCCAACGTCGTCGAGCTTCACCCGGAACTGAAATCTGGGGATGTGTTGGTTGCCGACCGGGCCTTTTGTTCTTTTCCCCACCTATGCTTACTGGCTGAGCGAGGCGTCGACGCGGTTCTGCGGATTCATCATCAGATCATCGTCGACTTTACACCGGGCCGCCCCCATGCGATTCCCAACCGAGGTACCGGTAGCAAACGAAAGGGTCTGCCTCGATCCCGCTGGCTACGCGGGCTGGGAGTCAATGATCAAGTTGTGGCCTGGCTCAAGAACCCAAAAAGCAAACCAGCCTGGATGTCACGCCAACAGTTCGATGCGCTGCCCGATGAAATCAAGGTTCGCGAGTTGCGATATGAGGTCAATCGAAAAGGCTTTCGCGTCAAGAAAGTTACTCTGGTCACAACACTTTTGGATGATGAGCTTTATTCATTGCCGGAATTAGCAGAACTCTACCGCCGACGCTGGGAGCAAGAAACCAATTTTGGGCATGTCAAAACGACGATGAAGATGGATGTTCTCAAATGCCATACGGTGGACGGTGTGCTAAGAGAGTTGCACGTGTTTGCGTTGATATACAATCTGGTAAGACAGGTCATGATCAAGGCCTCGCTGCGGCAAAACGTCGACGTTAATCGAATCAGTTTTATCGACGCCTTGCGCTGGCTTAAGTTAGCCGAACAAGGCGATGGATTAATCGACTTAGTTGTTCTGCCGGAGCGTCCAAACCGTTACGAACCTCGCGTCAGAAAACGCCGACCCAAGAAATACAAGCTCATGACAAAACCACGAAAACAATTGAAGCAAGAGCTTATAGAGCAATGATTTAAAGAAATGTTAATGCCATTCAAGTCTGACCCCTGCGAAGCCTCACAAGCCCCCGTTGTCATCAAGGTACCCGAAATCATCAAAAGCGGGGCAAAAAAAGCTGTATTGGTTTTCATGGCGTGAAGCTTGCAAGCGGGCGCGATCGTAAAAAATGGGAAAAAAACAGAGCCTAATTTTACGTGCGCTGCCCCGCCTCGGGCAGTACTCAATTACTCGTCCTTCGGAAGCAAGATGCATCTAGCCGGTCACCGGTTCCATCAACATTTTCGCAGTTTGAAATGGCATGGCGGCATGCATCACTTCAGGATCGAGCGCAAAGCGGTCAGAGCGAGATACCAGTGCCAGGCGCGCAAGCGGTAATGAACTTGGGTTGAATCTTGAGCGCGGGTGGGGTGCTGGAGGCTGTTTGCTTGGGTTTTGCGGGCGAAAGTCGCGAGGGATGGGGTGTGCAGCGGAAATTGGCTGGTTGGGCGCGTAGGAATGTTTGGGGCGAGGTAGAGCTGGTTTAAGATTTTGAGCTGTTGTGAATGTCAGCTCAGCAAGGTGAACGCCAGCCTTGGAGATTCTACGCCGCGGTGAGCGTTAGCCAAAGATCGCAGTGGCTTGGGGGCGGGATTGCATTCGGTGGAGGCCCGATCGGTCACGCTCTTCGACCAAAGCTTGCTCCTTGCCGACCGCCCAACCGAACCAGCGGCCAAAGTTCTTCACGCAGTCCACCCACGTTTGGCCACCCACGTCTGGCCGCTCATTTGCAATCGCTCCAAAATCGGAGTCAACCCCGCCCGAATGCTCCCCGATTTATCTTGCCGAATCTGACGGCCTGTCCAGTTCAACAACTCCAGATACTTATCCAAAGTCATTCGCAAAAATCTTTTGTTACTTGCGCGGTGACGATGCTTACACGCCATCGTTCGATCCTCCTGGCACTCCGATGCCTGGCACTAGTGTCTTTTCTAGCGTCTAGTGTCTCTTTCAAAGGATACGACGGGGCATTGAATCGCTTTGTTGCCATCAAGATGCTGTTACCACATCTTGCGGTGCAGAAGTTCTCAAGAAGTGGCGTCGGCTTAAGTAGTGGTTTATCCTATCGATTTTCAACAACAGTAACTCCCAAGGAACTACTAAACGGTTACCTTGGTTTGAATTGTGCCAAGGAAACCTACACGGTCAGCTCGGTGATTTCACCGGTGCTATCGACGAACGACTCGGTCTCCACACCAACTCGATTCAGCATCGTGACAAACAGATTTGACAGCGGGACTTCTTCGGCGAACTTTAAGAACCGACCGTGCTGGAAACCAAGTTCACGTCCACCGGCCAACACGAGTGGATAGTTCCTATTTTCATGGGTGTTGCTGTTGCTGCTGCCGTACAGCACGATCGAGTTATCAAGCACCGAACCGCTGGCTTCCTGCGCATTCGACAATCGGTCGAGGAAATATGCCAGTTGCTGGGCCATGAATTGATCCCAGCGACCAAGTTCTTCCGCACCGCCCGGTTTGTTCCAATCGTGAGCCAACGTGTGCAATGAATTCTTCAGCCCCTGTAATTGTGGAAATTTGGCCGCTTTGGAAGAACAGTCCGCCATATTCGTAATCTGGTACGTTGCCACACGAGTCGAATCGGTTCGGAACGCCAAATAAATCAAGTCATACATGGTCCGAATGAAATCTTTAGGGGCCTGATCATCCGCATTTAACTTCAACATCTCGCGATCTTCGTCACTCAATTCCGGTCGCGGAATTTCGAGCCATCGTTGAGATCGCTCGACTCGCTGCTCGATTTGACGAACCGACTCCAGGTACTCATCAAACTTATCGCGGTCCTGGTTACCCAAGCGACCACGTAGCGAACGCGAGTCTTCCAGCACCCGGTCCAGCATTCCCGATGCGCTTCGGAGTCGACGACCTTTGGCAATCAGATCCGCATCACCGGCACCGAAGAATCGATCAAAGATTTGCTGTGGTTGGTGCAGCGCCGGGATCGGGCGACCTTTGTCGTCGTAGGACAACGTGCTGGAACGCGTCGGTTCACCAACTCCTCCATCGGTCGAAAGCACAAGCGAAGAGAACCGAGTTTGATCATTGAACGCGCGCGCAGCAAGCTGGTCAACTGAAACAGTATTACGCAATAACTTGTTGTTCAAGTAGGATGCCGTCAGGAACGTGTCGGCCGTGTCGTGGCCGCCCATCTTGCGGCCATTGGGATGGGAAAGGCCGCTCAACACGGTGACATTGTCGCGATGAGCTTCCAACGGTTTCAGAACTTCAGTGAATTGAAAGTCTCGGCCCTCGCCGCTAGGGAACCAACGCCACTTCGCCTGGTCGCTGTCTTCACTCGGCAATCCGACGCCGAATCCGAAATACATCGCACAAATTCGCTTCGGCTGATTGTCTTGTTTTGCATTTTCACCGCCCATACACTCCAGCCAAGGCAACCCCAGTGACACACCGGTACCCATCAAAAAAGTACGTCGATCCAAATGCCAAGATTTTTTAGTCATCGTTTTCACTTCCTATCCGAAAAGGGGTCTGACCCATGCCAAGTCTATGAAGTCTATGAACGTTATTTTGTCTGAAACAGATCACTAGTCACAATACTAAGAATCAAACCCCGCAAACGATAATCATTTGCGGCAAATCCTTCCATCAATTCATCGATCGTCGCTTGATCGCTCAACTCCATTCGTCGACCCAATGCGTAGGTAACCAATCGTGTGACCAAGGATCTTGCGAAGTCATCTTTCCGCGCGGTGGTCAAATATCGTTTCAGCGACTCCACGCCCTCTAGTTTTTGGTCGCCGGGCAATACATCCGCTGCCTTTACTGGAAGTGTTTCAAATTCGTTTCCAACTTTGCGGCGAATCTCGTTTCGCCATAGTCCCACTGCATCAAAGTTCTCCAGTGCAATGCCCCAGGGATCGATGCCGCGATGGCAACTTGCGCACGCTTCACGGTCGCGATGAATCTCAAGCTGTTCTCGGACCGAGAGTTTTGCAAACTTCGGGTCGGCATCGTCCAGAGGGGGCGTATCCGGTGGTGGCGGCGCGGGCCGATCATTCAACAAGCGATCACGGATCCAAACCGCACGACGAACGACGTGCGAGTCGGCACCGGTTGAATTGCTAAGCAAGATGCTCGCATGGCCCAGCAAACCGCCGCGATGGGAATCGGGTTGTAACTCCACACGTCGGAACTCGCGCCCCAAGACGCCTTCCATTCCATAATGTTTTGCCAATGGTTCGTTTAGCATCGTGAATTGCGATGACAGCAGATTCATTGCACTGAGATCTTCACGAATCAGCTCAGCAAAAAATGCCTGAGTCTCGCCGCGCATGTGTTGCTTGAGCGAGTCGTTGAATCCCGGATAGTAGTCGCGGTTCACGGCGATACTATCGACGTAATCAAGGTGCAGCCACTGATCGGTGAATTGTCGGACGAAGGTTTGCGCCAGCGGGTCATTCAACATGCGTTGAACTTCCGCCGCGATCACGATTGGGTCATTCAAGGCACCATCATCAGCTAGTTTGGTCAACGCCTCGTCTGGCATGGTGCTCCATAAAAAGTACGACAGTCGCGAAGCCAATTCACTACTCCCAATCGCTCGCTTCGTGGTCCCGGCGGGTTCCAGGAGATACAGAAAGTCGGGTTGGATCAACACCATGGCCAACGTCTCGCGAATCGTTTCCTCGAACGTCGGAAATTCATCGCGAATCGAGTTGTGAAAGTCGACCATTTTGGCGACTTCGGCATCGTCGACTGGGCGACGGAATGCTCGTGTCATGAATTTTCGAAGCACTTCGGACGCGTAGCCTGATTCGTCACTTTCGCGCTGCTCGGATGCAAACAGAATTCGTCGATGCGGCGACGGTGGCCATTGATCAAAGTCCGGTCCACTGAATTGGACCGATTGCAATGTGATGGTCGGCATATGGGATTCAACCGGATAAACCTTCTGGTCTTTCTCTAGTTGAGGAAGCGGCGACCCGTCGTCGTAGCGATTGCGAACACGAACGACCAGACCTGGAACTTTCCCCTGTCCGCGAACTGGCAGGGGAAAGTTCTCCAAGCGTCCGCGAAACTCCAGGGTCTGTTCGTCCGCTGAAGTGATTTCAATAAGATCAAATTCACGCAGCAAGATTTCGGTATCAGGTTGATAACCGACAGAAACTTCCAACAGCGGAAAACCCATCTCAGGCTTCAATTCCGCACTCAGTTTGACCCGCACCAAAAACGCTCCCGTCTCGGGATACTTGTCCTTCATTTTTGCGAGAAACTCTTGTTGTCTTCCCAGTCGATTGGAGCGTTCGGCATCGCCTAGCCAGGTATCGATTTGGCTTTCGGTGAACTCGTAATTGAATACTTCGGGTGCGTCGCCACTGACGATGGTTCGGTCGAGTGCACGCCGCGCCGTTTCAAGGTAATACTCCAGTTGAATGGCGGACATTTGCAACGAGCTGCCGTCGTTAGTAAAACCGTCAGCCGAAACGCCGTCGGGCGGCAGATCCCGCGTGTAGTCCATGTCCAAGCCGAGCAGGTCAAACATTGTGTTTTGATATTCGAGGCGATTTAGGCGACGCAACACCACGCGACCGCTGGTGTCGCGCCCGGCATCGACAGCCCGCGTAATCGCCGCAGAAATCCAATTCGTGAGAGTTTGCCTGTCTTTCTCGCTCAGTTGCTTTTCGTCCTTTGGCGGCATCTCGCCCGACTTCAAAACATTCAAAATTTCGTGCCAATCTTCCGCCGCCGCCCGATCATTGGTCAGGTCGGTGGAAAGATTGTCGACTCGGATACCGGACTCTTGCTTGTTGGGACCGTGACACTGGATGCAATGCGATTCTAAAATAGGCCGAACCTCTTGAGCAAAATCCGGCTCAGCGGAAACGACAATACCGAGGCATAGAGATGTCGCGAGTAAAGCGGCGAGACTTCGCACAGCCATCTGTGTGAACCAATCAAAGTTAGGCGAGAGCAGATCGCGATCTGCCGAAAGTCGGGGGAACACGATTATCGTACCATGGGCACGGAAATACAAGAGAGCTGCGCATGGCCAGCCATTATCACTCGGTGCTTCGGCAGTTGGTCGATGGCGAGAAAGCCGAGCTTGGGCATATGAGTCACCTACCCGTTATCCGCGCGGGAGTTGACTCCGGCCCGACGGTCAGCCCAGTTTGGGCACCCGCTGAGCGACGCAAGCTTGACAGTATTGAATTCCTCCGATGAACACTCAGTCGGCGCCGCTTCTTTTAGGGCGATAGCCGTTGCTTTTGCGATCCCGACGCTGCTTCTTACTCCCCTTCTTTTGATTGGTCCAAGCCGAGGTGTCGGCGGCTTCGGCACCGAGGATCGTGTGGAGATAATCGCCACGAAAACGCTTTTTTGCATCCTCGCGCCGCTGCGCCACAGCGTCTTTTGGTGGATGAGATGGGATCAGGCCATCGCATCCATCGCCGATCAAATCCGTCCTTCCGGCGCTGCGAAATGCCTCGCGACGTTAAAAATAATTTTCGGGTTTAAAGAACTGCATCAGGGCCCGCTGCATCTTGCGTTCTTTCATCGCTTTAGCAATGTAAACGGGCTTTTTCGTGAATGGATCCATCTCGGTGAAGTACATCGTCGTTGCGACGTCCAACAACGCTGGAATGAAATCCTGAACTGCGTCCGGTTTATAACCATTTCGTTTTAAGAATAACGCTAGTTCGATCATCGCGTTCACATCGCTGCCGGGATGCGAGGCGATAAAGTAGGGGACAATGAATTGCTTCTTACCGACTCGCTTGGATTCTTGATTGAAGACTTCCGTGAAATGCTCAAAGTCGTCGTTCTTCGGTTTCCGCATTTTGTTGAGCGTGCCCGCGTCAACGTGTTCGGGTGCGACTTTCAATTTGCCACCGACGTGGTGGGCGGTAAGCTCTTTAAGGTACTCGGGTGATGTCCGGGCAAGGTCCATGCGAATGCCGCTGGCGACAAGCACTTTCTTAACGCCCGGCAAATTGCGAGCTTCCCGCATGAGTTCAATGACGGGTGTGTGGTCGACACCGAGCCGTTTACAGATTTTCGGATGCACGCATGATCGTCGTCGGCAAACCGCCTCGACCTCTGGTTTGGTGCATTGCATTTGTTGCATGTTCGCGGTCGGGCCACCAATATCACTGACCACGCCGGTAAACGATTTGTCTTCGGTCCTTTCTCCGCCGATCGCAAGTATGTCGAGCAAGAACTTAACAAGCCAACCGCAGAGCCAGCCGGAAATCCCCTTAAGTTGGCTTTGGAAGATTGGGTCATTGGCTCCGAAGCCTTTCTGCAAAAAATCGTTTTGCTGGCCAAGCCAACGGGGCGTAGAAAGTCACTTTCCAAACGCCATTCAGGATTCACGCCCGAGTGGATCATTTCGCAAGTCGCGAATCAGTTCGACGTTTCCCCCGACGACTATGTCGCGTTTCCGTTGTCGTTCCGCAGGCCGAAGCGTGATAAGGGGACGAGCGTGATAAGGGGACGGGGGTAGTTTACGACGGATGTTTGTTCCAATCCGAATATTACCCCCGTCCCCTTTTGCCTTTTCCGAGCCGCACCGAAAAAATCTGAAGAAGGTGAGATTGTGGTTCTCACGGCCGATGGCAAGGGCCAACTCTCCTTCTCGGCTCACCAATCCGGGCGAGCCGGATGGTGTCGCACAAAATGCTTTAGCCCACGCCAATGGCCTCTGGCCTCTGTTGAATCAGACGGTGAGCTAAATAGCGACGCCAGGAACCTCCCCATTCTTGCTTTCACGCCACCATCGGCTAACTACATCGAGAATCCATGATGGTTGTGATCGCGGCCGTTGCCGGTTTCAGCGGACGTATTACCAGTTGCAACTCGGACAATACTCACGGGGTCGTAGTTAATGCCGTAATTCTATTTGCCCAGTCGTAACCAGAGGTCGCAGGTGGCAGAGTTCTCCCTTCGTTCTGGTATAGCTCGATGGTTTCCTGGACAATCTGACATAGTTCGTCAAAGACAGCTCGTTCATCCTTGCCGTGGCAACCTCCGTAGAATAGTCCTGGACAACTGCCAACAAAGCAATTGTCCTCATCGGACCATTCGATGATTTTCACGTAATGCATTGCATTGATCATGTACTCGACTCCTCGATCGCTCGTTTCACGGCTCGTTCCTGGTACTTTTTTGCATCGTCGCCTGGATTCCCTGAAATCGTGACTGGCCTTGTAACCTTTGGATGAACGAAGTTCCGATGGCTTCCCTTTCCACCCCGGTTTTCAAAGCCGTTTCCTTCCAGCTCCGAAATCAATTCCCTGACTTTCCGAGGCATTCTCCAACGCTCCGATTACTTGGTTCTTCTAAAGCTCCGATCATAGCATCGTAATTGCAAAAACCTATCTCTTGCTTTGCAATTCTCCCGCTCACCTTTGGATAGAAGTTTGTTGTCAAACGCACCCGCTTGCGTCGGTTCTTCGATCGCACTGATTGAAAGCTCTTGAGATTTCATTGGTCTGAATTTCTCACTTCGATAATCAGTTCATCGGGCAAACAAAGGAACATGTTTATTGGGACGCAGCTCACTGATTCAGGAATGAGCTGCGTCCCATTTGTCCATTCTCAAGAATTTTGATCACCGAAAACGCCAGTCTTGGAACGACTTGGCATCGAGCCGACGCTTTGGTCCGCCATGGTGAGGGATTTCGGAAGAGCGTTTATGAACGTAGCCGGAACGGCAAAGAGTGTTTCGGAGGCTCGCAGTCGGAAAACGCATCGCAAGTTCTACCGAGCGCGAGTCTAAGCAACGCTCCCGTTGCCCAATTCTAAACTGTGTCGCCGTGTGCAAATTCCGGCAAAGGTGGTTGTTTGCGGTTATTTGAATGATTTGAATCGAAACAGACAAGCAGGAGCAATTTCGCGAGCAGTTCGCGCCGACATTATCTCAAATCGAGGGGCAGGAAATCGAGACCGCACATTAAAGTGGCTGCATCCCCATGTTTCCCATGTTTCCCCCCACGTTCAGGTGAACGCCATCGACGCCGAACCGGCGTGGTCGGGCCGTTACTTAGCCCTGGAAAAACTGCAGCGACGGACGAAATTGCAGTACGGTTGGATGTTCCGCAACGGCACGCGGAACGAGATTTCGGCTTGCGAAAGTACCAATTGAAATTCCGGGGCAGTACTCTGTCAGACATCCAACCGCGTCCCCAGAACGCCATGTTGATTCCCCTGTTCCCGCCAGAGCGTACACGGGGTGATCACGCCGTGATCCGAACCGTGAAACGGTTTGTCTCTTCCCAGTTTTCGTCACAACGTGATCGTTAGAACAACTGTGCGTTTGTCTTTGAGACACTCAATTCAATTCCTTTTCTACGAGTAGTCACCATGACTCTGTCACCGTTCATCACTCGAGCCATGCTGTTCCTTTTCATCGGCATGATCGCTGCTGTTTGCGTGGGTGCTGACACCGCGAAGACGCCATCATCATTGAACGCTGAAGCCACTTCGCTGATCCATGGGTATATCCTCGGTGTTCGTTGGAACGATAGGCAAAAAGCAACGGTGGAGATATCGATCCTACTCATTCCACCCAAGGCCAAGTGGCATAAGCCGAACTCAGGTTGTAATGTTGAATCCCATGCCTCATGAACATGAAACACGATGAACACTTTGATACACAGTTGGCCCGACAGGCAGGCTTCGAACATCTGTCGGCCGTGGAACTTGATCGCTCTCGGCATCGCGCTCTGCGTGTTCATATCGACACTATTCGCCGAGGAAAAACCGGCCAACAGAGTGCGCACGGAAACATGGGGACACGACACTTTTATGTGCGGTCTCGATTTCCTGAACCTCGATTTGAGATAATATCGGTACGGATTGCTCGCGAAATTGGTCCTGCTTGTGTATTTGGATTCCAATCATTCGAAATTAGCGCAGACAACCACCTTCGGCGGCGTTCCCACAAGGAGACAAATTTTAGAATTGGGCGACGGGAGCGTTGCTTAGACTCGCGCCCGGTAGAACTTGCGATGCGTTTTACGACTGCGAGCTTCCGAAACACTCTTTGCCGTTCCGGCTACGTTCATAAACGCTCTTCCAAAATCCCTCACCAAGTCTGACCAAAGCGTCGGCTCGATGCCAAGTCGTTCCAAGACTGGCGTTTTCCGTGATCGAAATTCTTGCCGGAACGCTCGCCGACCCCGAAGGCTCTTGGGGACCCATCGATCGGCGTTCTCTTCCAAATACAGTAGGATTGGCAATAGGTCGTCTGGGCAGCGTCGCGATGGTACAATAGGGTGCCGTTAACAAGAGCTGGTCGACAGTTTTCTCTCCCCAAAGAGTCCCCTCTCATGAATCTTTCCCGACGCAGCTTTTTGCGAATCAACGGCGGCACGCTTGTTCTGCCCCTGCTCCCGTCGCTGGCTTGGGCGGACGGAACGGCTATCAACGTCGGCAAGCCAAGCAAGAAACTGGTGATCGTTTACCTGCCTAACGGAATCGTGCGCCGCTGTTTCTTTCCGGGAGAAGAAAACGCTGAGATGCCAGACTTTATTGGTAACTTCGAAGCGGATAAGACGAAGAACGAGCGGCGGTTTCAGCATAAACCGGGGTCCTATCCGATTGAACTGACGGCCACGATGCAACCGCTGGCCGCTCACGTGAAGGATTTGTCGTTGATCACAGGACTCGATCGAACCTACAAAGATGGGCAGGATGTGCATGCTCAAGGAGCGTCGTGCTACCTGACCAGTTTGTCGCCCGAGCAGGCCGGCCGGCAAGGCATTGTCCATCCCAATGGTCGAACCTTGGATCAGGTAATCGGCGATGCGGTTGGGGGCTCAACCGTGTTTAACACCCTCGAGATCAGCTGCAACGGCTTTACGGCGCCAAAGGAGGCGATCGAATTTGACAATATCTCGTGGTATGGTCCCGGCAAAATCGCGCCTTCAATCCGTGAGCCTCAAAAACTGTATGACCGCCTGTTCCTGCGTGAGAGTTATCGCGAACACGTCGGGGATGTCACGGATTTAGTGTTGGCGGACGCGAAGACGCTGTCGCTAAGGTTGGCCATCGAGGATTGTCATACGCTCAACGAGTTCATGGAGATGGTTCGGGGCATCGAATTGCGGATCCAAAAAATGGATCGGATGTTGTCCAATGTGGATGTGCAAGTGCCCAAAAATGAAGTGCTGCCTCGGGGAGAGTACATCCGTCTGCAAATGGACTTGATGCTATTGGCCTTTCAAATGGGCATCACCAATGTTTGCACGTTCATGTTGGGGCCGGAACGCTGGGATGCGACGCTGATGTACGAAGGCGTTTTCGACCAACCCGTTCAACACCACAACATGACACACAATCAGAAAGGAGATGGTCACAAAGATCTTCAGAAGATTGATGTCTTCCACATGCAGCAGTACGCGTATCTGATCCAGCGAATGAAAGAGATCAAGGAAACCGACGGCAGCTCCATGCTCGATAACTCGTTGGTTGCATTCGGGGCTGGGCTGGGCGACGGTGCAACGCATCAATATTACGACCTGCCGATGATGGTTGCTGGTAAGGCTCAGGGACAGATCAAACAAGGACGGTTCATCAAGTTGCCTAGCGGGACGCTGAATTCAAACCTCTGGCTGACGTTTGCACAGTTGATGGGGTTGGAGATGGACTCCTACGCCGACAGCACCGGCGTGATCTCCGACCTGTGGACATAACCACCATCATGAACTGGGAAAGCTATTTGATGTCGATGATGAAGCGATGTTGCGGTCTTATTTGCCTGGTTTGGGTCGCCTGCTATGTGGCTTGCGCCCATGGCCAGGACCAAGATTTTCAACAGGTACTGGTGCCGCTGTTTCAGCAGCATTGCCTGGATTGTCACAGTGCGGACGAAGCCAACGCCGATATTGACTTCGACAGTCTTGCCACGGAAAAGGATTTACTCGACCGACCCGCATGGATCGACAAGGTGTTAAACGCCATCGCAAGCGGTGCCATGCCGCCGGATGGAGAGCCGGAGTTGGAGCAGGCGGAGCGAACGCAGGCGGTGAGTTCGCTATCGGCAATGCTACGCAAGGCGACCGAGCACGCGCCTCGGACAAGTGTGCCTGTCAGCCGGCTGAATCGTTTTCAATACAACAATACCGTGCGAGATCTATTTCAGCTTGATCGCGATGTGTTTGCGTTGCCCGAAAAACTGATGACTCGTCACCACAACTATCTGCACGATCGGAATCCGGACGCAACCGAAAACCAAATGCCCGATACGGTGCAGGTGGCGTCGCATGCGTTGCAACCGCAGCCCGGCTTGGCAGACGTGAAACCGTTTCTCAAGGACCTGCGAGCGGAACACGGCTTCGACAATCAAGCGAATCAACTGACGCTATCCCCGCTGTTGCTCGACGCGTTCTTGCGGCTGAGCGTTTCGATCGTGGAAAGCCCCGACTTTAACGAACAGACCGTGGGCATCTGGAACGACTTCTTTGCGGCACCTGCGGATCTGAACGATCGCGACCGCGTGATTCGGCAGCGGTTGACAGGATTCCTGCGAATCGCTTTTCGCGGCCCCGTCGACGATGAAACCATCGGTCGGTACACCGCCTACGCGATCGCAAAGATAGACGGCGGTTTGTCGTACTCCGGCGGCATGAAAAAGGTCGCCGCTGCGGTGTTGTCCTCGCCCCTGTTTCTGTATCGGTCGCCTGCACCCGATCCGTCTGACCAACCATTTGCGTTCGCTTCGCGACTGTCGTATTTTCTGTGGGGCAGTTGCCCCGATGATGATTTGTTACAGCGGGCTGCGGCGGGGCAGCTTTCCGACCCGGCGATCCTTGACCAGACCATCGCACGGATGCTGGCGGACCGAAAAATCGAACGTTTCTTGGATTCGTTTCCGTCCCAATGGATGCAATTGGAAAACGCGCTCGCGGTCACTCCTGATCCGCAGATCAACCGATACTTTTTTCTCGGACCCGACCTGCCGGCGAGCGTGCAGATGGTGTTGGAGCCGCTGTTGTTGTTCGATACCGTGTTCGTCGAAAATCGACCGATTGCGGATTTGTTAGCTCCCGACTTCGCCTATCAAAGCGAATTTCTAAAGACTTGGTATCACAGCGAATTATCGCCACCGCCGGTTGATCTGCAGGCGATCGACGTCGAGAACCGCCGAAAGGACACGCGACGACGTGAATTGCAGGAAGCCATCGCTGGCCTGACCGCAGCACTAAGTGGGTTGGTGGATCCGGTCCGTGCGGCGGTGCTGAAAGAACGTCAGGATTCCGGTTCCGCCCCGGCACCAGTGGATCTAAAGCCTTACGCAAGCTGGGATTTTGATGGCGATTTGTCGGAGTCCGTGCGTGGGCTCGATCTGACCGCTTACGGCGAGATTCAGTTCCGCGACGGGCGGGTTGTTTTGGATGGGGCTCATCTGTTCAGCAAGCCGCTGCCCATCGACTTGAACGCCAAATCGATGGAAGTCTGGTTTCAGTTAGCGACTTTGCAGCAACGCGGCGGTGGCCTGATGGGCCTTCAGACGACCAACGGGCTGTTCGAAACCGTCGTATTGGGCGAACGTCAGAATCTGCGGTGGATGTCCGGCAGCAACGGCTTCGATCGCACCGAAGACATTGTCGATTCGTTTGAAGAGACCGTCGCTGACGATCTACTGCATTTGGTGATGGTGTACGAGGAAGACGGCACCAAGACGCTGTACCGCAACGGCCAGCGTTACGGCCAGCCGTACCAGAAGGGACAGGTGACGTTTCCTCGCGACCAGTCGTCCGTGATGTTTGGGCTCCGTCATCTACCGCCGGGCGGTAACCGGTTTCTTAACGTTAGCATCGATCAAGCGCGGCTGTACGATCGAGCGTTGACGGCCGATGAAGTCGGTGCCGCTGCGGCAGCACGTGGCACGTTTGTAACGACCGACCAACTGGTCGCGGCAATGACTCCAGAACAGAGAAACCGGCTCGAGGAGTTGACCGCTGCCGTGGCGGCTCCTGGGGAATCGCTGAAACAGGTGCCTGCGAATATCGATCCTGCATCCGTTGTCCAGGCGGCTCAGCAAAAGTACGAAGACGAACTCCGGACGATGCTTCAGGCTCGCGAGTTTCATCGAGCCCCGATTCGTGATCCAAGGTATGGGGGAATCATTACAAACGCGGCCATGCTCAGCATGACATCAGGCCCCCAGCGTACGCATCCGGTCGCCCGCGGTGTGTGGGTGATCGAGGTGATTTTCAACGATCCACCCGATCCGCCGCCGAACGATATACCGCCGCTGAACGAGGAGGCCGGTGGCAAAGACCTGACCATTCGCGAACGGTTTGCAGCTCATCGCGCAATCGCGTCCTGCGCGGGCTGTCATACGAAACTCGATCCGCTCGGCTTTGCGTTGGAGAACTTCGACATCACCGGACGTTGGCGAGACGCTTACGACAACGGTCGCGCGGTGGATGCCAGCGGCACGCTGATGCGAAAGCATGATTTCGCCGAAGCGACCAGTTTCAAAGCTGCGATCATGAAGGAGCAACGTCGTTTCGCCAAAGCGTTCACCGAGCACCTGCTGCGGTTCGCCCTAGCTCAGGAGCTTTCGCCCGCCGACACCCTGGTCGTAGAAGACATCCTTGTGCGAGCTGCCGACGACAACTACCGCTTGCAGACATTGCTGCAAGAAGTGATTCGCAGTGAGCGGTTTCATGGCCGTTGAACGTTCTGACAAGCCGAAGGAGGTGAAATCAACAATGGACGCATTGGTATTTGTGCCACGCCTTAATCCTATCCAGGCGGACTTCCCAACTGCGGAGCAGCGGTCGCAAGACCATGATCGCTTCCCGCTATAACGTAATTCCCGGCGGGACGATGTTTTCCGCCCCGCAGGGGATAGTCCTGGACTGCTAAAAGTTTGATGTTGACGATGCGACACACACGATTCCTTCGAGAACGGCTTAAGTGGAAACGAAACCTCGTCACGCAACGGAGGCAAGTGATCCCGTTCGGAATGTCCGCGATGTTTGTTGTACCAACCCTCGGCCAACGCAGAGATCCAAATCTGTCGCGAACCTATGTGGATGAACACCATGAAGTAGACGTCGACAAGTCCCTTCATCGTCCATTTCTTTTTGCACGCAAAATCGCATTGCCAAAGTGTGTCGGCGTGGCGTTTAATGAACTTGTGCCAGGTGTCCGAATGATCGCCCGGCGTCGGTTAAAAGCCTGCGGCCACGATCACGTTCTTCACAGTCTGCCGAGAAACGTGAACGCCCACCGGGCGAGGTTCCTGCAAGGTTTTCGTGTAACCAAAACCAGTCTCTTGCGAGATTCGGATGATCGTGTCCCGCACATCTTCCTCAATCTTCGGCCGGCCCGTGATGTTCTGTCTTCAACATCATCTCTCAATCAAGGATGAATGGCGACGATGCAATGACGTTCCGATCCCACGTTGCTGCTTTCGCACCCCCAAAAAAAAGACGGCGTTCATGTTGTTCGTGCATAAACAAGAATGGCGTGACGTGTCCGTGTCGATCAGCTTCGTCTCCCGATCTACGCAAGAGGTAGCCTTTGTCCTTCCAAGCAACACCATCGTCGCACTCAGCATATCGGGTGCCGTCATGCGCCTCGTAGACCATGATATACTGCGACCCTATCCGTTGAACGTCGATTCCACCGGCGTCGTTTCCAAATACAGGTTTTTCACCTTTTCGGACCCAAATGATTCCGTCTTTGGAATGGGCATGACCGAGAAACCGATGCGATTCGTTTGACACGGGCGCTCCTTCAACAGGCGCTCCAATCGGAAAGTCCTTCCGTCCGTCATACCACATCTTGAACATGCCTTCGTCGTGAATGACGGACGGGCGACCAACGGACAGTGAGTCCCATGCGTCTTTCGTACCAGCATCAAGGGCAAGGCCAACCACTTTCCATTTCAAGCCGTCCTTGGAAGTTGCGACATGGATTCGATCGATGACGAATTTCTCTGCACGGGTAAAGTACATGAAATACGAATTACCCACCTTCACGACGGAGGGGTCGTTGATGTGATTGGCTGTGCTGTCCTCCAAAGCGACCCCTTTCTTCTTCCATTGTCCCCCATCTTTTGATTCCGCATAGAGAATGCGGTCGTGACCATCCTTCCCTTGTCCGCCGTACCACATTCTCCAAATGCCGCCGTCGACTAGAACGCATGGCGCGTAGATATTTCCCTCGCCATGCGGGGCGCTTTCGTGTTCGCCTTTAGCGTTGAGAAGCACTGTCAGCTTTGCCTCCTGAGCGATTGCGCAAGGACAGAACGGCAGCAGGACTAATGAGGCGAGGAATATTCGATTCATAACTCTTTCACGTGTCCACGTTGACTTGCCTCCGACCTCGCCTTCAGACGCCGATCACGGCATAGCCGAGTCAAAACGGGATGCACGCGATGGGCGATATACAAGGTACTCTTTTTGAGCCGCGATTCAACCGTTCGGTCAAGGTCCACACGACCGATCATCGAATTGCTTCCAACGCCAGCGTCGTGCTGTTGCGAGAAGCCGAGCATCGGCTCGGATTGATCGCATCCACTGCAGACAATAGTAACAGTTTAGTCTCGGGGGGGGTGGGGGACGCAGCTCATCGATCCAGAAATAAGTTGGCCCCCTTTCTTTGCTTGAGCGAAAAAGGTGACGGAAAATCGACTGTCAAACGCCTTGCTCCCAGTCCTCAACAAGAAGCCCCGAGACACGTCCGAACTCGGCGACAATGTTATTCGCCAAAGTCATTCCATCGGCCCGAGCGATGGTGGCAATCTGGCAATGCCCCAAAGAATTGATCAGCAGTCAAATCCATGCCGTCCGTATCCTCATGCGGCGATTCCGTCACGCCATCCTCGACCAGAAAAATGAGTCGTGAATCTTGAAAGCGTTCCTCGCGAACGAAGTTCTTTCATAAGCACATCAATTTTTCCTTCGAGAGCCTCAAGTGGTTCCGTCAGCAGATCATCCGTCGCGGCGGCTGGCTGATTCAACATCTGTTGTAAGATCTAAATCTTCCCGGCAAAAATTCCTTCCTGTCGTCCTTTTTGCAGCCCCTGTTCCAGCCCTTCCTCGTTCAGTTCAGGGCCATCCCTATTTCTACAACGAAAGCCCGACGTAGGTCAAAACCGAGGATTCGAAATGTCGCTTGCGTTATGGCATTCGTGAAATAGGGATGTTGCAATCGCTTGAAAACCGGTATTCCAACCGGGACAAGAGCGATCCGAGCTGATCTCTCCAGGCAGGGGCAGCGGGGCCGGAAATCTTGGTCTCATCAGCCAAGCACGAAGGACGGAGGGTTTTCCAGCCTTCCTCTCGCTGACCCTTCGAGGTGGATGCCACGTTCTAGAAACGTGAACTCGAAATCGAAGGTCGTACGAGATCTTTTTGTTGACGTTGTGGTCGAGCATTGAAGGACGTTTGTCACATTTTTAAGGGGGGACCTGCGATGCCGCGGCCTGCATGCTACCAACTGGGCATCGACCACGAACGACTCACGTTTCGTTACGGCGGACGCGATATTCGACTGACCGACGTGCATGGCCGAGTCGTGAAGGAGATTTTGACGTGATGGCAACTGAACACGAGCGATCGAGTACTTCGAAAAACGAGTACGACCATTGTTGATCAATCGTTGAGTGGGGCCGAGAATCCTAATTGTCGCAAGGCACTTATCAACGAACCTATTTCCGAAGACCAGCGAGAGGCAATTCTCCTTCAGCTTGAATTCTCCCGACGCATATTGGGTAATGGCCCAACGCATCCCTGCCGCCATCTCCAATCAAACAGGGATTTCTCCGTTTTGCACCCATTGGATGTACGCGGTTCTGTCGTATCCAGCGGACTCGAGCAAGTCAGCACTGGATGCTAAAAGTGAATCGCGAAGCTCCGTATTACTTTTAAGAAGCGTGTCAACGTCCGTTATTCTCTGCACCGACGCAACAAGCTTTACGGCAAGCTCAGCCTCGTCAAACGGCGTAGGTGGATCGTATTTCAACGTGGAAATGCCCGTCGCGTCTTGCGGCGGTTGTGAGATCGGAGTGAACTGGAACGCAAATGACATCATGGATACCCCTTTCACAGGGTTGATTGAGTAGGTGTGGCTACCACGCATTTCCAGTTTCCATGTCCCTCCCGCTGAAGAACAGAAACTCAGTAACGCTTTTCCAATCGCGACTCCAAAAAGATCAACGAGTTGTTTTTCGTTAAGCAGGGTCAGATCGACTTGCTGATTTGATTTGAGCGATTCGATAGGAACGAGCTTTGCGAGTGCGTCTCGAAACGACTCGTGCTGCAGGTTGGTTTTAGTCGGTTGGCAAAGCTTGTCGAATTGATCGAGGTTCACTTCCTTCGGTGCGACTTCCGTGGTGATAAACAGGAGCCAAGGCGTCGCCATCTCCTTCATCTGATACGCGGCGATCGCATGGAGTCCTTTATAGCAGGCTTGAATGTCTGTCTCTTTGTTAGGAAATAGGCTGTCACAGAGATCAAGATTGACGACGTGAAACGGCCCCAACTGTTTTACATATCGGTACGCTTGGGAACTCCGCTTGGCAACCATCTGGAACAAGTCTGGAAGCACAATCGAATCATTGGAAACTCGGCTGGACGACGTCACATCGTTGTGAGCGATATGGACTCGTGTGCCGGACTGCTCAGAACCTTGTCGATTGTTGAAGCCGAGATAGCGAATGTAACACTGAATGCCTTCCGTATCTCGATGGAGTGACCGAATATCCAGCAAGTCGTCGCCGCGAATGACGAGGCACGTCAGCGGTCGGCCGATCACGATAGAATTCGGAATCTTGACATCGTCATCGGCAGACCATTCATCGTTGCCAGTCGTCTCTTGCAACTCCTGCTTCAGATATCGAACGGCATAACGAATGATGAATTTATTCCATTGTTCTTTGCGAATGAATTCTTTTCGAACTTTGTGCCAAGGAGCGAACTCGCGCTCAAGTGAAGAATGTTGCGGTTCAAGCGGGACGATATCGTCCGATAGTTCCGGCGAAATGTCCGTCATTGCAAAGATTCCACCAAAACGACTTCGAGGATGTCGCGGACAAGTCTTGCTTGATCTTCGTAGCTCAAATCGTCGAGCAAGCCCCAGCCATAGAGTAGTTGGGTAAGCGCCGCAGCCTTTTGCTCATTTACATCGGTCTGCTTCAGTCGAGTGGCACCGCCGTTGGTTCCGGTTGCAAAAATCGTGTCTTTTCTAAAGGCAACAATTCCTTCGTCGCGTTTGCCCTCGACTGATTCAAGTAGTGTTTCCTCAATGAACTCAACAATGACAACATCGTCAACGCCTACATCAGCAAGTTTTCGGGAGACGGCTCGGGCAATGGATTGCTTGGTTTCTTCGTTGCATTGTTCACGATTGTCTTCCCGCAAAGTCTTGCCAACTGCCTTATGTCGATTCGCGAATTGACGAATCGCGGAATGAAGCCACTTAACGAGAAACTGATAATGGGGGTGGGCATAGTTGTATGACTCACGATCGAGATTGATCGCATCGTCCAAGCCTTCGAGTACAAAGATTTCTGCGGTAAGCTGCCGAAGCCGAGTCTGTTCTGAGACGGTGTAGTCCATGAATGTGCGGTCGAACGAAGCCCCCGCCGCGTTTCCAACGCGAAGCAGAACGCCTTGGTGCTGCTTGGGCAATACTCTTGGAGTCCAAAAAAGATAGGCTTCAAATTCAAGTGGACCACGGCTCATCGAAATCGGTTTGCCATCAAACTCTTCACGACATTTGCCGACGAACAACAGCGGCGTCTTAATCGCGATAGCTGTCTTCGGTTGCTTCGTAAAAACGATGGGGCGAGAAAGCCGAATGCCGTCGATAAACAACTCGAATTCATCTGATATCGGACGAAGGGGTGCTTGCAGGTTCAGCTTTTCTCTTGAGGTTTGCTTCGCGGCCAATTCCATGTCGGTCGCTTGGGCACGGACTTTGTTTTCGAGCTGAAAAAAAAGTGTCGTTTTGTCTTTTGGAAGGTCGAATGGGTGCGTGTTGACGTAATCCAGCGGACAAGCGAGCGCCAATTCCCAAATCATCTGAAGGTAATTATCACAAACCGATTCAAGATCGACTAGCTCACGGTCGGTCTTGGCCAAACGCCGCACGGATTCGACAAACTTATCAAACTTCACTTCTGGTTGGTCTTTTGTGTCCCAAGGTAGCGCGGGCTGGTCTTTCAATTCTCCCTTGGCTTGCGGGTCCATTCGCCCGATATGGAACACCGGTGGATCGCTTTGCGGCTTGCCTTCCGTTTCAATCTCAAAGTCAATACGCGTCCATCGGTCGAGGCTGCAAAGCTCGGCCCTCGTTCGGGGTAGCAGGTCGAGGAGCTTTACTTCCGTGCCATGCGAATTGACATTGGATGCTCGCTCGGTCCAAACTCTCGCTTCTCCACTGGTAATTTCATCTGGGCCGAGTCCCTCCACTGCCTTTTTGATTTCGCCCAGCGTTACATCGGCGACCGTGCGAAAGTCATCGCCTTTACACTTGGTAACAATCAGAAAGTGACGCGTAAACTGTGCGACCGCGAAAAGCCCAATTCCCATTTTCCCAATGAGCTTGCGACCGCTGGGACTGTACTGTGAATTATCCGAAGTGATATTAAGCGACTTGCCTGTGTCAGTTCGTTTCGCGCTTCCCCCAATGTTCTCAATTAAGTGCTGGAGCGCTTCGGGGGAAATTCCAATGCCATCGTCTTTGACTGAAATTTGCTCGAAACGCGGTGCATCGGTTTTGATTGTCACCTTCTTGGCATCAGCATCGTAAGCATTCGATATCAGCTCGCGTAATGCAGACGCCGGTTGCCGATAGATTCCGTCTGTGATCCGCGCAAGGATTTTCTGCGATGTCTTGAGCGGGATATCGACAAAATCTCCGACCTTGCTGATTGCACGAATCTGTTGCGCCTTGGTTTGTTTGCCGCTCATCTCAGTTTAACCCCAGCGACTTCGCATAAGACCTCTAACGCGACTTTCGCGAGCGGAGGCGGAACAGCATTAGTGACTTGTCCCATTTGACTCCCGAATGGTCCGCGCACCTCGAACTCGTCCGGAAAGCCCTGCAACCGCATTGCCTCGCGGACAGTGATGCTTCGTGGTTGGGAGTAATGTGCCGGCGGTGCCCTGTGCCCAGAGATAAGCGTATTGGACGTTCGATTCGGATGAAGTTTGCGATACGACATCGGGCCACTTCCTTGCGGAATCGCTGCAATCTTCTCTTGAACTCTCTCAGAATGTTGCATAGCAAAGTGATTCTTGATCGCGAGGTCTTCGCTCAATTCCGAATAACGGTCGGGACGTATGCGTGGCTCGGGGAGGTCGTCGAGCACGTCGATGACGCTTAATGACTTTCTCCTACGTTGCTCAAATTCACTCTGAAGTTTGTCGTGGCATACGGCCTTTCGAGTGATTAGAAAAAAAGCGCGTTTGCGTCGTTGTGGAACGCCATAGTCCTCGGCATTGAGAACCACTTCGTTGACATGGAATCCACCGTTCGTCAACACGCAAGATAGTTTCTCAAGGCGATCAGAATGGCTGTCGTCAAGGATACGTGCAACATTCTCAATGATTGCACACCGCGGTTTAAGAGCCACTATAGAGCGTGCTACCGACAATAGAATTTGATTGCGAGGGTCGTTCGGGTCACGTGGGCCAGCTACCGAAAAACCTTGACAAGGAGGCCCCGATACAACGATCGTTGCCTGATAGCTTTGTCGAGTCTCAGCAACCAACTCGTTACATTGATTCAAAACGGCAGAGGAACGGACGCTCGCTGTGATCGCTGTCGCGTTTGGGAAGTTATGCTGGAAGGTTCGCGTCGCCGCTGGCTCAACGTCCACACCCGCCAGAATTCGCATGCCCAACTGTTCCGCCGCCAACGAAATCCCACCCATCCCGCAACACAAGTCAACAACCAAAGGCTCCAGCCATTTAGTCGGTGATAATTTTTCTGAGGCAAGAACGAGGGGTGACATGTAGGTTTCTAGCGTAGGCGATCAACTAGCTCGGGTCCTTCATTTTGCCTTATTATCGACTCCTTGTCCATCGCGTTTCTGCAAATCGACTTCAGTAGTTAAGTCAAGTTCAGTTTCCGAGTACGCTCCGATGGGGGTGCACGGCATGGTTTGCGCAATCGGATTGTTCTGGCCGTTGATGAGCGACGGATTTACAATACCGCAGGCCCAACGGCGGGGTGGTTGGTTGGGGGGTGGAGGGTGATATGGAGCACAGTTTCAAGGAAACTCGCCATGGAATCTCTGGAAAAATCATCTCGCTCGAACAGAACGTGATTTCGGCTTACGAAAATACCAATCGAAATTCCGGGGAAGCACTCTCTCCGACATCCAACCGCGTCCCCAGAACACCATGTTGATTTCCTTGTTCCCGACTGAGCGTGCTCGAGGTGACAAAGCCGTGGTCTGGGCGGTAAAACGGTTCGTCTCTTTCCAGTTTTCGTCAAAACGTGGTCGTTAGCTGAACCGGGCGATTATCTTTGAAACAATCAATACAATTCCTTTTCTAAGAGCAGTCACCATGACTATGTCACCATTCATCACTCGAGCAATGCTGTTTCTTTTCATCGGCATGATCGCTACCGTTTGCGTGGGAGCTGACACCGCGACGACGCCGTCATCACTGGACGCGGAAGCCATTTTGCTGACGCCGGACTTCACGGCCGTTGTTGTGAAGGACGCGGGGCTCTGGCCTCAGCTTCAGATCACTGATGACGGCACGTTGCTGGCGTTTGGCTACAACGCTCCGGCTCACACGACGTTGCCGGCGGATGTTGAGTGTTGGGCCAGTGACGATGGGGGCCAGACTTGGAGTCAGCGGGGCATCGCTGCACCACGCCCGGCTGCCGATGCGAACTACTGTCACTGGGCGTCTGGGTTTGGAGCGAAGGACGAGTTGCTGGTCATCGCCAGCGGAATGGACGATGCCGCGAACGCGCGGGGCCAGCGTGCTCCAAATGACGTGCATATGTTTCGCTCGACCGACTTTGGCAAGTCGTGGTCGCCCGGAGGTGAATTCCCGAAGCGGCTACCGGGCGACTTAAAGCCGTATCCGTTCGGCAGCATCGTGTGTGGTCGCGACGAAACGCTTCGCACAATCGTCTATTCGGTCGATGAAGCGAGTCAGAACATCGAGTCGGCATGGATGATGACCAGTCGCGACGCGGGGCTCACCTGGGTTGAGCCGGTTAAGATCGCCGAGGGCATCAACGAGAGCGTGCTGCTGCCGCTTGTGGGCCAGGACTGGCTCTGTGTCGCAAGAACGTCCAACAAGCCCGCTCCAGAACTTGGGCAGGAGCTGCGACAGTTTCGATCGACCGATGATGGGCAAACTTGGACCGATGAAGGACTCGTCGCTGGCTATCACCAACACCCGCCGCATCTGCTGCGACTAAAAGACCAACGCCTACTGCTGACCTACGGGAATCGCCGCGACGGTAGTATTGAAGCGCGACTGAGCGAGAACGACGGGAAGGCGTGGGGCGCGCCGCATAAGCTCTACACGACCGGCCCCGGCGACATGGGCTACCCCAGCACGTCCCAGCTTCCCGACGGAAAACTCGTGACCGTGTTCTATGCCTCGCAATCACTGCTGCACGCGGGCTATCATATGGGAGCCATCGGCTGGAACGCCCCTGCAAAAGAACCAGTCGCCATCAGTGGTCGTCGCGAGCTTTTCCTGGATAATACGATCGTCGAGCAACTTGCTGGCGATGCGCAGCGAGTCTTTCACCGGCCTGTGGCGCGCGAAGTCGTCATCAAGTTTAACCAGCCTCGGGAGGGTGAGACATCGGGGACGGTGACCGTGTTTCAGGACGGAGACCTTCACCGGATGTACTACCGAGGCGGTGGCCACGCCCAGCGAGACGCGGATTTATACGCGATGCAGTTTGGGGGAGGAGAATGAAGTGCCAATCGCACATCGCACAGTTCGACAAAGTCAACATCACAAAACCATGGGTATATATTCCGCGTTTCTAGGAACGATAGGCATAGGTGTAGATATCGATCCTACTCATTCCACCTAAGGCAAGTTCCTTAAGCCGAACTCAGGTTGTAACGTTGAATCCCTTGCCTCAAGAATGTGAACGAGAAACACGATGAACACTTTGATACACAGTTGGCCCGACAGGCAGGCTTCGAACATCTGTCTGCCGTGGAACTTGATCGCTCTCGGCATCGCGATCTGCGTGTTCAGTTCGACACTATTCGCCGAGGAAAAACCGGCGAATACAGTACGTGATCGATTATGGACCTGGGCCGTCGATGCGAGCTACGACTGGCCCGCTCACGAAGCCGGCGCAACGCCCCAGAAGAATCGGATGACGCCCGTCGAAGGCGCGGTCTATCTGGGGACGCCGAATGTGATGTTCATCCAGTATAACGGGGTTCCCGTCGCTCCCTTCCAACAATACTACACGCCATTCAAATCGCTGAAGCAGGTCTATTGGACGCTCTCCAATAACGGAAATCAGATCCACGAATTGGGGCCGGAGCAGGAACATGTTTACCAACTGGCTGCCGACAATCCCAATATCACCGGATTGTTTTTAGACGACTTTCTGATCGGCCCGCTCCCTGAGAAAGTCGATTCCCAATGGCTGAGCAACAACAGCCCAAATTTTCCCGTGACGCTGGAAGCCCAATTCACTCAAGCGATAATGGTGGATTCGCTGTGGCTGACGCAATCAGATTGGGCCGCAGGCGGCTATCGAACAGCTAAGTTCGCCATTGATGTCTCCACCGACGGAGCCACATGGCAGGAGGTCGCGACGGGCGAACTTCCCGATGACGGCGGTGCCTCGGAAACCATTCATTTCCCTCCACAATCTCTGAGCCGAGTGCGTATTCGTGTTTTGTCATCGCATGACAGTGAGGCTCCGTTGGGTTGCGGGTTGAAGTCTCTCGCCGTGTTTCACCAAGACCAGCCACATGCGATTGCGGATGTCAAGTTTGTCACCAGCAGCGAATACCTTGGTCACGAAGCAGCCAAACTGATTCATTCCAAGTTCACAAAGGAGCAGCCAGTAAAACAGTTCCAATCTCAGGTCAGTCCGAGCAACCTCGCCAGCGCCAAGCAACGGATGCAACGGATCGACGGGAGGAAGCTCGATCTTGCCGTTGTGGTTTACACCAATCAGATCGATCCGGGCATCGTCCCGATCTTACAGGACGTCGATGTGGTTCTGCTGTGGACCTGGAAGGCCAGTGACCTGAAGCATCTCGAAGCCAACTTCCGCCGCTTGCAGAATGTCTTGCCTGGCAAGCGGGTGATTCTCGGCTGTTACTTGTGGGACTTCTCGAACGCACAAGTCATCCCGCTGGATGTCATGCAGAAGCAATGCGAACTGGGTCTGTCCTGGTTGAAAGCAGGCGAGATCGAAGGAATGGTTTTCTGTTGCAATAACATCATGGACAAGGACTTGAAAGCAGTGCAATGGACTCGTCAATGGATCACTCGCGTCGGACACGAATCACTGATCCCGATCGAGTAGACCCCTTGAATTGTATTTCCGGGTTGGACCACGAACGACTTACGTACCCTTTTGAGGGGCGTACCCGTCGATTGACAGACGTCTTTGGAAATGTTGTAAAGGAAATAATCTGGTGATCAAAACAATCTACGTAATCGCTTTATTTCTAGCGATCTTTTCCGTCTCGCGATTTGGGGGGACCTCGGTTTGGGCTCAGAGTGCTTCGATGCCATATGTCGAACGCGTCGATGCTCAACCGTTGTTGCTGATTACCAACCGACTTGCCGAGGCGATGCATTCGACTGGAAACCCGCTCACTCCCGAACAAACCGCTGCACTGAACACACTGAAGAACGAGCAGAGTGATGCTCGTATTACCGCTAAAGTTCAGCAACTGCTTGATCCATTGTGCATCGCTTCGATTGAAATTGGTAGCGATGGAAAGACGACGGTGACTCCTGGTGTACCGGCTGAAGTGATGGAAAATGGTTGGCGTACCATGCTCGTAAAAGTGGTCAATCGCGCCGCAATTCAATCCAAGCTTCGAGTCGATAGCCCCAACGCCAGACCTATTCCGCATGGCCCCAAAGACGACATCGTCAATCGATGGTTGGCGCTGTCCTCATTCGATGGACGCCCATTGTCTCCCACGTTGAGCGGTTTGGAACTAGAGTATCGAATTATCCAGGTTTCGTCGACGACTGTCGGTGATCGAACCGCTCGCCTTGAGTTCAATGCAGGCATTGTAGGTGGCAAAAACTCGTCCGTCATACGCCAATGGCGATTCGACAAGGATTCGGATGGTTGGGGTGAACTCAATGACTTAACGATGACGGTGCGCGATCAGTCCCTCTTTCTTGAAGCACTTGGCGACGATCCATTTTTGTCGGCCCCTGTCAAAGCCCGAGGCGGACGCATGGTGCTAAGATTCTGGGGACGCCCTGATGGTCCGGGCGTAGGTCAACTGTTCTGGTGGACCGAGCAATTGCCACAGCCCGATGGCGGCCGACAAGTGGTCTTTCAACTCGATCCGGGTGGCGATCGAGAATATGCCATTGAGTTTTCAGTCGAGGGTGAATTGAAAGGGGTGAGGATCGACCCGTTGCAAGGACCGGGGAAATTCCGCATCGACTGGGTCAGTTTGGAATACGCATCGGGCGAGAGTGGCACTTGGGACGCAGCGGATGTCGCGATACGGACCGTCCCCAGTACCGAGGTCCAATTTGCCGTAACCGACGCGGATGGTACGCCGTGCATGGGGGCCTTCGAAATTCGCGATGCACAAGGCCGAGTCTATCCCTACCAATCCAAACGTCAGGCCCCCGACTTCTTCTTTCAGACTCAAATCTACCGTGAGACGGGCGAAAGCATTCATCTGCCGCGTGGGAAATATAGCGTTAAGTGTTCGCATGGTCCAGAAAGCATCGTTCAAATGCAAACACTCGATGTGGGAAATGAACCTGTAACACTCAACTATCAAGTTGAGCGATGGATCGACACTGCCAAGCTAGGCTATTGGAGCGGCGACCATCACATACATGCTGCTGGTTGTTTGCACTATGAGAATCCGATGCAAGGGGTGTTACCCCAAGACATGTTGAGGCACATCATGGGCGAAGATGTGAAGGTCGGGTGCTGCCTCACCTGGGGACCATGTTTCGATTTTCAAAAACAGTTTTTCACTGGCAAACCGGATGACGTCAGCCGCTATCCTTACCTTCTTCGTTATGATATCGAAGTCAGTGGATTCGGCTCCCATCAGTCGGGGCATCTAAACTTACTCAAACTCCGACAGCAGATTCCCGAAGGAGGAAATTCCAAGCTCCATTGGCCGACACTCGGAATGAATACCTTGCGTTGGGCAAAAAAGCAGGGGGCTGTGACCGGAACCGCTCATAGTGGTGCGGGCCTGACTCGTAGCGTTGGACGTGTCGAGGGACACGACGGACCGCACCGCCTGCCTAATTTTGATATCCCCGCATTCGATGGGATCGGAGCCAATGAGTTCATCATGCAGGTCACTCATGAAGTCGACGGCCCCGATGGCAAAAAACAGCCAGCGTTGGATTTTATCGCAACCATGAATACGCCTCGCGAGTCGGAGTGGAACATCTGGTATCACGTGCTCAACTGCGGGTTGCCCGTTGTTGCCAGCGGTGAGACCGATTTCCCTTGCATGACCGGGGAACGTCTGGGTATTGGACGAGTTTATGTCAAGCTGGATGGTGTGCTGGATTATGACAGTTGGGTGGAGGCGCTGCGCCGTGGCGAAAGCTATGTGAGTGACGGCACAAGTCACTTGATGGATTTTGAACGCGACGAGGATGGTGTGTTTTCCGTCACGGCCGCCTCATTCCAAGCTGGCGCGCCCGATGTAGAAGTGGAACTCATCGTAAACGGCTATCCGGTAGCTGTTCAGAAACTCAAGGCGGACGGAAAGCAGCAGGAGCTTCGCTTTGAGATTCCAAAGCTGGAGCAAAGTAGCTGGGTTGCCGCTCGCATTTTTCCATCTGCACACACCAATCCAATTTCGGTTATCGTCGACAACAAGCCCGTTCGTGTCCGCGCGAGCGCCAAGTGGTGCTTAGTTGCACTAGAGCAATGCTGGCTCGAGAAGCAGAAAACTTACGCCCTAGACGAACAGCCACAAGCTGCTGCAGATTACGATCACGCTCGAAGGACCTACCAGAGGATTCTCAATGAAGGCAAAGAGTAATCGATCGTCGAAAGACCCAAGCCCAATGCAGGCTCGTTGCTTTCCGAGGGCAATCACCAATCAACGTATGTTCGTCGTTGCAATCCTTTTGAGTTGCGTCGCATCGGGCTGCAATCCGCCGGGTTCGGCTCATTCGCACCCGGCAACAGGAATCGAATCAAAGACAGGAATTGAATCAAAAAAGGCGGATGATCCAAATCCACCGATCCTGATCAAAGTCAGTATTTCTCCTGAGGCTCGAGTCAAAGCGACAACCGAAGAAATAGCGATGGAACTTCATCGAGGCGAATGGAAGGATTTTTCTATCGAAATTGACAACGCAGCGGGAATCACAGCGCCGTTGGTGGTTGAGTCCGAACAGATCTTGGCGAGTGCAGACGACGCATCACGGGATCGTTGGCTAGAGCTTGAGATCAAGCCTGGTGGAGCACTTACAGGACTGCGCCATGAGACCCGCACGCTACGATTGAGGAGCCGGGATGCGGGAGTCCGGTCAGCGATCCTCAATTTCAATGCGGGGCAAGGCACCCAGGACTTGGGGTTCCGCAGCGATGTCATTGTTACGTTTAAGGTAGATGAATAGTGACAAAGAGAATAAAGAGACAGTGATTAAACTGCATGCCCCCGAAAAGAAACAATTGCCCGCTTAATCTCTGGGATAGGCTTCGTTTTTGGGTAGTGGATCTTGTTAAAGATCCGGTGCTGAAGGGATATTTAACAAGATCCACTACGCCAATTATTGATCCTGCGTTACTTAGCCGCGGCAACTCGACCATGGGTGACAAAGCCTGCCGCAGTGTTGGTGTGTTCAGAGCAACGTTCTCCCCGTTGACCCAACTGATCAAATGCTCCGTGACACTGCGGCTCGATGGCTTCAAATGGCCAGCCACCGCGTTGATGAACGCGTCGCCTGTTTCGCTACACGTAAATCCATTGAATCGTTCGCCAGCAGACTCAATCAGCCCAAGATCGCGAAGTGGCTGGATCGTGGCTTGTCGCATTGGCTGAGTGACATAGAAACTCGGTTTACGAACACGGTCAAACGACAAATCCTGTGCCGCGACGTGTCGCATTTTGTTCGCTCCACGAACGCGAGGATCGCGTCCCCAGCCGTTGTGATGAAGCGCCAGCCAGCAGCCAAGGGCTTCGATTGCATTGGCCACTTCGATATTGCTAACTCTTCGCCGCGCAGCGCGTGCCTGTTCGGCCACGGCAACTCCGAGCGTCGCCAGAAAGAGTTGTTTGCCGAACCAAACGCCGCCCATTCCAGGAACGGCCAAGTCGTTAAACGACCGCACGGTCGCTGCCGCAATTATTGGCTAATGTCGAGTTGTCCTTTCTCGCGAATGCTGTCTGTCAGATTTTGGAGAGCTTCCCCATCGAATTCGACATGCGGCTGATCAGGATCGGGTTGCACTCGATCAATCTCGATTCGACCAAACGACCGATTTGCTCGACGCCCGGTATCTTTGGCCACCGAATCCGCTTTCACCACAGTCGATGGATGCCACGTCCTGGCAACGTGAACTCGAAATCGAAGGTCGATACTAGAATTCCTGGTTGACGTTGTGGTCGGACATTGATACACGTTTGTCAAATTTTTCGGGAGAGCCCCGATGCCGCGCCATCCGCGCGACCATCCTGCACCAACTGGGTCTCGATCACGAACGACTGACCTTTCGCTATGGCGGACGCGATATTCGTCTGACCGACGTGCATGGCAAGGTCATCGGCGAAATACTGAAGTCTTTGTGAATTGAAGATGGAGCCTCACCACACAATGCGGACCAGTGACGCATACTGTTGTATCATACCGTCGGCGGTAACAAATTCCATGTTCTCGCTACGGGCCTGCGCGATCAGCATTCGATCAAACGGATCGCTGTGGTATGTCGGTAAATCTCCAACCGCAACAACGTGATCCGCGCGAATTGGAAGAAAACCGAACGGACCATTGGTCACTTCAGCGTTGACGATGTCACTCAATGGCATGCCTAAATCCAGCTTGCCGAGTTGCGATTTGATTTGAATTTCCCAGAGGCTGGCGGCGCTCAGGTACAGTGAATTCGTTGGATCGAAACACTCGTCGGACGCCCGTTCTGACAGCTTCTAGGGCGATTCCATGAGCCACAAAAACGTGTGCGTATCGACAAGCAACTTCAAACCTGTCTCCCTAACCAGAATTCGTCAGGCAGCGCCGCATCGAAGTCTTCGGCGATCTTGATCTTGCCGCGATATTTGCCGAACTCACGTTTGCCGTTGTCGGGTGGAACAGAAACAAGGCGGGCAGTCGGACGTCCTTCGTCAGTAATCACAACCTCTTGACCTTGATGTGCGAGTTTGACCAGTTCGTTGATTCGGGATCCCGCTTCATCAATGTTGACGGTGGTTATAGACATCTGACTTTCCTTTTGGCGTGTTCTCCACGGAGAAAACAGTCTATCAGATATTCTCAACTGCTGTCCCTGAACGGCACACCACCTCAGATCACCCAACCGCTGGAATAGAAGAGCCATTGGTAAGAGGCTGGTTCGGCGGCTTGGACGCTTCGCTTAGCTCGTACTTATATGGACGCGGCGGGCGGGTAACCACATTTCCCTGTCGAGCGCGAGCATCAGCGACGATGCGAGCAACATCGTTTCCATGTCTGGCGGCAAGCTCGTGTTTTATTCGCAGGATTTCTTCGTTGATCGAGTCGGATATCATCTCAAACTCCGATTATTTCATCAGGACTACAGATTATTGGTGGCGTGTACCCAGAGTCCTGGCAGATTCTCTGGATCAAGTCGCGAGTCGAAGGATTTGCGATGTGCTTGAAATTCCAAGTCAGCAGGTATTCTATTCCACTGACGGCGGCGATGGCAATATGCAAAGCATCACGAGGTTCCGTTTTCGGTATTCCATGGCGATTCACGAGGGAATTGGCAAGTGCCACCGCCGCAGTTTGGGTATCCAGGACGGAGATCCCGCCGATCAGATCGAGCCGTTCGATTGCCGCTAGTTGATCTCCAGCCGAGCATTCATCCAAGACGATCCAGGAGACAAAAAGTTGATAGCGTTCCCGCACGTCCCACCATTTGCGTGAAGCAAGTTGCCTGGCCGCAACGATGATGTCAGATTGCTGGCGTCCCGCAAGATGACCGACCACGGTTGTTTCAACGTAAATAGTCGGCTTGCTCATGAATCTTCCAGTCACAACAATTGAGTTCTCGTGGGATTCGCCACTAATCAGGCATCATGTCAGGACGTGGGAGAATTTTACAACGACCCGGAATCGTTGCCAACTGTTCTGTGTTTCGTGCCGACGAGTGGCAGGGGCTGGACTGCTTCGGCCATCAGCGGAGGGGCGGATCGGGGAACCGGTCTGCCTTGGGCGTCCATGCGAAGGGTAACGCAGGCCAGCCAGAACTCCCGGTTTTCCAATTGCGGTGTACTGCTGCAACAGGGAGCCCCACTTCCGTGTGCCGATCTTGTCCAGACAAGGGAGAAGGCCACATCTTAGCTGCCGTATATGGCAACGAGAAACGATGAATCTCGCCAGCGGAACGGTCAGCAAACATTTCAGACGGAAAAGCTGACATGAACGCCAACCGCCCGAGTTGAGCTTGCCTCACGATGAAGCAAGGCCGGCAGATGAGTCCATAGAACCTACGACATCGGCGAACAACGATGCTGCTGAAGCATTAGCGCAGTCGATCGAGGAAAGTGGCCCGAAAAGATTGAACACAGTGCCAAGAGGAACGTCGTGCAGACCGACTTGCCCCGCACACCGAGTCGGATCCAGCACAAGTCCAGTGGCCCGCGTGCCATGCGCGAAGCTGCTCGTGCGATGAGCAGAACGAAGAGGCCAACATCGTACCCCTTCGCGAGCCCAAGAATCGCTTTCGCGCACGACTCAAGGTAGGAGCCGTATAACGTGGTTCGTCAAGGATAGATCTGTGCGGGTGCTGCTCGAACCAGCCACCCCTACGGCGATCCTTGTTGTTTTGCAGATCAAAGACGTATCAAAGCGGCCTGCCCCTTTGATTCTGCCCTTTGATTACCCCCGACGTGCACGGCCGGGTCGTGCAGGAAATTTTAACGTGATGACAATTAGAGACCACCTGACCCCTTTGCTATGTGCGTCCTTCTGCATCTAAACCATTGACTCAGGACACTCTCGTGTCGGTGAGAAACTTGGAGCCATCTCCGTGATCTCTTTGATCAGTTTTCTTAGTCGCTCGTCGTTATCAGATTCACTGCTTTTTGCTTCACTCGGTGAAATGATGACACCGTGTAATTGTGCCCGAAGATTGTCCCAGCGTTTTTGCAATACATCCCAATTCCACTCGTCGTAAGTTCCGCGAAATATGATCGGGTGAATTTCGATTCGCGGCAAAGCTTCCCCCGTTGTGCCTTCGTTGATCGCTGATCTCAACTTGCGAGACCAATGACTGTTCACGCGATCGACGCGACCGATTTGCTGCTCCACCACGCCTGGATTCCATTCGGGATGCAACAACACGACACAACGACACGCTTCGTGTAAGTTCAGCCCTTCACGTCCGACAAGCGATTGCACGACCAACACTCGGGGGAACGATTCGGTGCGATTGAACGCCAAACGCATCATCTGTCTCGATTCTTGCCGAGTTTCTCCAAACATCAACCTTGCAAATCCGCCTCGCGTTCGCGTCGTCTCTTCATCGAGTCGCATCCAAATGTCATCCCACTCTTCACTCGCCTCCGCTTCGTCCAGTTCCACGTCGACATCTGCATTGTCTCGGTCACTTAATGCAAAAATCACCTGACAAAACGCTTTAGCGCAGTCCCCTGGACTTGCATCTATGATTGAGTGTGTTGCCGTACCAAGCAAGTCACCGATCGCGCGAGACATGAGCGTGAGCGCATTGGTCCGGTCAGATGAATCCTCTTCCGCAGCATCCTTGAAAGTGCGAAAGATCGCGTTCGCGAAACGGCCTGATTTGCCCAGCTCGCCAAGGCCAATCTCGATTTTATGGATCAACGAACTGCGAAAGCTTTTGCGGCGGTTTTCGTCTCCATCATAGGCAGATGACAACCGAGCGTTGATTGCGTCTTTATCAAGCTCAAGCTGCGACCCCAACTGCTGATGAGCCGCCTGAATCGCGGGCCACTGATCACCCTCGCCCTGGTCGATCATCGACCGTTGAGGCCAAGTGCCGGTGCCATGCGAGTCAGGTAAATGATCGTCCAAACAGCGCAGCATTTCACGAGCATTGAGCAAATTCACGAGACTACGAAGCGGCCGCGTGAATCGTCCAAACACCAATACCTTTTCTCCCGATTTCGTCTTCTCTTCGATGACGTCGCGGCATTTCAAGATCGCGGGATGATTGAGCAGCGATTCTTCACCGCCGCTAAACGCATCTCCAATCGTTTGCATCCACCACTGAGTCCGTTGATCGCGTTTCGCATCCGGTTTGCGAGCACCCGACTGTTCTTGATCATCGGCTTCCTGCTTGGCATCGTCGTCGGTTCGTTGGCCTTCATCCAGGAACTTTGCAATGCCGTGTCCGCTGCCGATCGTCAATCGCATTCGTTTCGCCGTCCCCTCGTCAGCTTGCTGAGTGACCACCGACAACGCTTCCGCAGCGCACACCGCTTTTCGCCAAGCCGGTGACAGCGACGGAGTCTCGACGTTCATTGCAACTTGTTGTCGATAGGCATGGATGCCCAGTTTTGATACCTCCTGGAAGTGAATCACATCTTCATCTTCGCGTTTGTCACGGCGAAGCAAGTATGGCGAAAGTGTCTCTTTAAATTCCTTGGCTGCAACAAAAAAAGCTTGGCGAGCTTCGTCGCTGGTTTGCCAGGTCAAACGAAGTCGTGCCAAGGCATCGACATACTGCACGCTGACTCGATCCACTTCATCGAGATCGAGTATGTCGCTTGGCAACGCAAGTCGCGCCAACGTTTCGCGCCACTGAGTCACCGCCAGCTCAACGGGCGTCGCCGTCATCAAAACTCGCCGTGAATGTTTTGGTGTTTCGGCGATGATTGTGTTAAGCAACTGTGACAGCATGCTATCGGATTCACGACTTTTGTGGGCTTCGTCAACAATGACGAGATCAAACATTCCGAGTCCCATCCCGACGCATTCTTCGAGCTGCTTGCGGAGTCGTCCTTCCTTTCCGTATTCAGACCGATCAAGATGTCGAGGCCATGCAACATCAGAGCGTTTGTCGATCAGTTTGTTTAACAATTCTACAAACGGATGCCGTTTCCGATCGCCGAGTGCGTCAATGATGCTGTGCGCGACGTTACAGCTATCGTCATCGACTTTTGAGTAGCCTCGTGCCGCTCTTTGGCCTTTGACCTTGTTGACACTGCGCCACAGGACGTAAAGCTCTGGCACCAAACCCCAGCGCCGAGCTTTGGAGTTTTCGCCCAATTTCCAGTTGCAAAAATTATGCGATACGACCACGACCTGTTCATCGAACCACGGCTTCGGCTCATCGCCCCGCCACGCTTTCAGATACGCATCTAAACTGCGAAGTATGTTCGGAACATCCGCAAGCCCTCCGTCACGCAATTCCGTTTGCCACTGACTGCCCAAACCTGGCGGTATCAAAATAGCGACGCGACCGTCGCAGTCCGTCACGCACTTCGCCAAGTCAACGACAATGCGAGTTTTTCCCATGCCGACTTCATCAGCAATCACGACACCGTTTTTTTCAATTCGCGATGCAATCGCATGCAGACTGGCTCTTTGTCCCTCGTTCAGTCTCGGAACAACCTGCGATTGATCGCCGCTCGTTGCGTAACCGGCCGCTTTGGTACGTAGCGCCGCTGCAACGGCTTGCCAACCTTGGAAACGATGATTCATATTTGGATTCCGATGCTGGGGAGTTTGTTCACTCTCCATGCGTTTTCGATGCTTTTGAGAGTGTCTTCGTACATCTTGCCCTCGTAAGTCGTATCGTCGATCGCAAAATCTGGGCGAAACGGCTCATGCCAAAGTGGGCTGAGCGGATTCAATTCGAAGTCGCGAAACTCCATTAGCGCACGACTTTCTTTAGATTGCAGCAGACACTGTTCCAAGCGGTTGCACCACATCGACCAATCGACTTTCAAAATCGACGTTTGCTTGGAGGCGATGTTTTCGACGAGCTGCATCAGTTCGCGAACGGGGTAGCGTGACCCCATAGTTTGCTGAGTGTGGGAAACTCCGGCCGCACCGCCAATAACTTCGCGACCTTCAGCGATGATGTCTTCATCGTCCGGTGGCATCGGAAAATTTGCGAGCTGGCTCCACGCTTCGTCGAGATCGAGTTCCGGCATTCGGGTCGCCGCTAATCGGCCCAATTCATCCAAGACGGGAACGTAAGCTTGATGCTCGACTTCGTCGGCCAGCCATCGGATTCGGGCTTCGCGTGGCATGCCGCCGAGCCAACGAAAGCCATGCTGCTCGTCGTACTGACAAGGCAAACCACTCTCGTCGAGAACTGCAAACGCCTCCGTTATTTCATCGAGGCTGGTCAACCAACCACCGGGTTCAAACGTGGTCCAAATGAGAAACGAAATCGGTGGCGCGATGAATTGAATGTCCGTATCCGGCATATCGTCGCCAGGGAGCAGGCCCAATCCTGAGTCCTTGAAATTCGTTATCTGTTGAATGGGCAATTTGGGAGGATCAACGACATGGTTTCCGTCATCCCAGTGCAATGATGAGGCATCAATTACCACGCCCGCTTCCAAGTTGCCAAGGTTTGCACGCATCGGTTGGGTGAAGCCGGGCTGGGTCAGATTCCCGGAACCGAGGTACAACCACGCACTGTTACACTGATTCGATTTCTTGCGATAATTGAAACTGAATAAGAATTTAGCGTGTAGCGTTCGTGACTCGGTTGGCTTGAAGAAAGGCGGCTGCCAAGCCTCGCGGATCGTCCAGCCAGCGGCGTGAATCGCGTCTCGGGAACCCGCAATGGCTTGACAGGATTTTGGATTAACAAACACGTCGACCTCCGCATTCTGTTTCAGCAGGCCCTGCTGTTGCAATTCTTTGGCGATTCGCTTCAAGACAATGGGGATATCGCCGCTTTCGCTCGGCGTTTCATAGAACCCAGACCCCATCGCCAGATAGTTGCGAGCAACGTCGCTGGAATGCGCAATCACTAGTTGGGGCAACACATCCAGAAGTGATCGCTTGCGGTTGTCAAAGAACTGGGCCGTCGCATCCTTGCGATACCGGATCGCTTTTTTGATCCAATCTTCCAATTGTTTCGCAGCCATTCGAGAGTTCGACACACTGCGATCAGCTCGCTTCGCATCAAGTGCCCGAGCATCGAACAAGCCGCGCAGCCACATCATCATTTCCCAAGCTGCCGCGATGTCGGCGCCCGCTTGAGCCAAGGAATCGTCTTTTGATTTTAGATCGTCACTGGAAAGATCGGTGGTCCAAACCAAGTCGAGCGATCGGCTCAGTGTGTCCATCGTCCAATTGCCTGTCGAAACGATCAAACGCAAACACCATTGGCTTGCATCCTTTTCGTGACGGAAACCAAGAATGGCGACTTTCGCATGGAGCAAATTGAACGGCGGCGACTTCGACACAATCGGTAGATGCAATAGTCCAGGGACCTCCTGGGGCGTGATTTGCGAATTGCTGGGGTCGAGCATCAGTGCGATGGCGATTTGTCCTCCGAAACCTCGTTGCGATGATGTCCGGCCAGTGAATCGCTCCACCGCGTCTTCCAAAAACACGCTATCCGCCGAATAACCACACATCCATCCGAAAGAGCCAATGAATCCCTCCGGTGCAATGAAGTGCTGGGCAAGCGACAAGGGGACGTCTTGTAGTTGTTTCTTACTCATAGCGTCTCTCCCTCGGCGGCTGCGTTGCCGGTTAGCCAGCTATCCAGGTCTCCCTTAAGGTCAATGTTCATCAGAAACAGATTCTTGATACGATGCGATATTCCGGGTGGCCAATGGGCACCGACCGGCGGCGGCGTTTCGGTTCCGCCTTCTTCGTCGCTGCGCCCAATGTCAGTCATTTTAGCGCCAAACATTTCAGGATCAGACATTTTCTTTCCTGCGAAAGCTGACCCTGGCACGATATCGTTCCCCTTCAATTGCAAGACACGCCCTTCGCGGGCAATCAGATTGCGAAGGACGTCGGTGTCCGTTGAAGGCTCTGAACACTCACGGCAAAACTTATTCGCTTCTGGGTTCGGCGTTGGATCAGCCGCTTGACTGAGGAAATCCGCCGCCGCCAATCGCAATGTTCGGCACCGTTCGGAAACAATCGGAGGAAGCGAATCGGACAATCGCAACCGTCGGTCGGAAGACGACCCCATGATCTCTTCGATCTGGTCGAGTAGGAGGATCGCGGCGTCGCGGGCGATGAAAAACAACGATCCAACGTGCAAATCTCGCCAGTGGTCTTCATCTAGCATCTCTGGCTTCACCTTCCAATCGACGGGAGCTTTCAACTCGCCCCGACGTGATTCAACCCAGCGTAATGCGTTGGCTCGACGGTGCGAGTCCACGGTATTACCTGCACAAATGCGTTCCCGAAGTATCTCACGACTTAGTGCCGGCAACTCAACCATGGGTGACAAAGCCTGCCGCAGTGTTGGTGTGTTCAGAGCAACGTTTTCCCCTTTGACCCAATTGACCAAATGCTCCGTGACACTACGGTTCGATGGTTTCAAATGGCCAGCCACCGCGTTGATGAACGCCTCGCCTGTTTCGCTACACGTAAATCCATTGAATCGTTCGCCAGCGGACTCAATCAGTCCGAGATCGCGAAGTGGCTGGATCGTGGCTTGACGCATCGGCTGAGTGACATAGAAACTCGGTTTACGAACACGGTCAAACGACAAATCCTGTTCCGCGACGCGTCGCATTTTGTTCGCTCCACGAACGCGAGGATCGCGTCCCCAGCCGTTGTGATGAAGCGCCAGCCAGCAGCCAAGTGCTTCGATCGCATTGGCCACTTCGATATTGCTAACTCTTCGCCGCGCAGCGCGTGCCTGTTCGGCCACGGCAACTCCGAGCGTCGCCAGAAAGAGTTGTTTGCCGAACCAAACGCCGCCCATTCCAGGAACGGCCAAGTCGTTAAACGAGCGCACGGTCGCACCCAAATTCAGCGTCCGCGTTCGCCGCTCACTGCCAACCGATTCCGGCCCCAGCAAACCCCATATCACCGCATCCATCCGATTCCCTCGGTAAGTTTGTATTCGCCTCGGTTCCTATCCATCGACTGAAAGCAAATCGGACGATCGATTGAATCACTCCTTGAACGTTACCATTATCTCGACGAGTTTGACACGGCTGGTCAATCCGGTGCAGAAAAAGAAAAACATTTCAAAAAAGAATTGAAGGTACTCGTTCGCGTAACCGGGCACTCCCTGGTATTACGGCGAACATGAACGAAGCCAGACCTGGCTCACACCACGATGATTGCTTGGCGGCTCACTCGAACATCATAAACCATTTGCATGCCAATAATAAAGTCCATTGGCAAGAAACATCGACCGCGACCATGATGGGCACTGGGGTTGGGAGGCTGTGAATATGTCGAAGTGAGTACTAGACTGGATGACTTTCGATTTGACTGTCCGGCTGTTAGCCTCGAGCACGTTGGAGAGGTCGCAATCGTTGTTGAATCCTAAACTATTTTGTTGCAAACTAATTTTTCACGTCAGGATTGTGACCGTCGCGTGTCCTAATTAGGTGAACATGTCGCTGCTGCCACAAGACGAAATCATCCGCACGCTCCTCGGGGTGCGGGCGCGGCTTAGCGCGGGCTTCTTTCTCGTGCTGCGGGATGCGCATTTGGCGGAGGACGTTTTTCAGGAAGTCATGGTGAAGTCCTTGGGTCAGCAGGATCTTTTTACCAATGAGGCGCAGTTGCTCTCGTGGGCGCGGGCAGTGGGCCGAAATGCGGGGCTGAATCTGCTGCGAAAGTCCGGACGCATCAGCGTGGGTCTGCCGGAGTCGCTGCTCGAGATGCTGGCGCAGGAAACCGAGGGCGATGCCGGCAGTGGGCGGGAAGAGGCGCTGGCGACGTGTCTGGCGAGCCTGCCGGTGGCGTCGCGCGAGCTATTGGAGTTGCGATATTTTCACAGTTTGTCGTGCGTGGATGTCGCGACGCGGACTGGATCTGGTTTGGAGGCGGTTTATCAAAAGCTGTCGCGCCTTCACCGCACGTTGCGGGATTGTGTGGAGCGGCGTCTAACTCTTTCCGCGGACCCCTCGTGAAGATACAGCCACACGAACTCGATACCATGATAACGCGTTACTTTGACGGGACGCTGGATGCCGATGCCGCGAGGCGGTTGACGGCGGAGTTGGAGACGAACGGCGAGTCGCGTGCTCTGTTGCGTGGCATGGCTGAGCAGGCGTTTGCGGTGGCGGAAGCCGGGCGTTGTTCAGAGGCGCGCAAGACCACGACGCTCGTGGCGCTGGCGGAACCAAATATGGGCGCAAAGCCCGCCCGACGGTTGATCCCCTGGCCGATGTGGGCCGCGGCGGCGTTGATGCTGGTGGGCGTAGGATTATGGTGGCAGTTTCGCAAGACGATGCTGCTTGAGGTGATCCAGGCCGATGGCGCGGTGGCTTGGACGGGACTGGATGGCAATACTCGAATGACGCTTGCGACGGGCATGAAACTCCCGGCGGGCACGCTGGAGTTGGCGACCGATACGGCACTTGCGCTAGTGCGGTTTGACGACGGCACGTTGGTTTCGCTCAATGGCCGAACGGAGGCGACGTTCTCGCAAGCAAGTGGAAAACATGTGCGGCTCCGACAGGGTACGTTTTCAGCAGTGGTACAGCGCCAGCCGAAATCGCAGCCGATGCGAGTCTTTACGCCGACGGCGGAAGTCATGGTGATTGGCACAGAGTTTTCCATGGATGCCCGATCGGACGAGACGAGCCTGGAGGTGGCCCTGGGCGAGGTGAAGATGCGCCGGTTGGTAGATGGCCGGGAGGCTTCAGTAACCGATCATCAAAGATTGGTCGCTACGCTGGATCCACACGCCGACTGGAGCCCGCAGGCCCAAATGCTGCCGGCCACGTCTTGGCGAATGCAGTTCATCACCCGCCCGAATCATGTCTCGGGCGATTGGATAGCGCCAGGGTTGAACCATGCGGATGGAGCGCTTGCCTCACAGCCCTTTGTCGCGGGTACGCAGCAGGATGGACGTATTATCGTGCATCATGGCGTCTGCGTGCGTGATGACTCCGGCATGGCTTTGGTCACGGCCAATTCGGAACTGCGGATGAAGATAAGAACCACGCAGGACACCGAACTTCAATTGATCGTCGGCACGCGCAAGCCAGCGGGATGCTTCGGCGGCAACTTTGCCATCAACAACCTCTCGTGCCAGCACTCGGGCTATGAAGAGTGGCGCGAGTTGCGAGTCCCGTTCAACCAACTCCAAAGCATCACGCCCGAGCATTCGGCCACGCCCGACGGCCTAATCACGGATTTCATCATCCTCAACTCTTTCGAGAACGCCGCCGGGCTTGAGGTTTCGGAGTTATTCATTGTCCCAGTACCCTAAACCACGCCCAAGATTTTGTTTTGCAATGAACCTCCATCGAACCTACGCGCAACTCGATTCCCATAAACCGAAGGACCCCTTGCGGGGCCGACTCCATTTGATGACGACTGCATTTTTCTTTAAGCGATGCGGGTCCTTGATCGCCTTCGGGTGCGCCATGGCAGGAGTTGCTTGCGCAGACGAGTTGGTTTACAAGGCGGACGCGACGGGTTTCGCCGAAGTCGCGCAGCCATTCTTGCGAGAGCATTGCGTGAAGTGTCACGGGCGGGAAAAGCAGGAATCAAAGCTGAGGCTCGATACGTTGGAGAACCAGTTCACCAATCCGGCGGTGGCGGCGAAATGGGCGGAGGTGGTGACGTCGATCAACACACACCAAATGCCGCCCGAGGAGGAGAAGCAGCCCGAACTGGCGGCATCCAGTCGATTCGCTGACTGGCTCACGACCGAGTTGGGCCGAGCGGAAATCGCACAGCGCTCCACCCGCGTGGTGCTGCGGCGCATCAATCGCTCGGAATACAACAACACCATCCGCGATTTGGTGGGCGTAGACTTTTCGCCTGCCGACCAATTCCCAGAAGACCCGCCGGCGGGAGGCTTTGACAACATCGGGCAGGCGCTGTCGATTTCGCCGCTGCAGCTCGAACTCTATTACTCTGCCGCGCGGCAGATTCTCGACCGGGCGCTGGTCGAGGGTGCGCAACCGGCACCGATCAAATGGCATTTTGAACCGGAGGAAAACACTCTGGGCACGGACCAGCTGCGGGTGAAGCGCGATGGCAACAACATCCTGCTCAACCCCGGCGAAAACCGCACTGAGAATGGTTTGACTGTCGTGCGGCGTGAATCGTGGAACACGGGCATTGGCTTTCGTGATTTCAAGGTGCCGTCCGAGGGCGAATACATCATTCGCTTCCGGGCGGCGGGCCGGGTGCCGTCGCGTGCAGAGGTCGTGGCGTTCGCCGCAAAGATGCTCGGCCAGCGGCGCGACGAGGAAACGGCGAAACGCCCTGAGCGAAAAGCCCAGTTGGAGCAGCAGTTCGCGGAGAATCTGAAACACTTTGAGACGGCGCGGCTGTACGACTACGGTCCGCCGCGTGTGAAAGTAACCCGGTATCTCGATGGCACGCCCACGCCAATTGCGGAGCTGGACATTCCCGCACCGGAAAGCGCGCCCGAGATTTATGAGGTGCGATCTACATTCAACCGGCAAAACGCAGGTTTGGACTTCGAATACGCCTACGTCATCCCGTCCGTGCTTGAAAACTTCGGCCTCCAGCACCATAAGGATTTTCCAAGACCCGAAATGCTGATGGACTGGATCGAACTGGAAGGCCCGATCCATCCGGAGTGGCCGCCTGCGAGTCACCGGCTTCTGCTTGGGAATGAGACGGGCGATTCCACGAACGAAATAGCGAGGGCTCGCGCGGTCATCGCGGGCTTCATGACTCGCGCGTATCGCCGCCCAGTGCAGCCCGAGGAAGTGGCCTCGAAAGTCTCGCTCTTTGAAAAATTGCGAGCCGAGAAGCCGTCGTTTATCGAGGCGATCAAGACCCCGCTCGCTGCGGTTCTCGCCTCGCCGCATTTTCTTTTTCTGGTCGAACCGGAGGCACCTACTGCCATACCTCGCCCGCTCAATGGCTACGAGTTGGCCTCGCGGCTTTCGTATTTCCTGTGGTCGTCTATGCCCGACGACGAGCTGTCCCAACTTGCCGCCAGCGGTGCCTTGGTCCGACCCGCCGTGCTCAGGGAGCAAGTCGACCGGATGCTAGCCGACGCGAAGAGCGAGGCGTTCGTGCGAAACTTCACCGGCCAGTGGCTGGGCCTGCGTAAGATTGGGGCGAATCCGCCGGCGAACAACCTCTACCCCGAATACGACCGACACCTGGAGATCTCCATCCAGCGCGAGACGGAAGGTTTCTTCGGCGAGATTCTCCGGCACGATCTCGACGTGCGGAATCTGATCAAGAGCGACTTTGTGACGATCAACGAGCGGCTGGCACGCTTCTACGGCATTCCGGGCGTGAAGGGCGACGCCATCCGCCGCGTGCCTGCGCCGACCGAGGCGCATCGCGGCGGACTGGTCACGCAGGCTTCGATTCACAGCCTGACCTCGAACGGCACCCGCACCTCGCCGGTTTCTCGCGGTGTGTGGGTGTTGCGAACGCTGCTCGGCACCGACCCAGGTCTACCGGTCGCGAACGTCGGCGAGATCGCTTCGAAGGTTCCCGGCATCGACAAGGCAACGGTGCGGCAGCGACTGCAGATCCATCGCGAGGCGCCGTCGTGCGCGCGTTGCCATGACAAGATTGATCCGCTGGGGCTGGCGATGGAAAACTTCAACGCAGCGGGCGAGTGGCGCGACCGCGAAGGGCACGGCTATCAGGGCCGCATTGAGGAGAACGACCCGCTCATCGACGCTTCGGCAAAAATGCCGGACGGCAGCGAGTTCAAAGGCGTTGAGGGATTGCAGTCCCAGTTGCTGAAACAGGAAGACTTGTTCCTAACAGCGCTAGCCAGCCAGATCACCACCTACGGGCTGGGACGCGAACTCGGATTTTCTGATCGACCCACCGTGCGCGACGCCGTGACCGCGATGAAGCGCGACGGCTATTCCATGCGCTCACTGCTGCTCTCGATTGTTCAGTCGGATTTGTTCACAACCAAATAACTGGAAAGAAGTACGTACATCCATGACTCCGCTCTACCACACACCATTGTCCCGCCGAACGGTCTTGCGCGGCGTTGGCGCCAGCCTTGCTTTGCCGCTGCTCGAAGCGATGGTCCCGCGTTCGCTTCTCGCCGCGACATCGACTTTTAAGCCGCTCGCGAAGTCCGGCGTAAAGCCGATGCCTCGGGTCATATTCTGTTATGTACCCAACGGTGTGAACGTCCACGAATGGATGCCCACCGAGCCCGGTGCTGGCTATGCGCTTTCGCCCACGCTGGAAGCGCTGGCGGAACATCGCGAAAATTTTTCCGTGCTCACGGGATTGGGGCACCCGCGCGCCACTGGCGGCCACTCGGGCGCGGATACCTGGCTGACGGGAGCCGATCTCAAGGCGGTGCCGGGCAAGGATTATTCCAACACGATCTCCGCCGACCAGGTCGTTGCGGAGAAGATCGGCGTGCAGACCCGCTTTCCTTCGCTGGAAATCTCCGACAGCTCCGGCACCGGCGGGGCGGGCCACAGCCACACGCTGGCCTTCGACCGCAACGGCACACCGTTGCCCGCCGAGAACAGCCCGCAGCGCATCTTCGAGCGGCTCTTCATCCCGGATGACACGGCCTCTCGCGACGCCACGCTGCGACGTTACGCCGAAAAGCGCAGTATCCTCGACGACGTGCTGGGTGAAGCAAAAGCCCTCGAGCAGAAACTCGGTCGCGCCGACCAAGTCAAGCTCGAGCAATATCTGAACTCCGTGCGAGAAACAGAACTGCGCGTGCAGCGGCAGGTGCAGTGGGTAGATGTACCCAAGCCAAAGGTCGAATCCGCCGGGCTGCAATTGAACAGCAAGTCTGGCGATAGCCACGATCGCCCAATGTGGGTGGATGTGATGATGGAGCTGAGCTACCTCGCCTTCATCACCGACACCACTCGCGTCATCACTTTTGAATGGTCGCGCGAAGCCGGCGGCTACGGCGGCGGTGGTGAGAATCATCACGAACTGTCCCACCACGGCGGCGATGCCAGTATGCTGAAGAAGCTCGGCGAGATTGACCGGTTCCACCTGGGCCGCCTCTCGCGATTCTTAACGTTCCTCAAGTCGACCGAAGAGGCGGGCGGTTCCATGTTGGATCACACGATGGTGGTGTATGGCTCCGGCATGAACTCGGGCGAACGCGGCGATCATTCGCCGAAGAACCTTCCGCTCCTCGTTGCCGGCGGCCAAAAGTTGGGATTGAAACATGGCCAGCATCTCGCGCATAACGCCGACAAACACCCGCCCCTCGCCAACGTGCTCCTGACCGTAGTGCAAAAGATGGGCGTCGAGACGGACAAATTCCAGGACGCCTCGGGCACGCTGACGGGGTTGGTGTGAGGTAACTTTTCTCCGGATGAAAGCGATTATGAAACGACTTCTTCTTCTCGCCGTGATGCTCTGCTTCGCTGTACCTGCCCGCGCGGAGGAACCGGCTGGGATCAAGGCCACGCCGGACACCTCCGCAGTCAAACCAAAGCCGACTGCTGAAGCGACTGCATTTCCGCCCACTGCATTTCCTGACGCCAGCGATTGGGGCAAAAATATTCAACGCACGATGCGCTTACTGGCCACAAGCACGGCGGAGAAACGGAACACCGTTCGTATCTTGTTTTACGGACAATCCATTACCGAGCAGAAGTGGGCGACGCTGGTGGAGGAAGACTTGCGGCGGCGGTTTCCGCACGCGAACCTCGTGGTCGAGAACCGCGCGCTCGGCGGGTTCGCATCGCAGATGCTGGTGAAGACGGCGGAGACCGACCTGTATTCGTTCCAGCCCGACCTACTCATCTTTCACGTCTATGGCGCGCACGACAAATATGAGGATATCATCCGACGCACGCGTGAACAAACAACTGCGGAGATCTTAATTCAGAACGATCACGTCACGAAACCGGCTGATTTCAACGAGGAAACGGACCCAGCAAAAGTGCCCATTCAGAGCGGCAAATGGGACGCGTTCATGAATCATAACTGGCTGCCGTCGCTGGCGAAAAAGTATGACGCGGAGTTGTGCGACCAGCGTGCGTTGTGGAAAGGGTATCTGACGGAGAATAAGCTGGAATCGAACGCACTCTTGCGCGACAGTGTGCACCTCAACGCGCACGGCGAATGGTTCATGGCCGAGTGCGTAAAGGCTTATCTTCGCTACGATCCGACGCTCGGCCCCTCGCCCGCCGAGGATTGGGTGACGATTTATGAAGTCGGCAAGAATGTACGCTGGGTGGATGGAAAACTGCAGCTCGATTTCGCTGGCAGCCGCGTGGAGGCAATTTGCAAACCCGGCAGCGCCGCACCCGCAGCGGTTAGCATTGATGGGCGGAAACCGTCCGAGTTCGCGGAGCTCTATGGCTTTACGCGTGCGGTGACGAAGCCCCAGGGCAAGTGGCCGGTGAAATGGCCGGTCATCGCGCCCCTCGGTTCGGAAAAGACTTTGCTCATCGAGGACTGGACGCTCGACGCGCGCAAGGACCCCGCGAACGACCAGCTCTTCAACTTCGCGATCAGCGGCTCGAAGACCGGCCCCGACGGCGAGGGCCGCAGCGATACAAGATTTGACTCGAAGTCGGGCCGCGTGGTCATCGAGGCAAACGATTGGAATGTCGCCTATGTCATGAGTCTCGCAGGCATCGAGCCGGTGCCTGAGACGTTCACCGTAACTTGGAATGTAGAGCCGCGCTTCGCGGATGAGTTCGTGTCGCCAGGAGTCAAGGACGCGGCTACCGAAACCACCGTGACGCTCGCGCAGGGTTTGCCAAATAGCAAGTACAACCTGGAAGTCGTCGGCGGCGACACAACGCCCATTGCCGCGATCCGGATTTATCAGCCGCCGCTCGGTCGGCAGTGAACGCCATTTATGATCAAACTCGAATCCATGTGCCCGCACTCGATCGCATGCGTTACACCCCAGGCATCGGAGTCAAAAAATGAATCTCACGCTTGCATCGCTTTCGTTAGCTCGATCGCTTCGCTCAATTGCTTTCGCTGCGTGCTGCCTGCTCTGCATGGTCTCCGCTCGATCGCAGGACGAGAAGCCGCGAGAGCCCTTGCCTATTATTTTCGACACCGACATGGGTGGAGATTGCGATGATGTCGGGGCACTCTTCATTCTGCACGGGGCGGTGGAACGCGGCGAAGCGAGGCTTCTGGCGACGATGGGGTGCGTTTCGTCCGAGGCGATTGCCCCGGCGCTCGACGCGATCAACACTTGGTTTGGGCGTCCCGAGATTCCCGTGGGAACTTTGAAGGATCCTGGGTTCCTTTTCGGCCCACACTACACAGCGGAGCTTGCCCAGCGTTTCCCCTGTCGGTTTGCGAGCGGAAAGGATTACCCAGACGCGACCACGCTGTACCGCCAGTTATTGACAAAACAACCCGATGGCAGCGTCATGGTGCTCGCCGTGGGCCCGCTGCGCAATCTCGCCAATCTGCTCAAGTCCCGTCCTGACGAAGTGAGTCCCTTGGACGGTACGGCGCTCGTCGCGAAGAAAGTGAAGCGGCTCGACTTGATGGGCGGGAACTACCCTCCTGCCAACAGCAAAGAAGCGGAATGGAACTTCAAACAGGATCCCGCATCGGCAGCCTTGGTTTGCGCCGAGTGGCCTACGCCCATTCTTTTCAATGGTGAGGGTGGTTCGACGATGTCCGGTCGCCGTGTGACCTATGAGATGCCCGAGCATAACCCGCTCACTATGGCTCATCGGTTATATCCGGGCGTCGGTTTCGCCGGAGATCGTTTGAGCTGGGATCCGGTTTCGTGTCTGGTGACGGTGCGCGGCGGCACGCCCTTTTACTCCGTCGTTAATGGTGGCAGGAACGTGGTGGATGCAACCTCCGGGATCAATACGTGGCACGACGATGGGTACCCTCATCATTCCTATCTCGTTCTGAATCGAAAACTACCCAAGTCCGAAGTTGAGAATGCGCTCGAAGATCTCATGGTCGCGGGCGAGGCGCGTCCGAAGGGCCTCGTGTTCAACACTGCCTACTATGCGACGGCCGGCATGTGTCAAATCACCAGCAGCGGTGACACGGACACCGCTGCGACCGCGATCAAGGCTTTCGATCTCGACGACAATACGGCGTGGATCGATAAGTCGGCATCGAGTTGGCTTCAGTGCCAATATGTTGACGGCAGAAAATATCTGGTGACCTCGTATACGCTCGTGTGCTCTGACCAGCAACGCGTGCCACGCGGTTTGGAACTGTCCGGCTCCAATGACGGCGGGGTAAGCTGGACGTCACTGGATATCCAGAAGGCTCCAGAGTTAAATGAACACCATCACCGCCGCGAGTTCACCCTCGCCAAGCCAGCCAAGTGGAACATCTACCGGCTGAACGTGACTGCGGCCCGCGAAACAGACGGCACCTCCATCTCGACGCTTGAACTGAAAGAGTCAATTCACTGCCGGCCCGAGCTTGCCGTCGCGACCATGAGCCTCGACCACTCCAGCCTTCATCTCGCGGTCAATACGCGGGCGACGGTGAACGCGACGCTCGAGCCGATGAAAACTTTCGAGCGTGACGTGGCGTGGTCGAGCAGCGATCCCACCGTGGCTGAAGTGCGGAAAGTGGGTGAGCAGATCGCCATCGTCGTCGGCAAAAAGCCCGGCACCTGCACCGTCACCGCGATGACGGGCAAGGTGATGCAAACTCGCGCCGTTACCGTGGCACCTTCTACGCTGCCGGTCGAGTGGAGCTATGACGAACTCAACCGGCCGGCGATTCCAGGTTCGATTTCAGTCGCACAAGGTGTCTTCACGCTGACTGGCTGTGGCCATGCCATGACCTCGTTTTGGGAACGCGTGCGAGATCAGGGTGCTTTCGTCAGCCGACCGGTGAAGAGCGACGTTGCCATCTCCGCCCGCCTCACAAGTCTGGCGCCCAACGTCGGCGGCCCGTCCTATCAATGGGACGATCGACCGCCGAGTGTGGCCGGATTGATGATTCGGGAATCGCTCGACGAGAAATGTGGACGCTATGTGCTCATCCAAGTCGAGGCCTCGGGTTCACTCATCTGCCGGTGGCGGAACAAGTCGCAGGATCAGGACGACAACCAGAAAAAAGATTTAGGCAAGGTCACGCTACCGATCCATCTCAAGCTCGTACAGACAGGCGAGCAAGTGCAGGTCTTCACTTCGACGAACAACCGCGACTGGGGCGAGCCGAAAATGGTTCTTCCCACGACCTTCGGTGATCAGAGCCGCGTCGGCCTTTTTGTCTGCTCGGGCAATACCTTCGCGTCCACCACCGCTGTCTTCGATGCTGTTCAGGATGCCAGATAATTTTCGCTTCACCGCTCGGGATCTGGTAGAGTCCTGCTCTCATCCGCGCCGTTAGCTTAAAAAATCCAATCCGTGGCCGCAGGACGGGGTCCACATGAAAACCTCTCTTTCGATTTCTATCGATGAAGCGAATCATGAACAACACCGCACATCTCCTGGTTGTCCTTTCCGCCGCGTTGATCTCGCCGTCGGCATTCGGTGCCGAGCCGCCATCTAACCCTCAGTCTAGCGGCGTTCCCGTCATTCTCTCTCTGGACAAACTCGGCTACGTCACTGCTGTCATCGAGAGTGCGGATGGTCGGCGAGTCTACAATCTGGCCAGCGAAGTGAAGGCTCAGGCGGGACCGATCACGTTCAACTGGGACTTCTACGATGTGGGTGTGCAGAAGGGCGAAAAGGAGCCTTACACGCGGACGCTGGTGGAGCCGGGCACTTACACGGTGCGCGGTCTAATGCATGATGGCATCGATCTGCGCTATGAGATGTCGGTTTATAGTCCCGGCATGCCGCCGTGGAAGACGGAGGACACCTCGGGGACTTGGATGGGCGACCATGCCGCGCCCAGCGACGTGCTGCACCTGACGCATGGCCCGGATCGCTCGCCCGCCATGGTGCTGGCCACAGCCTGCGCGGAGTGCGGCCACGCGTTATGTTACGCGGATTTGAGCGGGAAGAAATTCAAGGGCATCAACAGCGATAACTTCAATGGTGCTAAGGCGGTCGCCAGAGACGTGGCAGCGAGCGCGGAGTCGAGCGTCGTCTATTTCGTGAATAACGTCGGCCTGTGCGCGGGCCTGACGGAGAAGGGAAAGCATCAGGTGCTTTTCAAATACACGCCCAAGAAGCGGTATCCGGTCATTGATGAATATGGCTTTCTCGACCTTGCGGTGCGTCAGGGTTTGGCCGTGATCTCGAATACCGACAATCGGGATAACATCGACACCACAACGGGGAACCTGCTCGTCGTGGACATCGCGAGGCAGACGATGCTGGCGAACCTCGAAACCGGCCCCAGCCGCGGTGTGGCCTTTGGTCCGGACGGCAAGCTCTACGCGATCATCGGTCAGGCGGTCGTACGCTATGGACTTGATGCGAGTGGGGTGCTGACGAAGGAGGCCGATGTCATCACCGGGTTGGTGGAGCCGCGTCGCATTCGCTTTGATGCGGCGGGGAATTTTTATGTCGGAGAATGGGGCACGCGGCACCAGATCAAGGTCTTCGATAAGACGGCGAAGCTAGTGCGAACAATCGGCAAAGCAGGCGGGCCGCAGATTGGCAAATACGACGAGGAGCGCATGGACCGTCCCGACGGCATGGCCGTGGACACGCAGGGTCAACTCTGGGTCGCGGAGAATTCCCATGTCCCGAAGCGCATCAGTCTGTGGAATGCGGGCACGGGAAAATTCCTCCGCGCCATCTACGGCGGACCGCAGTATGGCGGCGGTGGCACGCTCGATCCGGTGGACAAGACGATCTTTTATTATCCACATGCCGTGACACCGATGGAGAAGGCTTCCATGGCCTTCAAGCTGGACTGGGCCACCGGGCAGAGTCGGCTGACGCACATTCTCACTCGCACCCCGCTGATGGGTCGCCAGTTGAGCCAGGGCTGGGCGGGCATTGATCTCACCGCACCCGCCACGCCGGAACATGAGTTCAACCATTTCGATGCGGTCTTCAGTAATCGGCTGCTGCCTGCGCCCGGCCTGTCCGTGACCACGGGCGGTCATCGTTATTTGTTCAATCGTGTGGTGCGGGCGGACCAGCCAGCGTGGACGGTGATCTGGCGGTGGGATGAGGGGAAGGATGACATCGCGGTGCCCGTGGCGATCATTGCCAACACCAACTCGATGTTCAGCGAAAAGGGCGAAGGTCAGATCTTCGACCGGGCGGATTTCAAAGAGGCGATCCGGGCGGAGAAAGCCAAACATGAGGCCAATCAATTCATTTGGAGCGATCTCAACAGCGATCAGAAAGTACAGGCGGAGGAATTGAAGTTTTACACCAGCCCCGGCGGCCCCGGCGGACTCTTCGGTATCTATCTCGACGCAGATCTTTCTTTCGCTGGCGGCAATCTCGCGGGCGGTCGCTACCCCGCGCCCACGCTCGATGCGAAGGGTGTTCCGACTTGGGATCTGAGCAAGATCACGTCGCTCGGAAAGGTGGACCCGGCACTGTGGAATGGTCAGTTTGGCCCGCCGTTGCTGGGACGGGAATTCACCGTCGTCGGTGCCGGGGGATGGGAGTATTTCAGCCCGCCGCAGGGCTACCGCAAGGATGGCACGCTCGCGTGGATGTATCGCTACTATGAAGGCTGGCGCTTGCCGCAGTTTCCCGGTCAACTCGTCGCCGGCGCGGGCAGCATGGGCCGCATGGTCGCGCCGCGACAGGGCGAGGCGGGCGACATTTGGTCGACCTCCAGCGAGAAGGGAGGCGCCTATCTCTTCACCGCCGATGGGTTGTTTCTCAAGACGCTCGGTGGCGATGTGCGCACCACGCCGCTGTGGCGATTTCCCAAAGCCGAACGCGGCATGTCCGTGGACGGTGTGAGTTGGGAGGATGAGTGTTTCTTTCCCACCATCAATCAGACGGCCGATGGCGAAATCTACGTCGTCACCGGCAAGGAACACATCAGCATCAATCGACTCACAGGCTTGGAAACAGTGCGGCGGCAAAGCTGGGGCACCATTACCGTCACGCCTGCGATGCTGGCAGGTCTGCCTGCGACGCTGGTCGAACCGGTGCAGAAACAAGTGCGCCGCACCCTCGAAGTCGCAGCCGGTGGCAAAGGCCCGACGGTTGATGGCAAGCTGGAGGATTGGCCGACCGCCGAAACCGCTTGGGCTCGGATCGATCCCCGCACGACGGCATCGTTGTGGATCACCCCAGAGCGCATCCACGCAGCCTTTCGCAGCGGGGACCCGAAGCTGCTCGATAACTCCGCGAGCGACCCACACTTCCTGTTCAAGTTCGGCGGTGCGCTTGACTTGTATTTTGGCGCGAAGTGGAATCCCGGAAATCTTCAGGAGAACAACCCTTACCAACCCGGCGACTGCCGCCTGCTCATTGCGAAGATCAAAGGCAAACCCACTGCCGTGCTCTATCGCCCCGTTGATGCCAAGGCACCGAAGAGCGAGGAGTGCGTCTTTGAATCGCCCATCGGCAAGGAAGTCTTCGCCTCGGTGCAAGATATCTCCAGCGAACTCGAATTCGCGGAAGATGGTGCGGGCAACTACGAGATTTCCATCCCGCTCAGCACCGTGCTGCGTGTCGAGTATCAGAAACTTGGAGCACAAGACTGGCACGAGGACAAGACCGTCATCCTCGGCGACCTCGGCATCATCCGAGGCAACGGTGGCCAGAACGTGCAGCGCGCCTGCTGGAACAGCCTCGACACCTGGATGACCAGCGACATCCCGAGCGAAGCCCGCTGGCGTTCCATCAATTGGGGCGTGCTGAAACTCGTCCGTCCCTGAGCATCGCTGGTTGAGCGATCTTAAGAAGAACAGAGACAATCCTATGATGAACAGAAACAAAGTTATGATGATCGGAAACATGATCCTCCTCGCCTCTCTAATGTTCTTACCGAACTTTCTCGCCGGCGCAGCTCCGATGCAAACCAAGGAGCTGCCCGACATGGTTCCGGGCAAGCTCGACCGGGACTAAATCGGAAATTCCTTCAGTGACTTCGCCGTCGATGCCGAAAACGGCGTGGGGCACAGCGGGCGAGCCATTGCCCGACAAACACATGCGCCCGACAGGAGCCAACCGGGACGCCGCAGGCAATCTCTACGTTGCCCTGCGGGCGACTACATCTTCACTGCCGCCTGCAAACCGACCGTCGGATTTCTCGGGCAAATCTATGTCTATCGGGCGGGCGATGGGGGCTTCGTCGGGCGCATCAGCGCGCCCAAGGAGATCGCTCAGAACACCGGCTGGATTGATCTCAGTCACGGTATTCGCGCCCGTGAACTGGGCGGCACCTACTACATCACTCAGGAGGACAACCTGCGCGCCAAGGTCATCCTCTACATTTGGAAGCCATGACTTACTGGCCAGTTTAAACAACCTTTGAGCGTACCAGATTCGCGGGCAAGCAGCGTCCGAAGGGCTTCACGTTCAATACTATTCTGGACTCTTTGCTTGGTTTCCGGCCGGAGCGGCCCCTGCTATTTCGCCGTGAGACTGGCCTTCCACCCATCCACGATGAACTCACCCTTCACTCCGCAATCGAACTTGAGCGGCTTCTCTAAGCCGACGGGCCGATCAGCTTTCGGGTTCTTCAGCTTCTGGGCATCGGCCACGTTGATGAAGCGATTGTTCTCCACTTTCGCACCATAGCTCTCCTTCGCTCGCAACAACGGACGAGGTTCCCCAATGCACTCGATCACGTTGTCCTTGAACGCGATCGTCGCGAAGTCGCACTTCGGGTTGAACCCGAATAGTCCTTCGTTCCTTGGCGTGGCCGTCGTCCGAGTGAGGATGTGGTTGTTCCGCACTTCCAAATGGTTGAACACCTCGTTGATCCAGATCACCCCGCGGCCCGGATTGCTTACCAAGTTGTTGTGGAACACTGCCGGTCCTTGCGCGTCGGCGTCACCGAAGCCAGAGATCAGGTTGCCGTGGTCGGCCTTTGCGTCGAAGTCAAACAGGTTGTGGTCGATCTCCACCCCGTTCCGCACGAACTCGATGCTGTAGCTGTCTTTGAACCAGTTGTGGTGGATATGAAACGTCCGCCCGCTCTTCGGCACAACCCCGCCAGCATACTTCGGGATCGACACCGTGCCGAAACAGACGTTGTGGTCGATCTCGTTGTCCTCGTCGTTCTCAAACGGGAACTCCATCGAGAAATTAGTTTCGATCGTGTTGTGGTGAACATGGCAACGGATACCCTGTCGCACCTTGATGCCGTAAAACTCCCGCTCAGGAGCCTCGTGGATCCGAACGAACCTGTTGTTAAAAATCTCGCAGTCACTCATCCAGCAAGCGAAGATGCCGCCGCCGGTGTTGCCACCCTTGACTCCCGGCTGCCCCGCGTCCCATCGCCCTCCCGCGTCGAGAAACTCGCAGTCATGAATCTTCGCCTTCTGCATGCCGAAAGAGCGCAGGCCGCTCCAGAGCGTTTCCTTGATCCGGAGGTGGTGCAGATGCAAGCCGGTGTGGAACCAGCTGAAAATGGCCCCGTGAAGCTGCGGGCCGTGCAGAGTCATGTCGGAGATAGTCACCCCAGCAGTATCGCGCTTGATGCGGATCAGGTAGGCGTCAGTATCGAGCCCGTCCAATGTCATCTCCGGGTCCGGGAGTGACTTCGTGGACGGCTTGCGGCTCTTAGTGTGGGTGAGGATAGTCTTGTCCATCCCAGCCCCCTTGAGCGTCATCTTCGCTTTCAATTCCAGCGGAGCGTCGAGCTCGAAGGTGCCGATGGCTATCTCGATCATCTCCCCCTCGGCTCCGTCGCGAACCGCAACGACTAAGGCATCTGCCGTCGTCACGGGTTGTCCTGCCAACAAGAACGCAGATGCTGCGAAGAACCCCAAAAAAAGGGCGACCGTACGGAAGTATTGCATGATGTCTTACTTTGAAAAGGTACGAACCGCTTCCGCCGCCTCACGATTCATTCTTCCCGGCTAATTCGGATAGTAATTTATTTTTGGCCGCGACTCAACGATGGCGAATCAGTTTTTGACCCAAATCAACCGCCGCGTAATATTTTTCTAAACCGGAAGCATTCGAATCGATCGCCGCGCAAATGCAGATGGGCGTTGGCGACGGTCCGTTCGATGACAGCGTAAGCGACCTCACGTGTTGGAGTGTGAGCGATGAGTTCGGCGGCACTACAGGTTGCAGGCTGTCGAATAGGCACGTCGGGCTCAAGACCGACTCGTGTCCATCTTGTTTATTTTGGGCAAAATCAAGGTTTGATTTGAAGTGTGTTGCGACTGGTAGTGTTGTCGAAATCGTAGAGGCGTTGTACCAGCAAACTTTTTGAAACGCTTCATAAATGCGCTGTGGTCGTAGAAGCCACAATCGAGTGCAACTTGCGTCATGCTTGAAGCGCTTTGCTTGAGTGATTCCAGCGCTTGGAACATTCGCACCTGTTCTACAAAAGCATATGCTGTCAGATTTCCTCGACAAGCGTTTCATAAGCGGTAGTCGAGTTGACGGACCACTGTTGCAGAAACGTCGCTCGTTGAACGGGCGTCAGTGGCAGGTCCGTAAGCCTGACGCAGATACGACCGCGCCGGTCGAGTATCCTTGGTGCGTGCGAGGGATCGGCGATAATTGTACCGTGCTGGATCGGTTTCGCACCACTACCGTTTTGGGAACACGGGGATATCAAGGCCTCACACGCGATGCTGAGGGGACAAGGCCGAGCGACCTTCATCGGTTGTCACTTTTATCAACCCGAAGGACCATTCGTGCCCAAAGACTTCGTCGACCCTGGCCATCCCGTTCTGATGTGTGACGGTAACGGACTGACCGTCAGAGGCTGCGGCCTCACCGGTTTCAAACGCAATCACATTCTGCTCGGACCGAAATCCGAAAGCACTATTGTGAATGCCACACGTTTTCTTGGTGGATTGCAGCTCACAAACCAGGGGCCGGGAAAAGTCGAGACTTCCGCCAATATCGACGAATAATTTTTGGCTCACCCGACTAACGTTCATTTAATAACCGCAGATCCAACGCGGCGTCGGTAAAGTTATCGTGCGGGGGCAGCGAACGCCCACGAGTCGGATTCATCCAGTGGAGTCTCCGCTTTGGCGACGTTGGAAGAAAGAGTGAATCCGAGGATGAGCAGCGTTGTGAATCGTTTCATGGATTATGGAGTCATATTGTAAGTGAGTCGAACGTTTCAATCGCGGATTCCGGCACTGGGAATCTGTCCGTGCGGCTCACCATGGACGGTAACTACAAAACGGGGCAACAATTGCACGTCGGTATTCATTTTGTGATGCGACCAATCATTCTCGTTGTCCCATGAAGGTGCTTCGACGCGGAGATTGAAACGCTGAAAATCGGTTTGTTTGTCGCGATCACCCGGGTAAAGTTTCTTTTCGGTAAGTGTGACTTCAACAAACGTGCCGCCGTTGTTGTCTTGTTTCAATTCACACTCCGCCTTACCATCGGAACACTCGGCGGTTGCTCTGACTTGATCGAGTTTTGTTGCATCGTCGAGCGTAAAGTAGTACCGGACTGCGAGTTCGTCGGCGACCCGTGTGGGCCAGCGACTGCGATTGTAGACAATCGCTTCAATCTCGATTCCGGTTTCGTTCGATTTGAGCTCTTTGGCCGCGACGAAAAACTCGCGGTCGGTCGTCATTAGATTGTTGCTCTCATCCAGCTTCTCCTTAGGCGGAAACTGTTCGTCGGGCAACGCGTTTCCGTTGCTTAACCCGTTTGCGATCAGCCATGCAAAACTGGCTGTGATGCCAGCGTTGTAGTCCAATGCAACTTCGTTGAACTTTGAGTCCATCACATCTTGAAGCGGTTGATCTTCGTTATTGAAGACATAGCCAGTCTTGCGAACCGGTTCATCGCGATTCGCAAAACGATAGAAGAAATCGTGTCCCTCGGCGTTGGGAATTTCCATCCAAGGACGGCGTTGGTCACCACAAAAGAAAACATCATTGTTATCCGGTCCCGCGACCAATGCCCCGTAGAGTACGTGTCGACAGTTGGGACGAAGTTCGGACTTACCTTCAATGAAGTGGTGGAAGCCAGCCCAAGCGCCGTATGCACCGCGATGATGGACGTCGTTGAACGGATTGTTCCCAAAACCGGCCAGGTAGCTGCGATGATACGGATTGTCCCCCAGCGCATAATCAACCTGGCTTCGGGCGGCTTCCTGGAATCGTTGCTTCCACTCGGTGTTGGACTTTCCATCTCGCCACCAAGTGTTGCCCGAGAGCGTCGGACTCTGTTCGATGTGATCGCTGTAGTACAGGGCGATCGCGGAAGCGTTGTTGGCATGTCGCAGACTGCCGTATTCGTGAGCCCACCACTCCCGAAGACGCAACCCACCAGGCGTCTGCTTGTAATTGTAAAAATTGATACAGTAATCCTGGAGCTCGAAGTGGAACTTCTCTGCATCGGGCTTCAGACGCATCATGTTGTAGACGCCAAGTTTTCCGAAGCTGGCATGGCCGAAGTCGCGGTAGAAGCCGTCGTTGTGTTCCTGTTTATAGGCGCCTTCGTAAATCTCGTCAGCAAAATCGGCCCACCTTGAACCGTAGTTCGGATCGCGTGCGATGTGGGCCCGCTGAAGGAAAGATGCTGCGGTGAAGACTTTGTCAAACGGGTCCGCTCGATAGCCGATCTCAACCACTTCCCCATCGCCGCGTAACGCCAATCTTCGTTTCTGTTGAATCGCAGCTTTCTGATCTTCGGTGGCATCGTCAGTGATGACCTCACCCGAATTGGCGTGGGCGAACAGAACGAGCATTTCGGAATAATTCAAGAGTTGATCAGCGAATTGATCGGCGTCGAAATTCTCATAACCCTTCAGGCCATTGAGTACCGACGCGTGTTGGCGGATGACCATCGACGAAGCAGCCATTGCGGCAGCCATCGCACCGGGGATATCACCGCCAGGAACGTTTCGCGTCAGTCGAAAGGTCGGGCGATTGGTCATTAGATGAGCGACTTCGGCGGCGGCCCACATGTCGTGTACCCGCGGCGACGTGACGCCCTCTCGACCACCACAGCCGATTGCGATCTCCAACTGTGTGGCGGGATCAACGCATTCCGGGTTGAGCACGCATTTCAAAAAGTAGCGGTTAACATGGATTAGGCTTTCCAGCAATTCCTCCATCTGACCGCTTTGCAGATATCCCTGTGGTTGTTCGATGGCCGACCATGCCAGTGTCATCGCTGCGAAAGACATCGTCAGGTTGGCGCTCCAATGATCGCCCGCGTCGAACCAACCGCCAGCCAAGTCGTGGCGAATGTCTTGGCCGTCGTCCAGACAACAGTCACCTCGCCAGGCGACGCGGTTGTTTGGTGAAAGCTTGCCGGACTGCTGAGCTTCGTAGAAATAAAGAGACTTCTGTAACGCTTCGGCGTAATTAAAAGCAGCGATCGGCTCTTCGGAGTGAGCACTTTTGATAATGGAAGAATTGAGAAGCAGCAGCAGGCAAACGGCAAAGCAACGCATTGAATTGATTCTTTCGTAGTCGGCGTTTTTTATGGACGTGGTATCTTGATCAGTATTTGCCACTGCTGATTGACTTATCACTGATTGTTGATGTTCGAGCCGAGCAGGAAATCAAGAAATGTCTTATCTGAAAAGCCGCGTCCCGCGAATCCTCCCTGTCGAACAACAACCAGCTTGCGTGAAGGGATGATGTAGAGCCGCTGTTTGCCGGCACCGCAGGCGGCGACAAGTTCGTCAGGCAAACCGTCCGCGTTGGCGACATCCGCCCATTCAGTTCTGAGCACAGTGATCTGCTCTACAAGGGTGCGTGGAACTTTTTGTTTGATCCACCACGTTAGACCGTACGCGGGGTTTGGCTTGCTTCCGTTGAAACATTCGGCAAGTTGTTTCGCCGCGATGATTTGTTGACCGTTGCATTGTCCCTCCAACCGGACCCATTCACCGAAGGTGGCCCAATCCCGCGACGTGATGAAGCCGCCGCCGCCAACTTGTGGATTACCGTCAGCACAACGACCGCGCCATTGCACTTGGATGTCAAGCGGTTCGAGGATACGTCGTTTTAGATAAGCTTCAAATGTTTCGGTGCCCAGTTTCTGTTGTAGTGCGAGCGCGAAGACGTTGAGTTGGTTGGCTCCGTATTGGAACTGCTGCCCCGGCTCGCCGGTCATCGGTCCCGCCGCAGTCTCAGACCAAGCGGGTTGCTGGCGAACGAATCCAGCGCTACTGGCTTTCAAACCGCTCGTTAAGCTTAAGAGTTGTCGATAGGTGATACGCGATTTGGCCGGATCATCCTTCCACTCGGCAAGACTCTGATGGACTGGATCGTCGAGCTTGATAATGCCGTCTTCGACCGCCGCCATCGCGGCAACGCCAACGAAGCTCTTGCTACCGCTCGCCAGCATTTGCAACCGGTCGGGACCGCCGCCGTTTGCATATTCTTCGGCGATCAGCGTTCCGTCGAATATCACGACAAACGTTTGCCCGCCTTGGCTCATGCTGTACTCGCTGGCGCGTGTAAGTGCCGATTCCGAAGGACGCTCAACGTCGGGAGGAGCAGCGTTTATAGCCTGAGACACCGTCGCTAAGAAGCAGATGAGAGCGGCGTATTTGCTCGCAGAACCGATTGATTTTGAAAGGAGGTATCGCTTGAGCATAGTTTTGTCTCTGGAGGAGTTTTAGTTACAGTACAACCGATCGGCGTTCACTGCGCACCGGAGGCAGCCGTCGGTGGTCCAATCGGCGACGTTCAAAATGGTGATTGGATTTCTTTCGATCTGCTTCAAGGAATTATTCATTGGGAGTCGGAGCGCCCAGCACTGACGGTAGCATGGAAGCGCGACCCGAATGAACCTACGTGCGTGAGTTCGCGTCCATGACAACACAAGCCAACCACGGCTGCGTAAGCCATTGCGCGATGAGTCGTTCGAAAGAACAATCGACTGAGCCTGAGCAGGAAGGAGCTTAGGATTGGCTTTCGGAAACAATGTCGCCCCGAGAAGACGGTAAGGTATATCTGTTTCCGAACTGGGTGGACCGAGGTAACGGACCGATTGGCGAAAATGAGAAAAAAGGAATTTCCCGGAGCGATCGTCCGAGATGAACCGTGCGATGACCAGGTTGGGTCGAGTCGATCGCCCAGGACTACTGGCCAAAGTTTACCTTGTGAAAGCCTTGTTGCCCGCGCAGGTTCGGATTAAATTACTAAGTGTTGCTGACCGCTACTTCCCGGCCTAAGGATCCTAAAGAATGCCAAACTTTCATCAGCCATCGCTACGTCACTGGACCCTCATCGCATGTGTTTTCATCGCAACCCCATCGCTGGCACAAACCAGCGTGGTGGAAAAACATGGACGATTGAGTGTCGAGGGGAACCGGATTGTTGATCAAAAGGGTGACGCGGTGGTGTTGCGTGGCATGTCCCTTTATTGGAGTCAATGGAAAGGCGATTTCTACAATCGAAACGCGGTGAAATGGCTTCGAGATGATTGGAATTGTTCAGTCGTTCGAGCCGCCATGGCGGTGGACATGGGCGGTTATTTGAAGAATCCCGAAGCGGAGAAGACTAAGGTGAAGGCTGCTGTAGAGGCAGCGATTGATCTAGGTATTTATGTGATTATCGATTGGCATGATCACGAGGCTCATCTCCACACCGAACAAGCAAAAGAGTTCTTTGCCGAAATGGCCAAGACCTACGGCGATAAGCCAAATGTGATTTATGAACTTTGGAACGAACCACTCAATACGCACGACTGGTCGACCGTCATCAAACCGTATCATGAAGAAGTGATCGCTGCGATTCGCCAAGTTGATCCAGATAACTTGATCATCTGTGGTACCCAATCATGGTCTCAAGACGTCGATAAAGCCGCTCGCGACCCACTTTCTTTCGACAACGTCGCCTACACTTTGCACTTCTACACGGGCACGCATCGTCAGTCCTTGCGAGACAAGGCGTCCGCGGCGCTAAAGAGCGGTATCGCGTTGATGGTGACGGAGTGGGGTGCAAGTGAAGCGACTGGCAACGGAAATCTTGATCGCGAGGAGACACGCCGTTGGTTCGATTTTATGGATGAGAATCAATTGAGTTGGTGTACGTGGTCGGTTGCGGATCTCACCGAAACCTCAGCAGCCCTCCGCCCGGGTGCCAGCACCGAAGGCGGCTGGAAGGACGAAGAAATCAGCGATTCGGGAAAGCTCGTTCGCGAAGAATTGCGTGCAAAGAATTGATTGTTCGCACTGCGGACTGGGCTGCTCGCGGAACCTCGACTGCGGCCAGTTGCCCTTTGCGTTGTTCCCGGCTTTCCGAAATACCGAAACGCCTTTGAGTACATCGTCGAAGCGATGCAGCCGAAATTCGCCAGCCAGCCCGCGACATCTTTGCTGCCTACAGAGACAAGCGTCATCACGGCTGCGGCATAATTCTTCGCACCGACCCGTGTACGGTTACATCCGCCGCACGCTTTCCAGGCCTTAACCAAGTAACCTCCTATCGGACCAAAGAGGAAGAAACACCCGGAATCCCTTGTGTGGATGGCGTATTGATGAATGTCAAAAGCATCAACAGCAATCATCACGGAGGGATTTC
>Ga0209702_10000560_pt1 | contig 78080 bp, 71 predicted proteins | sample FRY01_FD_187210 | JGI IMG/M metagenome (GOLD analysis project Ga0209702, IMG submission 187210) | Freshwater microbial communities from Lake Fryxell liftoff mats and glacier meltwater in Antarctica - FRY-01 (SPAdes) (version 2) | ecosystem: Environmental > Aquatic > Freshwater > Ice > Glacier...
CAGGCCCGACTCCTCTTTGGTGAGCCCGAGGTCCGCCCGGATCGTGCTCTCGGCGGGACCGACTCCGTTGCGCACGAAATAGGCGAGTGAGGCCGCCGCGCAGAGGCCGCCGAGGACGAGGTAACGGGTCTTGCTTGCTTTCATCCTGACAAAATCACCAATCGGTCACCGCTCCGTCGGGAGTGAACTCGCGCAGCAGCACTTCCTGCTGGAAGGGGTGTTTCTTCACCTCGTCTTCATTGATCGTGATGCCGAGGCCGGGTCGGGTATTCGGGTAGACGATGCGGCCGGCTTTTTCAACGGTGAATCCCTCCTCGACGATGTCCTGCCGCCATGGCACGTCGTTGTGAACGGTCTCGCAGATGAGGTAGCCGGGCTGGGAAAATCCGAACTCGAGCGACGCGGCGGTGCTGACGGGGCCCTGCGGATTGTGCGGGGCGAGGGAGATGTGGTGCGCGTCGGCGAGAGCGGCGATGCGTCGAGCCGCGCTCAGTCCGCCGCAGTGGGTGATGTCGAGCTGGCAGATCTCGACGGCGCGTTTTTCAAAGAGATCCTTAAAGCCCTCGAGGTGCGTGACCCGCTCCCCGCTCGCGACGGGCGTGGTGAGCGCGGCATTGATGCGGGCGAGGCCGTCGACGCACTCGGGCCAGCAGGGTTCCTCGAAAAAGTAGAGCCCGAACTCGTCGAGTGCCTTGCCGAATTTCAAGCCCATCGCCGGCGAAGGTCGCGCGTGGCAATCGACCATGATGTCAATGTCAGGGCCGACCGCGTCCCGCATCGCGGCGACGGCGGCGGCGGCGGCGCGAACGGGCTTTTGTCCCTCCACCGGCATCGTGCTGGGCACCGCCATGCTCTTGAAGGCGGTGTAGCCGTCGGCGACAGCCTGCTGCGCGAGTTCGGCAAAGCGCTTTGCGTTGTCGGCGGGGGTCTGGTAAAAGTCCTCCATTTTTCCCCCGCCGAGGTGGCAGTAGGTGCGCACGTAGTCGCGAACAGGGCCGCCGAAGAGCTTGGCGATGGGCAGGTTCGCGACCTTGCCGACGATGTCCCAGAGGGCGAGGTCGATCCCGGCGATGGCGGTGGCACGAACGATGCCGTGACCGTGCCAGAAATGCTGGCGGTACATCATCTGCCAGAGGTGCTCGACCCGGGTCGGATCCTCACCGACGAGGAGAGAGGAAAGATCCTCGATCGCCCCGACGACGCTGCGGGTGTGCCACTCCAGCGTCGCCTCGCCCCAGCCGATCAATCCGGGCTGATCGGTGACGACTTTGACAAAGATCCAGTTCCGCATTCGCGCGTGGCAGACGAGGGTTTCGATTGCGGTAATTTTCATGAGGTGAGGCGGGATGCGATGGAGTCGATGAGTTGCTCGAGGCTGCCAGCGGCGGCGATGGCGATGCTTTCCTGATAAATGCCGGTGTCGTAAAGTTCGCGCGGCGGCAGATAAGAGGCGCCCCAGTCGGCGGCAATGGAGGCGACGATGAGGATTTTGTCAGGAAAGCGCCGTCGCAGCTCCGTCTGCAGCAGGCTGTAGCTTTCCCCCTGCACCCCGATCCAGACCGCGTCGCCGATTTGCCAGAGAGCGACCTGGAGCGGGTAATGATCGCCCTGCGGGAGTTCCCTGAGTCGGTGGAGGAGGCGCGACTTTCGTTCCGCGAGGGCGCGGCATTCGGCGGCTCGGGATTCGTTGTCGGCGGCGCGGGCGGTGGATTCTTCGGAGTGAAGCGCGGCGAGGGACTCCTCTGTTTCGGAGATGGTCGGCTGGCCCGCCCGGTAGGGGAGCGGCTCGTGCCAGCGCTCGCGGCACCACAGCGCCTTTGCCGCGAGTTCCTCGGAGGAAAGAGGAACATGTTTCCAAGCACCCAGCGTCGCCCCGGAGACGACCGGACCGGCGTAGACGAACTTTGTGCCCGCCATGGGCAGGGATGTCAGGGTGGAAAGGGCGGCGTATCCTAGCTCGCGTCCGTTGCGGTCCGCCACGGCGGGGTCGCCGACAAATCCCTCGCGGGGACCGAGTTCTGCGCTCGCGCCCTGGAGGAAGAGACAGGGCGCGCCCGTCTCGCGCTCGACGAGCTCGCGCATCGCCCCGATGTAGTCGGGGCTGATGAGGGTGTTTCCCCACGCTAGCGTCGTGGGATGGCAGGCGTAGTTCACGATCGTGGCGAGGGAGGCACCGCTCTCGTCGCTGACCTTCGCGACAATTAGCGTATCATCCGCAGCCACTCCCGGGTTGTGTCCACAGACATACTGCAATCCATCCCAGAAGTCGCGATGAGAGGCGAGAGCGCACTTTCCCGTCCCGTAAACGATGGTGGCCGGAACGAGGGCCTGCAGCGCTTCCGCCACGAGTGCTCCCGCCGTCTCGCCGAGGCGATCAAGGTAGGGCGCGATGTGCTCACCACCGGGGAGTCCGGCGCGGTCGAGACCCATGAGGCCCGCCCCGTGGGTGTGAGAAAAGACGACGAGGACCTCCTCTGCTGCGACGCCGCTGATCGCGGTAACCGCTGAGACGAGGTTGCCGTGCTCGGTTGAGCCCAAGACACAGTGATCGAGGGCGAGCAGGATCTGCCGCCCCTCGCCCGCGAGCGGCGCAAAAACCCCGACGGTGGCGCGGAGCGGACGGTGGATGCCGGTGGCCCGCTCGTGCTTCGCCGCGCCCCACATGCGGTGGTAGATGTCCGTCGGCGGAGTGATGTCCGCGTGCGCGAGCGCAAAGCGACAACGGCTCTGCGGTGAGGGATCTTCGGTGCGGGAAAGGGCGGGCATTCCGTTCGATTGAACTGGATTGGAAGGGCGGCGTCAAGGATTGCGCAGGCGGGTTTGTGCCTCGTGGGGAAGAAATTAGTGGATGCCTTTTCCGTTGCGTTTCCGGGTTGACCTGAAACTCCAAAATCCTACGATGTCCCCGATGAATGAATCGGCAAACAGACCAAACGGCGGATTTATGCAGGTTCGCGCGTGGGTTTGGTGTGTCGTATTTCTCTGTTTCGCCGTTCTTTGCGTCTTGATCTTGACCGGGAGCCTGGAGGACAGGGGGGAAGAAAAACTACCGGGCGGCCCGGGTGCTGTCGAAAGCATTGCCCCGAAACAGCCTTCACCAGAACCCGATTCGAAATCCGTTCCCTTTCCCGATCCGCCGGTATTCAAAGTAGATTCACCCGTCTCCCAGGAACCCAATTTCGAGGAGGCCGTGTTTCAGACGGATCTGACAGTTATTCTTCTATCGCGACCGAGACTCGGACAAATTTCCGTCGAGAAATACGATAGTGCGGGAAACCCCACGGGCGAACCTCTGAAATCGGGCACTCAGGTCCAGATTCCCGACCCGGACTGGCCCGGCGAGAAGATTTATTTCCGGATTCCGTGAAGCGACCTGCAACGCTTCGCGAAATCAAATCAACTCATCCCACACCAGCCGGTGCATATCCGTGAGCCGCACGTCGCGGGCTGTATATCGGAAGGAATCGACTCGCGACTCCGCAAGGTTCCCCTCAATGGCATCACTCGAAAAGCCGCGCTCTCCGTTCCGCGAGCAACGCCAGATACCGCCCGCGCAATGGCTCGCTGAGGAAGCTGCGCCGGATGACCCCGGGCCATGCCTGCACGGACTTTTCGAGATCCCCGAGTATTCCGTTGAGGATGCGATCGGGGAGCCGACACCGCTCACCGCAGAAATACCCGACGAGATCGTCCCGGGTGAGACGGCTCTTTTTCCCCCGGATGGGAAGTGCCATCTCGTCGAGGGCATCGCGAATGACGAGGGTCGTGGCGAGAAGGTCGTAAGCGGGACTAAGTTCGATGTTTCCGTCCCGTCGGAGAAGGGAAAAGTTCTTGAGATGCATGTCCTCGTTGCCGACGAGGAAAGAGAAGAGAACGCGTAGAGCGAGCTTTTGCCTCTCCACCGCCGGGAAGGTGCAGTGCCGGTCCACCGTCCCGACGACGCGCTCCATCGAGCTATCGTATTTGGTGTCGCGGGTGAGGTCCTGCAACTGCGCAAAGTCCTCCAGGGGAAGGCGGCGATTTCTCCCCTCGCGATCAAAGCGCCGGATCCAGTAGGTCCATGTTCCGTCGATGGCGGCGACGAGACCATGATCGGGCGTCTCGATCCCGCTGATGGCGGCGAGGGTCATCGTGAGGGACTCGTTTGCCGGCACTTCGCGCCATTCAGGTGGGCAGGGTTTCAGGATAAAGCGCCCGCCGCTATCAACGACTTCAAAGCGGTTCCCGGCTGGTTTGAGGACAGCGCTGAGCTTGGGTTGGACTCCCTGGATGGACATCTTTCCGGCGCGGGCGGCGGCCTCCTGAACCTGCTCGTCGACCGTGAAGGCGAGCGGGGTGAGAGTGATGAGACGGGGATGAAGTCGTCGCAGACCTTCCCGTGAGTAGAGGGCGGATTCCTCCTCCCGGGCTTCGAAGTGCTTCAGCGTGATGGGACAAACCGGCATGGACGGGGATCAGGTTTCGGCTTGCTCGCTGTGATCATGCTCAGGCAGGACCGCGACGGTGAGAGATCCGACGAGGTCGGTCCCGACCGCGAGCAGTTGGGAAAAGGTATCCCTGCGGTCGATCTTGCGATTGCGGAGAAGCGCCTCGAGTTGCATTCCCTCCGGGAGGAGACCGTCGAAGACCGGAGGAAAGTGGTCGAACTCGTAGGGATCGAGGCGGACCGGGAGATTCAGAGAAATGGGCAGACCCGTGTAGCCGACGCGGTAGGTAAAATGCCAGGTGCCCGGCCCGGGCTCCTCAAAAGTTCCGGCGAAGTCTCCCTGCTGGTAAACGGCGGCGCGGCGATGGGTGGGGGTTCCGCTCATCGGTTACCTCCTCATGCCTCCTCAGCCGGGGTGCCGGGTTCGCTTTGCGCCAACCATTCCCCGACTAGCGGCCCTTCGGGCCTGAGCCGCACATTCAAGACCTCGAGCACGTCGAGGACGTGCCTCCAACTCACAGCGTCACGCCCGGCCTCAAGGTCCTGAACGACTTTCCGGCTGACCCCGGCCATCGTTGCCAGTTCGACTTGCGAAAGCCGAGCCCGCTTTCGGTGAAAGCGGACAAGGCCGCCAAGCGGAGGGTCCAGCGTGAGTCTAGTCATTGAAATGCCCCTCATAGGGAGCGTAGAATGGAAATTGTGGAAAAATTCCGAGCAGATCTCTCGAAATGAAAACATATTGCATCCCATAAGGGGCGAAATCAAATATTTCATAGGTGAAGGAGGAAGAGATTTTGTAAAAACAAAAATTTTGCTTCTTAAAGGAGGCAAAATCTGGATCTGTGACCTTGAAAGGTCGCCGCCGCTTCAGCCGCGGGAGCGTGTTCCAGAGGATTCGGCTAAAGCCGAAGCTACTTTTCCAAGCGGGTATCGCCTGGTAGGAAGCTCGGCCCGAGCGACCGGTTGGGTGTCCAGGTTGCCTCGTTTCCAGTAAAAGCCGTTGACTCAGCGGTCCAGATCAAGCCATGATCCTCCGTGATTGCTCCGCTTACACCTCCCGCGTCCCGAAACGCATGGCAGTATAGCCGAGGGCGCCTGATAATTTGGATCGGAAAAAATCCAATCCATGAAACCGACGCGCCTGGCGATGGCGTATGGTGATTTTGTTAGTGGTGTTTGTCGGGGTGAGTTTCTGGTTGTTCGCTTTTACCTATCATTGTCTCACCAGATCAAACTTCGAATTGTATGCAGCCGAACTCGCCGCCAAAGGGGAGTCGATCGAGGTGGATGCCCTGCGTGACCAGTTCCGCTTCCACATGGAGACCTTCCGGCACGGATTGGCCGAGTCGGGCTTTGCCGCGTTCACCGGGATTCGGATAAATGCCCTCCGCTCCCGGGTGTTCAGAGATCACGCCCGTATCGCCGTGGCGCTGGCCCTGCACCGGACGCGAAACGGTCAGTTCCCGGCGAATCTGGATTCCCTGATTTTCCCTGACAATGCGCCTCTCCCGCTCGATCCCTTTACCGGAGCCACTTATCGCTATCGCCCGCTCGGCCTCGCAGATTACCTCCTCTACAGCCCGGGCCCGAACAGCCGGGACGACGGAGGCCTGCTCCGTTACGACCATAAAAAAGGAGACTGGGTCTGGCGGCTCCATCTCCCCGATGATTTCGACTTCGACGAGTATCGGCAGCGGTGAGAGGGAGTCAGGCGGGCAGGACGCCCCGATTTTGTGCCGCTGGGTCGTGCGGCTCCCGTCGCTTGAACGCTTGCAGCGAAATTCGGCTAAAGCCGAATCCACTTTTTCTGCAACGAAAGCCCCCCTCACCCAATCAACTCATCCCACACGACCCCATGCACATCCGTCAGCCGCACGTCCCTCCCCGCGTAACGGAAAGTCAGCTTCTCGTGATCGATTCCCATGAGATGCAACACCGTCGCCCAGAGGTCGAAGACGCTCGTCTTTTTATCGACGACGTGGTAGCCGAACTCGTCGGTCTCGCCGTAGATCGTGCCGCCTTTCATGCCGCCGCCGGCGAGCCAGATGCTAAACCCGAAGGGATTGTGATCGCGTCCATCGCTGCCCTGGGAAAAGGGGGTTCGTCCGAATTCTCCGGCCCAAACGACGAGGGTTTCGTCGAGGAGCCCGCGCTGTTTTAGATCTCTGAGCAGTCCCGCAATGGGCTGGTCGACCTGCTCGGCCATATTGCGGTGGCCCGCTTCCAATCCGCCGTGCTGGTCCCAGGGATTGGCTGCCTGGCCTCCGCCGGGCGTCTGGGGCAGACAGGTGAGTTCGATGAAGCGGACGCCGCGCTCGACGAGCCGACGTGCGAGCAGGGCCTGATGCCCGTAAGCGCGAGTCATCGGATTTTTCGCTTCGAATCCGTAGAGTCGCTTCGTCACTTCGGTCTCTCCGCTGATGTCGCAGAGTTCGGGCACGGCGGACTGCATGCGGTAGGCTGTCTCGTAATTCCGAATCGCGGCCTCGACGGGAGCGGGATGCCGGGTCGCGTCGGCGAACTCGCGATCGACCGTGCGGATAAAATCGAGGCGGCTGCGCTGGACGGTGTCCTGCTCGAGGGGGCGAATGTTAGGGACCGGATCGGGGGCATCGACGCGGAGGATGGAGGCCTGGTGCTGGGCGGGGAGGAATCCGTTGCTCCATTGCCCGACCCCGCCGTGAGGCGTTTCGGCTTCGCCACTTTTGAGAACGACGTAGCCGGGTAGATTGCTGTTCTCGGTGCCGAGTCCGTAGCTGGTCCAGGCCCCGGCACCGGGGTGTCCGATGAAGGGGAAGCCGGTGTGGAAAAAGAAATTCCCCTGGGCATGTTCGTTGACCGGACTCGTCATCGAGCGCACCACCGCGAGGTCGTCGGCGCAGTGCTGCCGCAGATGGGGAAAGAGATCAGAGATGGGGATGCCGCTCTTTCCGCCGGGGGCGAAATCGAAGGGGCTGCCGTAGATGTTGCCGTTGTTGTTGAACTGGGTGCGCTCGACTTTCACCGGCATGGGTTTGCCGTGCAGCTCGCGGAGCCGCGGCTTGGGGTCAAAGCTGTCGAGGTGCGAGACACCGCCCGACATGTAGCAAAAGATGACCCGCTTCGCCCGCGGCCGAAAATGGGGGCGCGGAATGCTCTCGGACGCCCCGGCGAGGAGTCCTGACAAAGCTACCATACCGAAACCGGTGGAGGTCCGGCTGAGCATTTCACGGCGGGAGAGGGGGGGATGGGTCATGGGTTGGGAGTTGGTGTAGCATCGGCATCCTGCCGATGCATCTCGGGGGGGCGCGGGAGAGCGGAACACCTGCCATCGTTCCCGGACGTCAAAGGGAGGTGCATCGGCAGGATGCCGATGCTACGTGCTGTCATTTCCTTGATCATAAATTTTCACTTGTTGCGGGCGGAGCCCGCCTACCGCAGGTAGATGAATTCCTTGAGGTTGAAAATGGCGTGGGCGAGGTCCTGCCAGCGGCGTTCTTCGAGAGGGCGATCCGCACCGCGCTTGCGGAGGTCGTTTTCTTCGGCCTCGAGGGTGGCGATACGGGTTTCGAGAGTGGTGACTTCGTTGCGTTGCGCCTCGGTGAGGAGCGCGGAGATGTCGGCGCGGGTTACGGGAACGGGGCCGCCGGTGAAGGCGGACCGGACCTCGGCGGTGCTCAGCTCTCGCGCGTAGAGGCGGGCTTCGAGGATGCGGCCGCGCAGGGTTTTGTTGCCGCTCGCGGTGGTGCCGTGACGCAGGCCGAAGAGAACCTTGCTCTCGCCTTTGGTGTAGGTCTGGAGGTCGGCCTTGCGGATCGGATCACCCGAGGGCTGGCCATTGCGGTAGGCGCGGATGGTGCCGTCCTTCGCATAGGTGAGGACGAGGTGAACCGGTTCGGTGGCGGCTATGGTCTCGGCGGGAGCGTTGAAATCGAGGGTACGGGCGAAGCTATTGCTCCCGGCGAGCCACTCGTGTTTGCGACGTTCGGCGAAGACGATGCTGTCGAAGACACTGCCGTTTCCACTCTGCACCGTCATGACCCCGCCGCCGGCCTGATCGAGGGTGGTGAGCTCGACGGTGACCTCGAGAGATTTCTCCCCGAGGTCGAAGGGCAGCAGGCTGCTCGCGGCAAAGCCTTTTTCATCGACGAGGAGGGCGCCATTTTCTAGTCGGGCGGTGCCTTCGAGGGAAAGGGCCAGACCGCCGACGAGATCGACCGAATTTTTCTCAAAGTCCCAGTGCGCCACCGGATCGAGGGCTGCCTTCGGGGCGGCGGTTCCTTTTTCGTTTTCAAAGGCGAGAGCCCGCTCCGTCTCGAGCCGCGTCCGAATCGGAGCAATCGTCGCCTGCAGCGTTTCGCGGCTTTCCTGCAACTCCGTCGAGATCGCGGTGAAGCGCTCCCGGCTGGTGCGGTGCTCGTAGTCGAGGGCAGCGAGGAAGTCATTTGCTCCGGTGGACTCGGCGGGAGTCGGAGGGCGGGTCAGAGCGCTCTCGAAGAGAAAACGAATCCGCGCCTCATCATCCGCGTCGGGCGGCAGGGCGGATTTCATTTTCAATGACCACTGCTTCGCCTGCTCGACGAGAAAGGGATCGTTCAGCAGCGTGAGCGACTGCGCGGGGACATTCGTGACATCGCGGCGACCCACCGATGAGGCCGGCACAGGGAAGTCAAAGATCGTCAGGAGCGGGTCGAGGTCGTTGCGCTTTACCCGCAGGTAGAGAGCGCGCCTCGGTGAGTTGCCGCCGACGGGCGGGCCATAGTGCTGCGGATTCAATTGCCCGGAAACGGCGAGCAATCCATCGCGGATCGCCTCGGCCTCGAGCCGACGAAGCGGGTAGGAAGAGAGGAGCGCATTGGCGGGGTCGAGTTCGATGGCTTCCGGCGAGGGGCCGCTCGCCTGCTGCCAGGTTTCGGTGAGAACGAGGTCGCGGATGAGTGACTTGATGGACCAGTCTTGCTCGTGCCGGAAGCGGTCCGCGAGGAAATCGAGCAGCTCGGGGTGGCTGGGCTTTTCCCCGAGTCGACCGAGATTGTCCACCGTCGGGACGATGCCCCCGCCGAAGAGATGATGCCAGAGCCGGTTCACGATGACGCGGGTGGTGAAGGGATTTTTCGGATCGATGAGATCGCGGGCAAACTCCAGTCGTCCGGTCCCTTTGGTGGCGTAAGGGGTCGCATCGATCTCTTCGAGAAAACGCCGCGGCACGGCCGGTCCGGGCTGCTTGTGATCGCCCCGGACAAAGAGCGGCTGGTCAATCCCGGGGCGTTCGAAGACTCCGGGCGCACGGGTCGGGAGGGGGACATCCTCTTCAAGGCGGCGGTATTGCTCCACGAGAGAGCGGAGGGAATCGGGAAGATTTGCAAGATTGTTAGGGAGAATGCCCGTCTGCAGGGACTCGTCGAGGAGGAGTGCTCCGGCATCGTCGAGGGCGGGGGAATCGGACCCCCAGTTCGAGAGCAGCTTCTTCAGGGTCGCGGTGTAGAGGGCGGTCACCTCTTCGATGCTCGCGGGAGCATGATCGCCGCCATTGGCAAAGAGCGCGGCGAGCGATTCGGCATTCGGGGCGGGAGGGCCGGGTGTACCCTTTTTCACGAGGATGGCTTCGCGAATGCCGAACCAGGATCGATCCTCGCCGGTTACGAGAATGGGGGCATCCCCGGCGGTGGCGAGCTCGAGGTGGAGATTGTCGCCCTTCCAGTAGTTGAGGTCATACTTGATCCAGCGCCAATTTCCTCCGGCGAGTTTAGTCACCGGGTAGACCGTGCCGCTGCGCGGGTAGTGTTGCACGGCATAGCGGACGCTGCTGCCTTCGCCGGTCAGGAGGAGGTGGAGATCATACTCCCCGTCGAGATCAAAGGGTGCCGAGGCGAGGACCGCGCGATGTTTGGTCGAGATGAGGTGGGAGTAAGCTCCCGCCGGGAGGATGCTCCGCACGACGCGATCCGCTCCTAATTTGTCGTCTGTCAAGGTGAATGACCCTGCGGGCGCGGGTTCGGATTCCAGCAGGCCTTCGCCGTAGCGACTCCACGATTGGAAATGCGTCGGATCGGAAAGGTCCCACTGCTTTGTCGCGGAGGGCACCTTCGAGGCGTCATCCTGAGCGCGCTTTTTCGCCGTGTTCCAGAGGCGGGCAATGGCGGCGGGATCGCTCTTCGCCGCCTGCATTTCCGCGAGCAAGGTTAGCGCCGGGCCGCGGTCGTTTTTTCCCGCGAGACGGTTTTCCCATTCAGTGGCCTTTGACGGGAGCGAGGCGGCCCAGTGCGCGGCGAGTTGTTGGCGGATCGCGGGCTTGAGCGCGGCGAGTTCGTCGCGATTCCGCTCGAGGACGCCCGGTGCATCAACCGCGATGGTCGCGGGGAGGGTGGAGGAGAAGATCCCGAAGAGCGCGTAGTAGTCCGCCTGACTGATCGCGTCGAACTTATGATCGTGGCAGCGCGCGCAGGAAACGGTGAGCCCGAGAAAGGCTTTGGTCACGGTGTTGATCTGATCGTCGGTGAAGCGGACGCGTTCATCGAGGGCGTCGGTGGGGGCGAAGCCGTGGAAGACCATGCGGAGATGGCCGAGACCGAGGGCACTCTCATTAATCTGCTTTTCCGCATTGAGGCGCGGCGCGTCGAGGAGGTCACCGGCGAAGTGCTCGAGGAGGAGTTGGTCGTATGGCACATCCGCATTGAGCGCTCGGATGAGGTAGTCGCGATACTGTGAGGAGTGGGGAATGACGGGGTCCCCCTCGCTGCCGTGGGTGTCGGCGTAGCGGGTCCAGTCCATCCAGTGACGGGCCCATTTTTCACCGAAGGCGGGGCTCTCGAGGAGGCGGGCCGTGGCATTTTCGATCGCGGATTTGGGATCGCGGATGGATTCGGCTTCGAAGGCTGCTGCTTCTTCGGAAGTGGGTGGGAGTCCGATGAGGCTGTAATAAAGGCGACGCACGAGGGTGCGCGGGTCGGCACGTCCGGTGGGAGCGAGCCCTTCCTTCGCGAGACGGTCGCGGATGAAACGATCGACCGGATGCGTCACCCCACCGACCTCGGGAACGGGCGGCTTTTGCACTGGCTGGAAGCTCCACCACTGGGCGCGGCGGGCGGAAATGGCGGACCAGCTGGAGTCTTTCTCAAGCTGCTCCGCAGACGGGGCGGTGTCGCGCGGATCGGGTGCGCCCATCGCGATCCAGGTCCGGAAGTCTTCGATGATCTGCGGGTCGAGCGGCGCTCCGGCCTTGGGCATCTTGAGATCGGCGATCTCGTGGGAAATGCTGCGGAGGAGCAGACTGGCGTCCGCTTTTCCCGGTTCGATGACGGCACCTGAGTCACCGCCTTTTTCCCAGCCGGCTCGCGAGTCGAGGAGGAGTCCGCCTTTGGACTTGGTGGCTTCGGAGTGACACTCGTAGCACTCCTGTGCGAGGATGGGCCGGATGCGTGACTCGAAGAATTCACGCTGCGCGTCGGTGACGGGGGCGGCTTTTAGCGGCGAGGCTAGAAGGGTGAGAACGCTGGCTATGAGGAGATGTCTCATTCCCTCAGCTTCCTTTCGATTTGTTCCGCAGCCTCACGACAGGTGCCGGCGAGGCGGGGGAAGTCCTCCTCGGGCAGTCTCGTGAGCGGAGCCATCACGGTGATCGCGGCGAGGGGCTGGCGATACTCGTCGAAGACGGGAACGGCGACGCAATGGATGCCCTCGACGCCCTCGGCCCGATCGGGCGCGTAGCCGGTGAGGCGGATCTCGTCGAGCTGGCGGACGAGGTCCTCGCGTCGGCTCAGGGTTGTGGCGGTGAAGCGCTTGAGATTTTTTCCGTGGCCGCGAAACCACTCCGCGAGCCTCGCCTCACCCCAATGGGCGAGGATTGCCTTGCCCGGAGCACAGGAATAAAGCGGCACCCGCATCCCCACTTCGCCGCAGACCTGGAGCGCCTGAGTGCCGCGGAACTGCTCGAGGATGAGCGCTTTTCCTCCGGCCTCGATGACGAGCTGGACCGTCTCGCCGGTGTCATCGCGGAGACGGCGGAGGGCCTCGTGGGCGCAATAGACGAGGCTGCGCTCCCCCGTTCGCGGGCCGGAGAGCTGGAGGAGGCGATTGGTGAGGACGTAGGACTTGTTGTCTTCACGCTGGGCCGCGTAGCCCATCTGCACGAGCGTTTTGAGGATGCGGAAGACGAGATTCTGGGTAAAGCCGGTCCGTCTCGCGGCCTCGGCAGCGGTGAGACCCTCGCCATGACCCGAGAGCAGATCGAGGAGGACGAGCGTCTTGGCCCCGGTCGGTGAGGGCATATCGTCCATCGTCGCGGCAGCCGCGGGGAGAGATTCGAGCAGATTTATCATCGTATAAACGACTTTAGTCGCAAATAAGATGCTTTGGAAATGGCGTCATCGTGGGGCGTGGTTCAAGGAGGTGCGACATTCCTGTCGCCCTCGGAGTATGATGCGATGAAACGAGAGGGACAGGAGTGTCCCTCCTCCTTGGGGCGCAAGGGGGGAGTTGGTCACGAGTTTCGCTACGGCCTCACCCGAGGGCCGGTTCGGCGAGGCCGAAGATCCTCCCGGGATTGCAGCCGAGGGGGCGGTCGCCGAGCCACATGCGGGTCAGTTCTCGGACGGGTTGGAAACCGAGCGAGGAGGCGAGCTCACATGCTGCCGTATTCTGATCGGGTAGATCCCAGAAAATATCGCGGTGCCCCGGGCAGGAGGCCACGAGCGACTCGGCGAGGGCGAGTCCGCTTCCGGTCGAGGCGGCGGTGACGGGTCCGAGATAGACGGCCCGCTCGCCGTTGCGCAGGAAGCCGAAGCTCCCGTCCGCCAACGCCTCCCCCGCGAGTGATCCCGTAGCGAGTGAGCGCAGAAGAGCGGATCGATCCGCACCGAAGACGAGTTGGTCGAGGGTGAGCGATTCGGATGAGATGTCCTCTTTTGAAACAAGAGCGACGTCCCGCTCGACTCCGCCCTCGCGCCGCCACCGCCGCAGTCCCCACTCCGCCTGAAACCCGAGCCCTTCGTAGAGCGGGCGTCCCGCCGGGGTGGCATCGAGTCGCACGCAGGTGATGCCGCGCTCTTCCCGCAGATATCGGATCGCTTCATTCAGCAGTTCCGTGCCGATCCCGCGTCGCTGGAAGTCAGGATGGACGAGGACCATGCCGATCCAGGCGAGGTCGGTCCGGTAGGAGATCGTCGTCGCGGTGCCGGCGGGCCGGCCATCGTGCTCCGCGAGAAAACATCCGCCGTCGCTCAGGGTGAGGAAGCGCTCCCAGTCCGGCCGCGTTTGATTCCATCCGGTGCTGCGGCTGAGATCGTGGGCGAATGGCAGGTCGTTAGGGACGAGGGGGCGCAGGCGGGTGGTCATGAGGACGCTTCCTTTCATACGAGGATTTTCCGGTAATGTCACCTTCGCAAAGGCGGTAAATCTTCCCCCACTCCCCTCTCGCCGCCGCTTGCACTTTGTCCTTTCTCGGCGACGAATATCCCCATCCGTGGTCGCGGCGGGGAACGCACGATCACTCCTTTACTCCATGATCTCCGCTCCGTTGCGCTTCCTCAGTCTCCTCCCGGTCATCACCGTCTTTTTCCTGACCTCTCTTCCGCTGCGTGCGGCGGACAGTGATGCGGCTTTCACCGCGATGAGAGACGAGGTCCGCACGATCGCCGCCGCTCCCTACGCCCCGGCGCCCGATCTACTCGCCGACTATTGGAAAAACCTGAACTACGACGGCCATCGCGACATCCGCTTCAAGATGGAGTCGGGTCTGTGGTGGGCGGAAAAAGGGCCATTTTCGATCGACTTTTTTCATCCCGGCTGGACCGCTCGCCAAACCGTGACGCTGAGCGAACTGAGCGGGACTACGGTGAAGCCGCTCGCTTTTGACCCCTCGCTCTTCGACTACGGCAAGCAGGTGGTGCCTCCGGGGACCCCCGCGCCTCCCGGCTACGCGGGCTGGCGGGCGCGGACGCATCTGAACTCGACCGACTACATGGACGAGTTCCTCGTTTTTCTCGGCGCGAGCTACTTCCGGGCAATCCCAGCGAGGGGGAATTACGGTCTCTCCTCCCGCGGGCTCTCGATCAACAGCGGCATCCCAGGGGTGCCCGAGGAGTTTCCGAACTTCACCCGCTTCGTCCTGCAGGAGCCCAAGCCGGACGATAAATCCCTCACCGTCCTCGCCATGCTCGAGGGCGAGAGCGTCGCGGGGGCCTATCGCTTTGTCGTCACGCCCGGCGAAGAAACGGTGATGGAGGTCGAGGCCGAGCTGACCCTGCGACGTCCCATCGGGCAGCTCGGGATCGCGCCTTTTTCCTCGATGTTCTGGTTCGGTGAGGATACCCATCCGCGGCCCTACGACTTCCGCCCCGAGATCCATGACAGTGACGGGCTCCAGATGGAACTGGCCGGCGGTGAGCTGCACTATCGTCCGCTCGAGACGACGAAGGATCAGTTCCGCCACACCGTTTTCTCGCTCGAGTCGCCGCGCTCGTGGTCGCTCCTCCAGCGGGACCGGTCTTTTTCCTCCTACGAGGACAGCGAGGCCGCCTATCACCTGCGCCCCGGGGTGAAGGTCGAGCCGGTCTCCGGTTTTGAAAAAGGCCGGCTCCACCTCATCGAGATCCCCACGCCCGACGAGACCCACGACAACATCAGCCTGCTCTGGGAGCCGCAGCCCGCCCTCGAGGCCGGAAAGCCCTATCACTTTCACTATCGGCTCCGCTGGATCCACGATCTGCCGCCCTCGGGTCTCTTCGCGGTGCGGGCGACCCGCTCGGGGACACCGGTGCAGACGCCGAAGCAGGTGCTGATGACGGTCGAGTTCGCAAAACCACTCGTGCCGGAAAAAAAGGTCGGCGACCCGAAATGGGACGATATCACGGACTACAAACCCGTCGTGACGACGAGCAATCCCGGGGTGAAACTCATCCACGTCGGGCTCTCGGACATGAGCATGGCCAAGGTCGATGATCTCCCCGCCGGCCTCGGTCGCAGTCCCGATATCCACATGCCGCAGGTGCTGCGCGCCTTCTTTGTCTTCGAGCCCGGGGACGGGATCAATGACGTCGACTTCACCTGCGAACTTCAGGACGGCGACGGCAAAGTCGTCTCGGAGCGATGGGTCTATTTCTGGAAGCGGGCTCAATAAGGGCGGCGGTAACTCCTGAGAGTGGCCGTAACGGCATGGCCGATTCATCATAGAATGCGGCGAGTCGATCCAAGACCTTGCCATGGGCGGGGGCGTAGAGTCATACTGGTCTACCCCCGCAATTCCCTGATGAAAGCCCCCACTCTGATCTCTGCTCTCACCTTTCTCGTCGCCGCGCTTTTTCTGCCGATCATAGCGCAGGCCCGTCCTGTCGAAGGACCGGTCCGTGTCCTCTTCGTCGGACACGAGGCCCAGAACCACCGTTCGGATCTCTATTACCCCATGCTCGTGACCGCGCTCGGCCGCGACGCGATCTGGTTCGACTACGTCACCACGCCCGAGGCGGCTTTTGGCGACGCGGAGTTCCTCGCGAACTACGACGCCGTGCTCCTTTACGCGAATCACGCGAAGATCGATCCGGCTCATTGGGAGAATCTAAAGTCCTTCATCGAAGAGGGCGGCGGATTCGTCCCCGTGCATTGCGCGAGTTGGTGTTTCCAGAACATCCCTGACTTCGACCAGGTCGTGGGGGGGCGGTTCGCCCATCACAAGACCGCCGTTTTCCGCCCGAAGACGATCACTCCGGACCACGCCGCGATCAAAGATGTGCCCGGCTTCGAGGCCTGGGACGAGACCTATGTGCACAAAAATCACAACCCGACCGATCGCGTGATCCTCCAGGTCCGCGAAGTCGCGCCCGAGGACAATATCGCCGAGCCCGAGCCCTGGACCTGGATCCGCACCCAGGGAAAAGGGCGCGTCTTTTACACCGCCTCGGGCCATGACGAGCGGGTCTGGAGTCTTCCGGAATTCCACCAACTTCTCAAGCGCGGCATCCTCTGGAGCGTCGGCGACGAGCGGCTCGCGAGCTACGAGGTCTTCCTCACCCGGCGCGAGCCCGAGGACCGGGTCAAAGATCCCAACGTCGCCAACTACGAGAAACGAGCCGAGCCGCTCACGTTTCAAAAGCCCTACACCGCAAAGGGGGCGATGGAGCGCACCCAGGTTCCGGCCGATATGCGGCTCGAGCTCTTCGCGAGTGATCCTGACATTGGCAAACCCATCGCAATGGCCTGGGATGAGCGCGGGCGCTGCTGGGTCGCCGAGACCTACGACTACCCGCACGGGGTCAAGCCAGACGGGGTCGGCAGTGATCGCATCCGCATCTGCGAAGACACCGATGGCGATGGCCGGGCGGACAAGTTCACGACCTTTGCCGAGGGGCTGAATATCCCCACCGGACTCGTCTTTGCGAAGGGCGGGCTCATCGTCTCGCAGCCGCCGCGCTTCTTTTTTCTCAAAGACACCGACGGCGATGACGTCGCTGATGTGAAGGAGGAAATCATGACCGGCTGGGGCATTGGCGACACCCATGCCCAGGCCAGCAATCTGCACTACGGCTACGACAACTGGCTCCACGGAGCGGTCGGTTACTCGGCTTACGAGGGTAAAGTGAACGGGAAGGATCTCAGCTTCCGCATGGGGACTTACCGGTTCAAGGCCGATGGCTCGGCGATGGAGTTCCTCCACCAGTTTACCAACAACACCTGGGCGCAGAGCCAGAACGAGGCCGGGGACAACTTCGGGGGCACCGCGAACGGCGCGCCGATCTTCTTCGGCGGCATCCCGCAGACCATCGTCCCTGAAGGAATGCGGGTCATGACTGCAAAAAAAATCAATCGTGTCGATGCGGCCCACGCCCTCACGCCGAACTTCCGCCAGGTCGATGTCATGGGCGGCTACACGGCGGCAGCGGGATCGGCTTTTATTTATTCGGACAATCTCCCCGCCCGCCTTCAGGGAATGGCGATGGTGACCGAGCCGACCATGAAACTCGTCTCGCTGATGGACGTGCGTCCGGACGGCGCGGGCTACACCGCCCACGACGGCATGAATCTCCTCGCCAGCACCGACGAATGGACCTCGCCCGTCTATGCCGAGGTCGGACCCGACGGGGCCATCTGGATCGCAGATTGGCAGAACTTTATCATCCAGCACAATCCCACTCCGAGCATGGACCGGGGCGGATATGAAGCAAAGACCGGCGTCGGCGGCGCGCACGAGAATCCCCTGCGCGATCACTCGCGCGGACGCATCTATCGGGTCGTCTGGGATAAGGCGACGGAACCGAAGGTAAAATCTCTGGCCGGAGCTGACGCGCCCGCTCTCGTCGCCGCCCTCTCAGCGGGAACTCAGCATTGGCGTCTCACCGCCCAGCGGCTCCTCGTCGAGGGGAAAGACGAGTCCGCGACACCCGCTCTCGCGAAGCTCGTGATCGCGAACGACGGGAACATTGCCGCGATCCATGCCCTCTGGGCGCTGCACGGTTTCGGCAAACTCGATCCGGCCACCCACCAGGCTGCCCTCCTCGCCAAAGACTCGCGTCTCCGCCGCAATGCGATCCGGGCCCTCGGGTCGGATGAGGCGGCCTCGAAGCTCTTCTTCGGTTCCGGTGTCGTGACCGATCCCGACCTGAATACCCGCCTCGCCGCTTTGGTTAAACTCGGAGAATTCTCCACCACTCCCGAGATCCAGACTCTCGTGAAACGTCTCGCGATCGATGAAGTTACCCGGAAAGAAGAATGGCTCACCGAGGCGGTCAAAGTGCTCGCGGCGGTTCACGATGCCGCCCTCTTCACCGAAGGCCCCAACCTGCTCCCCAATCCCGGAATGGAAGACGTCGGGCCCGATGGATTCCCCGTCGGATGGAAGCGTCGCGACTACGGAGGTGAGGCGAAGAAAGCAGGCAATGAGAGCGCCGCGTGGACCATCGCAAGTGGTGAAGGCATGAGCAAAAGCGGGAAGAACGCCTTCCGCTGCATCACCCGCGCCCAGGCTGACACGAGCTTTTTCGCTGATGTCGCGCTAAAGCCGAATACCGAGTACAAACTCAGCGCCTGGGTCAAAGCGCAAGGCTTCAAGAACCCCGGCAAGGTCAGTCTCAATGACCACATCGGACGCGCCGAGACCGAGAAAGTGACGCGCCAGTCAGGCTGGGTCAAAGTCGAGACGACCTTCAACAGCAAGGACAGACCCAAGGCGAGCATCAATCTGCTGCACGTCGCGTGGGGCGACTCTTTTTTTGACGATGTTAGTCTCACCGAACTCATTCCCGCCGATGAGGCGGACGCCCTCCTGAGCGGCGACGCGACACGGGGCGGGCAGATTTTTCGCACTCATCCCGTGGCCGGCTGCATGAACTGCCACATGCTCGGGGGGCAGGGCAGTCCCGTCGGCCCCGCTCTCGACGGCATCGCTTCGCTAAAAGACGCTGCCTACCTCGCCCAGAGTCTCACCGAACCGAATGCGGTCCTCGCCGAGAGCTACACCGCCACGCCCGTCTCGCCCATGCCGCCGATGGGGCTCATCCTGAAACCGCAGGAGCTCGAAGACGTCAAAGCCTTCCTCGCCACGCTGAAGTGATATTTCACAGATCTTCCCCTTCCTCCTCCTCCCTGCGCTCCGCCCGGGCCGCCGCATAGCCTTTGTCGATGCCGCGATTGTAAATCGTGATGACGATCAGGCTGATGAGCAGACCCAGGACCGCGCCCGTGAGGAGCGGCTTGATCAGCAGCAAGCCTAAAACCGAACCGATGAGCGAGGCGAGGAGGTAGGGCACGTAGGGCGGATCGCCGGCCGCCTCTTCGTGCCGGGCCTTCCATTCGTCGAGGATCTCCCGCGCCGCCTCCGCGTCACCCGCCGCGATCTTCAGTTCGATCCCACTCTTGCGCCCGCTCATGACAAAAGGCGTCAGGGTGGCGGCGTTCTCGTGCTCGATATAGGACTCGATCCCGTGATAGCCGAGTTCCATCCGCGCGCTCTCCGCCTCCCCGAGAGAATAGAATCTATCAATCACGACCATGTCGAGGGATCGTGGAGGATTTGGTGAGCGGTGTCAATGGGTGATGGGTCAATGGGTTAGGATTTAGGAGTTAGGAGTCGGGGGTGGCGCAGGGGCGCAGTTTATCTGGGCCTCTGCTGCGCCAAAGGCGCTACCCATCGTAGCCCCGGGCAACGCCCCGGGTTTCATGGCACCTTCCTTTCCCGAGGGCTGAAGGCCCGGGCTACACGAGGGCACTGATTGGGTTCGGTCGTTCCCCGCTCATCAAGATCCGGAAAACATTAATCCCAGACATGGATGGCGAGGTCTACATGATTTGCGACCCCGCCGGCGCGCGGACACTCACAACCTGCGCTGCGGGCGACGGTAGCGAGATAGGCATGAAGCGCTGGACGGATCGTTGGCCCGAGGCAGGGGAACCGATCCTTCGTGCTGAAGATCAAGTGAAGGAGAACGTTATCGAGAGATTGAGGCATGGTGATGTCAGGGTACGGCGAAACGAGGTTTCGGTGCGCGAATTATTCGGGTCGGAATCCCGAAGGTGTTGGGATCGGGCCTTCAGCCCTTGGCTGTCTTTACAACGACAACCCGGGGCGTTGCCCCGGGCTGGAATAGAATCGCGCCTTTGGCGCTCATGCCCGTGGCAAGATGGATCGGGTTCCCGCAGCGCCAAAGGTGCGGACAATAGTAGCCCGGGGGCAACGCCCCGGGATCTTGTTTCGTAAGTCGTTTCGAGGGGGGAAAGCCCGACCCATTGGCGGAACAGCCGTCCGCTTGAGAGGTGAGCGCTGCGCTCCTCCGCCTCACCCCTGACACACTGGGCACCAGCAGGTCGTGCGTCCGCGCAGGTCCGCTCTCGTGAGGTCGTTTTTGCAGCCGCGTCTCGGGCAGATCCCGCCGTCGCGCCAGCGGTGATTCATCAGCCACGAATCGGGCAGGTCGCCCCAATCAGCCCCGATCACACGCATGGCCTCCCGGGAGACGCGCCGGGTCATTTTCCAAAGGGCGTCGAGGGCGGGTTCGTCCAGCCCGCCCGACGGTGTCTGCGGAGAAATCTTCAACTGCCAGCAGATCTCGTCGGCCATCCAGTTGCCGATCCCGGGGAAACCGCGCTGGTCGAGCAGCAGAGTCTTGAGGGGTGTCCTCGGGAAACGCCGGATGAAATCGCTCATCCGCTTTTTCGTGAAGCCACGATCCATCAGTTGCGGCGGCAGCTTTTGCCACCAGAGCGGCGCCTGCCCGTCGTCGGTGATCTCCAGTGTCACTTTGCCGAACATGCGGTAGTCGCTGAAGACGAGGGAGACCGACTCGAGCACCATGACGAAGTGCTCGTGTTTCGCCGGCTCGTAATCGGGCGCTCCCGTGCGCAGTTCGCCCGACATGCCGAGATGCAGCCCGAGCCAGGCGCCGTCTGAGAACTCAAACATCATCTGTTTCCCGTGGCCATGGCTCGCGAGGAAACGCCGTCCCGGCAGACCGCGCTCCATCGCCGCCGCCGGGGTGTCGCGGAAAATGCGTGCGGCGGGATGGACGAGGACCCGTGAAACGACCTCGCCGATTCCCGCGCTCCATTGCTTGCGGTAGTAATCCACTTCTGCGAGTTCCGGCATGGCGAAGGATACGATGCGAAGATCGTTTCGGGAGTAGAAAGTTGGCGTCGGACCGCGGGCGTCCCGCCCGCTTCACTATCCGGTCGATTGCTCCCCTCAGCTGATCCCGCGCTCGGTCGCGGCGACGAACTCGATCAGCAGATCGACGGCCGGGTCTATCTCTTCCCATCCGCGCAGGATCTCGACGGCCTCACGGTAGTTGCGCTCTTCGCGATAGAGGACGCGGTGGGCCTTCTTGATGAGAGCAATCGATTCCGGGGAAAATCCGCGACGGCTCAGGCCGACCGAATTGATCGCCCGGACTTTGGCGGGGTTGCCGTCGGCGATCATGAAGGGAGGGATGTCCTGCACGATCTTCGAGCAACCACCCGTCATGGCATGCGCCCCGATGCGACAGAACTGATGCACCGCCGTGAGCCCGCCCATGATGGCGTGGTCGCCCACGGTGACGTGACCAGCGAGGGTGCCGTTGTTGGAAAAAATGACGTGATCCCCCACGGTGCAGTCGTGCGCGATGTGGCTGTAGGCGAGGAAGCTCCCGTGACTGCCGATCGTGGTGTAGGACCCGGGTGCGGTGCCTCTATTCACGGTGCAGAACTCGCGGAAGGTATTGCCATCACCCACCTTCAGATAGGTGGGCTCGCCCGCATACTTCAGATCCTGAGTCCGCTGCCCGATCGAGGCATAGGGGAAAAATTCATTCCTGCTCCCGATCTCGCTCGGTCCGGCGAGGGTCACATGATTGTGGAGTCGGCAGCCGTCACCGAGCTTCACCCCCGTGCCGATGACACAGTAGGGCCCGATCACGATCCCATCCCCGAGCTCCGCGCCCGGATCAATGATCGCCGTAGAATGAATCTCGTTCGCCATCTTTCCGTAAAACCTAAAACCTAAAACCTAAAACCCCTCCTCAATCCATCAGCGCAAACTTCAGTTCGCATTCCGATGTCGTGTCGCCATTGACACTGCATCGGCATTTGGCGAAACCGATGTTGCGGCGGATCTTCAGGATTTCGGACTCAATGATGAGAGTGTCTCCGGGAAAGACCGGCTTGCGAAACTTGACGTTATCCGCGCTCATGAAATAACCGATCTTGCCCTGATTCTCGGGCTGGCGCAGCAGGGAAATGCTCGCGACCTGAGCCATCGCCTCGATCTGGAGAACGCCGGGCATGACGGGATGGCCGGGGAAATGCCCCTGGAAATATGGTTCATTGATCGTGACCTGTTTCAGCCCGGTGCATTTGAACTCGCCGTCAAATCCGATGATACGATCGACCATGAGGAATGGGTAGCGATGCGGCAGCAACTTCTGCACCTCCATATTGTTCATCACGCCCTCGCCCGTCGGGATATTCACAGCAGGCACCGCCGCCATCGACTGGGCAAAGAGCTTCGCGAGCTTTTCCGCCATCTGGGTGTTCGGTCCATGGCCGGGTTTCACGGCGATGACGTGGCCCATGATGCGCTTGCCGCCGAGCATGAGGTCGCCGACGAGATCGAGGATCTTGTGGCGGGCGAACTCCTCGGGGTAGCGCAGGGCTTCCTTACTCATGACCGAGTCCCCTTTGATGACGATGGCGTTCTCGAGGCTGCCGCCTTTGATGAGTCCTTTCTCCAGGAGCGGCTGCACGTCTTCATAAAAAACGAAGGTGCGGGCGTCGGCGATTTCTTTCTCGTAGGTCTCGGGCGTGATCTCGGTGGAGAAAAACTGCGTCATGCGCCCGTTCGGGCCGACCTGGGTGCAGGAAATGCGGAAGCTCTTGTCCGGCACGATCGTGATGAGGGAACCGCTCGCGGTCTCGAGGTGGATGGGTTCGCGGATCTCGAAGACGCGGCGATTGGCATCCTGCTCGACGATACCGGCCTTTTTGATGCAATCGACGAAGGGGCGGGCCGATCCATCGCCGATGGGCGGCTCGTTCGCATCCATTTCAATGATGGCATTGTCCACGCCCATGCCGACGAGGGCGGAGATGACGTGCTCGACCGTATGGACCTTGACCGATCCCTCCGCGAGGGTCGTAGCACGCTCGACCGTCTGCACCTTGGAGACGTGGGCGTCGATGAAGGGTTTATCGGCGAGATCGACACGGCGGAACTTGATCCCGGTGTTTGCCGGGGCGGGGTTCATCGTCAACGTGACTTTCTCCCCGGTGTGGAGCGAGGTGCCGGCGAGGGTGGCTGACGAGGCGAGGGTCTGTTGTTTCGGTGCCGACATGGGAGTTTATCCAGAAGGATTGAAAGGGGGTGAACCTCTAGCGCAATTGCGGGGATAGTCCAGTTTTTATGGTTTCGCGGGCGGGAGCGGACCGATCGGCCTGGTGAGATAGTCGGCCAGGGCAGTGAGCGGGAGCGCTTCACCATCGTTGCCGAGCGGAAAAGGATTCGGTGCACGGCAAATGATCGCCAGAGGTGGAGGGGTGGAAAACTCGGTGCGGACCCGTTCGAGCCGCCCTGTTCCCGAAGGCATTTGCGTCCATTTGGCGTCAGCCAGCATGAAACGTCCCGCTTTATGGAGAAGAAAATCCGCTTCTTTGGTGCGGTTCCGCCAGAAAGCTAGCTGCCAGGTGCCTACCCCCGATGCGAGGAGCCGATGAAGTTCGGAGTGGACCATCGTCTCCCAGAGCGGACCCGCGAGCGGGGATTCGCGGAGGTCATCGACCGAGTGCATTCCCATGAGAAACGAGCAGAGGCCTGAGTCCTGAAAGTGGAGTTTGGGCGATTTGACGAGGGAACTCGTCCGATTCGAAAACCATGGCGCCAGGAGGGAGATGATACCCGAGCGTTCGATCGCGGAGAGCCAGTGCCCCGCAGTCGAGGGGCTGATCCCGATGTCGCGAGCCATGTCGGCCCGATTGAGCAGTTGAGAAGTGCGAAGAGCAGCGGCTCGCATGAATCGTTCGAAGTCCCTGAGGCTGCCTACCTGGAGTTGGCTGCGCAGATCGCGCTCCAGATACGTCGAGACGTAGGATTGATAGAAGCCGCGGGTGTCGATGTCGGGCTTTTCATAAAGTTCCGGGAAGCCTCCCCTCACGATGGCTTCTTCCACTGTGACCTCGGGGCGCGCTTTGATGATCTCCGTGTAGCTGAGACCGCCCAGAGTGAGAATCGCGGCCCGCCCGGCCATCGATTCGGACACCCCTGTCATCAATTCGAACGGCTGTGATCCGGTCAGAATGTAACGACCGTTCGCGTTGCGGTGTTCGTCCACTTCACGTTTGAGATGCCTCATCAGTCCGGGGGCATATTGAATCTCGTCCACGATCAGAGGCGCCGGATGCCGGGCCAGGAATCCCGAGGGATCCGATTCGGCCTGCGCTGCCTCACTCGGGAGATCCAGGCTCACATACTCGTATGACGGGAAAAGGCGCCTCGCTAGAGAGGTTTTTCCTGTCTGCCGGGCTCCGGTAAGGACGACAACGGGCCGGGTTTTCGCCCGGTCCAGAACGACGGGTTCTATCAATCGGGATATCCACATAGTGCAAATAATACGATCAGATCGCATCATTTGCAATATTTCGGCGGTTCAAGCTTCATCCGAGCACCCGGGATCCTGAAAAACCGGGAATTTCCCCGGTTCCGGGAGTATTCTCAGCCCCCATCGACCTGCGCCTCTACACCCCTGACTTCACCATCGTGGATGAAAACGAGGACTTTCTCCTCGTCGACAAGCCGCCGCATCTCCTCGTACACCCCTCGGTGCCGGGGAATCCGCGCACCCTCCTCGACGGCCTCCAGGCCCTCTGTGTCTACGAGCTGACCTGTGGAGGTCAGATCTCCCTGATCAATCGTCTCGACCGCGAGACGAGCGGGATCGTCCTCGTCGCGAAGAACAAGGGGGCCGCCCGGAGTCTCAGCAAGGCGATGGAACGCAGGGAGTTCCGCAAATTTTACCACGCCATCGTGTGGGGCTGGCCCGCTGAGGACGCCTTCGTCGCGGACGGCCCCCTCCTCCGCAAAGGCGAGGTCGAGCCCTCCCCAATCTGGGTCAAACAGATGGTTCATCCGTCGGGGAAGGAGTCACGGACCCGGTTTGAGGTCGAGCGCCGCTTCGAGCGGGCCACTAGCAACGGCGAGCGATTTTCCCTGTTGCGCTGCTATCCCGTGACCGGGCGCATGCACCAGATCCGCGTCCACGCCGCCTCGGCCGGCCACCCCATCGTCGGGGACAAACTCTACGGGCCTGACGAGAATTGTTACCTCGACTTCATCGAGACGGGCTGGACCCCGGCGCTCGAGCGGATCCTCCTGATGAGCCGGCAGGCCCTCCACGCCTCCGGTTTGGGCTGGCGGGAGCATGAGTGGCAATGCGGGCTGCCGGCTGACATGCGTGAATTTACCGGGTTCGGGAACGGCGAAAAGTCGCAAATTTAGCAGGTGCAAAGCCTGCCGGGATGCTCTAAATTCCCGCCCCCACGGGCCGGAAGAGATGGTCCGTGCAACTTGCTCCACCCCCATGAACATTTCTGTCGAACGTCTCCCCGAGTGCAAAGCCCGCCTCTCCGCCGCGATTCCCGCCGAGACGGTGAACAAGACCCGCCGCGAGATCGTTTCCGCCTACAGCACTCAAGCCAAAGTCCCCGGTTTCCGCTCCGGCAAGATCCCCGTCGCCGTGATTGAAAAGCGCTTTGCCGGTCCCATCGAGGACGAGCTGAAAGACCGCCTCGCCCGCTCCGCCTACGCCGAGGCCCGCACCAGGGAAAACCTCAATATCCTCGGAATCTCCGAAGTCGAGCGCGAGGTCTTCGAAGCCGACGGCTCCTACATGCTGGCCGTGGAGGTCGTGACCGAGCCCAAGATCGAGATCGGCAGCTACAAAGGTATCGCCGTCGAGATCACGAAGATCGAAGTCACCGACGAGATGATCAACGGCTACCTCGACAACACCCGCAAGCAGCAGGCCACGCCGGTAGACTCGGACAAGGCCGCCGATCCCGGTGATATCGCCGTGATCTCCTACGTCGCTACCCTCGACGGCGAAGCCCTCGCCGACAAGCTCGAGACCGAAGCCGGCCCGCTCGCGAGTGGCGACGACCACTGGGTCGATCTCCCCGAAGAGGGAGCGGAGCCCCGCGAATTCATCCCCGGGCTCGCCGCCGCCATCGTCGGACTCAGCGCCGGCGACACGAAGACCTTCGACGCGGCCTACGCCGACGATTTCCCGATCGCAGCCGTCGCCGGGAAGACCGTCTCCTACGAAGTAACTGTAAAGCAGGTCAAAGCGCGCGAGTTGCCCGAGCTCAACGACGACTTCGCCAAGGCCATCGGGGCCGATTCCCTTGACGCTCTCCGCGAGCGCGTCCGCAGCCAGTTCGAGTCGCAGCGCGAGCGCATGCGGACTCAGGTCATCGACAACCAGATCCTCGGCCATCTCAATCAGGATGCGACCTTCGACCTGCCCCAGCACATCGTCTTCAACGAGACCCAGCGCCAGGTCAATCAGATGGTCTCCCGCGGCTACGAGCAAGGGATGACCGAGTCCGACTTCCAGGGCAATCAGGAAGATCTCCTCAAAAACGCCGAGACCCAGGCGAAGAACAACGTGAAAACGATGTTCATCCTCGACGAGATCGCCAAAGCTGAGGGCATCACCGTCGACGACAACGAGATGTCCCAGCGTGTCGCGATGATCGCCTACCAGCAGAGTCGCCCCATCAAGAAAGTGGCCCGCGAGCTCCGCGACCGCAACGCCTTCGGCGAGATCCGTCAGGACATCCTCATTTCCAAGACAATTGAGTTCCTCCGTGCGAATGCTACCGTGACCGAAATCGATCCTCCCGAGACGAGCGCGTAAGCTCTGCGGCGATCGGACGACTGATCCCCGCCGCGTTTTTCATCCCATTCATCCCACCCACCTGCCATTATGAACTTAGACTCCGTCCAGGAATATTCCCCCCTCCTTCCCGTGCATCTCCAGCAGCGCATCATCGATCCGATGAAAAACGTCAGCGTGATCGAGAAAGAAGGGAACACGATGATCCAGTTCGACCTGCTTTCGAGGCTCATGAAGGACCGCATCATCTTCATCGGTGAGCAGGTCAGCGATCCCCTCGCGAACTACGTCATCGCCCAGATGCTCTACCTGCAGATGCAGGATCCCAACAAAGATATCAACGTCTACATCAACAGCCCCGGTGGATCCGTCACTGCCGGCCTCGCGATCTACGACACCATGCAGTTCATCACCTGCGACGTGAACACCTATTGCATGGGCATGGCCGCGAGCATGGGCGCAGTGCTCCTCACCGCCGGGACAAAAGGGAAGCGTTACGCGCTCCCCAACGCCCACATCATGATTCACCAGGTCTCCGGCGGAGCCCAGGGCACCGCGTCGGACGTCGAGCGGACCGTCGAGTTCATGTACTCGCTGAAAAAGCGGCTCAACGCCATCCTCGCCCTGCACACCGGCAAGACCGTCGAAGAGATCGCGCACGACTCGGACCGCGACTATTACATGCCCGCCGCCGTAGCTGCCGAATATGGTCTCATCGACAAAGTGCTCGAGAAGAAAGTGGTCGAGAAGAAGGACTGAGCACCTTGCTCATTCAGAACGCGCAGCTCGTAGCGGAAGATGCCAATCTTCCCCCCGTTGCGCGCCCCCGGCCGAAAAGGCAGACAGGAATGTCTGCCCCACCTTTGTGCCTTCGTGACTTTGTGTGAGCCCCTCTTTCTCCTTATTCCTCGAGCGTCTCAGCATGCTCCGGCCTCAGGGCGGGAACGATGGTTGCTTTGTCGGCGAAGCGGTCGAAGCGATTCGAGAGGATCAGTAGCGTCGGCGCCCGGAGCCCGACGAAGATGCCGAAGCGCTCCGCATGCGCCTGCTCCTCGGCGTTGTCACTCCCGAGATACCACCAGATGAAGATCGAGAGCAGGATCGAAATGATCCCCGCCTGAAAGAAGATCGAACTGAGGACACGGCACATTTTAGGATTCATGCGCCGATGACCGCCGCGTTGACTGTGCGGATCTTGCCAAATACGCCCCTGATTTCGCAATCAAAGCCCGAATAGCCCGGCACAAGACTCCTCAATTGAGAAAGGGATTGCTCGCCTTCTCTTCCCCTATCGTCGTCGCGGGACCGTGGCCCGGCAGGACGTGGGTCTCGTCCGGGAGCGGCCAGAGCTTTTCCCGGATTCCCGAGAGGAGAAGCTCGTGATTCCCGTTCGGGAAATCCGTCCGACCGATGCTCCCGGCGAAGAGGACATCTCCCCCGATCACAACCGGTTCGCCGCAGAGGTGAAAGCAGACACTGTCCGGCGAGTGTCCGGGGATGTGGAGCAGATCCATCGTCAGGCCGGCGACCTCGAGCACGGCTTCACCGGCAAAAAGGTGATCGACGGTGTAGGGATCGATCGGGCAGGGCATGCCCATCATCTGCTCGAGTCGCTTCGAGAGGGTGAGTTCCTCGGACGGCTCTGCATAAGCATAGACCGGGCAAGCGTAGGTCTCCTGCAGGCGCGCGACATCAAGGATATGATCGTGGTGCTGGTGGGTCAGGATGAGGCCGTCCGGTCGGACGCCGATCTCCCCGAGCCAGTCTGTGATGCCCTCGGGCGCATCGAAGAGCCAGGCGTGCCCCGCCACCCGCACGAGATACCCGTTCGTCTGGAAAATACCGCCGCAATACTGGTCGATCTGGAGTTCTGACATGGGAGAAAGGTCTCCATAACCTGAAATACGGCCCGCTTCAACTTTTCCGCTTTGAGCCCCCGCCATCGGGAGGTATGAAAGATGCTCTACAAATTATTATGCCTCTTCGATTTGAATGCCCGCACTGTTCCTCGCGGCTCTCCGCAGGAAAGGAACTCTTCCACACCGTGATGGATTGTCCGGATTGCGGGGAGGAGTTCATGGTCCCCGCGCCACAGGACATCAAGCTGCCGACCGACACGATCAAATTTGTCTGTCCCCACTGCCGCCGCAAGCTCTCCGCCACGCCCGAGCAATACGGCACCGAGATGCCCTGCCCCTTCACCAACTGCGGCAAACCCATCAGCGTCCCCGAGCCCGAGTGGAAGCAGATGGGCCTATCGGGAGAGACCCCGTAGTGACTTGCTCGTGCCGGGCATCCGGCACCGTCTCAGTTCTCCACTTTGACGAGCGCCACCCGTCGATTTCTGGCCCGGCCTTCTTCCGTCCCGTTGCTCGCGATGGGACACTGGTAACCGACCCCGCATGGAGTCAGCCGCGAGGCGGCGGCCGGGAGACGCTCTACCAAGGCGGATACCACAGAGGCCGCACGTTTTTGGGAGAGCTCGATGTTGTCAGAGAACTGACCCTCAGTGTCCGTATGGCCGACCACCAGCAGGCGCAGGGCGGGGTCGGATTGCAGGAGTTTAGCGACCTCTTGCAGGGTGGGATCAGACTCTGGTTTCAGCGCCGCTGAGCCGGTGTCAAATTGGAAGCCGTAGAGGTTCACGCTGCCCTGCCCGCTGATGCCTGAAGCCATCTCCTCCGCTTTGACCAGTACCATATTTTCATCCATGGGCTTGGATTCGATCAGGTCGAGCGCTATGACCGGCACTCCCGGTTCCGGTTGCAGGTTCTTCGGAGTAACGGTGCCCGACTTGTAGTTGGCGACGAAAATAGTCAGGTGAGAGTCACCTTTCCTCGCCGCGAGGTAACGGGCACCCGGGTGACTGATCGCAAAGGTTCCGCCGGGCCGGGCAGTGTAAAGCGAACGGAAGAGAATCCCGTCTCCCGGGCTGAGCTCATCGCCGGTGCCCTCCCACAGGATCTCCCACCCGCCTGCCGCGAGTTCGCTCTGGTAGTTCCGGAATACTTCGAGCGCGGTGCGATCGGGATTGTCGCCGACGTAGGTGATCCTGGTGATTTTGCCTTCGATCGGGAGGGTCTTCTCAAAGGTCACTCCGGCCGCACTCCGCTTCGTTAGCTTGCCAAGGGGAAGTTCATAGCGGTCAAAGGCGTTCTCTTCGTAGAAAGTAGTCCGCGTTCCTTCATACCTTTTTAAACCGGCAGGATCTTTGCTACCCGGAAGATCGGCTGCCCCGGACTGGAGCCAGGGGGACAAGCCGCTGAAAAGAACGGCGAAGGTAAAACGAATCGTTTTCAAAGCGCGTCAAATGAAGTTGAAAAAGTAATCCGGGTAACCCGCCCCGAAGAGCGCGGCTGAGGCTTACATAGGGGATTAGTATGCGACTTCCATTGGACCTTCGTCAAGCAAAGTGAGCAAACAACTCAGGGGACCGGAAAGGGCCACAGATCTGGCGCGGACCCGCTTTCGCGCTCATAGGAGGGTCGAATGGATGTCCAAAGAGGGTTGGGTGCGAACTCTTTTATTATGGTAATTATAAATAAATCATGTTGCCGTGCCCCGCATGGCGACACTGATCCCTGAAAATCTTCCTACCAGATCCACCAAAGGCGAGCTCGATATGGCTCGTCTCCTCAAGCGGTTACCCGAGGACTGGATCGTCTATCACGAGCCGAATATCCAGGGACGGCAGCCCGACTTCGTCATCCTCGCCCCCGATCTCGGCGTCATCGTGATGGAGATCAAGGACTGGGAAATGGGCACCATCCATTCCCTCGACCCGCAATGGGTCGAGCTACGACCGAGCCGCCAGCCCGAGGGTCTACTTGTGAAAAATCCGCTCTGTCAGGTGCGGAACTACTGCCAGGCGGTCGTGAAAAAATGCGAATCGGATCGCTACGGACGCGAGCTTGTCTCGACGGAGGGCCCGTGGAAGGGCCATCTCTGTTTTCCCGTCGGTTCCCTCGTCGTCTTCACCGGAATCACTGCAGCGCAGGTCGAGCGCTCCCTGCACGCTGCAGCGTGGCAGTCGATTTTCACCCGGAAAAATTCCATCCTTTCGGACCAGCGCGCCACCTGGGATGAGTTCGAAGGCGAAGCCCTCGCCGCCGAGTTGAAACCCTACTTCCGCCCCTTCGACATGAAGGAGCGCTTCACCGCCCACCAGATCGACGTGCTCCGTTGGGTCCTTTTCCCCGAGAGCCGCATGGACGTGATCCTTCGACGCGACCGAGCTGATCACGAACAGATCATCGCCGGTCTCGCGAGAGTCGCCCCGACCCGCTGGCTTTCCGATAAAAGCGATCCGCTCTGCCACCAATGGGTCAACGCAAAGGCAATCAAAGTCCAAACCGTCCACTCGGCCAAGGGCCTGCAATACAAGGCCGTCCTCGTCCTCTGGACTGACATGCTCCCGGTCGGCTCTGCCGCCACTGACGAAGAACGTCGGCTGCTCTACGTCGCGATCACCCGCGCCGAGAACGACCTCGTCCTCCTCGGCAGCGGCGCGGGCAGCTTCGACCTGAAGTTCAAAGAGACCTGCGCGGTGCGATGTTTCCCCTTCGCCCCGCGGCTCGACGCGGTCGCCTGAGAAGGAGCTGACCCACTCACTCCATCACCTCGACCTGCAGCGGCACTCCGGCGGCGAGGTCGTCTGATATATCGGACGGGGTATCGTCGAACTCGAGATCGCGCAGCCAGTCGCGAGTGCTGTGAAAAGGGGCCGTTGTCCGGTCGATCTCGTCGCCCATCGCATCGGGATCGCGCTGCGTCACGAGGTGGGCCCGGATGAGGCGCACCGCATCAAAAAGGCGCTCGATTTCTGCATCGGTCAGGGATAAATCGTCCTCCGCTTTCCGGACGTGCCCGTAATGCTGCTCGAGACTCGCGAGGCGACTGCGCTTTGATTGGAGGAGCCTCTCGAGACTGCCCGCCTCGCCCGCATCACCCCGTGTCTCAGCTGCGAGGGCGCGGGCTTCGAGGTCGCTCACTTCGGCAGTCGCCGCTGCGATCTCGTCGAGGATACGGGCCGAACTTTCCCTCGCGCAGAACCGCGCCAGAGTCTCGCGGGTGAGGAGAAGCCGCAGGTAGGTCCAGGCGAGCTGACCGAGTCGCCCCGCATGGGCGGCGGCCGCTTCACCGGACCCTGACTTCACTTCCTCCACCGCGGTAGCGAGGGCGTCGTAGGCGTTTTTTGCCTCGGGTGAGAGTCTGGCGTAGATCTTTTCCCGCTCGCGGCTGAACTCCTCTGCCGAAGCCGCTGCCGAGACGCTCCCGGCGCTGTCGAGCCGGATCTGGAGCCACCTGCGGAAGCGCCGCGAGTCGGGGAGAAAGATCCAGCCGAGAGCATAGGCCGCCGCCGCGACGATCATGCCGGGGACATTTGCCGTCGCGACGCCAAGTCCGAGCGTGAGCAGCGCGAGCCACGCATGATGCGGACTTTTCAAAAAAGCGCCGAGACGTTGGAGACCGGTCATGGTGATTGGAATCGTGGCAGGATGATCCCTTACTCGAGCGTGAACCACTGCACCTCGACGCGACGGTTCAGCTCGGAGTCTGTGCCCGCAGGCTCTTCCCATCCGCGACCGACGGTCTCGACACGGCTCGAATCGATCCCGGGGAACGCCGAGAGCAGCTGGTTTTTCACCTCTCCCGCCCTCTGCGTCGAGAGCTCGATCGCCTTCAGCGCGAGGCTGCGCACGAGCGTCTCGCCGCCCTGATTGAGAAACTCCTGCCGACGGGCGTCGTCGACGTGACCGCGCAGCAACACGACAGACCCCGGACTGACGCCGAGGAGACGATTGACGTCCCCCAGCAATCTCGCGTTCTCCGGATTCGCCATGTCGAGACGGAAATCGTTCGGGAGGAAGAAAAAGCGGATGTCGCGGGTGAGGAGCGGATCGTTCTCGAGGGGTTCCTGCTGGCTCGTTTTGACCGGCTCGATTGAGGCGACCTGCCCCGCCATCTGCCCGCCCGCCGCGATCGCCTCGAGCGCAGTGAGATCAGCAAAAAAGCTGGAGTCGACCGGACGCGGGAGCAACTCGGACCCGTAGGCGAGATTGGCCGACTGATAGACCGAGGCGAACGATCCCGCCTCGGTGATACCGCCGCGGAAGAAGGAGAGGTTCTCCGGCAGGTTGCTGAGATGGACGCGGGCGAGTTCCTCTCCGGCATCGGCCTCGCTCCACTCGTACGCGCTGAAGGCTTGCGCCAGAGCAGCCGCGTGGGCCTCGGGATTCGCGCGAATCTCTACGTTTTTCAGCAGCGTGCCCTCGACCAGCTTTTGCACGATCGCGGGGTTCTCCGTGGCGAATGCTTTGTTAAAGAGCAGGATGTCCGCCACGATGAGGAGGTTGCGATTGTCGATGAGCTGATGCGCTTCCCCCCCGGATCCCTCGACGATCTCGGTCGTCTTCGGCGCCCAGGTCACACAGCCGGCGAGCTTTCCCGCCCCCCTCTCAAGATCCGCGACGAAGGCATCGCCCGCCTCGAAGGCATCTCCGAGAAAGACGAGATTAATCGCTCCCGCATTCGGCAGGGAATCGATCCCGTCAAGACGCTCCACCGGCAGCCCCGCCTCCTGCGCGAGATAGCGGATGAAAAACTCGGCCTCGGTAAAGGGAGCGGTCGCGACGAGCTTTCCCTTGAGATCATTGATCCGTCGAATCTCGTTTTTCACGATGATCCCTGTCGCCCCGCGCGACCAGGCGATCTGCATCGGCACCGTCGTCTGCCACTGGCGGCCGTAGTTCGCGAGCACGTCCGCCGTCGTCGCAGTGCCGGCGATGCGGCCCTGCTGCAAGTCGTCCCAGCTGTCTTCCTCGCTAAGCGTGATCTTCAGCTTGAATCCCCCGTTGCGGGTGAACCACGATTGATCGTTCGGCTCGAGGCCGTTGTTCGCGAGGATGATCCCGGCGTAGCCCGCATACTCCGAGAGGTTCAGCACGACCGTGTCGCCCGTCATTCGAAAGGGCTGCGCCGCGCCCAGTTTCGGAGCAGGGCCGGGCACCACATAGCGAAAAGAGGGTCCCTCCCCGACTGGTTCGGAAACCGTGGGGCCGTCCGTCGGAGATCCCGTCGGGACAGGCTTATTCATCCATCGATAGACACCGAACCCGGCCAGAGCAAGAACAACGAGAGTGAAGACAAATTTTCCAAGCTTGGTCATAAGGCCCATATCATACCCCCTCCCCCACCTGAGGCGATTCCAAAGCGCACTCATTTTTCTCCCCGACGGGAGCGGAAAACGACGCTTTACCCAGCGCATTCCGCTGGCAATTTGCCCGTTTCTGTCGGACAGAACCCCTCGCGCCATTCTCCGGCGGACACCCCTACCTGACCATGCATCCCTTCTCCACTCTCGGCATCCCCGCCGACATGATCCGCGGCATTGAAGAGCTGGGGATCCACACCCCGACGAAGATTCAGGAATCCGCGATCCCCTTTCTCCTCAAAGACGGCGGTGACCTCATCGCCCAGGCCCAGACCGGGACGGGAAAGACGGCTGCCTTCGGTCTCCCTCTTCTCACCAAGATCGACCCGCAGCGCAACGAGATCCAGGGGCTCGTCGTCGCGCCGACCCGCGAGCTCGCCAAGCAGATCGGCAAACAGATCTTCCGCTTCACGAAATACACCGAGAAGATGTTTGTCGAGGTCATCAGCGGTGGTGACCCGATGGATCGACAGATCGCCGCACTGCGCCGTCCCACCCACATCGTCGTGTGTACGCCTGGCCGCATCCTCGAGCTCCTCAAGCGCGACGCACTCTCGCTCAAAGCCGTCCGTCACCTCGTCCTCGACGAAGCCGACGAGATGCTGAGCATGGGCTTCAAAAAAGAGCTCAGCCAGATCCTCGAACTGACCGCCGCTCGCAAAAGCACCTGGCTCTTTTCCGCGACCTTTCCCGAAGAGATCAATCTCCTCATCAAGGACTGCATGTCGCCCAGGGCGCACTCCATCCAGATCGACCAGGCCCACGTCGTCAATCGCGACATCGAGCACCGCTTTGCGATCTGCCCGCGCTCCGAGAAGATGGAGTTCATCGCCGACTTCCTGAAACGCCGCAAGGCCGAGCGCGGCCTCATCTTTTGCCGCACCAAAGCCGGCGCCATCTCCCTGCAAGGCCAGCTCGCCGCCCTCGGATTTCCCATCGACGTCCTCCACGGTGACCTCACCCAGAAAGGGCGTGACAAGGTCATGCGCGGTTTCAAAAAAGAGCGCTTCCAGTTCCTCGTTGCCACCGATGTCGCCGCCCGCGGCATCGACGTCGAAGGCCTCCACTTTGTCATCCAGCATCAGCTTCCCGAGCAGATCGCCTACTACACCCACCGCAGCGGCCGCACCGGCCGGGCCGGGAAAAAGGGGCTCTCTCTTTCTCTGATCGAGCCCAAGGAGAAGTGGAAAGTCACCCAGCTCGAGAAGTCACTGCATCTGACGTTCGGGGAGTATCGCGCTTAGTGCTTAGTGTTCAATTGACAGGACTCGCCCTTCAGTCTTCCAAAACCTGAGCAGACTGGGGAGCTGCCTTAGGTAATTGAGGTTCCCCACATACAGAGCTCCGGCAATGAAAGCAAGGATGATAGCCATATTGAGTTACTGCAGCCTGCGGATCGATTCGAAAGAGAGCTCGAGTGCGCACCGACCATATCCAGCGTCATATCGCTGACGAGACTTTTTCTAGAAAACTTTCGGCGGGTATGTCGGGGAGCCAAACGCCCGGCCCCTCCGAGCACCCCCGACGGCGCATTGGCGTTCTTTACAGAATCTCTAAAAACCGTCACGATCCGCCTCATGACGTCTCCTTTCCCTGCCATCCCCTTTTCAAAGCCATTTCTTGTTTCGGCCTTTCTCTTCGCCCTATCGTCGCTCCCGCTCGCCGCCGAAGACTCCCGCCTCGCCCCGCCGAAGGACTTGAACGGGTATTTCCCCTTCAGCCCGCCCGCCAGTCTGAGCGAATGGGAGGAGCGCAAGGATTGGGTGCGCCGCCAGATCCTCGTCTCGCAGGGGCTCTGGCCGATGCCGACAAAGACTCCGCTCAATGCCGTGATCCACGGTCGGATCGAGCGCGACGGCTACTCTATCGAGAAAGTCTATTTCGAGAGCGTCCCGGGCTTTTTCGTGACCGGGAATCTCTACCGTCCCCTCAATCCGAAGGGCAAAGTCCCCGCCGTTATGTTCGCCCACGGTCACTGGAAAGACGCCCGTCTCTCTCTCGACGAGCCACAGAAAGTGCGAGAGCAGATCTCCATCGGCGCGGAGCGTTTTGAAAACGGCGGGCGCAGCACCTTCCAGTCCCTCTGCGTGCAACTGGCCCGTATGGGTTGTGTCGTCTGGCAGTGGGACATGCTGAGTGATTCCGACTCGATCCAGTTTAATGATCAGGTTGTGCATCGTTTCGCCAAGCAGCGACCAGAGATGAACACCGTGGAAAACTGGGGGCTCTACAGCGCTCCCGCCGAGTCGCATCTGCAATCCATCATGGGACTGCAAACGCTCAACGCGGTGCGCGGTCTCGACTTTCTCCTCACCCTGCCCGAGGTCGATCCAGAGCGCACCGCCATCACCGGGGCGAGCGGCGGCGGCACCCAGACGATGCTGCTAGCTGCGATCGATGACAGAATCAAACTCTCTTTTCCCTGCGTCATGGTCAGCACGTCCATGCAGGGCGGTTGCACCTGTGAAAATTCGAGCCTGCTGCGTATCAACACCGGCAACATCGAGTTCGCCGGGCTCTTCGCTCCGAAACCCCAGGGGATGAACACCGCCGACGACTGGACCCGCGAACTTTCCACGAAGGGCTTCCCCGACTTGCAGGCGCTCTATGAGCTGCACGGGAAAAAGGACGACGTCTTCCTGCTGCGCGGCGAGCATTTCAAACACAACTACAACGCCGTAACCCGGAGCGCCTTTTACACCTTCGTAAACAAACACTTCAAACTCGGCTTCAAGGCCCCCGTGATCGAGCAGGACTACGAACCGCTCACCCGCGAGCAGCTTACCGTCTGGAATGCCGAACATCCGGCACCAAAGGCCGCTGATCCGGACTTCGAGCGGGGGCTCCTGAAGTGGCTCACCGAAGACTCTGACAAACAACTAAAAGAAGCAGCTACGACGCCCGAAGGTGTCGAAACCATGCTGCGTCCCGCTGTTGAGATGGTGATCGGACGCCCTTACGCGAACGCCGGGAAGGTGGATTGGGAACTCATCGACAAGCAGGATCACGGCGACCATTTCGAGATGACCGGCAAACTCCTCAATCGGACGTATGGCGAGGAAGTTCCTGTTACCTGGATCTATCCCAGGGAATGGAACGGACGCGCCCTCATCTGGCTCGACAGCCTCGGCGGCGGGCAGATCGATCCGGCAGCGCGGGAATACGCGATCAAGCACGGAACCGCCGTGGTCGGAGCCAGCCTCCTCTTCCAGGGCCCCGCGCCGGTCACCCAAACCCGCGTCGTCGAGAACCCGCGCGAGTTCGCCGGCTACACCCATGGCTACAACCACGCCCTCTTCGCCCAGCGGGTTCATGATGTTATGACCCTTGTGACTTTCCTGCGAAATACAAAGGTCGGCACGCATCCGAACCCGGACCACGTCTCCCTCCTTGCACGCGGCGAGAACGGACCGATCGCGCTGGCGGCCCGCGCCCTCGCCGGATCCGCGATCGATCGCGCCGCAGTCGAGACGGGCGGATTCCGTTTTGGGAAAGTCCTCGACTACCGTGATCCAACCTTCCTCCCCGGCGGGGCCAAATACCTCGACCTGCCCGGCTTGATCACGCTGAACGGCAATCTCCCCCTGCGCGTCGAGGGCGAAGGGGATGGCCCTGTCGGCGGACTCGTGGAGTGGCTCGGGACGAAGTGAACTCTTCGGCTGAAGCCGAAGCCACTTTTTTTGGGGCGATCAATTGCCGCGGATCGGAAAAAGTGGATGCGGCTTTAGCCGCACGACTCGAGGCGGAACTCTTCGGCTGAAGCCGAAGCCACTTTTTTTGGGGCGATCAATTGCCGCGGATCGGAAAAAGTGGATGCGGCTTTAGCCGCACGACTCGAGGCGGAACTCTTCGGCTGAAGCCGAAGCCACTTTTTTTGGGGCGATCAATTGCCGCGGATCGGAAAAAGTGGATGCGGCTTTAGCCGCACGACTCGAGGCGGAACTCTTCGGCTGAAGCCGAAGCCACTTTTTTTGCGGCGATCGATTGCAGGGGATCGGTAAAAGTGGATGCGGCTTTAGCCGCACGACTCGAGGCGGAACTCTTCGGCTGAAGCCGAAGCCACTTTTTTTGGGGCGATCAATTGCCGCGGATCGGAAAAAGTGGATGCGGCTTTAGCCGCACGGCATCCCGATACGCTCGGCCAACACCGAGGCCGTTTCGAAAACCTCCTTACCGAGGCCAATGGAATAGTCGCTTACTTGAAGGCGGGCCTTCACGGGATTTTCTGCAATGTAGCGTCGATAGTGCTGCCACTGCGCCTCGCTTCTTACCAAATGATCATAGGGCTCTTTTTGCCAGAACGCACCGGTTCGTCTGAGGATGCGATTAATCTCGAAAGCACTGCCGCCCTTCCAACTTTGCAGCACCTCTCCGAGCGTTTTTTCTAGCGGGGCCACGAGAGCGTGGAGGTGATTCGGCATGATGACCCAGGCATCCAGGGATGGTTCTGCACGTAGCCGCCGGATAAGAACTTCCCGAACATCCGCTCGACGAAGGTGACACTCTCCGTGTCCCGCATCGAGCCAGGTGTGCCATCGTTCCGTAAACGTGCGGTGAAACTCATTCTGTTGCTCCTGCGACAACGAATGAAGATCCTCGCGCCGCCGCACTCCGTGATCCGAAAGCCACGAATCGCGTTGCTCGCGCCAGACATTGATCGTCTCCTGCGGCATTGAGTCGAAAAGCCGCGTCGTTACAAAATAACAAACGCCATCCTGTCTCCAGTGAGGCAAGTTGCCCCGATGGATTCGTAGCTCATCCTGCGGACGATAGTAGCTTGATTCCTCCTCGCTCACAAAAAGTGGATGCGACTTTAGCCGCATGGGTAAACCCCATTCTAATTAACACCCTGCAAAAACGCAATTACCGCAACAGGCCGAATTTGCGGCCAAAGCCGCAGCCACTTTTTTTCACCCGTTCTTCAAAGAAACCAGACGGAGGGAATGTGGATCGCGCTCGGCGCCGTTCACTATGGCGAGACCCAGAACTTCAATGGCACGATCGATGAAGTACGAGTCTATCGCAGCGCGCTCTCCGCTGATGAGATTCGCGAGATCTACCGACACCCCCGCCGGAACGAGGCGGGTGAGGCTCCTTGAAACACCATCCCTAACGAACCCACACTCCCTTCCCCATACCCCCGCGCGGCGTGGTGGCGGGATAGTCGGGATTGGGCGTTTGCACGATCACCCGGATCACTTCCTCCGGAGTCATCCCGGTGGATTCGCCCTGCACGCGCACGCCCGAGACGATGATGTTCCGCGCCGTGCAATCGAGGTCAGGAGAAAAAATCTCGACCCAGCGGGACGGGTCGTCGCCGTGGCGATAGGTCTGCGACTTCGGCCCGATGAGAATGAGGGGCGCTCTTTCCGCGAGGGTGGCATTCTGCAGAACGAGACCGTCCAGATCCGCATGGATCTCGATCCTGCCGGGCCGGGTGAAGGCGAGATCCTCGAAGCGAAAATTTTTCAACCGGCCTGGCCCCTCACTGAAATCCTTGTCGCGCCCGAGTTCCAGATTCGGCTGGTCGTAGAGCTTGAACTCGGTGATGTCGCCAGTGCGGCGAACGGTGATGTCATGGATCGGGCAATCGAGCAGCGCGCCATCAGCGAAACGCTTTTTCCCGGGGAGAAAGCGGATCGAGTTGGCCGAACGAATGCCCTCAGGAGAACCGCTGATGTCTTCAATCACGACATCGTGGATCGCGCCGTAGCTCGGGGCGTAGTTCTTCCACTCCCACGCGTTGAGCGCGACGGTGTCGTCGTGCGAGTCACCGCTAACCCGCCGGAAGAGACCTCGCCGCGCCGGACCGTTCACATGCACCCCGTCGCGGCGATGGTTCTCGAGGGTCAGACCATCGACCGTGAAGTCCTCCACATTGGCAAGGTGCACCGCAAAAGCGCGGCTCTGACGGACGGTGACGTTCCTTACGGTGACTCCGCGCACATTCTGCATGAGGATGACGCCGTGGGTTCCCGACACCGCGTTCGCTTTGGCAGAGGCACCGCGCAGGTTCCCGTTCGACTCCTTCGCCGTGGTCGCGAGTGTCGTCCAGATCCCGCCCTCAACGATGATGTCGTGATCGGGCTGCGTATCCGCAGGCACCGGTCCCTCGGGAAAGCCGACGAGGTTCTTATTGCGCACCATGCAGGTGTTCGTCCCCGGTTTTAGCCGGATTTCGGTGCCGGCATCGGCGATGAGAGTCTGCCCCGATTTCAGCACGATCGGTCCGTCGAGGTAGTAGGGTTGTTCGCGCGCGGGGATGCGCAGGATGTCCTGAACCTCGAGGACGGCCTGCATGGCCTGCGTCCATAACTCTGCCGTGACACTGCGGACCTCAGGCTCGCTCGAAGCATCGGGCCAGAACTCCTCCCAGGTCGCCGTCGGGACGAGATCCTGGAAATCGGCGAGTGTTTTGTCTGGGGCGCTCGCGAGGGTGAGCGGGACACAGAGCGCGGAGAAAATCAAAAGGCGCGGCATGGAGATCATTACACGAGCCTTCCCTCATCAACATCGACGTAATGCGGGATCGTCACGATGTCATCACGATCGGCGAGACCGCTCCCGGCCTTGCGCTTTTCGAGCATGGGCGAGATGTGATCGTTCCAGCCGAGCTTGGAGACGAAGGCATTCCAGACGAGCCGGTCCGAGTCGTTGAGAGGTCGCCCGTTCGTCTCGCACCAGGCGAGGATCTCCTCATCGCTCCCGCCTTCGAGAACCCGCGCGCGAAGGGCGTCGTAGTCGAGGTGGAGAAAGCCCGTGCACCAGCCGTCGGCTCCTTTCCCGAGATTGTCGTGCAGTTCCTCCCAGAGCAGGCCCTGCTCCATGAGCCTGATCTTTTCGAGCATGCGGGGGAAATATTTCAGTCCGCCGGTTTCATCGAGGATGCCGCACGGGACGCTGGAGGGATCGGGTTTGTTCGTCATGGCTTTCACGTTTCCGCCCCTCTCAGATCCGACCGAGGATGCGATCGAGCGCGTCGCTGGTCTGGTAGACGAGGGCCTCGGGGTAGTGCTTCCACGGACGGAAATATTCGAACGTGAGATACCCTTCATAGCCCGTCGCATCGAGCGACGCGACCACCGCGGGCCAGTCGACGCTGCCGTCAAGGAGCGGGCGGAAACACTCGAGCGAATGATCGGTCCCCGCGCGATGAAACTCCTTGAGATGCACGTTTTTGATCCGATCGCCGAGCTGCGGGATCCAGTGCTCGGGCTGCTGGTATTGCATGATGTTGCCCGTGTCGAAGTGGACACGGCAATGTTCGCTGCCGAAGGAATCGACGAAGGCATTCATCTCGGCCGGTGTCATGAGGTAACCGTTGAAAAAGATATTCTCCATGTTGAGCGAGACCCCGAGCTTCTCCGCGCCGAGCAGCAGCTTCCCGACCGCCTCGCGGGCGCGAGCGTCGCAGACATCGTTCGAGACGGGTTCGTGATCGTCGCGCCACGGGATCGTGACCGCGCCGGGCACGACGAGGACATCCGCCACCCCGAGGTCGGCGGCTGCTTTGGCGATGAGACCCGCGAGCTCGAGACCGCGGGCGCGTTTCACGGGATCGTTGCTCGTGAGCGGATACGGCCAGAAGAGGAAGCTACAGAGGCCGCTGATCGCGATCCCGATTTCATCCGCCATCTTCCGGATCGCGGTATACTCGGCGGGGCCGGATTTCGGCGAGAGGTCGTTGTCGAGATCGTAGTTCAGCTCGACCGCGTCGAAGCCCGCGTCTTTGGCGAGCTGGAAACATTCCCGCAGGCTCATGCGGTCAGGGTAGGGAAAGGCCCAGAGATTGATGGACTTTTTGATTTTCGGATAGGCCTTCGTCGAAGCCCGCCGGTCATCGGGCTTCGCGGCACCAGCGGGAGCGGACTCCTGCGCGGCGGCGTTCAGTCCGCCGAGGCCGGCGGCGACTCCACCGACGAGGGCGCTGCTGCGGAGTAAGTCGCGGCGGGTGAATCCCCCGGGACGAGGATGCAGATATTCGGGTGGCTCAGACTTCATGTCCGCAAGCCTAGCGGGCACGTCTACGCGAGGAAAGGGAAAAGGAATGGCGTCGATGCGGCGAGAGGGTCAGGTGCTCCGCCTTACCCTCTCGGCCCGCCGTTCACAGCGCCCGGACCGACTTAACCAGGAGGAGAAAGGGAGTGCGGTGGTAGCGGGTGTGGGCAGGCATGAGGTCGGCGGTGATCTCGACCGGTCGCCCCGCGAGCGCCTCGCACTTCGCAAGCACGGCTTCCTCCCCGGCGAGTTGGAAGAGTGTCAGATTTGGCTCGTGAATTTCGTTGCCTTCGTCATCCAGTCCCGCAGCCTCCAGCGGGAGCGGCGTGATGAGGACAATGCCACTCTGGGTCGACTCCATTTCGAAGTCGTCGGATAGGGGAAAGACGATCGCATTGACCACTCCGCGGACCTTCGCCTCCTCTCCCGCAACGAGAGGAGCGGTCGATTCAGGAAAGGGGCCCGCGTGAAGCGGGGAAGTGATTGCGGAGAGGAGGACGAGGATCGAGAAGAGATGTCGTGTTATCATGTTAGTTACTGTTTATTCACAAGGAAGCGGGACATTCCTATGGGGCGGCTTGTCAGGACTGTGCTTGCCGGGCGACAGGAATGTCGCCCCTCCTTGTGGTTACTGGAAGGATGAATATCAATTACCAACTGAGTCGGAACTCGATCCAGTCTGATCCGAAAAACGCTCCGCCGTCTTTGTTCTGATCACGAAGCTCGATGATGGTGGTGTGATCATTCCGGGCCGAGGGCTGCTGGATGACTTCCGCGATACCCCGCCCATCGGACATCCTAAGTTTGATTTCCGCGGGCTTTTCTTTCGGAAACTGAAAGTCAGTGGCGAAGGGTTCCGTGATCGCCCCGGTCCAGACGGGCATCCACTCGATCTTGTCATTGAGGTAGGTCGGAAACTGCCCCTCATGCTGTCCCGGTGGTTCGGCACGGCCTCTGGTGTGATCGAACCAGACCTTGCCGTCCCGCAGCAGCAGGCGACTGATCCCGTCGATTTGGACTTTCACCTTCAACGCGCTCGCCGCAGCGTCGGTCCGGGCGAGGGCGGGGCCGGGGACTACGACGGCCGGATTCTGCTGCGCCGCGCGGACCAGCGTCTCCAGCGCGGTGACGCGGGTCAGCTCCTCATTGGTGCGGATCGCGTCCTCGAGCAGATTTTGCTGCGTCTGCTCGGTGCGGAGCGCTTCGAGTTGGCCCTTGTGCCGCTCGATCACAGGGAGGAGTCGCTGGTGCATCAGCGTAGTGCGTTCGGTCTTCGATTTTTCGTAGATGCCGCGCATCTTCACGAAGTCGGGAAAGTCGGTTCCTTTTGCCTCGGGCGCACGCCCCTCGATCCGCCCCTGCTCCGCCCGCACGGCGATGAGTTCTTCGAGGGCGCCACGAGCCTGCGACTCCTCGCCCAGTTTTTCCAACTGTCCGAGGTAGAGCTTGTCGAGTTCTTTGAGCGGGGTGGCGAGCTCCGCCCGGTCGATGTCGAACCCGAGCTTTAACTCGTTGAAGGTCGGGACCTTCGCCGCCACCTCTGCCAACAGTGGCGCACCATACGCCAGCTGGGCGCTGAGGAGGATGGGCAAGAGTCGCTGCATCCCTCTACCGTATCGCTGCCCACGCGCCTGGGGCAATAGGAAAGGCTGCGAATTCGCACCTCACCCGAGCTCGACCGCCTTCCGCATCGCGACGATGGTCGCGGCGCAAGCGGGTTCGTTCTCGAGAGCGTTGAGGGCTTTGTTGAAAGGCTCGGGCCGCACCGGACCATCGTAGCCGATCTGCACGAGCGCCTTCACGAAGGGAGCGACGTCGATCACGCCGGTCGCGGCGGGGAGCTCGCGGGCATTGTCGAGCTGATCGCGTCTTTCGAGACCGACGGGGGCGTCGTTGAGATCCACGCTAACGACATCCTCATTTTTCAGCGCGAGGAGATCTTCCACCGTGTCGCCCGCCGTCCACCAGTGCCAGGTATCGAGAACATGACCGACATTCCCCGTGCCGATTGCGGCAATGAGCTCACGGGTCTCGGCGAGGGTATGGAGAAAGGGGTAACGTCCGCCGACGAGGAGCAACTGGGTGCCTACATACTCGAGCCCGAGACGGATCCCGTGATCCCCGAGTATCTTCGCGATCTCGCGGAGCCGTTCGCTGTGTCTGGCAAAGTTCTGATTGTAGGTGAGCTCATCGTGACTCGGTGAAAGCCAGGTGCCCATGCGGGTCGCCCCTGCCCTCTGCAAGGCGGCGGCGATGCCCGGGAGAGCGGCAAGACCTTCGCGGAAGACGGCATCGTCTTTGCGAAAATCGACCGGGAGACCGGCCGCAGCCCATGCAAGTTTGTTCTCTGACAAATTGCCGAGGACGGCTTCGATCTGCGCCTGCTCCATCGCAGCGAGTTCCGCCCCGCGAGGCTCGACCGACTCGAACCCGTGCCGGGAGGCGAGTTCGTTCAGCTCGAGCTGTGTTTTCACCTGCACCCCGATGCTCCCGGGCGTGAGAGCGAGGGTGAACTTCCGCCCCGCAGGGGTGGCAGCATACGAGGCGGCAGGGAGGGCGGCGGCGAGCGCGAGGGAGGAGCGGACAAAATGACGTCGATTCATCGGACGATCCTGACAGGGAAGGCGCGAGGCGTCAACTCTCGCGCTTGCTCCTGATGAGAGCGCGGACTCCTCGCTCACTGACCCGGCCCGGGATCAATATCCCGAACGTTTCTTGCGGTTGTTCGGGTTCGCGCCCTGATTGGACCTTGCATTCCGGCCATTGTGCTGCTGATGCGCTCCACCGTAGAGGTATTGACCATTGTGATAATAGCGATTCGCGTAGACCCGACCGCCGTAGGAATATCGACCGGTCTCGTATCGGCCGCCAGCATAATAGCGGTTGTTGTAATAGTAACTGGTTCGGGAGTAATTCGGCGGCAGAGATGCGTAGGTCGCATACCCTCCGCCTCCCGGGTTGTATCCCGTATTCGTGCAGGAGCTGAGGAGCAACGATGCAGCGAGAGAAAGGAGCGTTATGTAAAACATTGTCTGTTTGGTTTTCATTTGCGAGCTCTAACCCGTGATTTCTTTATCTCCTATAGGGTCTTTACCCCATGGATTTGTCAGAGTGCGGGAAACTTTTTCCGCAAGAGCGTACCTCGAAAAGCCTTGCCGGAGGACGGGTAGATCGGAGATGGTTCCGTATATGAAATCAGCCCTCTTTTTATTTCTTCTCTTTCTCTCCCTCAGCGGCACGACCATTTCCCTCCGGGCAGATGATGCGTTGAAAAAGGCGCTCGTGATGCATGCCTCGTTCGACAAAGGATTCGACTCGGATTTTTCCATCGGCGACAAGACCTGCTACCTGAAGGCGGGGAGCGAGATGGTTCCCTGTGTCGAGAGCGACGATCTCAAGCTCGTCCCCGGCGAGGGCAAATTTGGCGGGGCGATCCACTTCCCGCGCAAGGCGGCGGTGCGTCCGACCTACCGCGGCGACGGCATGCTCGGCTACAACGCGGAGAACTGGAGCGCGACGGTCTCGCTCTGGCTGCGGCTCACGCCGGACGAGGATCTTGAGCCCGGCTATTGCGATCCCATCCAGATCGTCGGCGATGACACGAAGAAGGGCTTCATCTTCCTCGAATGGTCGAAGGATCACACACCCCGTTATTTCCGTTATGCGATCCGTCCTCTCATCGAGCTGTGGGATCCGGAGGGCCTCGGCTGGGAGGTCGTCCCCGAGGCGGGGCGTCCCATGGTGCAGCTAAAGGAGGCGCCCTTTTCCCGCGACCGGTGGACGCACGCTGTCTTCACCCTCGATCAGATCAACGCGGGCAAGGGGAAGTCATCGGGCGTGCTCTATCTCGACGGGAAGCGTCAGGGAAAGATCGAGGGGCACAACCTGACCTTCGGCTGGGATCCGAAGGCGGTCCTGCTAGTCCTCGGGGCGGCCTACGTCGGGCATCTCGATGACCTCGCGGTATTTAATCGGGCCCTCAGTGATGAGGAGGTGGCCCGCCTCCACGCCCTCGAAACGGGCGTGGCGGAGCTGCGTCCGTGACTGGTCCTCACTTCGGGAGGAGCCGTTTGAGATTGGCCTTGTTCAGCTCCCATGCGCGGAAGATCTCGTCGCCGCGCGTTTTCCAGAGGGCCTCATCGTCGGGCACCCACTCGAAGCGCATCGTCGTGAAAAGCTTGTCCTTGAGCAGGTCGAACTCGACCGTGGCCCCTGTCTCATCCTTGCCTGTGACGACGATCTTTTTCACGATCTCGTTTTCCTCGTCGCCGAAGTCCGAGTGGATCCGCAGCCACGACTCGATGACTTCGTGAACGACGGCGTGATTCAAGGTCGCTTCTTTTTCGCGTCCGGCCTTGAGGACGAGCTCGATTGCGGGGGACTCGGCCTGCGCCGCCTGGCGGATGAGTTGCAGGCTGCCCTCGTCGATATTCTCCAGCGTCGCCATGACATCGACGACGGCCGAGCTGATGTGTACTTTGCGGAGGATAGGGAGGGCTTTCACCTTACCCATCTCGGTGGGGCGCAGGAGCGGCTTGATCTCCACATCAGTGTCGAGGTCGGCGACACGCTTGAAGTAGTTGCCGAGCTGGCGCCACGAGGCGGCGCGGCTGTTGCGCTGCAGGGTGAGGATGCCGGTCTCGAAGTCGAAATAAAAGGCCGAACACTCCGCGACGCCTTCGTCTTTGCTGAGATTGATCGGGGTGACCTTGCCGGCGAGATCGGCACGGAAGCCGGCGGGGGCCATCGAGATTCGCATGAGATCGCCGAGATACCCCTGATCAGTGAGTCGACCGCGGGCGAGGCGGATCCAGTCATCGTTGATCTCGACATTGCGCTTCGAGCTGTCGGCCGCGGTGCCGTGGAGATCGCGCAGGATCGTTTCGAGTCCGGTCGATTCGATATCGACGGTGTAGAAGTCAACTTTGGCGGTTTTTTGCATAGGGAGGGTCCGGTAAGGGCGTCAGGGGATCGGGTCAACTATTTCGCGACTCGCCTTCCGCGCAAAAAATCGGAGGATCCGTTGAACCGTCTCTTGCGAAGCGACACAAAACATTCCAGTACTTCCCATGATCAAATTTCTCCACACCCGCATCCGTGTCAGCGACCTCGAAAAGACCATCACCTTTTACGAGACGCTCGGCTTCACGCTGACGCGGCGCACCGACAAGTCGCCTGCGGGGAACCAGCTCGCCTTCCTCGAGCTCGAGGGGAACGACCACTTTCTCGAGCTCTGCTACTCGCCTGACTTCGAGGTGAAGTTCCCGGAAGACCTCATGCACACCGCTCTCGGGGTCGAGGATATCGTCGCCTACTGCGATGGTCTCGAAAAAGCCGGGATCGAAATCTGGCCCGGCGACTGGCGCGAAGCCTTCCCCTCGGGGAAAAAAGGGAAGATGGCCTTCGTGACCGATCCGGACGGCTATGAAGTGGAGATCCTCGAACGTTAATTTTATAAACCACCACCCCTGAAGGCGGAATTTAAGAGAAATTGACTCTCAAAAGTAATAAATTTTTAATTTTTGTTTAATAAATTTGTGAAAATGATCCATTTAGGTTAATTTTACGGGCTCCTTATTCTTTACCCCTATCTGGATTCATGAAAAAACTTGGATTAGTCATTCCTCCGGCCCTGATTGCCGTGACGCTTCTGATTCTCCCGTCGTGCAACACGAATCAGGGCTCTCCCACCTCCAAAGCGGGATTCTGGGAGCGTGAGCTCGGTGCGGTGGCCAATGTGCCACTCAATCCCTCGGATGCGCAAAAGGATCTCAATCTGAAGGTCGATCTTATCCCCGAGGGAAAGTACGGTCGTCGTCTCTTCCGGGAGATGAAACCCCAGTACATCACCATCCACAGCACGCAGAACCCGACCGGCGATGCCTACGCCCATGCCAAGGCGCTCAATCGCGGGGCCCTGCGTGGTGGCGTCTGCGGATACCTTTGCTGGCATTTCACGGTGCAGGGTGACACCGTGATTCAACACATCCCCACAAGCGAGCGCGGCGAGCACGCCGACTTCGACGGACCGGGGAACCGCTACTCGATCGGGATCGAGATGTGCGAGCATCAGGGCAACAACCAGACGGCCACGCTGGAGCGCACCGCCAAGCTCGCGGCCTCGCTGATGTATCATCACCAGATCCCGATTTCCAATATCCGCGCCCACTACCACTGGCCCCGCGAAGGCTACTCGACCCCGAACAAGGACTGTCCCCACTTTCTCCTCGAAAACGGTCAGCCCGGGGAGACCTGGCGCTGGTTCGTTGGACGCATCAATCAGCACCACTCCCGCCTCGTGAAATTCAACGAAGCGGCCCGCGAACAAAAGCAGAAAGAAGAGGAAGCCAACCGCCGCAAAAAAATGGTGCAGCGATTCTGGAGCAAGCTAAGCGACTTCATCGGCCTCAGCTGATCGACCTCCTGCGGGCATCGGCCAGTCGGCGGAGGTTGCAATCCGGGCTCGTACGTTTAAGATTCTCTTACGACACGTTTTTTTTCACGTCCCCGGTCAGACATGAGCTTTCGCCTCCTTCTCCTCACCCTCATCGTTCTCGTGACGACCCTGGCAGTTCCGGAGTCCGCCGATGCCGCGCTGAACCCGAACGATGAATACATCATCGTTTCAGGTGGACCGGCCCTGCAATACTGGGAGGGATACCGACGCGAGGCCCACCGCCACGACCGCTGGTGGGGTAACTTCGTGCGGACGGCGCGGTTCCGCATCGAGCAGCTGAAAAAAGCCAGCAACGACGCGGTGAAAATCACCTGGCTGGTCTACCGCCCCGGCTACGAGACCCGCGCAACCGAGGACGGCGAGCCGCTCATCAGCCACATCGAGAGCGTGCGCGACAAGTACGGGGTCAAGCTGATCTGGTTCGATCAGGGAGACGAAGTCATCAATTACATCAACAACGGGCAGAATCGCAATGCGGTGAAGGTCTCGGGCTTCGAGTACTTCGGCCATTCGAACAAGTTCTGCTTCGTCTTCGACTACAGCAACCACATCCTCGGCGCGTCGAAGTCGTTCCTCCATCAGGGCGATCTGAAGAAGCTCAACCGCAAGGCCTTTGCCAAAGGGGCCTATGCGAAAAGCTGGGGCTGCCACAGCGGGGAGGCGTTCAGCGCCGAGTTCCGCCGAGTCACCGGGGTAAAAATGATCGGCGCGATCGGGAAGACCGATTATTCCGAAACATATAAGGGAATCCTGCCCTTCATTTCCGGCGGCGGGCGCTGGGGAAGCTAGAAAGTTGGAACATTTAGGTGAAATCTCCCGATTTCGTGGTCCACTCTCAGGTTACCAGAAACTCGACAACCGACCTTCACCGATGCAGTTCAACGAACTCAAGCAGCTCTACTCGCTCCCCTTTTTCGATCTTATCCAGCGCTCACGCAGGGTGCATGAGGAGAACTGGCCGCAAAACGAGATCCAGCTCTGCACTCTCCTGAGCATCAAGACGGGCGGCTGCTCCGAAGACTGCTCCTACTGCGCCCAGTCGGCCCGCTACACCACCGAAGTGGCGGCGGAGCGGCTCATGGAAAAAGACGACATCCTCGCGCGCGCCCGCCAGGCACTGGAAAACGGCTCGACCCGCTTCTGCATGGGGGCGGCCTGGAAAGGGGTCAAGGACGGCACGAAGCGCTTCGAGCAGGTCCTCGACATCGTCGAGAGTGTCAGCGAACTCGGCATGGAAGTCTGTACTACTCTCGGCGAGCTCGGTCCGGTCGAGGCGGCTAAGCTGAAAGTGGCGGGCGTCACCGCCTACAATCACAACATCGACACCTCGCCCGAGCATTACACGAACATCGTCTCGACCCACACCTTCCAAGACCGCCTCAACACCCTGCGTCACGTTCAGGATGCCGGCATGTCGGTCTGTTCGGGCGGCATCCTCGGCCTCGGCGAGACGACCGATGACAGGCTGAAAATGCTCGAGATCCTCAGCAACTTCAATCCCCAGCCCGAGAGTGTCCCGATCAACTCACTCGTTCCGATCCCGGGCACGCCGCTGGCGGAATCGCAGGGCGTCGATTCCTTCGAGGTCGTGCGCATGATCGCCCTCGCCCGCATCGCCATTCCCCATGCAAAAGTCCGTCTCTCGGCCGGTCGCAAGCAGATGAGCGAGGAACTCCAGACCCTCTGCTTTTTCGCCGGAGCGAATTCCATCTTCTACGGGGACAAACTGCTCACGACCGGGAATCCCCAATCACAGGCCGATCTTGCTCTGCTAAAAAAGCTCGGGCTCGAGCCGCAGAAGCCGAACCGCTCCCTCGCCGCGCCCGACGCCGAGGACTCCCGCCCGCTCACTCCCGCGCTGGCCTGAGGACGCAGCCATCATGAAATGGCGTTGCCTCCATCACCTCTTCGACCTCGACGATCAGGGAGAGATCATGGGCATCGTCAACACGACGCCCGATTCTTTCTCCGACGGCGGTCGGTATGACTCAGTCGAGCTGGCGGTCGCTCACGCGCGCCGGCTCATTGATGAGGGGGCGGCGATCATTGACATCGGCGGCGAATCGACCCGTCCCGGAGCGGCGGATGTGGACGAGGCCGAGGAGATCAGGCGGGTGCTGCCTTTAGTGGAAGCTCTCGCGGCGGAGTTCCCCGGCATCGCCCTCTCGATCGACACCTGCAAAGCGGGGGTAGCCCGGGCAGCAGTGGCCGCGGGGGCCGCTATCATCAATGACGTGACCGGCTTCCGCGAGGCGGCGATGGTCGAGGTCGCGGCAGAGAGCGGCGCAGGCGTCGTCGTGATGCACATGCAGGGAACCCCGCGCACGATGCAGCACGAACCGGTCTACACGGATCTGGTGGGAGAGATCACCGCGTGTTTCCAGGACCGCTTCGCCGCGCTGATCGCCGCCGGGGTGAAGTCCGAATCCATCGTCTTCGATCCCGGGATCGGCTTTGGTAAAAAGCTCGAGCACAATCTCGCGATCCTGCGTCAGCTCGATCAGTTCACGGTCGAGGGGCGTCCCATCCTCCTCGGTGTCTCGCGCAAGTCCTTCATCGGAAAATTGGTCGGCTCGGACAATCTCGAGGATCGTCACTGGCCGACCGTCGCGATCACCGCCCACGCCCGCGAGCAGGGAGTCACGCTGCACCGGGTCCACGAGGTGAAGGCGAATCTGGAAGCACTCCGCATGACGGAGGCGATCCTGCGTTCGGCCTAGACCGTAATTTGGTAAAGGAGCACGATATCAGTTCGGGTCGCAACAGGCTGCAGGGAGAGGGAATTGATGGAGAGGCTGAACAGCTTCAGGGAAATCAGGTCCTTATTGCTTTTCGACTATTTGCCTATTCCTTAAATTCAAGCGGGTAGAATCAACCGAAGGAAGATAGCCTGCCCGGAGGGCGGGAGCGAAGCGTCAAAGCCGAAGGGTTGCAAAAGGGAATTTCCAGCAGGAGGGGATCGTATGTAGCCGAAGATCTTTCGTCTGCCTTTTTACGAAACCCTTTCACCGAACCCTACTCGCGCCCATCGCTCCAGTTTCCGCGCTCGTAGTAATACACAATGTCCTGATCACCGCGCCGGGAGTTGTCGGTGTAGGTGGTTTGCACTCGGAAGACGAGCCGGGGCCCATCGATGGAGAGCGTGTAGATCGATTCCGAAAATCCGGAGTCGTAGGGAACGGAGATGCGGAGATTCTCGGAAAATTTCTCGTCGAATTCCGAGCGGGTTTTCCCCGTCGAGCTGATCGTGGCTCCATGGAGCTGCCCGTCGTTACCGAGAGAATGCCAAAGGCGCAATTTGACTTGATCGCCCCACTCATAAACTTCAACCTGTCGGGCAAATGGATTATTGGCGGCCTCGGCGCGCCACATCCCGAAGAGGGTTTGCGGGTCGGTCGCGGCTCGCATGGAGGGAGCGGCGGTCCCGAGCAGGATCGCCGCCGCGACGAGTGCGCCCTGAGCGGCGAGGATGGCGGCAGCAAGAGGGGGTGATTGAGTCGTCGTATCCTGGACTCGATTCAGCCGATCCACCAATCGTCCGTTTCTCCGAAAGAGGGATGGGGACGGCGCGGGTAGCAGCCCCAGGGCGACCTGCGCCACCGACCGCCGATAGGACTCAGCTCCCCCGAGCCTGGCTGCTGCTGCATCGCGTGCTTCCTCGCAGGAGACGAGATGGCGCTCCGCGAGCCACCAGGCAAGCGGGTGAAACCAGAGCAGGGCAGTAAAGACCGAGACGAAGGGAAACCAGAAGTGGTCACCCGCCCGGAGATGTGCAGCCTCGTGCCGAAGGACGTGGACGAGTTCTTTGGATTGACCGATTCCGACAACCCTCTCGGGTAAGACAAGTTGACCGCCGAGAGTGAGATGTGGCGAGACCGGTTCGGACACGATGACAAACCCGCGGGATCTGGCACCGATTTCCGAGCAGGCCTGTTCCCAGGCTTTGAGTAAGGTTCCCCGGGCGGAATAGCCGGAGCGAATCGCGCGCCTCTCGGATAGAAGAATGAGTATAAGCCTAGCGAGGGGTGCTCCGAATCCGGCAAGCCATGCGATCCCCAAATAGGTAGAAACAGTGACACCCGATTCGGCCTTTGAAACAGGGACTGCGGCAAGCTCAAACTCGTCTTCGGTGAGTGCGATAGTGGGCGTTTTTGCGGCGAGTGATGGGACCGCCGGCGCCGCATCACCGGTTTTCCATCCGGGGATTTCGCATTCGATGCTGAAGAGCGAAGTTACCAGAAGTAGGCTTCCCCCGATGAAGACCCCGCGAAGGAGAGCCATTCCCCAGGAGGGCTCGCATCGCCGTAGGAAAAAGAGCAGTGCGAGGGCGGCGAGGAACAGCGCGGTGAGTCGGAAAAGGGAATGAAAGATGAGTTCAGTCATCGCACGATTGGCAAATTTGCTTCCGACGATCTCTACTCGGCCCAGGCACCACGGACGAACTCGTATTCGAATGTCTGGTCACCGCGTTTCGGGTCTGTGTAGTCCGTTTCGGTTTCAACGCTCAGACCATTTTTATGGAGTTGCATGCGATAGGTGATCTTCGCCCAACCGAGGTCCGCTGTTGCCTCTACCTTGCCTGAAGCAGATTCGGCGGCGGCGTCTTCTCCGTAGATCGGGAGTTCTTAAGTGATATCGGGGCGGGATGAGATGCCTCCCTTCATGATGCCCCAAGTGCTCATGGTGACCGGATCGAGGTCCCGGATCGTGATCTGCGCCTCTCCCCGGGTGCCTTCGTCGCGGTTCTTCCAAATCCCGAGCCATCCGCTTTCGGTCAGGCTCTGGTCCGCAGTGCCAGTCAGCGCCTCCCGGTAGCTGCCCCTGACAAAAAATAGATCGCTCTCGCGGGTTCCTCGCCCGGAATCATCCGTGTATTCATTGACTGTCTGGATTCGGAGCGCCTTCTCGGTCAGGCTGATGGTGTAGGAAACCTTCTTGAAGCTTACTTCTTGAATCGCACGGACGGGCGGACCCCCGGGTTTCGCGGCGGCCGCCTCTGACCGACTGCACTCCAGTGAGACAACTTGGGCGCTTCCCTCCATCTCTCCTCCGTTCACCGAATTCCAGACGCGCATGGTCATCGTGCTACCGCCTTGCACGAACTCCACTTGTTTGAAGGCACCGCTGTCGAGTTCAACCGCACGCCAGGTCCCGAGGATGCCGGTTTCTTCGCCCGTAGCCGGGGCATGCGAGAGTAGGGTGAGGCTTGCGCCAAGAAAAAGTGCCAAGGTGGGATGTGGTTTCATGATTTGGGGGGTTTTTCGGGTTTTCGCGCGGATTTGGCCAGTTCGCGCAACTGTTTGATCTCCTCTTCGCTGAACGAGTTTTCCTGAATCAGCTGGGAAAAAAGACCCACTCGCGACCCGCCGCCAAATAGTCGAGCGAGTCCGGAGAGCATCTCGCTCACCGCAGCGGTTTTGGGGCGGCGGGGAAAATAGTGATAGGCTTTCCCACACTTCTCACGATCGAGATCACCGCTCTCCACCATCAGGGCCAGCACCGAGCGCAAGGTGGCGTTTTCAATATCCCATTCGAAACGCTCCTCGATATCGGCGGGTTTTAGCGCCTCGTTCCCCTCCCACAGAATCTGCAGAATGTGAAGCTGAGTGCGGTTGAAATCCGGTATCGGAGTTGATTGGGGAGCCGGCAATTTTGAAGATGACTTCATCTAACTGTGAGAAAACCACAGTTAGGCAAAAAGGTCAAGTAATATGTGAAATTTTCACAGAACGCAGAGCCACCCACGTTCACATCCCGCGCCATCAGTGGTCGTATCCCTATGAGGTGCGCTAGCAGCCTGTCGGACTTATTGCTAGACAACGACGGCGATCAGTTGGAGCTGAACTTCGCCGATCTAGACCTAAAAACGGTTCACGCCGGACATCTCTTCGATGCCGTGGTCAGTTTGAAAGAGGTATCTGTTTACGAAAAAAGACAGGTTCGATGAATCTGGAAATTCGTAATGCTCGGGCGAAGGGGCCCTCACTGTCACATTCGTGGGACTGTCTGCCGTGCGAACAAATAGGGTTCAATCGCCGAACAGACCCTGTTGGTTCATGGGAATACCACGAAATCCTTTTCTGAACCGGAACTTGTTAAAAAAGCTGAGAAATCGGCTTTCCGCCGTCCGTGATAGGCACGGGACGGTCTCCGTCGTAGAGGTTTTCGGATGGGTCGATCTGCATCGCGGCGAGAGCCGTGGCGAAGTAGTCGGGAACGGAAACTGGTTTGTCCACGACGCTTTCAGAAACTTCGTCCGTCATCCCCCAGGCACCTTTGTGATTGAGCCCACCGCCGGCGATGACTGACGTGAAACATTTCGACTGATGCCCGCGACCGCCGCCGGAATCGAATTCTCCGGGCCGGCCAAATTCGGAATTGATGAGAATGACGGTCTTATCCAGCAACTTGTGGGATTGGAGGTCGGACATTAAGGTGGACAACGCCTCGTCAAGATCTTGAATCAGTAGATGCTGTTTCAGTTGCCCCTTATCGTGGGTATCCCAGCCGGTGCCGTTTTTGAAATTATCACTGTAGGAAATTTCGACGAAACGGACGCCGGATTGAAAAAGTCGTCGCGCAAGGAGACAGCGCTGACCAAATTCGCTGCCGTACGAATTCCGAAGGTCGGCTGGTTCGTCATTCAACTGAAATGCCTTCATGAAATCAGGTCCTGAAAGCCGCAAGCTCTCTTGAACGGCTGCGTCGTAGTCTGCGAATTTTCTATCATCACCAAATCGTTTCGCACCACCTTCCCTTACGGCATCGAGAAGTTTTTCCCGGCGGGAAACCCGCTTTGAAGAAATGCTGTCGGGCCGCGCCAAGCCTGATGGACCGGCTTTAAGATCGGTCAGATAAATAAAATTCGCCGCCGGCCCGAGAAATCCCGCACCGCGGGTGAGATTCGGATAACCCATTAAAACGTAGGCGGGAACTCCTTCCGCAGCAGCGCCACGCTGACTGGCAATGATCGACCCCAGCGACGGATACCTGACCGCGCCACTGGTTGGTCGCCCGGTATGCATTCGGTTGGTCGCCGCAGCGTGTTCATCCACGACTTCATGATGAAGCGAACGAACTGCCGTGATTTGCTCCATGTGACGGGCTGTTTTGGGCAGGTGCTCACAGATTTTGACCCCCGGAACCGCCGTGTCAATCGAGTCGTAATAAGAACCCGCCTTTTTCGCGTTGGCATCGCCCCGGGCTTTGGGATCGAACGTGTCGATCTGAGCCATCCCGCCTCCCAACCAAAGCATGACGCAGTGTTCCGCTTTGCCGAGCGCAACCGTTGTCTCTCCGGCATTGGCCGCGTGCAAACCCGGCAGGGTGAGTACGCTCGCAGCCGCACCGGATGAGGTTTGTAAAAAGTGTCGTCGATTCATTTCGTTGGTTAGGGAATCAGAATCATTTCCGGTGAGTTTAGAAGCGCCCACAAAGCGTCTTCTGCCGTCTCCCGCCATGGTGCGCGGAGAAATCTTGTCGGGGAATCGCCATTACGGGCGGCAAGTTCCTGGCGTTGCTTGATGCTGTTTGCTTCGCCATCGAAATGATTCGACCACGAAACATGGGGGTAACGCACCACGTCGGGTTTTGGTGGAATCTCGGATGTTGGGACCACGCGATTCTCAAACCCTTCTGAAAATAGCGCTCGGAATTCTGCTTTTTCTTCAGAAGTCGGAACTCTTGTCAGGAATCGCATGAAAAGAGTCTCAGTCAGTTCGTCCGGTGATTCAGCATTCAGACACAGTTGGGTGACTTCGCTGTCGTCTGTTAATTGAGTCAGCCATCCGCCCATGACACCATTGGCAAGGACTCCGGGTTGCAAGGGATTCGCCTCCTCTTCACGATGGGAAGTCGGCTCCTGTCTGGAATCCCGCCACCCAAATGCCCGCAAAACATCGACCACGGCCTGGATTCTGGGCAAAGCAAGACTGGGTCGATCCCGCTCATTTGCCGGCGAGGTAAATTCCCAGGCGTGTCTCGGTTCACCGAAATTCATAAACGCTCCCGGAGGAAGTCGACCCTCCATATCCAGCGACAAAACGCCGACGTCCATGGTCCGACCCGACACCTCCCATGCGTTGTCCACGATCTGTTCCGCTGTCATCCGGCGACGATAGGGACCTTCGAAAAAACGTTGAGCGGAATCGGTATCTGCGATGCTGATGGCTTCGCGCTGATAAGTCTGCGAACTGACAATCATTTGAGTCAGCTCTTTCAAATCGTAACCACCGGCGACAAATTCATCTGTTAAAAAGGCGAGCAAAGCCGGATCGCACGGAGCATTTCCTTCCCAATCATTGACCGGCTCTACGATTCCCGCGCCCATGTAGCGCTGCCACACGCGATTGACCATGACTTCGGCAAAACGGCGCGAAGTGGTCACTTTGGTAGCAAATTGTTCCCGCGTGTCGTCGGGAGATTTCATCAGGCTGGCAGAAACCGGGGTGCTGTCCAAAATTTCAAATGGCCAGGCAGGATCTACGTTTGAATCGACCGTCAAGGTGACTTCGATCAGCGGTTTACGGCCTCCATTTTTTAGGTGCTCAAAGAATCCGCGAGGGACGCTGCTCGATTGCGGCACCGTGATCGGTTCCCGCGCCAGCATGGCAGCCAACGCAAAAAGGTCCTGCTGGCTCGTCTCGTGGTAAGGCGAATCATGGCAACGTGCGCATTTCATTTCCACCCCGAGAAATGCGGTTCCGATGATGTGAGCCTTTGCCGCCATCGGGACATCATTCTGAGTGGCGATCCCAAAACCAGCCGGACCACCTCCCCACTCGCTACCACCCATCATGATCAACTCCGTGGCGAACCGATCCATCGGCTTGTTGTCTCGCAGCGCTTCCAAAATCCAAAAGCGAAACGGACCGGAATTGTTCAGCGTGGGTTTCAGCAGATTCGGATTCTCCGCAAGCACATCCTGCCAGTAGCCCATCCAGTTATCCGCCCACCGGTCATCCTCCAGCAAGGTTGAAATCATCCGGCTCCGTTTGTCTGTCGCCGCATCGGCCTGAAATTCACGAACGATGTCCAAAGGCGGCGATACCCCCACGAGATCGAGCCAGATTCTTCGGAGAAAAGTCAGGTCATCAATCAACTTGGTCACCCCTTCGGTCGTGAGCGGAGGCTTGTCCATTTCAGCCCCGCTTTCGACCCATTTCGTGAGTGTTCGAATTTGCTCTTCGCTGAGCGATTCGCCTTTTGGCGGCATCCGGTCATCCCCGGCATTCGGACCGACCGCTTCCAAAAGAAAACTGTCGTGCGTATTTCCCGGGACGACGGCAGGCAATTCGGAATCGCCACCCGCGAGGATGTTTTCACGATTCTGGAGATTGAGACCGCCTTTCTCCTTCTCTCCGTGACAACGATAACAATTCTCCGAGAAAATCGGGCGCACCTTCGAATTGAAAAACGAATCCTTGTCGCCCGAAGCTTTAATCGCCACCTCGAATCGAGTCTGGATCAATTGATCAATGCTTTTCGATGAGTTTGACTGAGCCAAATTTTTGCGGACAAATTCGTGACGCTCTTCCCAATGCCCAGCCTGTTGATCTGCAGCCTGCCGTTGTTCTCGATCCACCTTATCCAGCACCTCGCTCGTTTCCAAAACAAATGCGAATCGCCCTTCATCCGTCAGTTCCGGCCCGGATTGCTGCGGACCAATCATCCGAAATATTTCGTCTTTTTTGGCAATCGCAATGCAGGGTTCACCGAAATCGAGCCGCAACTTCGGACCACCGACCATCATGTCAAAAACAACCGTGTGCTTCCCGCCGGCACTGGTGAATTCAACCACCTTTTCCACATCATCCATCGCAGGGGGACGCATCCGCATGCCTTTTCTCGGCAATTCAGGAAGGGGATCGACCTTGTTATTTTCTCCGTTATGGCGCTTTTGTTTGGGGAAATCCATGAACACTTTTCCATCAATGAAAAGACGGGAAAAGCTCCGGCTGCGACCGAGAAAATCGTAGGTGCCCGGCTCGAGTTCAATTTCCGTCACTGCCCGAATCATGACTCCGGTTCCCCAATCGATCCGGACTCCCGAGTCATCGTAGTGGTGAGGAATCCGAACAAACCCCATCGCCGATTGCTCCCAGGAGACCAGCGTTTCGCCCAGGTCCTCAGGAAAAGCCGCATTATTCTCAAACGGACCAAACAAATTCACCCGAACGACGCCCGCCGTGGCTTCAGGCAATTCTCCGGCAAAAGCCGACGACGTTAGCACCAGAAGAATGGCGGAAATGGCAAGGCGGCACATAGTGCGAATATGGTGGGATAAAACCACCACCGTGGCAAGTGGCGTGAACTCGGCTGATCATTGACATGCGGAAGCGCTATGGGCCTTCGGAGAACGGCGCATCGATCATTGCCGCGCAGTCGAACGCCTCCTGCATGCTGGCGCCCAGTTCAAAGTCATTTCGCTTCATCTAGATGAAGCTCGAGGTGGTGATGACCTTGGTGCATTTCAAGAAGGATCTTCCAGAGTAAACGGATTCACCACTCTCACGCCCCCATAATCCTGTCCGTCATTCAGGTCTTCGGAAGATACGATTTCACAAGCGAGAGTTTTCGCGGCAGCAAGAATGCTGGCGTCCCCAAACGAGGTTTGAAAGCGGGTCTGCAATTGCACGGCTTCCCGGAAGAGCGGGAGATCATTCGCCTGCACGGGAAAGGCGGCGAGGGGCTCGATGATTTCGAACCCCCTCTATCCCGGGGCTTCCGGTGGAGCGGATGCGGAAGGGCTGAAAAAGCAAATTCCTAGCAATAAGCGCGGAAGTATATGGTCCGGGTCCGGTCGGCCTAGACCAGCCTCGCGGTCCGAAGAAAGGGCGGGATGGGGCAACCAATCGCATCAGCGACGGCACGGATCAGTTCGGCCTCGCGGCTGGAGACGCCCTCGTCGGCCATGACGCTGAGACTGCATGCCTCGAGGAGTCGCTTTTTCACAATCGGGGAAGCGCAGGCAAAGTCATCGAGGGCGTCGCGGATGCGGTCGAGCCCGCACTGGTCGCCGCTCTTGAAAGGAATCTCGACGGCGTAGACCTCGCGCAGATGCTGCGCGGCGCCGGCAAAGGCGGCTTTGACAGCGCTCTCATCCTCGGGGTGACTCATCGCGGCGAGGGTCGAGAGGAGGACGCCCGCCTTGTCCCGCAGCGGGGCGAGACGGGTGAAGCGAATGCGCTCGGGGCCGCGTTTTTCAAAGTAGGCATCGAGGTGACGGGTGATGACCTGCAGGAGCATGAACTCGAAAAGATCGACGCGTCCGTCGCTCTCAATGAGTTGCTGGATGATCGTTTTGAAACGCGCGTACTCGGCCGGGGAAAGGTGACGCAGGGCCGGGAGGGCGAGGTCGATGAGGCCGATCTTCACGGCGGAGTGGATGGTGTTCACTTCATTGAACAGCTGCACGACGAGGCGGTAGGTCGCTTCGTCGGTCTCCTGCCGCAGGCGACCGAGCTCGGCGGTGCGCAGCTTGTCATCCTGCGCGAGGAGCAGGGCGAAGATCATGGACTGGGCTCCGGCGAGGGAGCGGCAGGCTTCGAGCCAGTGATCGGGGAGGCTCGCGTGCAGATCCTGCCCCAGTTCGACGTGTTCGGGGTGGACGGAGCGCAGGCTTTCGAAAGCCTCGCCCGCACGCAGCGGGAGATCCGCGCCCCCGGCATCGAGAAACATGCCGGGGAGGGCGCGACGTGAAGCCGCCGCGCCGCTGGTGCGTTTGTTAGTCGGTGCCGGTTCGCTCTTTTCCGAAATCGGCCGCAGGCTCGTCTCGCGGAACTCGCCTTTCCAATGGGGGAGAAGTCGGCTGATGCGCTGCGGCAGGGGAGGGTGTGTCGCGAAGGCGGAGGCGGCGAGGGCGCTTCCGAAAAAGAGGTGGCTGGCGTCGCGGGCCATGGGATGTTTGACGAGAGAGCCCGATTGAAGGCCGCCGATTTTCAACAGCGCGCCGGCGATACCGTCGGGATTGCGGGTGAACTGCACCGCCGAGGCATCGGCGAGGAATTCGCGCTGACGGGAGACCGATGCTTTGATCAAGCTCGCGAAAAAGCTGCCCACATAGCCGATAATGAGGAGCCCCAGCCCCGCCGCGAGCATCACAAGAACCAGCCCACCGCCCTCCTTGCGATTCGAGCTCATGTTCCCGCGAAACGCGTTGCGGAGGATGAGCTCCCCTATCAATGCGAGAAAAAGAATGCCAAAGAGCAGGCCCATGAGCCGCATGTTGAGCCGCATGTCCCCGTTAAGAATGTGGGAAAACTCGTGTGCGATGACTCCCTGGAGTTCGTCGCGGGTCAGCAGCGTCATGCAGCCGCGGGTCACGCCGACGACGGCATCGCTCGGTGTTTTCCCGGCGGCGAAGGCATTGATCGAGTCTTCGGAATCCATCACGAAGACGGTCGGGACGGGCACGCCCGAAGCGATCGCCATTTCCTCGACGAGGTTGAGGAGTCGCCGCTCGTGAAAATCGGTCGTGTTGATATCGACCTCGCGCCCGCCCAGCTCGCGGGCGACGACTTCACCGCCACCGGAGAGTTGCAGCGTTTTGAAGGTCGAGGCGAGGAAGACGACCGTCGCCGTCCCGGAGGCCGAAAAGAAGAGGATGGTGGGATCCCAGAGGAGGAGGCGGCCACTCTCATCTGGCTCGAGGAAAAAGAGGATACCCACCGCGAGCGCGTAGACCGCGGCTATGATCCCGAGGATCGCGAGGAGGAAGTAGAAAATGAGGAGGTGCGTCTTTTTACGTGCGACTTCCTGATGTTCGAAAAAATCCATGGCGTGACGATCCGGAAGCACGGGCTCCCGCAGGAACCCGGCGAGGAGGCAAAGCACTTCAGAACTTCACCACGACGCTCTCGCGCTCGGCGTCGTCCGAGACCTCGAAGGCGGTCGCGGGGACGAAGTTGAAAAATCCGGCAATGAGATTCGAGGGGAACATCTCGAGCTTGTTGTTGAAGTGCATGACCGCGTCGTTGTAGGCCTGGCGGGCAAAGGCGACCTTCGACTCGGTCGAGGTGAGCTCCTCCTGCAACTGCAGCATGTTCTGATTGCTGCGCAGTTCGGGATAGCTCTCGGACAGGGCGAAGAGGCGACCGAGGGCGCCACCTAGACCCGAGTCGGCGTTGGCGAGACTCTGCATCGAACCGCCGTCCCCCGGGGAGGCGTGCTCGCGGGCCGAGGTCGCGGCATTCCGCGCCTGGATCACCGCCTCGAGGGTCTCGCGCTCGTGCGACATGAAGGACTTCACCGTCTCGACGAGGTTCGGGATGAGATCGTAGCGGCGCTTCAGTTGCACATCGATCTGAGCGAAGGCGTTTTTGTAGCGGTTCCGGAGCTGCACGAGCCCGTTGTACAACCCGATGACCAGGAGGACCGGGACCACGAGGATGGCGACGACGATGAGGATGATGACTAGGGTGTTCATGGCGATAAAAGTTGGCGTCTGAATGTATCCGCAATTCACGGAATGATCGAGTGCCAAAGATGCCGTTCTGAAAGGTTCTCGGCCATTACAATCGCGCGCCGGGATTCTATTCGTGCCCTTTCTTGAACTGTTTCCGACTGCAGGATGTCTGTAATGTTTGAAAGACGAAGCTTGTTTTATTAGTAATTCTAAGATATTTTATAATTTAACGGACTTTCCAGTCTGAACAGCTTTAAAAATTTTATCCCCCCATGTTCTTCTCCTTTCCTCACCTCCACCTCCTAGGCAGCATCAGGGCGACTCTCGATCAGCCGATCTTTCCCGGGAAAGTGCTGGTCTGGCTGCTTTTCATGCTCTCGATCATCGGCTGGGTCATGATCATCTCGAAAGCGATCCAGCTCGCGAAGATGAAGCGGGTCGATCGTCTCTTCACCGACCGCCTCCGCCAGTCGAAGACGACCCTAGAAGTGTTCGAAGAAGGTTGGGATGACGACATCTCGCTGAAGTATACGATCTACCTCGCCGGGGCGCGCGAGGCGGCGTTCCAACTGCTGGGCTCGCGCGAGCCGCAGGAGTCGATGCAGCGACGCATCAAACAAGCGGGAAAACTGGCCGGGCGTCAGCTCGAATTTCTCCGCATGGCCTTTCAAACCGGATACCGGGCGGCTGGCGGGCGACTGCAATCAGGGATCGAAGGATTCAGGCTTCTCGCGGCGGCATCCATTCTCATCGGCTCTTTCGGCCTCGTCTGGACGCTCATGACGGGATTCGACCAGGCCAAAGAGTTCACCGAGATCGCCCCGACGGTCGGCAGTGCGCTGGGCTACTTCGCTCTCGCGCTCCTCGTCGCGTCCCCTGCGGTACTCGCTCGGATCGGCTTCCAGGCCACGGTGCGCCGACGCAAGCAGGAGCTGGAGCGCTTCCGCGACGACATCAATCGCCTCTTTGAACGCAGCTTCGCCAGCGCGGAGACACCGGTCCCAACGGCAGAATCCGGGCCGGGGCGGGAGTCGGGACCACGGGGCGGCGACGGGGAGCAGTCCGCGGACACGGGGGACGGGAAAAAACGCTATCACTCGATCCGTGACCGGCTCCTGCGCCCGGAGTCAGATGACGGGGAAGATCCCTTTGTCGTCAACCCCATCGCCCGCCAGGCAGCGACGATCAAAGCGCACTGAACTCACCCAACCCCGTTTTCCGGCCCCGCAAGCTATTCGCCATCCGCCCCCGCCATGAGACTTTCTTTCCAGACCATCTGTATCCTTTTCGGCGTCACTCTCGCGCATCTCTTCCTCATCTCGGCACTCTCGCCGGTGGAGGGGGAGAATGCCGCCCCGCGCCCCGGGATCGTCCTCGACCCCGAGCTGGAATCGCTGTTCGAAGCCGATGCGGGGGATCTCGCCGCCGAAGCCGACGAACTCAACGCTGAGGAAGAGGCCGTCGAGACTCCAGCCCACCCTTTGGCCACCGGAGAAATGAGCGCGGCCCCCGCAGCGACTGCGGAGGAGCCCGTCGCGCTGCCTTCGCCCCGGCTCGTGGGGAATGATGCCCCGGCCTCCGCGCCTACGCCGACCGAGCCGACCGCGCGGGAGCCGGCCCCGGCGATTCGCGAGATTCGCACGATCGCTCCCGTGCCGCGGTCCTAAGGTGAATTCTATCGACGGCTCAGATCGTCGGGGCGTATCGTAGGCGCGTATGTCACATCCCCGTCTTCTCATCATCGGTCACGGCTACGTCGGCTCGGTCCTCGCCCGCCAGCTCGACGATGCGGGCTTTCCCGTCACGGCGGTGAACCGCTCGACCGAGTCCGGCCTGCGCTACCCCGTGCTGCCCGGCGATGTCTCGTCGCTCGAATCGGTGCGCAGCATCGCGGCATCGCTCTCTGCGGGCGGGCCCGATCTCATTGTCCATTGCGCCAGCTCGAGCCGTGGTGGTCCCGATGCCTATCGCTCCGTCTTTATCGAAGGTTTGAGAAATCTCCACGCCGTCTTCCCGGGAGTACCGGTCCTCTTTACCAGCAGCAGCAGCGTCTACGGTCAGATCGACGGATCGGTCGTCACCGAAGAGTCCGAGGCTGCCCCGGACCGCGAGACGAGCCGGCTCCTCTGCGAGGCCGAGCAGATCACGCGCGAGGGCGGGGGCGTCGCGCTGCGGCTCGCCGGGATCTACGGGCCGGGCCGATCCGTCCATGTGAAAAAGATGCTCGACAGTACCGCTACGATCGATGAGGGCGAGGTGGGCCGATACCTCAATCAGATCCATCGCGACGACGCTGCCGCAGCGATCAGGCATCTCGCCACCGTCGGAGTAGGGCATTTTCAGGGACGCCTCTTTAATGTGGTGGACGACACCCCGCTCACGCAGCGGGAATGCTACGAGGGGCTAGCCGCGATTCTCGGGCTGCCGCTCCCGCCCGTAGCGCCGCCCGAACTGGATCGCAAACGCGCCTGGACGAACAAGATCGTTTCCAACGCCGCTTTGCGGGAAACCGGCTGGCGGCCGCTCTACCCGTCCTATCTCGATGCGGTGAGACACGACGCGAGTCTCGTCCCCTCGTTCCGGGACCCGGGCGAGACCGATTAGAGACTCAGCTCCCCCGCCTGAACTCCATCACCTTGAACTGCTGCCCCATCAAAGAAGGATGCGTCAGAGTCTGGAATTGACGCAGTCGCTTCGCGTTGGCGGCGGCGGGAGCTTCGCCCTCGATCGAGAGCAGCCAGGGACGAGCCGCTTCGATGAGGAAGTGGTGCTGGTCGGTGAAGCGGGTCCGCCGAAGTCCGGCGCGCGAGGCAGCCTCCTCGACCCGGGTGAAATCGACGTGTGCCGTGATATCCTGCCGCCCCGGCGAGGCGAAAGGATCTTCGCCCGCGCGATGGGCGTCGTAGCAGCGCAGCGTTCCGGTGCGACGCGACGGGGCATAGTAGTCCGACCGCTCGTAGCCGTAATCGACGATCCACCAGAGCCCCTTTTCCCCGAACAGCGCGGCACTCTCCTCTACCCAGTGATCGACTGCGGGGCACACCTCGGTATGGTATCCCTCGGGAAAGTCGTGCCCGATCAATGCCGCAAACGCTTCGAGAAAAGGCGGGAGAGGCCGGGCGACCCAGGCGAGGCCGTCGCCACTGTCGTTCCGCCCGACAGCGCGCTCGCGCCATGCCCCATCCTGGTAGAGGAGGCAGTGAACGGGAAATGCGTCGAGAAGCTCGTTGCACAGAAAGATCCCGCAGGGAGTCGCGGCCGCGGCGATATCACCGACCACTTCGATTCCGCCGCCCGCGGGATCGGATGCGAGCGTCTCCTCCAGAGCCATCCGCACTGACGGCCGCGGCTCGATGATGCGGTAGGTGAGAGAAGCCGCGAAGGCCGGGTCGATCGCGCGCAGACCGGCCATCACATCCCGTGCGAGACGGCCGTCGTGAGCCCCCTGCTCCACAATCACCGGCTGTGGAGCCCCTCCGAAAGTAGTGATCCATTCGCGATGGATGGCATGCGCAAGGAGAAATCCGAAGGTGCTGCCCACCGAGACACTCGTGTAAAAATCTCCCGTCCTTCCTATCGCCCGCGAAACGGGTTGCGAATAATAACCATACTCTTTATGATATAGAGACAGTTCCATGAAGTCGGAGAAAGACATCGAGATGTCCGGACTTTTCAATATTCTTTGAAAGACGAGATCGAAAAGGGGCGTATCTTCTGAGCCGGCGGGGTGGCTGTCCGGTGATATTTTCATCAATCGGCACCCTAGCGCTTTCAACCCTTTTCACAAAATCCTTCCGTGGCAGACGACTTCGAAGATATAGATTTCGACGCGATCGGCAAAATCGATGCCGACCCGCCGATCAGCCGCGTCATCCCGCTCCCGCCGATGAACGATGGAGAAGTCAAGCGGGTGAAACGGCGCAGGCGTCGTCTCTTCTGGCTGAAGTTCTTCGGCTTCCTCTTCCTGATGCTCTCCGTCATGGGAGTGATCGGGGCGGCAGGGGCATTTTTCTACCTGAAGCCCCGCTACAATCTGGCCCAGTCTTTTGATCTCTCCGAGCTCGAAGAGATCGAGGTCGCCAGCCGTATTCTCGACCGGAACGGGAAGGAACTAGGCCGCATCTTCGTGCAGAACCGTCGCCCCATCTCCCTCGACAATGTCTCTGATCACTTTGTAAACGCCCTCCTCGCGGCCGAGGACAGCCGCTTTTACCAGCACGCCGGCGTCGATTACATCGGGATCGTGCGGGCTGCCTATTATGGGCTGAGGTCGAAAGGGATCAACCAGGGTGCCTCGACCATCACCCAGCAGCTCGCCCGCCAGACCTTCGAGCTCAAAGACCGGACCCTGAGCCGGAAGTTCACCGAGATCTTCCTCGCTCAGCGCATCGAGCGGAGCATCGGCAGCAAGCAGCGCATCCTCGAACTCTACATCAACCGCATTTACTTCGGGGGCGGCTACTATGGCATCGCCGCCGCGTCGGAAGGGTATTTCGGCAAGGCACCCGACCGGCTTTCCCTCGCCGAAGGAGCCACCCTCGCCGCGACCATTCCCAACCCCTACCACCGTTCGCCCCGCAGCTTTCCCGAGGCCTCGATGCGCTGGCGCAACCACATCCTTGGCCGCATGGAGGTCGAGGGATACATCGACGCCGATACTCGTGATCGTCTCCTCGAGACCACGGTGCAGACGGTCGCGAAAGGCAACATCACCGGCAAATCCGCCTTCGTGTACGAGAAAGTACGGCAAGAGGTCATCGATCTCCTCGGCTACGAGGCCGTCTCGAAGGGCGGCTTCAGCATCCACACCACGATCGACAGCGGCATTCAGGAGCAAGCGGAAACCGCCCTGCAGGAGCAGCTCGCCAAAATCGAGCAGCATCCCGACTTCAAGCACTCCACCCTGCAAGAATACAAGCAGCAGAAAGCGGCCTTCCAGGAGTCGGCTCATCCGGATCAGACTTTCCCCGCGCCAAAATACTTGCAGGGCGCTCTCCTCATGATCGATAACAAGACTGGGGCGACGATCGCGCGGGTCGGGGGCCGGGACTTCAACGACAGCATGTTCGACCGTGTCTCGCAGGGTCGGCGTCCGGTCGGGACGGCCTTTAAACCCTTCGTCTACGCAACTGCCTTCGAAGCCGGATTTTTTCCCGGCACCCTCGTCGACGACACCCCGATGGACACCCGACAAGTCATGGTCGGCGGGACCACGGGGATTCTCGGCGAATGGGGGCCGGAGAACTTTGAGAACGTCTACGAGAATGTCATCACCGCCCGACGTGCACTCGCCAAGTCCAAGAACGCCGCCACCGTGCGTCTCGGGCAGAAGGTGGGGATCGATCCGGTCGTGAAGCTCGCACAGGAGGCGGGCATGAGCTTCGAGGGCGACCTGCAGAAGTTCAACGCGACTTTCCTCGGGCGCAACCCCAGCTCGCCAGAGGAGATCTGCCTCGCCTACACCATTTTCCCCAACAACGGACGCAGGGCGGAGAAGACCCACATCATCGCCCACATCAAAGACAGCCTCGGCAACATCATCTACACCCCCAATGTGGCGATGAAGAGCGGGCAGGCGATCGACCGCTACACCGCCCACCAGATCAACAGCATCCTTTCCGACTCCTTCCAATACGGCACCGCCGAAAAGGCCCGCGAAAAGTACGGCCTCGGAGAATACCCCGTCGCCGGGAAGACGGGTACGGAATATGATTTCACTGACAACTGGTTCGTCGGCTACACCTCGGAGGTGACCTGTGTCGTCTGGGTGGGCTTCGACCAGAGTGAGACGATCTACCCGGGAGCCTTCAGCTCGGATACTGTCCTGCCGGTCTGGTCGCTCGTGATGAACGAGGCGGCGAAGAAGTTCGAGCCCAAGGCCTTCCTCCCGCCGCCCGAGGCCGAGCAGGTCGAGATCTGTCTGAAGTCGGGCGAGCTCGCCTCGGATGACTGCTACGAATTACTCCAGAGGGGCGACGGCATCGCCTCGCAGGTGCGCTGCACCTACAACGAATTTCTCCGCCCCGGGACCAATCTTGAATTGATCTGCCACATCCACGGAAAGGGCGGCAGCCGTCTCCGCAATCTCTCGAAACAGACCAAAAAGGGCCCTCTCGTGGCGAGCTACGTGGTGCAGGAAAACGCCACCCCGGTCCTCCCGGTATCCCCGACCATCGTCGGCACGAGCGATCCCTACAATTCCTACGCGCCCGTGATCCGCGCCCGCGTTGCCCCGGTCGTCGCGGTCGTGGTCGAGCCCGCCGAAGGAGAAGACCCCCGGGCGATCGATGCCCCCGCCGTCGAGATCGGGAGCAATGGCATCCCCGTGGCACGCCCCGTCATGAACGAGAGCGAAGAGGAGGAACTTCCCGCCCAGCGTGTCCGCCCCCCTGCACCCCGCGCGATCGAGTTTGATTGAGTGATCGGGAAATCGAGATGACAAGGTGGCTTTTTCTCCTCTAAGGTGAGTTCATGCTTACGATCATCAAGCTCCTCGTCTCGGCCGGACTCATCTATGCGGTCAATGAAATCGTCATCACGCGGAGCCGTCCCTTTCTTGGCAGTCTCATCGCCTCGCTGCCACTCGTCTCGCTGATCACCTTCGTCTGGATCTGGTTCGGGATGCAGGAGAGTCCCGAGGCCCGCGCGGAGAAGCTCGCCGCTCACTCGACCGGAGTCTTCTGGTTCGTGCTCCCGAGCCTGCCCATGTTCCTCGTTTTCCCCTGGCTCCTCCGGAAAGGGATCGCCTTCTGGCCGACGATTCTGATCTGCTGTCTCCTCACGATGGTGCTCTACGCCGGCATGGCGTTGCTGCTGAAGCGCTTCGGGATCGACCTCTGAGGTTTTTGCCCGGAAAAAATCAGGCGGCAAAACTCTCGCCACACGAGCAGGTCACGACGGCGTTGGGATTCGTCACCTTGAAGCCACCCTGCTGCAGGTCGTCGCTGTAGTCGAGCTCGGAGCCGGTCACGAAGAGAGCGCTCTTCGGATCGATCACGACGCGCACCTCATTTGACTGAATGAGGATGTCGCGGTTCGCCGGTCCATCGACGAGGTCCATCTTGTACTGCAGGCCCGAGCATCCACCGCCAATCACCGCGACACGGAGAGCGCCGTGGTCAAGCCGGCCTTGCTTTTTCAACAAAGAGCGCAGCTTCTGAGACGCCCCGTCGAGCACCTTGATGAGCGTTTCGTTGCCGACCTTGTAGTTTACCTCTGTCACAGCGTGAATTTCGGGCAAGGCGGGCGGGGGCGCAAGTGCGAATAGCGGGGGATTATCCCGCGGCAATGGGTTCACGAGGAGAGCATCTCCTTCATCCTCGCAAAGTAGTCGGCGGCGTAGTCTTCGTCGGCCGGCGTCGCCGCGAGGGTGCCGTGATCGGTCTCGACGAGTTCTTCCTTGCTGAGCTCGCGAAAAAAGGAACTCGGCTGGCAGGGCATCTTGTCACCGTAGCGTTTGCGGCTGCGGCACCAGGTGATCGTGAGATCCTCCTTCGCCCGGGTGATCCCGACATAGAGGAGTCGCCTTTCTTCGTCGCGGCTTCCCTCCTCGATCGAGCGGGAATGGGGGAGGATGCCTTCTTCGACGCCGATGATGTGACAGACGGGAAACTCTAGCCCCTTCGCCGCGTGCATCGTGATGAGAGAGACGCCGTTGCCATCGGCTTCGTTTTTCGCGTCCTCGCGATCCTGCATCAGGGCGACGCTGTCGAGATACCCGCGCAGGCCGCGTTTCGATTTTTCAAAATGGTTGCTCATGCCGTCGATCAGCTCGGTGACATTCTTGCGGCGGCTATCGACCTCCTCGGGCGTCTTGCAGCTCTTCTTAAGGAACTCGGCGTAGCTGATCTCTTTGGTCAACTCATCCGTCATCGCCGCGTAGTTCGCCGACTTCGTATGGGCGATGTCGGAGTAGCGATGGACAAAAGTAGTGAACGCCTCGATCGCCTTCTGCGCGCGGGAGGTGAGACAACCGAGAAACTCGAAGTCGTTCAGCGCGGTGAAGACGCTCATCTGGTGATCGATGCTGAACTGCGTCGCGAGCGTGATCGTGCCCTCGCCAATGCCGCGCGGCGGGGTTGCGATGACGCGCAGGAGACTGACATCGTCGTCGTGATTGAGAAAGAGCGCGAGGTAGGCGAGGATGTCTTTGATCTCGCGTCGCTCGTAGAAGGACTGACCGCCGATGAGCTTGTAGGGAATCTCGTTTTCCCGCAGCTTTTCCTCCATGACGCGGGACTGGCTGTTCATCCGGAAAAGGATCGCCATGTCATCGTAGGGACGGCGGCCGATACGGTGGCGGTCGAGGAGTTCGCCGATGACCCATTCAGCCTCGGTCTCGGCGTCGGGCATGGCCACGAGACGCGCCTTTTCGCCTTCGCCGAGGCCGCTCCAGAGCGTCTTTTCACGTCGATGGAGATTGTGTCTGATGAGGCTGTTGGCGAGGCGCAGGATGCAGTTGGTCGAGCGGTAGTTCTCCTCGAGCTTGATCACCGTCGGGTTCGGGTAAAATTGCTCGAATCCGAGGATGTTCGTGATGTCGGCCCCGCGCCATCCGTAGATGCTCTGGTCATCGTCGCCGACGACGCAGATGTTGCGCTCCTCGCCCACGAGCAGTTTCAACAGATCCATCTGGAGGTGGTTCGTGTCCTGGAACTCGTCCACCATGATGTAGCGGAAACGGCGCTGCCACTCGCGCCTGATGTCAGGATTTTCCTGTAGGCCGCGCACCGCGAGGATGATGAGGTCGTCGAAGTCGACCGCATTCAGCAGCTTCAGCTCGCGCTGGTAGGTGCGGTAGACCTCGCTGATGAGCGAGTCCTCCATGTCGCTGATCGGTTTGCCGGTGTTCTTGGCCTGGCTGATGAGCATGTTCGCCAGCTTCGGGTCGAGGCTCTCGTCCTTGCCGATCTTGCGCACGATGATGCGGCGCAGCAGTCCAACCTGGTCGCTCTGAGTGTAGATCGAGAAGCTCTTCTTGTAACCGAGCCGCTCGATGCAGGTCCGCAGGATGCGCACGCAGAGGCTGTGAAAAGTGGAGATCGTGACCCGCTCCGCGACGGCGGGATCGATCATCGTGCCGACACGCTCACGCATCTCGTTGGCGGCCTTGTTCGTGAAGGTCACCGCGAGGATTTGCTCGGGCGGGATGTTGTCGTAGACCATCCCGGCGATACGGGTGGTGATGACCCGCGTCTTCCCGGTACCCGCACCCGCGAGAATGAGGACGGGCCCGTGGATCTGCTCGGCCGCGGCGCGCTGAGGCGGATTCAGGGCAAGCAGGCCCTGCTTGGAATACTTCAAGTGCCGGAGGACATTGGACGGTTGGGGGGCGGGGAGGCACAGCGGAGATCACTTGATGAACCGAAGCGCGCAGGGATAGCGATAGACGACCCCTTTGTTGGCTTCGAGGCCGCCGAGGATGCCGAAGATGAGACCGGAGATCCCGAGAACGGGGAAAAAGAGCCAGGTGATGCAGTTCACAAACGGGATAAAGCTCAGAATACCCGCGATGACGTAGCCGATCAGAATAGAAAGCTGGAAGTTCACCGCTTCTTTGCCCTGATCGTTCACAAAGGGACTTTCGTCCTTCTTGATCAGCCAGATGATGAGAGGTCCGAGCACACAAGTGATCCCTCTGAGGAGGTGGGCGAGCAAGGCCATCGTTTTTTCATCGGACTCTGCCATCTTGCCGAGACCGAGAGCGATTCCCGCCACAGGAGGAGGATCCATCAGCCCCGACATGCCCGAAGCAGGCGCAGGCCCGACCGGAGGAGGCGTCTCAGTGATCGGAGGAGGGGCGTCCTGCGCCGGAGAATTCTCATCAAGCGGAGGCGGGGTATCCTGATCACTCATACTTTTCAGTTAAGACGTTTTAAATCGAACTTCAAGCAAATAGAGGGTCAACTTTCTCCCTCGTACTCGGTCGGGTCGTCGAGACCGGCGAGGGCGAAGGCCTCTTTGCGCTCGACGCAGGTGCCGCATTTCCCGCAGTGGAGCCGCCCGCCCTTGTAACAGGACCAGGTCATTCCGAAATCGACGCCGCATTTTGCGCCTATCGCGGCGATGTCTTCTTTCCGCAGCGCGATGAAGGGGCGCAGCACTTCGATCCCGACGTCGGTCCCCGCGCGAATCGCCTGCGCAATGGGTCCCATGAAAGTCTCCCGGCAGTCCGGATAGATCGCATGGTCGCCCGAGTGGGCCGCGATGACGATGCCCTCGGCCCCGATGCTCTCGGCGTAGCCGGCCGCGACGGCGAGCATGATGCCGTTGCGGAAGGGCACCACGGTTTGCTTCATGTTTTCCGCTTCGTAGTGGCCTTCGGGGATCTCGCCTCCGCTCTTGAGCAGGTCGCTCGCAAAGAGATCGTTGATGAAGCCCAGCTTCACGACCTCGTGCTTCACCCCGAGTTGCTCGCAGTGGTGGGCGGCAAAGGGCAGCTCGCGATCATTGTGTTTCGAGCCATAGTCGAAGCTCAGGCCGGCGACGACCTCGAGCGTGGAGGCCGCTTCATACAGGGCGGTGACGGAATCCATCCCGCCGCTCACGAGGACGATGACCTTCATTCCAGTTCGGCGAGTCCGGCATCGGGATAAGAGGCGGTCGCGGTGAGCCGAATCCCGCCGCGGGGGGAAAAGCGTCCTTTCACGAGGAGCCGGCGCGGCGAGCAGGCCCCCGCGATGTCGTCGAGGATGCGGTTGACGATGTCCTCGTTGAAAGAGGGCAAATTCCGGAACGATGCGAGGTAGAACTTCAGCGACTTCGTCTCGACGCAGAGGGCGTCTGGGATGTATTTGATCGTGAGATGGGCCGTATCAGGCTGGCCGGTGACCGGGCAGAGGGAGCTGAACTCGGGGTAATCGAGCTCGATCCAGTAATTCCGCCCCGCGTTGCGATTGGGAAAAAGCTCAAGCTTTGCCTCCCCGGGAGAACGGGGAAGGCGGTTTTCGCTGTTACCGAGCAGAGTCAGGTCACCGGTCGAGGGCGCGGAGGAAGGGGAATCACTCATCAAAAGTAGGAAGGGTAGCAGAGCCACGGGATCAGGCTGACCGCAAGCGATTATGGCTTCTTCACCACGATTTCGACACGGCGGTTGAGCGACTGCTGATCGGCATCGCCCTCGGTGGATACGATGGGGCGCGCCTTGCCGAGACCCATTACTTTGATGTTCGCCGCATCCAGCCGGAGCCGCTCGACGAGCCAGCGCCGCACCGCCTCGGCCCGTTTCAGGCTGAGGTCACGATTGAAGTCATCGCCCCCGAAGCTATCGGTGTGGCCTTCGATGATGAATGTCGCATCGGGATTGGTCTGCACGATGAAGGCGAGCTTCATCATGCTGAGGCGGGCCTCTTCTTTCAGCTCGAACTCGTTGTATCCGAAGAGAATATCGGTGGGCAGCGCGATCTTTTCCTCACCGGTCGGTAAGCCGCCGGTGCGACCGATGAGTTCGTCGAGAGTGGCGTAGCCTTTCACGAATTCGTCCGCTCCCGTGCCAAAGGCCTTGGCGGCCGCTTCTTTGAAAAAGCTGTCGGTGTCGGCACCGGCACCAAGATCGTCGCCGGCATTCAACTCCATCACAGGCTGAGTGGCCGAGACCGTCGCGGACGAATCGACGAGCTTATTCCGCATCTCCGCAAGATCTTGAGAAAGAATCTCCGCAGCAGAGATCTCCATGCTGCTGGCGGCGATGTCGAGGGCCTGACCGGGTGCCTTCGGGGCCGCATCGGAAAAAATCTTGGGAGACTCGATCGGCGACAAGCGGATCGTCTCCTCCTTCATCTGCTCCATCAGATCGAACTCGTCGAGTGACTTGTCGACCATGTCGAGGTCGCTCAGTTTTTCCGGCTTCACCTCGGTTTCCTCGGATGTGACGGGCTCGGCGAGAATCTCGTTGAGCTTATCCGCATCGATCGTGACCTGGTCGCGCGGATTGCGCCACACGACCTCCCCGCTCGCCACAGCATCTCCGCGTCTCTCAATGCCGCTAAGGACGATATAGAAAATCACGTGAATGATCACGGAAGTGAGGATGGCGAGAATGACCCACCATCCCAGATTCCGCGTCTCCACTTTGAAGACTGACTTGCCCCGCGCTCCCGGGTGCCAATTGTAATCTGAAGCCATCGCGCTCGAATTGTCTCCATTGTAACGCATTTTTCACGTTTCAGCAAAGGCTGAACGTGGCAATATAGGGACGTGACCAAACCGGACTGGCAACTCATCTTCGGACCCGATACGGACCGCCATCGCATCGGCCGCTCCCTCTTTGTCAGAGGCATGGGGATCATCTACCTCATCGCGATCACTTCGTGGTGGTCCCAACTCGGCCTCCTCGTCGGGGAAGACGGGCTCGCCCCGGCCTCCAGGCTCATCGAGTGGGTGACCCAGCGGAGCGACGGCACCGGTCAGAACCCCTTCTGGTCGCTCCCCGGCCTTTTCTGGCTGACCAGCACCTCCGACTTCGCCCTGCATCTCCTCGCCTTTGCCGGCTGCCTCCTCTCTCTCCTCGTCATCGCCGGCCGACTCGTCGGGCCCGCCCTCGCCGGACTCTGGGTCATCTATCTGTCCTTCGTGAACTCCGGCGGCGTCTTCATGAGCTTTCAATGGGACATTCTCCTCCTCGAGGCGGGATTCCTCGCGGTCTTCCTCTGCCGCTGGGAAGGCAAGACCGCCTGGCTCAATCCGCCACCCCTCACTCTCGTCAACCGGATCGCTCTCGTGTGGAGCTGGTTCCTCATCGCCAAGCTCATGTTTTTCTCCGGCTGGGTAAAGCTGGCGTGGGACTCAGGCACCCACCCCGAATGGTGGTCTGAGGCCACCGCGATGACCTATCACTACATGACTCAGCCACTGCCCACGTGGACCGCCTGGTGGACCCATCAGCTCCCCGCCTGGTTCCACAAGGCCTCACTCGTGCCGATGTATCTCATCGAGATCCTCCTGCCCTTCGCCGTGATCTTCGGTCGCCGGGGCCGAGTCGCCGCCTCTGCCGGATTCACGGGACTCATGCTCCTCGTCCTCTTGACGGGGAACTACACCTACTTCAACTGGCTCACGATCGCGCTCTGCCTACCCCTCGTCCATGACCGGTGCTGGCCGGAGTGGCTCCGCCGCCGCCTCGACTTTGAACCGCTCGGACTAAGCGGCCGGGCAGGGCTGCGACCTCTTCTCATCCGATTGAGCATCGCCGGCCCGGCACTCCTCCTCCTCGGTTTGCTCAATCTGCAAGTCATCCTCCGCGATCTCCACCGCGCCCCGAGCCCGGTCCTCTCCGCCAATCTCGTCCCCGCCTGGCTCAACGCCCTCGCCACAAAAGCGTCGCCCTTTCATCTCGCCTCGGGCTATGGACTCTTCCGCACCATGACGACAGAACGCCCCGAAATCATCATCGAAGGCAGCAGCGACGGGCTGCAGTGGTTCGCCTATGACTTTGCGTGGAAAGTCGACGAAATCGGGGATCGCCCCCAATTCGTCGCGCCGCATCAGCCCCGCGTCGCCTGGCAGTTCTGGTTCGCCGCGCTCGAGGGACGCTTCGACTACCGCAGCGCCAATGCCGTCTGGATCGAGTCACTCGTCCTGAAATTGCTCGCGGGCGACCGGTCCGTGGAAGCTCTCATTAAGGCCAATCCTTTTCCTGACACACCTCCGCGGCTCATCCGGGCGCGCCTGATGCGCTACGAGTTCACCACCCCCGAAGAACGTCGCGAGACCGGTGACTGGTGGCGGCGGGTCGTCATCGGAGATTATCTCCCGGCAGTCAGCCGCCCCTCACCCTCTGCGGTCAAATGAAAATTAATCGTTGAAATGCATGGATCGTCTGGACCATCCCCGTCTCGTGGATACACTTCAAGGCGATGCGCTCTAGTGCTACATTGGCATGGCATAAAATGAAATCTTTCTGGGTCAACCTGCTCGTCAAGGCAGCCCTCCCGCTCGGAACCCGCTGGGTCCGCAAGCAGGAGGCCGCGATCCTGCGCGACGGTCGCCCGCTCAGCGAATGGGAGACGATGTGGGCGCACGATGTCGGGGTGCGCCGCCCCGAAGACGTCCGCATCCTCCCCGTCCCGCGCATCCCCACGCCCGGGATCGGCTTTACCCGCATGCTCAACAACCTCTTCGGCTTTCTCTCCGAAGGCCCCACCGGCATGGCCGTGAACTACGGCATCTACCTCGAAGCGTCCCAGGCGACCAATCCATCCCTCCTCGTGCACGAACTCACCCACGTCGCCCAGTTCGAACGGCTCGGCGGGGTCGAGGAATTCCTCCGCGAGTATCTCACTCAGTGTGTCCGCGACGGCTATTGGGACTCCGATCTCGAGCAGGAGGCCCGCGATGCCGCCGCCCCCTTTTCAAGACCGCCGGGAGGGTGAGCGCTTTTCACCGCTTGTCATTGGCGGCTCCTTCGGGCAAACTCAAAAGCAACCATGGAGTCATACCAAGTTCTCAAAGAGGCTTTCGAAAGCCCTAACACGAGCCCCAAGGAGATTGCATCCGAACTCGGCGTCTCACTCTCGCTCATTTACAAATGGGCCCAGCCGCATACCGAGCATGGCTCGGGGAGTCGCAACCCGCTCGACCGCGTCGATGACCTCGTCCGCCTGACTCGACACGGCAGCATCGTCGAGTGGCTCTGTCAGCGCGCCGGGGGATACTTCGTCCGCAACCCGAAGACGCCCGGCGCGAAAAGCTACCAGGTCGTCCCCGCGACCCACACCATCGTCCAGCAGTTCGCCGGTCTCCTCGATGCCGTCTCGCGCGCCGCTCAGGACAACTCCATCACCGCCGAAGAATCCGCCGAGATCCGAATCGTGTGGGACAGGCTCAAATCCTTCAGCGAGGGATTCGTCCGTTGCTGCGAAGAAGGCGACTTCGAGCCCATCCAGCGGGAACTGGAAGTAAGCCCCAAGTGATACGCCGGATGCCTCTCCCCACAGACCCCCCTCTGCCGCCACCCCGCTGCCGGGCCGAGATCGACCTCGCCGCCCTGCGGGCAAACGTGGTGTATTGTCAGGAACTCGCAGGCTCCGCCTGTGAACTCATGGCCATCGTCAAAGCAGACGCCTACGGCCACGGGCTCCATGAAGTCGTCGCCGCTCTCCGCGACATCGTCGGCTGGTTCGGCGTCGCCAATTTTCGCGAAGCCCTCCGCGCCCGCGCCGCCGCCGACGAAAGTGATATCCGTCTGCTCATCCTCAGTCCCGCGACGCCGGAAGAGATCGAACCCATCATAGCAAACGGTTTTTCCGGCTCAGTCTCCCTCCCTGACGAGGTATCTGCTTACGGAGCTGCCGCCGCCCGCCTCGGGAAAAGAGCCAAACTCCACGCCGTCGTCGATACCGGCATGGGACGCATGGGCTGCCCGCCCGGGCAATTCGCGGCACTCGTGGAAATCATTCGTGAAAATCCACATTGCCTCCTCGAAGGAATCGACTCCCATTTTCCCTGTGCCGACGAAGACACCGATTTCACCCTCGCTCAGATCGAAGTGTTCCGGGAGGTGCTCGGCACGATCGATTCCGGCGAGGCCCGCATCCATCTCTGCAACAGCGCCGGCCTCATCGGCTACCCTGGGAAAACCCCCTTCGCCTCCCTCGCCCGTCCCGGCCTCGCCCTCTACGGCATCTCCCCGCTCCCGGGAGCCGCAAGTCAGCTTCGACCCGTCATGAGCCTGAAAACAAGGGTGACCCTCGTTCGCCGAATAGCGGCCGGGACCGGAATCAGCTATGGTCGCACCTTCATCGCTGATCGCGAAATGACTGTCGCCACCCTCGGGGTCGGCTACGGAGACGGCTACCCCCGGCATCTCACCGACTCCGGCGCCGAAGTGCTCATCGCAGGTCAGCGATGCCCACTTCTCGGTCGGGTCACGATGGATCAAATCGTCGTCGATGTGTCCACCATCGGTAGCGAGGTCCTCGCCGGAGACGAAGCCGTCCTCATCGGGCGCCAGGGAGACGCTGAGATCACTACCAACGAAATCGCGCAGAAAGCCGGAACGATCGCCTGGGAGATTCTTACCTGCATCACCAATCGAGTCGAGCGCATCTACCTTTAGCCCGCCTCCCGCTCCCCCATCACATCCTTGCGCAGGTCACGCATCACCCGAAGCTCGCCCCAGTCCGCTCCCCGCATCTTTCTCGCCCCGCTCTCCCGCTTCGGACTCGCCCGGCCCGCTTCTTTTTCCCGCAAAAAGATTTCATCCACAAACGCCGCCGTCCCCAGCACCGCCCCGTCACTCAGATACCGCACCCGATGCCGCA
>Ga0209702_10000561_pt1 | contig 77991 bp, 73 predicted proteins | sample FRY01_FD_187210 | JGI IMG/M metagenome (GOLD analysis project Ga0209702, IMG submission 187210) | Freshwater microbial communities from Lake Fryxell liftoff mats and glacier meltwater in Antarctica - FRY-01 (SPAdes) (version 2) | ecosystem: Environmental > Aquatic > Freshwater > Ice > Glacier...
CATCTGCCGTACGATTTTCTGGACCACGTATCACGTCGCATCATCAACGAAGTGGACGGCATCTCAAGGGTCACTTACGATATTTCCGGCAAGCCGCCGGCAACGATTGAGTGGGAGTAGGGTAAAGCTAGAAGCCCTAATAGATTGGCTGTCAATCGAAACTATAAGGTTCTGTCACGCTATCAGGCCTCAGTTCTTTGCTCAGCAATGGGAGAAAGCCTCGGGGTTCTCGCATGAGTAAAGAATTACGCATAATCAGCTTGCCTCCCGGCTCCGGCTCCGGCTCCGGCTCCGGTGATGCCGCCTGTAAATATACCGTGGCGTTGCATAGTCTAGGCATCAATGTGGAATGGGAACCGCTCGTTGCCGATAGTAGCGACGCCTTGTCGCCCAAAAAAGCATTACGCTTCGCTCCCGATAATCTTCACGAACAACTGCATCATCTAGCTACAAACAGAATCGATTGCGGTAGAAGTCTAGGACAAATAAAAGGGCTATCGTGAGCAGATCTCCTCATGGATGCGAGTCACCAGCCCTGAAAAGATCGCGAACAGCTGGTCTATCACCCTGAAGTCTTACCGGCGTCGGTCATCGAACAATTCACATCCGTCCATTGCTGCACGGTAGAACGCAGAGAGTCGAGCCAGACTTTTTCAGAGGCTTCCTTGCTGATTGAATGTCGTTGAACTGGATTCCTTTCCAGCGAAAAGAGGCCATGTACCCCATGGCACTTTCTCTTGATGGGTTGCCTCAATTCACCTTGTCTCAGGTTGTGCCCTGGGAGGAGTTGTGAGCAAGGGGAAGGCGTGAATGTCCTATTCCTTCTCTCGAAGATGAGCCAGAATACTATCGAGGGCCTGCCCCGCTTTATCGGGTATAACGTCCTTGTCCTCAATACACGCAATGACTTTCAACGACCCGCCACATCGGCCACAGGTCTCTATGTCAATATTGAGAACCCGCTTTAGGCGTTGCGCCCCGGTCATAGCAGCATGGCACTCGGCCGGTGTCTTTACTCTTGCCTTTGCGCCCCTCTTAAGTGCGGTGCCACGTTTGGCCGGGCTGACCTCCCCGCGCCAGCGGTGGTTCGGTGCCAGAACGCCGTGGTACGGGGTGAGATTGACCCTCGGTTTTGGCACGAGGGCGGCTAATCGCGCAATGAAATCCACCGGATCGAAGGCCACCTGGGTTGTCCCGTCCCGATAAGGCGTCTTCAGGGTATAGAGAACCTTGCCGGTGGAGTTCAGTGAAAGACGGGGAACCGCCACGGCAGGACACGCGATGTAACGGCACAGAGCCGCTCACGCTTGCCTTTTTGATGCCCTTCACAGCTGACCCCGGCGTGGAGGGTAGTCGCTCGACATCGGGCTGCTGCAGGTGGAGCGCGATGGGGGATCGACAATCTTTTGAGTATTTTCGAAGGATTTTCTGAGCATGGTATTACAAATTAGAAGGAAAATAAGCCATTGAATATAAAGTATAAAAAAGGCTTATTTGCAATCGAGTGGGAATAACCGGAATTAATGGATTGCTGTGGGTAGTGTTATGCAGCAAACGTTACGGACAACGAATCCGTACACCGCATTAATCCAGCCTAATGCCGCCTGCAGATCACGTTTGTAGAGCAGGGTATGATCGACGCTCAAGGACGTCGACACCCATCAGTTGGCTTTTCGTTCGGCTATTTTTTTTGGATAGAGTTAGATCGCGTCGAGTTCAGTGTGGGACGGCGCCGTCAGAATAGCTGTACCCACCATCATCAGATTTATTCCTGCCAACATGCCGATCACCCAATTTGCACTTGAAGGCCATTGGATAATAATCATTACACCTGCACTCAGGCCAAGAATACCACTGAGCGTAACCCAGATATGGTTGCTGGCGGAACGGTTCCGAAGGCCGAATATCAATTGAGCTATGCCTTGAGTGATGAAGGTAATCGCGATTAGCAGTGTAAACGCCATGAGACCAGTCAGCGGTGACAGCAATAACAATAGTCCGCATGCTACGAAAACCAGTGCCAGCAGATAGTGCGTGAGTCGATTCTCTCTGCTCGGCTGTTTTGCGGCGTGCACAAACGCCGCTGCACCGACGACAGTCAAAATAGCCCCATAGAAAAATTCCAGAGCGATGCCTGCAATCAATGGAAATAGAATAGACAGAACCCCGCAAATTACAAAAACGAATCCAGTGACTTTCATAGTGCCCCCTTGCTGCTGTTTTGTTTTAGAAGTAGTGCATGTGCTCTGATGTTGCCACCCGTTTAGCGCCGTCTCGAAGTCGCGTAAGCAGGAATTTTGTATTCTCCACGTCCACAGTGGTAAACGCAATGGTGCCACGGACGGTAAAGTTGAGCAAATGGAGCATTTGCTCGATTAGTTTATGCGGGCGCAGATACTGAAAATGGCCACTGGCAACGGCGGCGAACTCCTCAAGCGCAGTGGCTTGCGTGATTCCTATCCCGGTGATCCGGGGGTCGTGCAGGCTGGTTCGTTGGCGGGACTTGTTGCTGGTCGCTGTGCAGGGCAGTGAGTAGGCCAAAAGTGCCCTGCCGGACGTGTGTAGCCCATTTTATTACGAAGTTCTGAACACCTTATTTTTCATGAATCGACTAGAACCAGAATCGCAGTCCTGCCACCAATTCGGTGTCGCTGATATCACCGCCGTCGGCACGGATAAAGTCGGCGGTGTCACCGTACGCTTTCGACCATTGCACGCCCACATAGGGTGCGAATTGCCGGCGGATTTCATAGCGTAGTCGCAGGCCGAGCGAGAGATCCGAGAGACCATTGCCGATACCGTTTTCGGGATCATCCTTGCCGTACAGATTGAGTTCCGCGCGCGGTTGCAGAATGAGTCGTTGCGTGAGTAGTAACTCGTATTCGGCTTCGATGCCGAGTGCAGTGCGGCCACGATCTCCTACATACCCGGTAACGTCGAGTTCGAACCAGTAGGGTACGAGTCCCTGCACACCCACTGCCAGCCATTGCCGGTTATCGCCTTCGTTGTACTGATCAAGCCGCACACCCAGTTGGGAATCGAAGTACGCGCTGATGGCATGCCCCCAGAGCAGGTCGAGTTGGTTTTCCTGGAGCCTGTCATCTTCAATGTCGCCTTCAGCTTTTACCACAAAGCGGTTGAACGTTGAGCCGAACCAGCCCTGTACGTCGTAAGCAAGGCTATCGTTGCCCTCCTGGTACTCGAAGCGGTCGGCAAGCACGACCCAAAAAAAATGCTCATCGGCGAGTTTTAGCTCGCGCAGGCCGGGCCGGGCGTAGGCGCCCTCTGTGAGAGTGTTGCCATCCGCGTAGGCATTGGGGTCGCGGGCGTCGGCCGGTGCCCGCCCGCCTTGCATGTTGCCATGCTCCATTTGGGCCATCGCTAAACTGCTGTGCAGTGTGACAACAGTTAGGAGCAGTAGCGCGATCCGCTGAATTGACAATGCCTTCAAGAGACCACTACTTCGCGGAACATGCCGGCATCCATATGAAACAGCAGGTGGCAATGCCAGGCCCAACGGCCGAAGTCTTCCGGGGTTGTTAAGAAGCTGATGCGCTGTGCAGGTTGCACCGGGATGGTATGCAGCCTGACCAGCAACTCGCCCTCAGCCGTTTCGAGCTCACTCCACATGCCATGCAGATGCATCGGGTGAGTCATCATGGTGTCATTTTGCAAAATAATTCTGACGCGTTCGCCCTGGCGCAGAGTGACCGGTGTGCTTTTGCCAAACTCGAGACCGTCGAAGGACCAGCTGTAGCGTTCCATGTTGCCGGTGAGGTGAAGTTCGATTTCCCGGGCGGGCGGTCGCCAATCGGTAATTACCCCATTAACAGACTTTAGATCAGCGAGGGTGAGCACCCGTCGACCATTGTTTCTTAGACCAACGCCCGGATCATCAAGATTGGTGCGTGGCATATTCACGCGCATGTCGACGTAAGGGCTGTATTCGGAACTGGCATGTCGGACGGTTTGCGAGGGCTTTGCCAGCGGGTTCGGATTGCTAGGGTTGCTGTGGTCCATGGCCATGCCGCCGTGGGTACTGTGATCCATCTTAGCGGCTGTTTCAGCCCCATGGTTCATTGTACTGTGATCCATCTTAGCGGCTGTTTCAGCCCCATGGTTCATTGTGCTGTGGTCCATCTCAGCGGCTGTTTCAGCCCCATGGTTCATTGTGCTGTGGTCCATCTCAGCGTTGTTCATGCCGTCATGACCCATCTCGCCCATCATGTCGCCCATTGTCAGCCACTCGACCGCATCAAGTGCTGGTATTGCAGCCGAGAGTCCGCCTGCTGTGGCTAGCGTGCCGCGGGCATAGCCTGTGCGTTCCATGCTTTGCGCGAAGATGGTATAGGCCTCTGCATCGGGTTCTACCAGCACATCGTAGGTCTGGGCCGGGCCGAAGCGGAACTCGTCGATGCTGACTGGTTCCACATCTTGCCCATCGGCTTGCACTACCGTCATCTTCAGCCCGGGAATCCTGACATCATAGAACGTGTTGCTGGCCGCATTGACAAACCGCAGTCGCACTGTTTCGCCCGGTTTAAACAGCCCGGTCCAGTTACCGGCCGGCGTTGTGCCATTCATCAGATAGGTGAGTGTGACGGACGAGAGATCACCCAGGTCGGTCGGCGTCATCCGCATCTCATTCCACATCTCGCGTTTCTCAAGCGCGGCTTTAAAGCCCATCGACGACACGTCACGGGTGAAGTCGAAAAAGGTGGGTTGATTAAAGTTGTAGAGATCACTCTGAATTTTTAGTTTGCTGAACGCATGCATAGGCGCTTGATCGGTCCAGTCCGACAGTGTGACTACATGCTGCCTGTCCGATTGAATACGCTCACCATCGCGCGGCTCAATAATTAGTACACCGTACATGCCCAGCATTTCCTGAAAACCGCTGTGCGAGTGATACCAGTAGGTGCCACTTTGCTGCAGCTTAAAGCGGTAGACAAATGTTTCGCCCGGCATAATCCCCGCGTAGCTGATGCCGGGTACACCGTCCATTTGGTAGGGCAGCAAAATACCGTGCCAGTGTATTGAGGTGGGCTTGGCCAGTTGGTTGGTGACGCGAATCGTTACTTCATCGCCCTCACGCAGTCGCAGAGTAGGGCCTGGGACGGAACCATTAATGGTGGTTGCCATACGCGGCCGGCCGGTGAAATTCACAGCGGTTTGCGCAATGACTAAATCTATTTCTGTGCCGCTCAGTACCGGTGCCGTGCCCAGCAACGTGGAATCCTGCATAGCAGCCTGCAGCCAGCCCGGATTGGCAGCGAGCACGCCGCCGGCCGCCAGCCCCTGCACGAAGCGACGACGTTTCGTGTTGGCAGGTGTTGCCGGCTTGTCAGGCGGTAGGGTCATTGCGGCGCTCTTAAGTTAGATGGCTAAATAGTATAATAAATACGACCACAATGAGTGGCATTTGTTTCGTGCATGACTCGTGAATGACTCCGCAGCCGTAAAGCGGTAATCTTCCGGTTTATAGGTTCCCGCAGGGTTTGCGGGCGAAAGGCATGGAGTTGCAGTGTCTGCAGAGATTGATACCAGTGTTGATGAACACTTTATGGCGTTGGCTATAGAGCAGGCGCGGCTGGCCGCAGCGCAGGGCGAAGTGCCGGTGGGCGCGGTGCTGGTTAAAAATGGAGAAGTGGTTGCGGCGGCAGGCAATGCGCCCATTGGTCTGCATGATCCCAGTGCGCATGCCGAGATGCGTGTGATTCGAGAGGCGGGTTTGGCACTGCAAAACTATCGCCTGAATGACACCACGTTGTATGCCACTTTAGAGCCATGCCCGATGTGTGCGGGTGCGCTGGTCAATGCGCGTGTGGCGAGATTAGTATTTGGTGCGCAGGATTTTAAAGCGGGTGCGTGCGGCACAGTTTACGATCTGGTGCGTGCGCCGGAACTAAATCATGCCATGGTTGTGCAGGGTGGCGTTGCTGAAGAGGAGTGCAGGACGTTGTTGCAGGCATTTTTTCGCGAGCGCCGCAGTAAGTCTCACGCGAAATGATCAGGTGATGGTGTCGGCTTCTTCCGCCTCTGCTCTGAGCGCTTCAGGTTCATCATCTGAGAGCCACTGCATAATCCGGTAATAGGTACGGATGTTTTCAACGTATTTCACGGGCTCCCAGCCACGGGCATAACCGTGGGTGGTTTTAGAGTAGTGCTGTCGCTTTGCGAGCAGCGGTAGTGCCTGCTTCACATCTAACCAGCTGTTGGGATCGCCGCGCTGTTGTCTGACAATATTTTGTGCATCGCGCACGTGCCCATAGCCGACGTTATACGCGGCCAATGCCAGCCAGGTACGATCGGGTTCGCGAATCTCGGGTGCAATACGCCCTTTCATTTTTTCGAGATATTCCGCACCGCCGCGAATACTTTGTTCTGGGTCGATCCTGTCAGTCACGCCTAGCACGCTGGCCGTTCTTTGCGTGAGCATCATCAGGCCGCGCACACCGGTTGGTGAGACGGCATCGGGATCCCAATGTGATTCCTGATAGCTCAGTGCCGCCAGCAAGCGCCAATCGATACCGGTGTTGTCTTCGGCATCAATAAAACTGCTGTGATAATCACCAAGCCGTTGCTCAATGTGTCGTCTGAATGTTCGCGTGCCAACATAATCGAAGGCGGCACTATGCCGGTAGTAGCGCTCTTTAATGCGTTGCAGATCGCCGTTTTCTTCGATATAGGCGAAGTAGCGTTTGGCCTCGTTGATCAGCGATTTATCGCGTCGTTTCTGAAAGGCCCAGGCGAGTGAGTCGCCTTCGCTCAGCGTCATGGCCACGCGTATTTCGGGAATGAAATTCTGATAGATCGATAAAATTGTTGAGTCGGCAACCGTGTAGTCGATAGTGCCGTTAGCCACATCCATTAGCAGGTCCGAAACGTCCGAGTTAGGGTTCTCGATCCAGCTAAACTCTGGCATATCATCTTGCAGGCCCTTCATGGTATCGACATAGCTGGTGCCGGGTGCCACTTCGAGTCGCTTACCAATCAGATCGCTAATCTTGCGTGGCCGGTAGCTACCGCGGCGATAAATGAGTTGTTGTTCGACCTGCTCATAGGCAGGGCCGAAGTTCACTTGCTTGAGCCGGTCTTTGGTAATACTAAGTCCGGCAGCGGCGATGTGCGCGTTGCCCTTTACGACTTCGGGTATGACATCGGCGAAGCGTTCGGCTTCATAGATTTTTAGTTCGACACCCATGAAGGCGGCGAAGCCCCGAACCAGATCGTACTCAGGGCCTTCAGGGCCGTGCGCACCCACGTAATAACTGGTCGGCGAGTTTCTCGTCACTACACGCAATTCGCCCTGCTGCAGGACTTCCTCCAGCAAGGTAGGTGGGCGCGAACACGTGCCCAACAGGATAACGACAAAGACAAATAGTTTTCGCATAAGTATTGAATGAAGAGTGCGCATCGGCACCAGTTAATTCACCCCGCTAATTTACCATGAAGACGGGTTTATTTCTCCTAGTAATAGCTCAATTAATATGCTAGCCAACCTTAAATTTTTCCTATTTTTTTCAGTGGCTTATATCTGGTATGCACGGCCTATTAGGGTTCCGGGCCAACTGCTCTAAGCGGAGCATGGTGGTACTGTTAAGTGCGGCTATGCCGGATAGCAAACAGGGGCCTTGCGGCCCCTGTTGGTTGTACGTTTGCCGTTGTGGGCAATCGCCTTGCTGCAGGCTGTTAGCCAAGGAATAATGGCGAAATAAGCGCGCTCTTGGTCACCATGCACCATAGGATGTAAATCGTTAGAAATGTAGACCCAATACCACGAATAGCCGCTTGTTTCACGTCGCGTTTGGGGTTGGCAGCGTGCGTGTCTACGGCATAACGAATAATGTCCGGCACAAGCTGCAATCCGGCCATAATCCAGAATGCAATATAGGCATCGACAACCCAGGGGTTGTTGTAGAAACCGCCATAGTAGGTGTCAACCAGCATTAAACCCGCGAGCGGCACGATGATGGAGGTGGGGCCGGTAATGCCAAGAGCCATCTTGCGCAGCATGGCACGCGCCATAATTCCGGTTTGCGTATCGCCAACCATGCGCACTCGCATTGCCCAAACATTACTAAAGAAAGTATGGCCGAAGAAGATAAACGCGGCGAACTCGTGGACAAACAGCAGCGTAATCCTGCCTGATTCTGAGTTATTCAGGCCCGGAGGTGCCGGAACAGCAACGCCGAAAAAGGGCACTGTGTAAAGACCCATCACAATAAAAAACAGGCTGTAGCGAATTAGCTTATCTTTGCTAACCACCGCCGCAGGGTTGACCGCTTCGTTCATAACACTGGCTCCATTTTGAGCTGACTATTTAAGATGTGGCGCACATCTTGAGGAAAAAATTACCACTCACTAGTCGTATATTCGCGAGCGACTGCTGATTGGATTGCCTTTAAGCCGAGCTTTTGCCCGGCCGCCAGCCGCTTAGCCATGCAGCGGTTGCCAACGTCATTCCGGTAATAATCGGTTCGCCGACGTTGCCGAATATGCCTCCGGTCGGCCCGTAGGGGATAGCAAACAACGGCAGAGCGCCTACCGCGCCTAAAAACAGCCACTTCCAGCTGCGTCGCCACCACAGGAAGCCCCCCAAAATCAGGGTCATGAGGCTGAGTGTCAGTGCAGGAAAGGGCATGATTTTGAAGCCCACGCCGATCTCGGCATCCGGACCGCATGCTGTTTCCTGTGAAATGTAGGTCGTGTAGCGGAATGTATCGGCAAAACAAGACGCGTAAAAGTTGGACTGAGAGAACAGATACAGATCATGGAAACTGAAGTAGATCGCAATAATGCAGAAGGCGGCGAGAAACAGTTTGCTCTGCGCAATCTTGAACCCGGCCTGCTGTGCCATTGCACCAATGGCAATAATAGCCGCAGGCAGAAGTGTGTAATGCCCCAGAAAGCGCACGTAGTTCATAGCCAACAAGGGCTGGCCATCGCCTAGGGTGCTGCCCAGTGCGACCGTCGCATTGTCGAACCAGAGCAGGGTGAGCGGCACAGTTGACAGAATGACCGACAGAGTCGGGAACCGTCGGCAAATACTAATAGCCCAAACAAGCAATGCCATATCTACAATAGCGATTAAAACGTAGCCGATTGAATACATGTGGGACTCCGTGAGTGTTCGGTGGGTTGGCTATTCGGTTGCAATCTAATGTGCTAAGAATAATCCTGCTAACCGGCTCTTGCCAGATGAATAGTGCCTTGGCAGGTAGCGTAACCGTATGTCGGATAGTCTTCTGTGATGTTGCCGCCGCCGCGGCTTCGGGGCTAGAACTGAAAGTAGATAAAGGGCGCTTGGGTTAACGGCCAGAAGTAATAGAACACGATGCCGCTAATAAAGCAGACGCCTGCAGCTTTGGCGGTCGACAACGTGCCCAGGTAGTTTTCGATGTGCCCGACACGCTGCGAAATGATAGTGAATACGGAGAACGTCAGCATTAACCCGAGGGTGCTGAAGAATGCCATGTTACCCAGACCAATGCTGGCCAGCTCGAAGTTAAAGTCGAATACCACAAACTTGTAGATAGCCGTCTGCATAGCGTCGAAATCGGTAAGTCGGAACGAGATCCAGGTGAGGAGCACGAAGTATTGCATGACGAACAGCGAGAGCAGGTAGGTTACCCAGCCGTCACCGGCACGCCAGTTGGGATCCATTTTTCTGCGGGTGCCGGTATACAGTCTGTGGCCAACCAGAAGGCTGCCGTGCAGAAGTCCCCATACCAGAAAGTTCCAGCTGGCTCCGTGCCAGAGACCGCCGAGCAGCATGGTGAGCATCAGATTTCGATACGTTGCAAAGGCGCTACCGCGGTTACCGCCAAGCGATATGTACAGATAGTCGCGCAGCCAACTAGAGAGACTGATATGCCAGCGATTCCAGAAATCGGACGGATTGCGCGCGCTGTAGGGGTGATTGAAGTTGCGGGGTAGCGTGAAGCCCAGTATCCGCGCAATACCAATGGCAATATCTGAATATCCGGAGAAGTCGCAATAGATCTGGATAGCAAAGCCAATGGCGGCTAGCCAGATAATAATACTGGGCCAGCCCTCAGGAGAATTGAACACCGGGTCGATAAAAATCGCCAGGTTGTCTGCAATGAGCACCTTCTTTGCCATGCCGCGCAGAATGAGGAATAGCGTTGTCTGGTCGCAGGCTATTTTGACGTCTTTCGTGAGTTGCGGCAGAAAGGTTGCGGCACGCACAATTGGGCCGGCCACCAGTTGCGGGAAAAAGGCAACGAACAGGGCAAAGTCGAGAGGCTTGTGAGTGGCTTTAAGCTCTCTGCGATAGATGTCTATCGTGTAGCTCATAGTCTGGAAGGTATAGAACGAAATACCGACGGGTAACGTGATGTTGAGCGATACCCAGGAAGGCTCTGAACCCATCATCCGCATGATGCCAAGCAGGCTGTCGCCAAAGAGCCCGGCATACTTAAAGAAGAAAAGCATGCCGAGATTTGACGTCATGCTGGCTATCAGTAGCAGGCGGCGTTTGTTTTGGTTTTCTTCATCGGCCATCTTGCCGCCAATGACATAATCGATGACCGTACTAATAATAATGAGCAGGATGAACGCCGGGTTCCACCACATATAGAAGACATAGCTGGCGATCAGCAATATCAGCTTGCGGGGTTCGCTCTTGTGCACAATCCCCAACATTGCCAGCAGCAACAGCGAGAAGACCAAGAACTCGGGCGTATAAAAGAGCATGTTACTGGCTGGCCTTTTTGGCGGGCTCGAGGCCGCTCAGTTCGGGGTGCAGGCTCATTTGCGCTGCAATGTAACGCGACAGAATGCCGGCACCCTCAACCGTCGGGTGGAGTGCATCAGCAAAGTCTTGCTCTGGCAGCAGCTCAATAGCATTGATAAGCAGCACACCATTGGCTTGTGTGATCTCCGTGAGCACCTGTGTCGCAACCTTATTTCTATCGGTTGGAACATACGGAGCCGCAGCAGGGTTTAGCGGGGCAATAACCATCACATAATTGCGACCGGAGTCTTTAACCTGATTAATAAAGCTGTCGAGGTGTTCTTTCGGCTGGTAGTAAGTCAGAAATTCGGCCGTGTCCTGATTACAAACGTGTCGACAATGGCTTTCTGCATTTTGTCGTCCGACAGTCGTTGAGACTTGGAACTCGGAAAGTACAGTTCTGTTCGGATGGTTTCGAGGTCGAGGTCTGTGCGCAGCGAATTTCGCACGACAGTGTCTATCGCTTGACGGGGCGCCCAGCGTGAATCGAAGGCTTGCTTCATCGCGGGCCTGTTCAGAATCTCGTCTGTCTCAAACTTATAGATGCGAATCAGTTCTTCTTTGAGCGCTTCGGGGATGCGATACCCATACATAAACAGCGCATTGTACTTTTGCTCATCAATGGCTGTGACAAGCTGAAGCTGATTCACATAGAACACATGAATCACGGTCTCTACGCTGGGCGGCAATACTGAGAAAAAAAGGTTGGCCTCAGTAAGCCCCTGACCGGTGGTTGCAATGTTGTATATCAACGGTTCGCCGGGCAGATTTTGGCTAACTATTTTTGTGTCGACACCTGCCATCGTAATGCTGTTGCCGAGAACAGCATAAGTGGGTGTGTGGTCCCCGGATGCCAGTACGTCCAGCAAATAGCCATTGCGGTTCAGATCGGTGGGTGATGCCCGGTAGATGCTAGGAGCGAGCAATTGTGCCGCCAGAATGCCGGCAAGCAACGCGCCAATCAGCACGGCGAGCTGCAGTGGGCGCAGCTTAGCTTCTGTGTTTACTGTTGTGTCAGTATCCGGCATAAGGTCTATTGTGGTGGCGTGAGCATCGAGGTTAGCAGGCTAAACATAGCCGATTCCATCCACACTATGTTGTGAGACATTCCACACTTCATCGCATTTACGCAGGCGTGCGTTTACTGAGTTAAACCTGCACGCCTGAGTTTGCGGCCTACTTTTTTTGCGACCTTGTTAATCATGCTTGAGATATCGGTCTGATTCCTTACCACAGTATCCAGCCGATAAATGACTGTCCCTTCCAGCACTTCATAGACTTCAGTTGTTACTGTCATGTCATATTTTGCGACGGTGTAGTCTCGCGTATTGATATCAGCTTTGTAATCGTATTGAATAAAATTAAAGGTGTTGTCGTTTTCGAACGGTCCATAGGCCTGACCGGTGCTGCGGTATGTTTTCGAGTCAGTCTTGCTGGTGATCAACTCGGGCACGACCTTTCTTTTGGTCACACGGGTCACTATAACGCCGTCAATGTTGTTGTCGATGACCATTTGCTCTATCAGCGGGCGGGTAATTTTCACGTCGGGGTCCAGCAATGAAGACGCAGCAATGACGATGGTGCCATTATTACCGATTCGCCGACTCAGTTCAGTGTCGAATTGCCGCCGGCGTGAGGTCTCTGTCGCGAGTGTCACAATCAGGGCGCGTTCTATGCTGCTGCCCTTGGCTTCCGGTTTCACCCAGGCGCCTGAGACCGAGGTTGTCGCTGCGCAAGCAGTGATGCCTGCTGTCAGAATGATCAGCAATATGATGTTTAGTCTCATGGTTTTTATGCGCCTGTTGTTAGGGAAGCTAATCCGGCGGATGCCTTTTGTAGCCCGGATAACACTAATGCTGGCAAACATTTACGCATATTGCAAAGTGATCTTGCCTGGCGGTTGGCTGCAGCGGCTGCTTGGGCAGCGCCGGGCGTGCACGGTTCGCCCGGGTTTCTAACTTGCTCAATGCCTCTGCACCGCATACTCTTCGCATTGGTCTGCGCCGGTCCTCCCGCGACAGCACGCCGTGAACTCCGCCAGGCCCGGAAGGGAGCAACGGTAACGGTATTGCTGGGCGCCGGGATGTGGCTGGCGCGGACCTTCTACTCACAGACTAATCCCTCGAGAGCAGGCTGAGACACCATGAGTTATTTGGCACTGGCGCGTAAATGGCGACCCGGCACGTTTGCCGACTTAGTCGGCCAGGCCCATGTGGTTAAGGCGCTCACCAACTCCCTTGAGTCCGATCGCGTCCATCACGCCTACCTGTTTTCCGGTACCCGCGGTGTCGGAAAAACCACTATTGCGCGAATTCTGGCTAAAGCACTGAACTGCGAGAACGGCGTTGTCGCCGAACCGTGCGGCAAATGCAGTGCCTGTATGGCTATTGATCAAGGTCGCTTTATTGATCTCATCGAGGTGGATGCTGCGTCACGCACCAAAGTCGATGACACCCGCGAGTTGCTCGAAAATGTGCAGTACGCGCCCACCAGCGGTCGTTATAAGGTCTACCTCATCGATGAGGTGCACATGCTGTCGAACAGCTCTTTTAATGCGCTACTCAAGACGCTCGAAGAGCCGCCGCCGCATGTGAAGTTTTTGCTGGCCACCACCGACCCGCAAAAACTACCTGTCACCGTGTTGTCCCGTTGTCTGCAATTTAATTTGAAGCGACTGCAAACGAGCTGGATTGCAGAGCGTATGACTAAGATCTGCGAGGCTGAAGGTTTGACCGCAGAACCTGCGGCACTAACGCGGCTCGCCAAAGCGGCGGCCGGCAGTATGCGCGATGCGTTGAGCCTGCTTGATCAGGGCTTGGTGTTCGGCGGCAATGAATTAACGGATAGTGATGCGGCGGAGATGCTCGGTAGTCTCGATCAAAAACATATTGGCAATTTACTGGAAGTATTAATTGCGGGTGACGCCGCCGGGTTGATTGCAGCGATTCATGTGCTTGATGAATTAGTGCCGGATTACACATCAGTATTAACCGACCTCGCCACGGCGTTACAGCAGATTGCCGTAATTCAGTTGGCGGGTGTTGCCGCACTCGATCCTGATATGGAAAGCGAAGCCCTCGAGACTTTTGCGGACCGCCTCGATGCTGATCTGGTGCAGCTTTACTATGAGATTGCCTGTGCAGGCCGTCGCGATATTGCGTTAGCGCCGGAGCAGCGTCTTGGTTTCGAAATGTGTTTGTTACGCATGCTGGCATTTAGTCGTGTTGATCCCACTGCACCGGCTGCAGCGGGTGGCAGCGGTGGCGGCGCAGCCGCACCAACGGTTAAGCGAGCGCCGGCCAACGCTACAAAGCCACAGGTGGAGGCGGCTCCTGTAGCCCCGCAGAAGCCGGCTGCCACGGGCTCGAAACCCCTATTGAAGAGCCCTGAAGACTGGATTGCACTGGTGGCTAGCCTGGGGCTAAGCGGCATGGCAGGCGAGCTGGCCAAGCATTGCGCGCTGGTGAGTTTTGAGAAGGGCATTCTTAAGCTAAGTATTGATCAGTGCAACGATGCCATGCTCACGGAGAACATGAAGGGACGTATGCAGGATGCCCTGCAGGCTTTATTTGATGAGCCACTAGCGTTGCATATTGAAGCACGCACAGATAAGCCTGTAGACACTATCGCCGCCCGTCACGAAGATGCGCAACAGCAGGCGAACACGGCGGCCCATGATGCGATTGCAGGCGATCTGGCTGTGCAGGCTCTGATTCAGCAATTTGATGCTACCGTCGATCCGTCGTCGGTAACGCCCAATTAAGGCGAAGAGTTTTCTGTGGTGCTGGCACAGCACCGGTTTTTCCGTTTAAGAAGGTTGAGGTTGTGTCGATGAAAAATCCATTGGGCCAGATGATGAAGCAGGCTCAGAAAATGCAGGAGCAAATGCAGGAGGCCCAAGCCGAACTTGCCGACACTCTGGTAGAAGGGCAGGCTGGTGGTGGCATGGTGAAGCTCAGTATGAATTGCCGTCATGAAGTGCACGGTATTGTGATCGATCCGCAGTTACTGGGTGACGACCGTGAAATGCTCGAAGATATTCTGGTGGCGGCTTTTAATGATGCTTTGCGTAAAGTTGAAGCCACCACCAAAGAAAAGTACGCCGGTCTGACCTCCGGTTTGGGCTTGCCCAGCGGCCTAAGCCTGCCGTTTTAGTTGCGTTGTTGAGTAACCATTGATGGCCTATTCGCCACTGTTACAGGATTTGCTCGAAGCTTTGCGGTGCTTGCCCGGTGTGGGGCCGCGCACCGCACAGCGGATGGCGTTCAAGTTGCTCGAAGACGAGCGTCAGGGGGGCAGACGGTTGATCGCTGCCATGCAGAAAGCGCTGGATGAGATTGCTGAATGTACTCAGTGCCGCATGCTGTCAGAGACCGAGCTGTGCTGGATCTGCTCCGCACCGCGTCGAGACGCCGGCACTATTTGCGTGGTTGAGAGTCCGGCGGATGTTATTGCAGTAGAAGACTCGGCCTCTTACAACGGCCATTACTTTGTTTTGCAGGGTCGCTTGTCACCGCTCGATGGTATTGGTCCTGATGAATTAGGGCTGCATGTTCTCGAAGCACGTTTTGATAGTGGTGATATTAACGAGTTGATTGTGGCAACCAGTGCCACTGTTGAAGGTGAGGCTACGGCCGGTTATCTGGCAGGCCTGGCGCGTCAGCGGGGCGTGCGGGCCAGCCGTATTGCCCATGGTGTCCCACTGGGTGGTGAGCTGGAGTTTGTCGATAGCAGCACCTTATCGTTGGCTATTTCCGGGCGGCTTAATCTCGGCTAGAACCAGCTAGCTCATCGCTAGCTGGCACTCTGCCGACTACGGGCTCACCTGCGCATCTTCAACCATGTGATAGAGCCGCTTATAACTCTCGTAGCGCCGCTCCATGATGTTGCCATTTTCGACGCCTTCTTTCACTGCACAGCTGGGTTCGCGCAGATGCTGGCAGTTGGCGAAGCGACATTCATGAGCCGCCTGATCGATCTCAATAAAGCCGGCTTGTACTTCACGAACATCACCGAAGTAAGGGAGAAAATCCCGTACACCCGGCGAGTCGATAAGCCAGCCGTCTGCGGCGAGTGCATGCATCATCGATGCCGTTGTGGTGTGTCGGCCCTCAAGGCTGCTGCTCGATAATTCTGCAACAGCCACAGCGGCATCCGGCACCAATGCATTGATCAGCGACGACTTACCCACGCCTGACTGACCGACCAGCATGCCGGTCTTGCCCGCCAGCAACTCACTCACGCGCTCTATACCCTCTAATCGTGTTGTTGAGGTTGGGACGATGCCATAACCCAGTTTGCCGTAATTGACCAGTTCGGTTTCAGTGGCTTCGTCACGTTTACCGGCAATATCGGTTTTATTGCGAACGAGTATGGCCTCGCAACCCATTGCAGCAGCGCTGGCAACGTAACGGTCGGTGAGAAAGAAGTCGGGTGTTGGCTCTGCGGCCATAACAACAATGAGCACATCAAGATTGGCAGCAAGCACATCTGCCGCACCTTTGTGTCCGGCCCGGCGCAACTGATTGTGACGTTCGTTGATGCTCTCAAGAATGAGCTCTTTGCCGGAGTCGGCGGTTTGCCAGCCCACAATATCGCCACAGACCGGCTTTAGTTTTCTGCCTTTAAGCAGGAAGCGCGCCGTCGTGCCGTCAGCAAGCAACAACTTGCCACGGTTACCATAGGCAGCAACAACCCTTCCGGTGTTAGCAGTGAGGGTCTGGTTCATGCGGGAGAGTTGGCGGGCATCTTTGCGCGGTGTTCCTGTGTTGGTCTGGTAGAATTATCGCACGATTGCAACGGCACAAGTTATAACAGGGTAACAACTATGGCGGATAACAGTAACCGGCTCATCTGGATCGATCTGGAGATGACCGGGCTAGACACGCAGAACGATTCGATTATTGAGATCGCAACTATTGTGACTGATAGTAATCTTGAGCTGGTTGCTGAAGGGCCGGTGTTCGCCATCGCCCAACCGGCTAACACGTTGAGGGCTATGGATGAGTGGAACACTAAGCAGCACGGCGATTCCGGGTTGGTGCAGAGAGTTCTCGAGAGTAGCGTTAGCACGGCTGATGCGGAGCGTCTGACACTCGAATTTCTGCGGCCGCTGTTGGCGATGGGGGCATCACCCATGTGCGGCAACAGTATCTGTCAGGACCGCCGGTTTATGGCGCGTGAAATGCCTCAGCTCGAGGCTTTTTTTCACTACCGCAATCTTGATGTGAGCACACTCAAGATTCTGGCCGGGCTCTGGGCGCCGGAAGTATTGGCCGGGGTTAAGAAGTCTTCTGAGCATCTGGCGCTTGCTGATATCCGTGACTCAATCGATGAGTTGCGCCATTATAGGGCGAACATGGCGCGCATCTGTTAAGTGCTCGCTGTCGCTGTGTTACAGTTTGCTCCTGAGTAGCGGGCCCCAGAATGTTGCGGCAGCTGTCGGGTGGTACGGCTGCTCGTCCCTAGTACTGCCGGCGCTCCGAATTTTGTCTTGACCTCTCATGATTAAAAACAGGTCCGAAATGCGAATACAACAACTAATACCGGCGATCTTTGTATTGCTATGTCTGCTCGTATTTCCGGCGCTGGCTGCAACCCAGGATCGTTGGGTCACGGATCGTGGTGAATTTACGATGCGCTCCGGCACCAGTACCAGCAACAAGATTGTGCGTGTCTTGAAAAGTGGTACGCGTCTGGAACTTGTTCGCGTGGATGCTGAATCCGGCTACAGTCTTGTGCGTTTGCGCAATGGCAAAGAGGGCTGGGTGATGTCACGGTTTTTGCTGAGTTCACCGCCGGCATTGGTGCGCTTGCCCCAGCTTGAGAAAGATATTGGCCGCGTCGTTGAACTGTCGGATGAGCGTACTGCATTACAGAGTGAAGTGCGGACGTTGACCAGTCAGAACAGTAAGCTGTCTGCTGAGCTCGATCGCATTAAGCAGGTCTCGGCGAGTGCTGTAAAACTGAATAATGAGAACACAACATTGCGTTCGAGTTTGAGTGCAGCGCGTTCACAAATTGCAGCGCTTGAAGATGACAACCGGCGGCTTGGATCGAAAGCGAATCGCGAGTGGTTTCTTGTTGGCGCTGCTGTTTTAGTCTTTGGTCTGTTGCTCGGCTTGATTATTCCGCGGCTTAAAGTCCGCAAGAAATCCGATTGGTAAATCCGCTTGATGAATCCGGTTTTCCGGAAATAGACATAAAAAAACGGACACCCATGGTGTCCGTTTTTTTTCAGTCGATGCACGCTACTGTTAGCTCGCGATTTTTTGACCGCCCAACAATAGCCACGTCTCGACGATGCTATCGGGGTTTAGCGACATACTCTCAATCCCTTGTTCCAGAAGCCATTCAGCCAGATCCGGGTGGTCTGAGGGCCCCTGGCCACAAATGCCCACGTACTTGCCGCGACGCTTGCAGGCATCAATAGCGAGTTTTAGCATGGCCTTAACCGCAGGGTCACGCTCATCAAAGAGTTCTGCAATCAGTCCTGAGTCACGATCGAGTCCGAGCGTGAGTTGCGTCATGTCATTTGAGCCAATCGACATACCATCGAACAGGTCGAGGTACTCATCTGCCAGCAAAGCATTGGTCGGCAGTTCGCACATCATGATGACCTTTAAGTCATTCTCGCCACGCTTTAAACCAAACTGCTCCAGCAGATCAATAACGTTTTTCGCTTCCTTCACTGTTCTGACGAACGGCACCATGACCTGAACATTGGTAAAGCCCATCTCCTCGCGGACACGTTTAAGAGCGCGGACTTCTAACTCGAAGCAGGGCTGGAATTCCGGGTTGACGTAGCGGGATGCACCACGGAAACCGAGCATCGGGTTTTCCTCATGGGGTTCGTAGCGGGCACCGCCAATCAGGTTAGCGTATTCGTTGGATTTAAAATCTGACAGCCGCACGATGACCGGGCTATGTGCAAATGCCGCGGCGATACAGGCAATACCTTCGGACAGTTTGTCGACGAAAAACTCAACCGGATCATCGTAGCCCGCCATCTGCTGCTTGATGATGGCCTTTATATCGTCGTCCTGCTGGTCAAACTCAAGCAAGGCTCTTGGGTGAATACCAATCATACGGTTAATGATGAACTCGAGGCGGGCGAGTCCCACGCCGGCGTTGGGCAAACTGGCAAAACCAAACGCACGGTCCGGGTTCGCAATGTTCATCATTAGCTTGACAGGGATCTCTGGCAGATTGTCGAGCTCGATCTTTTGTTGCTCGAAGTTGAGCATGCCCTTGTAAACAAAGCCGGTATCACCTTCAGCACAGGAGACGGTGACCTCGGTGCCGTCCGCAATGACCGAGGTGGCATTCTCGCAACCTACTACCGCAGGAATGCCGAGTTCACGGGCGATGATGGCGGCATGACAGGTGCGGCCACCGCGATTCGTGACGATCGCAGAGGCTCGTTTCATGACCGGCTCCCAATCGGGGTCGGTCATGTCAGCCACCAGGACGTCGCCGGGTTGGATGCGGTCCATGTCTTCGACACGTTCTATAATCTTCGCCACGCCGGCGCCAATGCGTTGGCCGATACTGCGGCCTTCGCTCAATATCTCTGAGCGCCGGTCTTTGATGGAGTAACGCTCAATGGTGGCTGAATTCTGGCTTTGTACCGTCTCTGGGCGGGCCTGCAGCAGGTAGAGCTTGCCGTCAAGACCGTCTTTGCCCCATTCGATATCCATCGGACGACCGTAATGGTTTTCCACAATAATGGCGTATCTGGCGAGGGTTTCGATCTCATTATCGGTGAGGGAAAAGCGGTTGGAGTCGGCTTCGTCCACATCCACGGTTTCAACAAACTGTCCGTCAACTGCGTGCTTACGGAGCAGCATCTTGATGGCTTTGCTGCCGATATTCTTGCGGAGGATGGCGCGTTTGCCGGCGTTCAGCGCCGGTTTCGACACGTAGAACTCGTCCGGGTTCACCGCCCCTTGTACAACCGTCTCGCCGAGACCGTATGAAGACGTAATAAACACCAGGTCGCGAAAGCCCGATTCGGTATCGAGCGTAAACATCACGCCGCTGGATGCCAGATCACTGCGCACCATGTGCTGAATGCCGACCGATAGGGCCACATCTTTGTGATCAAAACCCTGATGTACCCGATATGCAATGGCGCGGTCGGTGTACAGCGAGGCAAAGACTTGTTTGATGGACCAGAACAGGTTTTCTTCGCCACGCACATTCAGAAACGTTTCCTGTTGGCCCGCAAACGACGCATCCGGCAGGTCTTCTGCGGTGGCAGAGGAGCGCACGGCCACAGCAAACTCATCACCGCGATTGCCGCCCATCTCTTTCCAGGCGCTCAGGATTTCGTCGTGCAAAGCTTGTGGCAGCGGTGTATCAATCACCCACTGGCGAATGCTGCTGCCAGTTTTCGCCAGTTGGTCCAGATTGTCTGTGTCGAGTTTTGAGAGCAGGGCATCAATCTTTTCGGCTAAACCTTCGTGAGCCAGAAACTCACGATAGGCGCTGGCTGTGGTGGCAAAGCCGCCAGGCACCATGACGCCGGCTGCCGAAAGGCTGCTGATCATTTCGCCCAGCGATGCGTTTTTACCGCCCACATGGTCAATGTCGTTTATTCCTACCTGATTAAATGGCACAACGTAGGCGTTCAAAGCTTTGCTCCCATATACTGCTTAATAATGATTAGATTAAACTGAATCGCGATTCTGCGGGTTTTTTGTTTTAAGTTCGCTGAATTTCTTAAGAACATTCAAATACCGGATGGAGTTATGTCAAGGCTATGAAAAATCGAACCGTATTTCTGGTGTCCGACTCGACGGGTATCACTGCCGAGACGCTCGGTCATAGTCTGCTCACGCAATTTGAAGCCGAAAACTTTAAACAGGTCACATTGCCCTTTATCAATACGGTTGAGAAGGCAAATTCTGCTTTAGAGCGGATCAACCGGGCTGCCGAAGAGGATGGTCTGCGGCCCATCATATTCAGTACGCTGGTGCAGGACGACATCAGGGACCATTTGCTACCGGCTAATGGATTGTTTTTAGACTTCTTCCAAACTTTTTTGGCGCCGCTGGAAGGCGAACTGGGCGTGCGCTCCAATCATACCGCCGGTCGGGCCCACGGGCTGAGCGATACCGCTAAATATGACCAGCGCATTGAGGCTACCAATTATGCCATGACCAACGACGATGGCGGCCATACGCGCGATTACCACCAGGCCGATGTGATCTTGATTGGCGTGTCGCGCTCCGGCAAAACACCCACCTGCTTGTATCTGGCACTCACTTACGGCGTGTTCGCGGCCAACTACCCGCTGTCGGAAGAGGAGCTCGAAACCGGCAAGATTCCGGCAGTGCTCGAATCCCACAAGCACAAGCTCTACGGCTTAACGATTGCGCCGCTGCGACTGCAGCAGATTCGCAAAGAGCGTCGTCCGAACGGCAAGTATTCCAGTATTCAGCAAGTGAACTACGAGATTCGTGCGGCGGAGCAGTTGTTTAAGCGCTTCGGTATTAACTCGCTCGATACCACGCATTCTTCCATCGAAGAGATTGCCAGTAATATTCTGGAAAGCACCGGGGTTGAGCGGCGGGTGAGCCCGTAGACCTCCGTCACTGAATTATCGCGGCCGGGCTGGTTTAAGCCTGTGCCTTGTTCGACGTGAGGGCAGAGCAGCATCTGGTTCAAATGCTTTCGCATTTGCGGCCTTGCACGGGGCGGGCGCAGAGCGAACCAATCCCGTGAATATGCCGGCCAAGCCCTTAGACGGTTGTCGGGCAGAGCCAGAAGAGACCTGCGTGGCTAACTCAATTAATTGGCATCAGTTGTATCGCCGATAAGAAACCCGAGATATTAACGATAGAGAGCGTGCCATCCGTTCCGACATCCACTGTCACGGAGGTCCAGTTTTCGCCGTCACTAGCGAGAGCAATTGGGGTTGGGAGTGGCACGGGAAGTCCGGTCAAGAGGATAGCAACGCCGTTGGCCGTGGCCCCGGTTTCGTCTGATGCACTGTAATAGTAGAGGTCGTATCGACCTTTGCTTAAACCCGACAGGGTTAATGTGGCCTGACTGGCATCATCGCGCAGGTAGAAGTTCAGGAGGTTTTCATCTTCGCTAGAAGGAGGGGTGGTGACATTTTCAGCACCCAATCCGGTGGCTACTGCGGTGATCGAGCCTGTTTTGCCAAGTGTGTTTAGCAGCTCACTCGTGCCCACATCGATAACATTCCAGCTACCCGTTTGCCCGGATGCGGCGCCATAGGTATTGCTCAGCGGTGTGTAGCTAAAACGTCCCGGAGCAGCGACCACTGCGCTGCTTACGAAGTTAATGTTGACCCTATCCGTGTTGCCTTGAAAACTCGGAGTGCCGTCATCACTGCCACCACAAGCCGACAGCATTGCAGCCGTTATCGTTAAGAGGGCGATGTTCCGAATTAGGTTAGTCATAGGTATGCAGTAGGCTAAGCAGGCATCTAAGGTTGGTTGGTGGCTGAGGAAAGTATGCCACAGTTGCAGCCAACAGGAGCATCGGCGCTTGTGCTCTATATCCGGGCCGCAGGCGCGCTGAGCCCTGTGAAGTGCGCTATGCGGGCGTTCGCCGCCGCAATCTCGCCCAGAGCCTTTAACACTGCCGTGGTATCGAGAGCATGGCGACCGCTGTCGGGTTCTGGTTGTTGCAGGTAAACCCGCAGCGTAGCTCCGGCAGTGCCTGTGCCGGAGAGCCGATAGATGATTCGTGAGCCGCCTTCCAGTTGCAGTCGCACGCCCTGATTGGCCGAGATACTGCCATCGACCGGGTCCGTGTAGTTGAAGTTATCGGTCATCACCAAGGCATGATTACCTATGTTGGCGATACCGTTCTCTGCATTCTGTTTTAGCGCGGCGAATAAGGCATCGGCCTGATCACTGTCTTCAATGAAGTAGTCGTGGCGCTGGTAGTAGTCCCGGCCGAACTCCTGCCAGTGTTGTTTCAGTATTTCACCGCCCGAAATCTTGCGAACGGCCAGCAGGTTGAGCCAGAACAGGATGGCCCATAAGCCGTCCTTTTCGCGAACGTGTGATGAGCCGGTGCCGAAACTTTCTTCACCACAGAGGCCGATATCACCGGAGTCGAGCAGGTTGCAGAAATAGCGCCAACCTGTCGGTGTCTCGTAACAGGGGATGTTGAGCTTTGTCGCGACCCGATCGACTGCAGTACTGGTAGGCATTGAGCGCGCGACACCGGGCAGGCCGTTTCTGTAGCCCGGTATGCGTGTGGCATTGGCGAGCAGAATGGCAAGACTGTCGCCCGGTGATACCATTTGCCCCGGAACGAGCACCATGTTGCGATCACCATCGCCATCCGAAGCAGCCAGCAGATCAGGGCTTGCTGAAGATAGGGCGAGACTGTAAAGCCCGGGCACATCCACGGGATTCGGATCAGGGTGACCGCCACCAAAATCGGGCAACGGTATGGCATTTAATAAACTGTGGGCGGGTGCGCCGAGCAACCGGCAAAAAATATCTGTGGCATAAGGCCCGGTAATGCCATGCAATGCATCGAACTTAAGGCTCAAGCCGTTCCTAATTGCAGCGGCCATGCAATCGAAATCGAACAGGCTTTGCAACAGCTCGCTGTAGTCCTGCACGCTGTCGACAACGTCGACCACCAGGCCATTAATCTGTTGTTTGCCGCAACGGCTCAGATCAATGACGGGCAGCTCCACAATACGATACTGCGAGATTGTTTTGCTGGCAGCGAAGAAGGCATCGGTGAGCTGTTCCGGCGCTTGTCCACCATTCGCAACGTTGTACTTAATACCGAAGTCACCATCCGGTCCGCCCGGATTATGACTGGCTGTAAGGATGAAACCGCCGGCCGCATGCTGTTGGCGAATAAGGTGAGAAGCAGCGGGTGTTGATAGAAGGCCGTCTTTGCCAATAATTAGCGTACTGACTGAATTCGCAGCGGCCATACCGATAATGGTTTGAATGGCTTCGTTGTTATAAAAGCGACCGTCACCACCCAGCACCAGAGTGCTGTCTGCGGGCAGTTTCAGAGCATTAAAAACGGCCTGAATGTAGGTCTCAAGGTAGTGCGGTTGACGCACCACCGAAACTTTTTTTCTGAGCCCCGCAGTTCCCGGATTCTGATCAGAAAATGCGGTGCAGTCTACTGTGCGGATATCTGTTTCTGAGATCATAGTCTTGGTAGCTAGCAGCGTTAGTGCTCTATGCTATAGTCAAATGATGCAGGTAGATAGTTACATAGTGCCTCAGCTTGATGATCGGCCGCAAAGTTTTGGCGGCTTGATGACATTGTACGAGGCCAACTACATTCAGCTCGATCAAGTGCTTAAGCGGCAGCGCTTTGAGCCCGGGCAGTATCTGTCAAATATTGATGATGACTGTCCTTTGTATCTCACTATTGTTGAGAGCAGTAAATACACCTGTAGCTTCCGTCTGACCTATCGCTTCGAGCAGGATGGCGGCTGGGTCTCAGATCCGGATCTGGTCGGTCGCATTTATTACGATGCACGCATGGTAGAGGCTACCGGCTGGTCGGTGCATCATCGGCACGCGGCGCTGGTGTCTATTTGCAGCACATTGCAGGGCTCAGGCAACAATATTGAGCGTCGCTGGCGTTACAACATGATGTTGAGCAAGTGGCTCGATTACCTGCTCGACCGCGGCCACCACTTTAGCCGTTAGCCTTTAGCGGTGGCGGGCTTGCCCGCTTATCGCCAGTTTCTCCTAATCACGTTAAATTGCCAAACTGTAGACTGCGTCCAGCGTCTTGACAGCGGGCTGTTTTATGCTGGCATTTACTCATTAACTTTCACAGGATCAATGCCTTGTCGTTTTCCGTCATATTTCGCCAGTGGTTGCCGAAAAAGCCCCTCCTGCAGGATCAGGAGCAGCTGGCCAGCCTGTTCTCTAATCGTGCCGAGCTAAAGCGGGATTTCAGACAGCAACGAGACCGTGCTGAACAGCTTGCTGAGAAGTTGCGGCAGCAGGAAGTTGCCACATTAAAAGCGGAGCAACGACTCGATAAGCTGGAAGGCATGTTGGCGAGTCCTGAGTCTGCGCTGCAGGCAACCACCTTTTATCAGTGCCGCAATCTTTGGTTTTATTGTCGCAAGCGCTCCAGTCGTTTTGTTAGCGATCTGTACGAGACTCAGGCCGAGCGCGAACGTCAGACGTTTTTGCGTGATTACCGCAGTCAACATGAGATGTCGTTGCAGGAAGTTCGTGCCGAGCTCAATCAGATTAGTGCGCAGGCCGATGCGGTTGCCGGGCAAATGACCGAGCTGGCCGGGCGGCGCACAGATATGAATGGGCTTTGGAATTTCTTCGGGCGACGTGAAATTATCGAGCGGATTGCCGAATGCGATGAAGCCCGGCTTGCGGTGGGTGCGGAGGTTGATCGACTGCAAGCTACTACTCAAATGCGCAAGGCCAAGCGACCACCCGAATTTCAGGGATTAAGTGTTGCCGGAAAGCGTGTTGTTAATTTGCAACTTATCGCTTTCGCTCAGGAGCTGTACTTGTGGTTTCGTCAGCATGAGCTGCCTGAGTTGGCGCGTGAGGCTGCCATCTGTCATGTGAGCGATGTGCGCTACGGTGATGCCGACCGTTGCCAGTTTGTTACCGATCATATTGGCAAGCGTGTGCGTGAATTGTCCGACGATAGTGGCTTGTTGATGCGCACTGCCGAGAGAGCGGCCTGGCTGGCCAAGCAGGTGGAGTATCGCAATGAGGACGATACCATTCCGGAGTCTGCCGGATTGGCGTTACTGATCGTTTCTGTAAAGCAGCCCAACGAATATGCGCCACTCAACGTCAATGTGCTCGCTCAGGAATACTGGGATATCTGCTCAGTACTCATACCGGCGTAACGCCAGCTATTCCTAGTGCATAAGCGCTGAGCTGGTCATGACCGAAGCGGGTGCTTTCTTTAGCAGAGCCGCGTAGTCAACCACAATTTCCGCGGCCTCATCCAACAGCACGTCGGGAAGTTCAGAGGCTTCGAGAGCGTCGTTGTCTTCAATCAGTTCTTCGCCATTGGCTGCACGTCGCGAATTTTCACGTGTCAACCTGGCATCACGGCGCTGCTGCTGTTCGGCACTGCGGGTCTCAATATTCAGTGGCACACTCTTTTGCGCACGCAGATTAGAGGCCACTGCAATACTCTCCAGCAGAAATGCATAGTTGGCATTGTCGTTTGAACGCGTCAACTGTGCGTCGCGCAAGGCGGCCAGATCGGGCTGAATCGATCCGTATTCATCGTACTTCGCAGAACGAATCTGATCCCATGGCAGGGCACCCGGACGCGAGCTTTCACCAATCCGCTCGCTGTCGATAGCAGAGGGCAGTTCGATATCGGGTATAACACCGCGGTTCTGGGTGCTGCCGCCGTTGATGCGGTAATACTTACCGATAGTGAGTGTTAGCTGTCCAAGCCCGGGGTCACTCGCCATACGGCTGTACTGATCCAGATCATAGAGGTTTTGAACGGTACCTTTACCGAAGGTCTGCTGTCCCACAACCAAGCCGCGCCCGTAATCCTGAATAGCCGCTGCAAAAATCTCGGATGCTGAGGCACTGAAGCGATCGACCAGTACGACCAGAGGACCATCGTAAGTGAGTGTGGGCTCAGGATCATCCAGTACTTCAATGCGGCCACTGGTGTCGCGCAGTTGGACCACGGGGCCCTTATCGATGAACAGGCCGCTCAGTGCGGTAGCTTCAGATAGGTGACCACCGCCATTGCTGCGCAGATCCATGACCAGGGCAGTAATGCCTTCTTCCTCTAATTCGAGAATGAGCCGGCTAACGTCTTTGGTGGTGCTGACATAGTCTTTGTCACCACGTGACCGCGCCTCGAAATCCATGTAGAAACTCGGCACGGAAATAACACCCACTTTGCTGAGCGTGCCATTGCGATCAATCTCTATGAGTTCGCTTTGCGCAGCACGCTCTTCAAGTTTCACTTTCTCACGAATCAAAGGCAGTACTGTTTCGGCGTCGCCGGGCATGTTGTCGGCCGACAGAATTTGCAGGCGCACCGTGGTACCACTTTCACCGCGAATGAGTTGTACTACATCGTCCAGTTCCCAGCCGATGACATCGACCAGTTCGCCGCTGTCATCCTGACCTACGGCGGTAATACGGTCGTTCGGTTTGAGCTTGCCATCGATGGCCGCAGGGCCACCGGGAATAATGTTAATGATGGTGACGTAGTCGTCTTCGAGCTGCAAAGACGCACCAATACCTTGGTATGAAAGGCTCATAGCAATTCTGTATTCTTCCGAATTGCGCGGTGACATGTAACTTGAATGCGGATCAAGCGTGTGCGTAAACGCATTCAGAAAGTTCTCGATCACATCGTCAGAATCGATTTCATTGACACGCTTTAGCAATCGCTTGTAGCGCTTGCCCAAAACGTCGGTGCTTTCTTCCCAGCTTTTATCGGCAAGCATGAGGCTGATGGCATCATTCTTCATGCGCTTGCGCCATAAATCCTGAAGCTCGGCTTCGGTGAGCGCCCAGGGCTCATCTTCGCGATCAAACAGATAATCTTCATCAATGCTGAAGTCGGGTTCTTCATCGAGTGACTGAATAATAAAGCTCAGATTCTGCTGCGCCCGCAAGCGATAGATGCGGAACATATCGAAAACCGGATCCATATCGTTATCGCGCAGAGTGTCATCCAGTGTGTCGCGATAGCGCTGAAAGTATTCGATGTCGCTAGCCAGAAAATAATGTTTGTTGCTATCAAGCGTTTTGATATAACTATCGAGCAAGTTACGCGAAAACTCGTCGTCGATAGCGGTGCGCGAGTAGTGAGCACGTTCCGCAAAACGAGTGACCATCCTGGAGGCCTGCATGTGCCGGGAGCTGCTTTCTAATGACGCTGGTAACTCTTCCGTATCGGATGCTGCCGTGAGCGCAAGAGTCGCTGATTGCGGTTGCAGAACCAATAAGGCGCCCAGAAGAGCGGGTAGCAAAGCAGTTTTTATGAGGCGGGAGAACGTTAGATGCATGAGGTTCGCTACTTGAATCACTAATGAGTTGTCTGCACTATGGCAGCTCGAAATCAGGCTAGTTCAGATTATTGCAGCAATTAAAGGCGAATCCTATAGAAACTCCACTCTTAACCCGCAGCGAAGACAGTGAATTACCCGATTACAACATGCGTCCGGTCACTGTTTTGCTGGGCATTGTCATGGGGACAGTGGTTTCGGTAGCCAGCGGGCTGCTGCTTGTTTGTCTGACCTTTTGGATTTTGCGCGATGAGTACCCGCGTTTGAGCTCTGAGATTCCGGCGCTGATCCTTGCCACTATTATGTTTACTGAGCTCTCGGTGTTTGCGGTCTTGAGCTTCTATGGCTCTCTGAAGAACCTTGTATGGCGCCGCTACAGCATGGCCGCTCTTTGGCTGAGTGTGCTGCTGGTGGCTTGGTATTTCTGGCCAGCGTCGGCCTGAACCAGCCCCAGGCTCGACCTCTCACGATTTAATGCAAAAAGCCCCGCATATTGCCGGTCTATGATGTCTGTTGCCTGCTGATAAGGCTGCTAGCGCAGGCCTCCCAAAGCTTGGCAGACTAATCGGTGGTGTTGTTTTGATCGTAAGGGTTGTTGCTCTGCGCCGTGTGGTCGCCCTGCAGGCTTAAACCGCTAATATTTCAGCGGTGCGGCAAGTTCATCGATATCGATGAACTTGGCACCTTCAGCAGCGCTCGGTTCCAGGCCGATACGACCGTTGCTTTTTCGGAAGATCGTTAAACTGCCTTTGCTGTGCCTCATTCCTTCGGCAATCTCATTGGTCTGTGACATTAGGTATTCCCCCTGACTTCAATATCCGCATATTCAGTCTGTGCGAGTTTACTCAAGTACAGCCTAGAAATATAACATAAGCCTATATTTGTACAATTTTTATTGGTTTTTCTAGTGGTTTTTCTAGTGGTTTTTCTAGGGCTTCGCTGCAGCGCTGATTTTTAACCCGATCCGCCAAATGAGCAACATTAGGGGTAAGGCCGTTAGCAAAATCCAGGCCGTCGGCTTCCCTTGCAATGCGTCGCTGTAGATGCTGAAAAAGTAACCGGCGAGTCCGAAGTTGCCCTCGTAGGGGCCAATAACCCACTGACCCACCACGTAGGCGGCAATGGGCACAAGAACACCGCTTAAGAAAAGCAGTTGTACCCAGGCAGGAATTTTTCTAAGCATTGTGACAAGACCGGTTCACTGAATTGAGCCGATTCTCGCACGTGGGGGCCAATTTGCAAATCGGGCTGAAAGTGGGCCGGTGTTAGAGGTGCTGTTCTTTGACAGGGTGCCTTGGGTATTTTCGCTGTGCGCTATCGCGATAGCGCGCTATGCCAATCAGTGCAGCAACGTGCACTGAAACGCCGGCCGTTAGCAGTGCATAAGGAATAAACCAACTCCAGCCCGGTATGTACAAGGCTGAGAGCAGCGCGGCAAATCCGCTGAGCAAATAGAAGAACGGAATGAGCGTGTAGATAGTACGTGGCAGCCAGATCTTGCGGGCGGCAATCGCGCGCAGTTTCAACACCGCGGAAAAGCGAACTGGTAGCGCAGGAATGGTTTTGGTTTCGGAATTCATCAGGTACACCTTAAAGAGGAGTGTGACTGATGCGTTAAGCGCTTGTCTGTGAACTCAATCACAGAAAACCGGCACAGAATAATGCATTCCAGATCTTGGGTTTGGTTATGCCCGGCCCTCGCCAGCAGAGTCTTCCATCAGATCAATAAATTTGAACTGGGTTTTGCCGAGCGCCACTATGTCGCCATTGGAGAGCTTCTTGCGGCTAACTTTCTTAGAATTGATCACCACGCCATTGCGGCTATTCATGTCTTCGATAACCGCGCCATTAGCATCGCTGGTAATCCGCGCATGCACACGGCTAACGAACTCAGTGGCAATCTGAATATCATTTTCGGCGCTGCGGCCAAGTGTCATGGAGTGTCTGTGCAGAGGGTACTTAAGAACCTGATGACCATCCAGCATAAGTAGTATGCGGATAACCGGGGTTGCCGCATGCCGCCCTTTAATGGTGGGTTCTTCGGTTTCTGTCACCACGTCTGTGGTGCTCTGAATCTGGTCGTTCAGCGCCGTATGGAGAAGGTCAATTTCGCTACTCATTACCTCAATCGCTGAACGCAGCTCGGCAATCTTCTGCTTCTGGCGTTCCAGCATTTCATTGGCCGGATATTGGCGCTGCTCAGACGGCGACAAACGGGTTAGCCTTGCCTGAGTTATTTCAATATAGCCAGAGATCGGCGCGGGGCCGTTGTCATGGTTAGCAAAGGTGAGGTGGGGCGAGCAATCGGTAGGATCCTCGTCTAAGAGCATGCTGCGCATGCGATGCAGCTTCGATAGGTCTTCAGACATATTGTCTCTTGTCCCTGTGCATGTTGAGCTATTTCCGTGCTCAACTTTATAATTATTATATATAGCTTTTAAGGAATCAGGCGCTATTGCCAAATATAATGACGAATAGTGTAACCCGTGACAAGGTTTAAAATTGTGACGTAGGTCACACTTTTGCGAGTCCGGCATGAGGGCGTTGAAGCTAACCGTCTAATGTATGGCGTCATCGTAGAAATCATCGTTTTACACCTGCCGGAGGCGCTCCTGCGCGGGACTAAAGGACCTCGAAAGGGTCGCGCTCTTCGGGCAAGCCCAGTGGGTCGGGGTGCACAATAATATCGCAGTCCGGATAGGCAGCCCGCACTTTGTTCTCTACGTCATCGAGTATTTGATGAGTGGCCAGCAGCGTGAGCTTCGGGTCGAGCTCCAGGTGAAACTGAACAAACATGACCGAGCCGGCTGAGCGGGTGCGGAGATCATGAAACCCTTTGACACCCGGATGGGCCTCTGCAATCTCACGGATTCGCATGCGGTCTTCATCGGCAATCTCGCGGTCGAGCAGAATCTCCAGAGATTTGTTGGCGATTTCCCAGGTTCCCCGCAGTATATAGCCGGCAATAAGCAGCCCCGCAATGGGATCGAGTATGGGCAGGTCGGTGTAGACGGAGAGCGGCAGTACCAGCGCAACGCCCAGATTCACCAGCACGTCGGTTTTGTAATGCATCGCATCGGCGGCAATCGCCACTGAGCCTGTCGCTTGCACCACATAGCGTTGATACGCAAGCAACGCCAGCGTCAATAGGAAAGAACCCACCATCACAATGAAGCCTGTCGAGATCGCTTGCACAGGTCTGGGTTCTGCAAACCGCAAAATGGCCTCGTAACAGACGAACAGGCCGGAGCCTGAAATAACCAATGATTGCACGAGGGCGGCCAGACCCTCTGCTTTGCCATGACCGAAACGATGCTCACCATCGGCTGGCGTTACGGCATACCAAACAGCCGCAAAGGTGATTGCTGACGCGAGCACATCCAGCGTTGAATCAACCAATGAGCTGAGCACCGAGACAGAGGCGGTTACCGACCACGCCCAGAACTTCGCTGCCATCAGCGTCAGTGCCACGCTCACAGAGGCATACGTCGCCGACCGGTTCAGGCGTTTGTGGCGGGCGTTTGGTGTTGGTGTTGTCATGAGTTCATTACGGAGCGGCTATGTGCGTCAAAGCATCATAGCGAATCGGTCGCAGTCAAACCATGCAAACCGCTACCGATGTGCACTCTGACATGCGTCTTTACAGGGGAAACACGCCGAAAGAATCACCAGCGATAGATTTGCGGCGCGCAAAACGGTTTGCGCGCGCCGCCCGTTGCCGTAACCTGGCTTGCGTTGTCTATGCTCATGGTCGAATCCGGTTCTATATCCACGTGAATGCAACGTCTGACGGGTTAGGGTGCGATCAAGCTTGCCGCAGGTATCATGTTTATTCCTCTGGTCGATGGTCGTTGGTGCGCCGCCATCGATCCCTCAGCATTGTTTGTCATTATTGGCCTTTGCAAGGCGCTGTTGTTTTCGCCACTCGGCAAAACACAATGCGCTGCCAAGTGATAGGCTTCGATGTATTGCAGTCGGCAGAACAAGCCGCATTGATGAGTGCATTTTTTTGGGTAGAGAGTTTTGGGTGGGGTTAACCAATGGAAGCTAGCGAAGTTATTGATGCAACCGGCAAAGCGCTGGAGGCAAGGGTGGTGGATGCTCTCGGAGCAACAGCGGCTGAAGCGTATGCAGACCTGGCAGAATTGCGCACCCTGAAGGGTGAGCGAACTGGTTATACCCGCGTATGGCATGGTGAGAGACTGCACAAAGTCAGCAGCATGTCGATCGATATCAAGCCGGGCATGGCACGGTATTTTAATTTGCAGATTACGCCTGCTGATAATCTGCGTGCGCCGCGGTTTGTTTTTGAAGGATTGGTGATGGGGCATGCCAGTCAGTTGTCGGTCGATCTTTATCCGGATATGGATATGGTCACTAATCTTGAATGGTTGCGCACGGGCTATGCAGACGTGACGGCGTACTACGACGACTTGCGTAAAAACGACATGTTTACCTTCGGCATCTCAAAGTTGTTGCACATGCGGACGTTTTGTTCGCCCGTGTTCTTGCTCTCATCCGGTTTGCCGATTGAGACTGTGCCGGCCTTTGAAGCTATTGCCGGTCGTTACTTCGACCATTGGCTAACGATGTTTGAGCAGGCGCAAGTAGGCGATGCTGCCGAGACAGCCGCGCGCCGCGCGCGCCGCCAGCTCATCTCCGATATGACTATTGCGCTCGACCCCGATCGCAAAATGGTAACCGGCGTTTATGGTGAGGAGTACACGCAGCGGATTGAAGCGGCGGCAATGTACTAAGCCATCTATTAAGCGTTGGCGCTTGGTCTTTGCATGACTTCTTCGTACCAGCGTTTTAGAGCAGGCCGGGTGTCATAGGCGTGAGTTTCAACCCAGTCTGAAAACTCCGTTGTTGCCATGAGTGTAATGTCGGCGAAGCTGAACGTCTCGCCCGCCAGATAGGCATTATTTTGCAACTGCACTTCAATCCGATCGAAGAACTGTGCAACGCGAATCTGACCGCGTTCTACCAGTTGCGGTATTTGCTCAATGGGTGCCGGCCCCGGCATTGCATGGCCACGAAATCCCGGTGAGACATTGCGTAGCACTTCGGCGGATGCATCCATGCCTTGTTCAGCCACGTTGTTCCACATGAGTACACGGGCCTTTTCCAGTGGGCTTTGTCCCAGCAGGCAGGGTTCCGGATGGAGATCTTCGAGATAGTGGCAGATCGCAATTGATTCGCTGATGTAGCTGCCGTCGTCGGTTTCAAGCACAGGCAATGTTGCGCCCGGATTGATTTCTCTAAACTCAGCTGACAGCTGCTGCATACGCATCAGGTCAACTTTAACGAGGGGTATTTCGAGGCCTTTTTCAGCCACAAAAATTCTTACGCGACGCGGGTTAGGCGCGCGGTTGTAATCAAATAAACGCATAAGTAGTTACCAACCGATAATACGGCCGTCATGCCCCCGGAAGGAGCCAGTGTCTTCAATAGTCATTGCTGCAATCATGGGTCGCAGCAATGAAACGCTTTCTTCAGTTTCGACCATCGCATAGCCGAATGCATCCATCCGGGTCTTCACATAGCCAGGGCAGAAGAGGCCCACAATAACGCCTTTAGACTTGAGCTCGCTGGCCGCAATAGTCATGGCACGGTTCAAGGCTGTTTTGCTGCTGGCGTAGGCTACGCCCGGAATCGTCATCTCGGCAATGGAGCCGACCGAGCTTGAGATATTGATAATCTTTTTGTGTTCACTGGCCGCAACGTTGCCGATAAAGGTTTCTGTCATCTTCATGGGGGCGTAGCAATTCACCCGCATCACATCTTCCCAGATGGCATATTCCATTTGCCCGAAGTACTGGCGCTGGATGTTTTTATCAATAGGGAAAGGCCCAATGATGCCAGCGTTGTTCAGCAGAATATCGAGTGGTTTATCGCAGTATTTTTTGCCCAATGAATCAATCGCATCGAAATCAGCAACGTCCAGTTTTTCAACCGTTATGTTGCTGTGTTCAGCGGCCATCGCATTCAGTTCGTCGGCACTTTCGGGGGTGCGGCAACACGCAATCACAGCCCATTTGTCGGCCGCATACTGTCGGGTAAATTCAAGTCCGAGTCCGCGGTTGGAGCCGGTGATTAAAATGGTAGGCATCGGTATTCTCTAGTGTCTATTTTTTAACTTTAACGAAGAAAAAGAAGATGCCGAGCAGAATGCTCAGCGTGCCGCTTACGTACATCGGCAGCGCGGTGTTGATCTGATACAGGAAGGCACCGCCCGCAGGACCAAATATCATGCCCAGTGTAGGTGCTGCCGCCAACAATCCGGCCACAGAACCTTGCTCATGATCTTCCACGGCCAAGCTGGCCGCCGAATTCAGGCTCGGTGTTGCGAGACTGAACGCTAAGCCAATACCTGCATACGACAAAAAGAACATCCACGGCGTAGTGGCCTGACTCAGGAAGAAAAACACGAGCCCCAGCAGGATAAAGGCGATACGCAGCAGAATGACCGGAGCTACTTTGATCTTTTGCAGTAGCGTGATCATGACTATAACGTTGACCACACCCATGCAAAGTAGAGCAAACATCACCGCATCGCGTACCTCAGTTTGAGTGGTAAGTCCGAGCCTATCGACCACCATAAAGGCGGTAATCACCTGTACCGCAGTGAATACCATGAAGCCGATAAACCAGCCGAGCAGGTAAGGAAAAATGCGCGGGTCAAACCAACTGAGTTTGACCTTCGCTTTAGTGATATCAACGTGTCGCTTGGGTTCTTTAATGTACTTAGCGGCAGCAATAGCGGCAATGAGGCTAAGCGTGGCGGCCACGTACATGGGCAGCAGGGCGCCGAAGCGTGCCAGCACGCCGCCGAAGATCGGACCAATAATGGTGCCAAGACCTGCTGTCATACCCACCAGAGCCATGCCCTTAGTTCTGCCGGCTGCATCGGTAGTGTCTGCTATATAAGCCGTCGCGGCTGGCTGGATCGCGCTGGCCATGGAGCCGTAGATCAGGCGGGCACCCAGTAACAGCAGAAACAGCGGGGCCAGCATTGAGGTTGAGACGCTCACGACGTTGGAAATGCCGAGCTGAATGCCAACGGCCAGGCCGGCGTAACCCACCGCGTAACCCACCAGACCGAGAATGAAGATTGGCTTGCGGCCCACGTCTTGCGACTTGCGACCCCACCAGGGTGCAGTGAGAACAATGGCAACGTTGGAGACTGAAATCAAAATACCAAATTGGCTCTCAGAGAGGCCGAGGTCACGGGCCATAGGTCCGAAAATCACGTACAGCAACGATTGACCGATGCCGTACGTGATCAGTCCACACAGCAGGACAGTCATGTCCATGCGTTTTCCCTGGCCGGCAGGCGCCATGCCGACTGCCGCGTCAGTAGAGTCTTGAGACAAGGTGTTGCTCCGATGTAGGACCTGCTTTGCAGGCTTCTAGGATGACCGCATTATATCGGGGTGAGGCGGCAGCGTATATGCCGGGTGGCGTTTGCAGCTGCAGAATACCGGTTTTTCCTTAATTACTTGGCTGCTGGCCTGATAAAGACCGTGCTCGCTATTCCGTAGGCAAAAAAAAGCGCCACGCTGTTGTCAGGGCGGCGCCGTCTATTGTGCTTCAGTGTGCTGCGCCTTATTGGCGTGCTTTTAACGCGGCAATCCGCACCTCAAGCGGCGGGTGGCTTGCAAATAACGAACCAAACTTGCCGGAAATACCAAAGCCTGCCATCTGGTCGGGCAGCTCTGAAGCGGCCGCCTGTCCAGGGCCACCGAGGGCTGTCAGAGCACCTATCATGTTGTGCTTGCCTGCCAATGAGGCACCGCCGATGTCGGCACGAAACTCACGACGACGTGAGAACCACATAACAATCATGGAGGCGAGGAACGAAAAGAAGATTTGCGCCACGATGGATGAAATGAAGTAGCCAATACCCAGGCCCCGCTCATTTTTCAGAATAACCCGGTCGACGAAAAAACCGACGAGGCGTGAGAGGAACACCACAAAGGTATTTACCACCCCCTGAATCAACGCCATCGTGATCATGTCGCCGTTTGCTACGTGCGAGACTTCGTGGCCAAGTACGGCCTCAACTTCGCCTTTGCTCATTTTTTGCAACAGGCCTGTGCTCACAGCAACCAGCGCATTATTTTTATTCCAGCCGGTGGCAAACGCATTGGGTTGTGGCGAGTCAAACACGCCCACTTCCGGCATGCCAATGCCGGCACGCTCTGCCTGATTGCGAACGGTGTTAAGTAACCAGCGTTCGGTGTCGCTGCTGGCTTCTTCAATGATCTTTACACCCATGCTGCGCTTCGCCATGAACTTGGAGATCAGCAGTGAAATAAATGAGCCTGCGAAACCAATGACAGCGGACATAACGAGCAGTGCCTGCAGATTCAGGTCTACACCGTTATCGGCAAGAATGCCATTCAACCCGAGGAGGCTAAAGACTACAGAGATGACCACAAGAATGGCCAGGTTGGTGCCCAGAAATAATGCAATACGTAACATTGTTGTCGTTCCTATTGGCTCGCACTACCGCGTGCGATGGATTGTTTATTATGCCAGTCAGACTTGTCTCTCGGGGATTATTTGCCTGCAGGGCGAACTATTAAAAATGCCTGTTTGTACGCTAGTTATTGCGTTTCTGCAGCCGATTTCAAGGGCCCGATCCTACCTTCCTTTGGCTCATTGCCGGTCTTGCTGCGAACCGGGTCATAAGTCTTGCTGCCCTGGCATGGATCGCTGTCTTGATCTGTGACTAATTTAATCCTGCTGGTGGCGCCGATTTGCCATTATTCAATCGCTGTTTAGCAGAATGATCAGCGCCCTGAGGTCTGCAGCGATGACCCGTCGAATAGTGGACCTGTGCGGTTTCAGCCAAGGTCTATGTGCCGGACTATTCCAGTTCCAACCATTCGATTTCCGCTCCGCATTCTATAAGCCATTATTTCCCAATAATAATATTCTGCCTTTGTTCTAAATTTTGTGGCGCAGTTCCTGCCTTTTTGGACGGTAAATTTGCAGATACCCACACTACAAACAGCCGTTGAATAGTCGTTGCTGAGGATCTCAACTGACTGAATCTACTAGTCCTTGAATTTGATTTTTTTTGAACACAGCTAAACCGAATTCTGAAGCCTGATAAATCATTATGAATATTACCCTGAAAAAATTGCCTTTGACGAACCGCAAAGGCTTTGTTATTGCGGCGTTTGCGGCGATGCTTCTGGCGCTATCAGCCGCTCAGGCTGCTGTGGTCGAAGTGCAGCAGAAGGGCTGGGGTAAAGGTGAAAATGCACTGTGCTGTGATGCGATGTTTGAGACGCGCTATGGCAACAATGCGACGGGTGATCTCATGGTTACCCTTGGCGGCTCAGCACCCATTGTTATTGACCTGCCGGGCGCGGATGAAGTGGCATCCAATGGCTATGGCATGATTGGCCTGTTTGTTACCTCGAACGGAAAGAAAGATTTTGCAGCTAAGATCGACAATCTGGTTCTTAGCTCCAATGCAACCGGCACCTATGATGTTTTGAATGACCCATTGGCGACCGGTGTGAAGAAAGATAAAAGTAACGCCATTCTGCTTACAGAAGAGGTCTACGGGTTGTTCTCCGATTGTACAATTAGTGGTGACATGACATTCAGCTGGACGGGCAACAAGATCAAAAAGCATGATCTGAAGTTTATGGTTGGTGTGCCTGATCAGGTTGTTGTGCCGGTACCTGCAGCGCTATGGTTATTCGGTTCTGCCCTTGGGTTACTGGGTGCGGTTCGCCGCCTGTAAAACACGGCCTACTGTTGCGCCATCCAGCTGTTACGAATTTCGCCGGCATAGGCAGGCCAGATGCCATCAATCTCGGTGATATATTCCAGAGCCTCCTCGAGCTTGGCAATACGATGCGGTTGACCCATCAACCATGGGTGAATGTTCAAGGCCAGTATGCGGCCACCGTGGGTGTCGGCCTCTTTACGCAGGAAGTCAGCCGCATCGCACACCTGATCCACCCAGGAGTCTTCCGAATGCTGGTTGCCGTTAATCACGAAGCGGTCTTCATATTCGGTGGTCAACGGCATGGCTGTGAGGCTGCCATTGCTGGTGCGAAATTCATAGGGCATGTCGTCGTTGACCCAATCACTGAAATACTCAATGCCGTTGGCAGCTAGCAAGTCTGGGGTGTCTGCAGACTCGTTCCTGGCCGGCGAGAGCCAGCCTGTGACGGCTTGCCCGGTGAGTTTGCGCAAACCCTCTAACGCCTTAACAATGAGTTCGTTTTCGGCTTCTTTGCCCAGGCCGCTCCAATGGATGGCATCCATGTGATAGCCGTGGCAGCTGATCTCATCGCCACGCTCCAGAATCTTATTGAGCAAATAGGGGTTTATTTCGGCAAGCCTGGTGTTCATCGAAAACGTCGGCTTAATGCCGTACTGATCAAAGGCGTTTAAGAAGCGATAAATACCGATCCGGTTGCCGTACTGACGTAATGAGAAGTGCCGCAGATCGGGGTAGGGCATAGTCATGCCGCCCGGAACTTTAAACGGTTCGCCTTTCTGGTTCAGCGGAAAAAACTGCAGCGGCACATTCACCCAGAGCGCGAGCTTTTTTCCATTCGGCCACTGTACCGGTTTGCGGTTGCTCAGCATCGACCAGTCATAGCGATCATGATCCATGCCATAGGAGCGATGTGGGTAGTCGAAATAGGATTTATCCAAAGCCATTATGCGGCTCCCTGCTTAGCTGCAATATCCGCAGCGGCCGCATCGTAGTAGTTTTCGATAAAGTACTCGGCAATTTCACGGCCGGTGGTAACCCATACGTCGTCGTGGCCGGTGATGTAATCCAGCGCTTCTTCGAAGGCTTTCATGCGATGCGGGTAGCTCACCTGATAGTTGTGCGTGGGAATGCACATGATCGTGCCGGAATTCGCACCTTCGGCATACAGACGATCGAAGTTATCTTTGATCTGCTGACCGTAGCGCTGCGGCTCGATTTTGTTGACCACATACGCAATGGTGTCGTTCATTTCGAGAGAGTAGGGAATCGACACAAACTTCTTGTTCGAGCGCGTCTTGATCGGTGTGGGCTGATCATCATGGAACAGATCGCAGGTATAAATACCACCCTCATCACCAAATAGTTCAGTGCCAACCTCAGCAAACAAATCCAGCGTGTAATCGGAATGCGACAGCGCTGGTGCTAAGTAGCCGGCGCACTTCTGGCCGGTGTGCTTATAGATAGTTTCCATAGAGTCGCGAATCATGTCGCGCTCCTGATCTTCGCTCATGCCATAGGTATAGCGGGTGTTGTAAATGCCGTGACTGAAAAACTCCCAGTTGCGCTCTTTGCAGAGTTCAATAATTTCCGGGTGGTGATCACACAGTGCCGTTGATAATGAGATAGAGCCTCGAATACCGTATTTATCGAGCAATTCCATCTGCCGCACATGACCCACACGGTTGCCCCAGTCGCGCACGGTGTAACCGGGTAGCGAGGGGCTCGGCGTCGGCCAGGGTGCGCGCTGCGGGTTGGCTGGCGGATTGAGTTCGTAGAATTCGATGTTAGGGGCCACCCAGAACGCCATTTTCGCGCCATTGGGCCATTCGATTTTTGGCCGGTTTTCATAAGGCCAGTAGTCAAAATATCCGGGATCTTCTTTCACCGCAATACGCTCTCTATTTAATGGTTAAGTGATAGGGGTTAAGTAGCGTTAGCTTTGTGCGTCGAGCCAATCTGTCACGTCTTTCAGGTCCAGTACGTCGCAATATTTGAGAGAGAGATCGGTGAGGTTGGCATAGTGGTAGCTTTCGTGTTTGTCAGCAACGCATTCCACCGGTACGACAGTGCGGTAGCCACGTGATAATGAATCTACACCGGTGGCACGAATGCAGCCCGAGGTAGAACCGCCGGTCAGTATCACCGTATCGACCTGATGCCAAACGAGCAATGATTGCAGTTGCGTCTCGAAAAATGCCGAGGGCATTTTCTTTAAATAGATAACATCTTTAACGTTGTCGATGTCCAGCCGGTCGTCAAACTCTGAGCGCTCCGAGTCAAACCCTATATTCTGCAGACTGTCGGGTGTGTCGGTGCGCGTGCCCCAGACACCCGCATCTTCCGCCGAATCCATATACGCTACGTGAGTCCAGACGACAGGCCAGCCAAGTGCGCGGAACTTCTTCGCCAGCGTGTTGATGTGCTCCATCTGCTTGGGGTCGGTCTCGTACGCCGTTTTGAACAGGTCAGTACGGGTGTAGGCTTTCTGCGGATCAATGTTGACCAATACGGCTTTCTTGCCGAAGCCGAAACGCTTGCGCGCCGGATTAGCCTGTACTTCAAAAAAGATCTCTTTTGCGGTTTTTGTTGTGGTTTCCATGAGTTACCTGACTTCTGGGGTGCGTTGGGTGAACGGGTTGTGGCGTATTATGCCGCTTTTTGCAGCTCGCGAGAAATAGGCTCAAAAAAACGGGTCGAAGTGAAATGAACAATGCCCGTCGAGCCGCCGCTTTTGCCGGCCAGCTAGACCGGAGGAATCGGGTCGAGAATCCAGCGTTTCGATTCGCGGCGGGCTGGGCAGGCACTGGCAAATGCCACATCGCCTTTTTGCGCTTCATAGGCTTTGCGATCGATCTTCCAGCCGTTCTTTTCCCATTGGCTCAGATATATTCGCGATAGCGAAAGATCGGCTTGTCAGCCGGCACCAGTATTTCTTTAGCGGTGCGGGAGGTGGTGCGAAGGGGGGGCTAAGGCTCTACTAAGTAAAAGCCCTAATACAATTTCAGCGCATAGGTTTTACACCCACAAAAAAAGCCCCAACCGGCTAACGGTTGGGGCTTCGGTGTTTCAGAGCCTAAGCTTTCGCTGACTTAGCCTTTACCAACGGAATACTTTGGATGACCCAGCTCTTTTCAGCGCGGCGTGCCGGCGATGGAATCGCAAAGGCGGCTTTGCCAATCTGGCTTTCCAAAGACTCTCTATCAATCTTCCAGCCCTTGGCCTGCCATTCAGCCAGGTACTCGCGGTAGCGAAGTACCGGTTTGTCGGCTTCGGTGAGCATTTCGCGTGTTGTGCTATCCGGAGTTTGCACCGGATCGAGCGATTCAATAATACGAATATCTTCATGCGCGATCTGCATGTTCACATCGATGAGTTTTTCATCTTTATCTTCACCCATCATCCAGTCACGCATGTTGACGAAGAAGATGCGTGTGTGACCGTAATCAACAGGGGCTTCGAAGAACACCTGCAGGAACTGCCGTTCAGCACTAAAGATAATTCGTGTGATTAATGTATTCGGACCGTGATGCGCAGAGCCCGCAATGGTTGAGCCTTGTCCGGCGCCAATGAGCTTGGTTTCTTCGGAAGCGCCTTTCTCATTAAACGGTTGCAGGAAGCCGCAGCCCCACGGTGGGTTCTCGTCTATCTTAATAGGGTGCTTGCGAAGGGTTTCACCAACCGCAGGCGCGCCTTGGTTCGGATGCACGAACTCGTTGTGGGCCATATCCATGCCGTTTTCAACCGAGCGCTCGTAGTAGCCGTTCAGGTCAAATGAAAACACGCGATTCGCTCGCCAGCCTTCGGCTTCGAATTCTTCAATCTCGTAGAGCGGGGGTCTTTCTGCTTCGGGCAGGTCACCCATGAACGCAAATACGATGCCGTATTTTTCCTGCGTCGGGTAGCTGTCGACTTTTGCTCGCTTGGGCGGCTTGGTCGTTGACTGAGTGGGAATAAAGGTACATTCGCCGGCACTGTTAAACTGCCAGCCATGATAGGGGCACTCAATACAGTCTGCTTTGATCTTGCCAAGCCCTAAAGAACCACCTCGATGCACGCAGACATCTGATAGAACGACGGGCTCTTTATTGCTGTCGCGAAACGCCACAACATTCATATTGAGCAGTTTTACCTTAAGTGGCTTGTCGTTGCTCACTTCATCGCTGAGGGCGATGGGGTACCAAAAGTTGATATACATGGTGATCAATTCTCCTTGATGGACGCTAGTTTAGTCGTCCCGAATCCGGCTATGGGACAGCAACTCACAATATGTTTGCTTGTTGGTTGCCACTTGCCGATAGTGCTGAACTTATTAGTACCATTCGCCACTAACGCCTGAATGGATTGCCTACGGAAGCTCTAATGACTACAAAGCGCACTGAATTTGGTTTGGTAATGGAAGCATCGCCGGGATATACGGCCCGACTGGCTGCCGAGATTGAAGCTATGGGCTTCGACTATCTATTGTGTCCGGACACCCAGAATCTGGCCCCGGACCCATACGGGCAGCTGAGTCTGGCCTCGGCGGCCACCACAACTCTGCGGCTCGGCACCGGCGTCACTAACCCTGTTACCCGTGATACGGCAGTCACCGCTACGGCCATCGCGTCGTTGCAGCAGGAGTCCGGTGGTCGTGCGATTTGTGTGATTGGCCGGGGTGATTCATCGGCCGAGCACATTGGTGTGCGCAATAGCACGACGGCGCAACTGCGCGAGGGTGTCGGCAATATTCGCGCCTATATGCGCGGTGAAACCATTAATCGCAATGGTAAAGAGTCGGCATTGCGTTGGCTCAAGAACGAGAACGTGCCTCCTGCACCTGTCGATATTGCCTGCACTGGTCCGAAGACTATTCAGATGGCGGTAGAGGTGGGCGACCGCATTAGTTTTGCCGTGGGCAGCGCGCCCGAACGGATTTCCTGGGCCATTAAAATTGCGACCGATCATCTTGAGAGCATTGGTCGCTCGCGCGACTCTATTCGTATTGGTGCGTTCGTTAATCTGGTGTGCGATCCGGATGAGCAGCGGGCTATTAATATTGGTCGCATGATTGCCGGCATGGTGGCGCATTTTGCCGGTATGAAAAACGCACCGTTGGATCATTTGCCACCCGAGCTGAAAGCATTGGCCGGCCACATGCAGGCTCAATACGACATGGATCATCATGCTCAGGAAGAAGCCGAGCATGCCGGTGAAGTGAAAGACGAGTTTGTGAAATGGTTTTCTATCTGTGGGCCCGCTGATGAATGTGAAACCCGCTTGCGGCAGATTATCGATCTGGGGCTGGATCACGTTTACATTCTGGGTGGCTCGCCGGTGCCGCATCCGCATGGTGAGCGACAGGCCGGCATGGTGGCGCAGGCGCGTAATTTTGCCGAACAGGTTCTGCCTAAGTTTCGTTAGTGCGTAGCGCGCTTACCGGGTTTGGATATACTCCATCGCGGTCATGCGGTGGTAGACCGTATTCGGGTAGATCACCTCGACAGGTTCCGGGTCGACAATGTCAATGGGCGTGCCTTGCACACGGCCGATGTCGAGTGCCATCTGGGTAATGTTCACACTGAATGACGTGCCCACAAAAACTATTTTATTCAGAGGGTTATGTGAATTGAGGCCGTATTGCGTAAACGCACAGTGTCCTATATTCCAAGAGTTTGCATCTTTTCGAGCGTGCTGTTTTTGAACGAGGTGCTCACCGGAATAGCTAGGTTGGCATCGTCATTCATAATGAGCTCCAGCTTGCGACCGTCGTCGTTAACGGCGCTCACCTGATCAAAGTTAATCCACCATGAACGATGCACTTTGCCACCATTGCAATGTGCGAGAGTGCTGTCGAGATCTTTAAACCGGAAGCGAATCATGTCTGTGCCCTTGTCGGTCCAGATATGGATGTAATGTTGCTCGGCCTTAATCGCAATCAGGATAGCGTCGGCGGGCAGCTTGGTGTCTCGCAGCAATCCCGCGTTTGCTCCCGTGATCACAGTGGCCTCTGCAGCAGCGATTGCTAACGTCTGTGACGGGTAGCTGAACCAGCGCACGCCATTTAGCGCCTTGTGGCCGTAGACGCCGGCCAGAAAGAGGGGCAGTGCAGGAATGGAGTAGCGAATAAAGTGCAGCAAATAAACGAGGCCCCAGCCGGGCAGATCGGTATCAGCGCGCGCGGCCGCAAAGCTCGGATACATGCCGCCATACCATTCGCCAAGAGTCTGATAAATGAAGACCGTGGGTATTAATAGCAGGAAGTAGCCCAGTGTGCAGACCGCAATGACCGGCGGTTCCCAGCTGCGGAATAGCTGTTTTACGATGCTTGAGCCTATGCTGACAGACCACCACGCGATAGACATGTGGATAAGCATGTAGCCGAGGCTATCCAGATAGGGCATGCCGGTGGTCAGCCGAATGCCCACCAAAGAGAACAAAACGGCCGTTCCTGCCGGAATACCGACGAAAAATAGCAGTTAGTCAGACAGTGCCGGTGCGTGTATCGGATCAGCATTAGGCGTGTTGTATGTGGTGTTGGCCTGCATCTTTAACGGGGCGTGTTTCTCATCAGATAGTGAACGTCATCATAGACCGAGTCTGCGCTGCTGCGGTTCTTTTACCGCTTTTTGCTTGCGTATCGGCAGTTTTTCAGTCAGTAACTTTAGCTAATAGATAATGTTGAAACCATTCACAAGTTTTTATTTTATAAAAGAATAGCGCTAAAAGTCATGAAACCGTTTCGTGCCATATCGCCAGCATGAGTCGGTTTTGTGAATGATGCGGGCTTTCGGTGAACCTCATGTTGCAGCTCAGGCTGTTTTGGCGGATGTTCGGGGTGTTAAAAAACCGGCGGGCTCTGGCTCGCGGAATATCTGAGGGGATACATATGTTTAGAGCCAAACCGTTTGCGGGCGTTAGCGCTGCAATTCGTGCCGTCCAGCTGCTTGTTTTAGGTGCGGCAACAGCTATATTGCCTAATCTGGCACAGGCCGATGAGTTTTGTCCAGCGGTCTATGAGGCCGGTGTTTTATCACTGAACTTCAATCCAACCTTTACCCATGTCGATAAGTTCAACGCGCCCAATGGCCAGCAGTACGACGGCCTTGTTATAACGAGCTTCTTTAACGCCATTAAAGGTGCAAACGGTGCTAGCGCTGTCGACTACTTTGAGCGTGATTTGGTCGCCCGCATTACCGGCATCGGCTATCGCAATGAGGCCTGGTGGAATGCCGATCGCGATGTTGAGGTGCTTTCTGACACGCAACTCGCCAATCCTCAAGTGCCGCGCGCCGAAGGGCAGGCTATTTGGCCCAATGAAGCGCAGCGTGTGCCTGATGGTATTTTGCAGTTCGAGGCGATAGTTGTTCCTGAGGGCTTCCACACAGCCGTTCAACCGGGCCGTCTTACACTTATTAACCTTGATGATCCGCTCCGGACGACGTATCTGATCGACCTCAGCACTCAGGTTCCTGGTACGCCATGTCGTTTGCCCGGCACTGTCGGTGCTAACCCGTTACAGGCGCCGCGTTTCTATCATTTGGTCAAGTGGTTCGATATGGACAGTGATGGCTTAAAAGATGCTGTTACCGTTCGCTCAGGTTTCAAGGTTGCAGGGCTCTTTTGTATTCCGGCACCTGGCGAGGTCGTTTGGTTCCGTAATCCTGGAGCTGCCATTGATCCTGCGGTTGAGTGGGAAGAGAACGTCGTTGCAGGCTATCCGACCAATACGTTTGCGGCCGATATCTCCCTTGATATCGCCGATCTTGAAGGTGACGGCGTTCCAGAGATCGTCGGTGGCCACTTTTTCACCGGCAACCTAATCTCAATTTATGGCGCACCTGTCGGCGGCGACTGGACGGACGTTGATCCGGTCGCTAGCCCACCACGCGTTGCTCAGATTTCAAGTGATCAGGGTGCCGTTTTCGGCGTTCGGTTTGTCGATCTGAACAATGATGGCAAGTTGGATGTGCTGGCAACTAATCACCAGAGAGATGGTTGTTTGTCGTTTACTCAGGATGTTATTCCAGGTCGCGTCTATGCGCTGGAACCGCCAGCCAGTGGCGACATCTTTAATGATCCATGGATCACGCACATTTTGAAGGACAACATTCGTCCTAACCCCACGTTCCCGACACCCTTAGGTGGGCCGGGTCGGCTGGCACCAGGGCTTGCTCTGGAAATGTGGCCATATCCGATTTCAGAGATGCTTGATAAGCCTTGGGTGCTGGTTGGTGGCGACGAGGCTTCGAAGGTCTGGTTGCTGAAGGCACAGAGCCAAGATCCCAATAACTGGAACTACGATTCCGCCGTTATCTTCGATATTAACGAGTACTACGGTGCTAATGCTTCGCAGTCATTCAGTGCACCTGCACCGGCTACCGGCGTGAGCATTTCAACGATTGGTGGTCCGTCGTGGCGCTATGATCGTGATTGGGCGTGGGGTTCATGGGCCGAAATCTATATTCCGGTATTTGAAGGACGCGCTATTCATCGCATCACCTTCCGTGATTATGGTGCAGCTAATCAGGTTTCTTGCACAACCGATGCTCAGCTTGCATGTCCGGTACCTTAGGCAGCAATAGCATGCATTGTGTCGCGATTCGCGATGACCAAGAATTGACAGGAGTTCGACCATGAAGTTTTTATTTGCAAAGAGTTTGGCGGTTACCGGCACCTTGCTGCTAAGCCAAAGCGTGTTTGCAGCACCGGTAACGATAGACTTTGAAAATACGCTACCGACTGTTTGGGGCTTATCTAGCTATCAGCAAGACGGGTTTACGGTAAGCAGTAATGTGCCCAGTGGTACGTTGATTGATGACAACAACACCGTGCGCGGTAACCTGGGTTTTTTCTCGGGAGGCACTGATTCGCAGACGATGTTCTGGGGTGCTAACGGTTCGCAGAGTACGCTGTCTTTAAGCGGTGATAATGGTGAAGTCTTTGACTTGCTCGGACTTGATGCCTCTTCGTTGTACAACTTTTCAGGTGCTCTTGTATTAACAGGAACACTATCGGGTGGTGGTACAGTGATTCAGACGCTGATGCTGAACAGTGATCTGACGAGCTATCTGGTATCGGGTATGGACGGTTTATCGGGGCTTAGTCTGTCGTTTGACGGCGCCGGTTATGCTCCACCCTTTGATCTGGATAACATTGAACTGAACGTAATACCGGTGCCGGGAGCAGTCTGGTTGTTTGCTTCTGCACTGGGCTTTCTAGGCTGGCGGAGGAAGCGCGCACAGTAACAAGTAACACATCGCATTCCCCCCGAAAGTGTTCGGGCCTGGCGTAACCGCCGGGCCCCTTTTTTTGGCTTCAACTCTGCGCATTTATCGGGCTAATATGACGGCCCGATGAGCTTTCCACGGTGATAAAGAGCCTTCGAGAAGGACAGGTGATCTTCGGGCCAGCGACAGTGTCGATATTGATGGTGCGTAGCTGGTCTCGTTTGGGCTGAGCCCGAGTCGCCCGTTGCTGGATGATGGTGAGCTTGATGAGGATGTAGCTCGTTCGTGCGATGCGGAACGAGAATGCCTTCTGCGCCGCCCCGGGCCCTACAGAGCAACCAATAAAAAAGGCAGCCGATTTGGCTGCCTTTTTTTGATGCTATTACGCAAGCTTATTTGTGGATGCTCATCAGAAACTCTTTACGGCTAATCGGCTGGCTTTTGAAGACGCCGCCTAATGCTGTGGTGGTGGTTTCGCTGTTAGCATCCATCACGCCGCGCGACTTCACGCAGTAGTGAACGGCTGTCATGTTAACGGCAACGTCATCGGTTTCTAGCAGTGCTTGCAGTGCAACCAGTACCTGTTCGGTAAGCCGCTCCTGAACCTGTGGGCGCTGTGCAAAGAACCGAACCAGACGGTTGATCTTCGATAAGCCAACAACGTTCTTCCGCGGAATATAAGCAACGGTCGCTCTGCCATCGATAGTCACGAAGTGATGTTCGCAGGTTGACGACAGATCGATATTACTAACCGTGATCATCTCATCGACCTTCATCTTGTTTTCGATGACGGTGAGTTTCGGGAAGTTTGCGTAGTTCAGACCACCGAAGATTTCCTGCACGTACATTTTGGCAATACGGCGGGGCGTTTCGATAAGGCTGTCATCACGCAGATCCAGCCCTAAGGTCTGCATGATCACCGTGAAATGCTCTTCAATCTTAGCTTTCTTCTCGGCATCCGTGAGGCCGTTGTAAATCATGGGGGTTTCAAGACCGCGTTTTAGCAGTGTGTCGCGAACGAGAATGGCTTCGGCACGCAAACCTTCATTCGAAGTGCCGCCGCTCATCGGAATATCTAATGCTTTCTGCTCGACTTTATTGTCCATAGTGGTGTCCATCTTCCCGCCGCTGCCTGCGACCTGGCATTCCGGCACCAATGGCCGTCCTGCGTTGCTAAGAAATACTGAGTCTGCTCAATGCGAGCCAGACTCAATCTAATGTTATTGTACGTACTAATAGCGAGTGATGCTGCCGATTTTACACAATTCGTCCGATTTCGCGTGGGCTAGCACGCCTACTGTAGCTCTTTGAATATGGCAGGTTACGACCGCAAAACACAGGGTTTACTTCACGAAAATGGCACACGGGGGCAGTGCTTTGCTGCCGATAGCGCAGAAATTGCCCGAATTTGCCTGAAATCAGTAGCATACGGCACTGAGCGCTGAGGTATGATGCACCCCGTTTTGCGCTATTCCCCGAATTTAAGGCCGCTGACAGAGTTCAGCGCCGGTTGGTCTCGGTAACGCGCAGCGCTTAAATGCTCGCAGCACTACTTGCCGCGCCCTGTGATTGCAGCACCTCTGAAAACAGATGGCTGCCCGAAGACCCCGGAACCCCAAATGTCTGATTCTACGACTGTTGCTGCTGATAGCGGCATAACCTTTGCTGAGCTTAATCTTTCGCCCGAACTCCTGCGGGCACTCGATGGCATTGGCTACGAAAAACCTTCGCCCATTCAGGCCGAGGCCATTCCTTATATTATGCAGGGCTGCGATATTCTCGGCCATGCACCCACCGGCACGGGTAAAACCGGAGCGTTTGCGTTGCCACTTTTATCGCGTCTCGATATGAGCAACAAGCAAGTGCAGATTATGACGCTGTGCCCGACCCGCGAGTTGGCGATTCAGGTGGCCGAAGCTTACAAAGCTTACGCGGCTCACATCGAGGGCTTTAACGTGTTGCCTATCTATGGCGGTCAGGAATACCAGACCCAGATCCGGCAGTTAAACCGTGGTGTGCAGGTGGTTGTGGGTACTCCAGGACGCGTCATGGATCACATGAAACGCGGCACGTTAAAACTCAATGGTTTGCAGGCAATGGTGCTTGACGAAGCCGATGAGATGCTGCGCATGGGCTTCATCGATGATGTCGAGTGGATTCTGGAGCAGACCCCCGACAGACGCCAGATGGCCTTGTTCTCGGCCACCATGCCGCCTCAGGTTGAGCGTATTGCCCGCAAGTACCTCCACAATCCTAAAGAAGTGTCGATTAAGGCCAAGTCGGGTGCCGCTGAAACCATTCGTCAGCGTTTCTGGCCGGTAAAAGGGTTTCATAAGCTCGACGCACTGACGCGCATTCTGGAATTTGAAAAATTTGATGCCATCATTATCTTTGTGCGCACCAAGAGTGCCACCACCGAAATCGCCGAGAAACTTGAGGCACGAGGTTATGCGGCCTCTGCGTTGAATGGCGACATGGTGCAGAAAGATCGCGAGCGCATGATTGAACGCTTGAAGAGCGGTTCACTCGACATACTGGTTGCAACCGATGTCGCCGCCCGCGGGCTTGATGTGGAGCGTATTAGTCACGTGATTAACTACGATATTCCTTACGATGGCGAAGCGTATATTCACCGCATCGGCCGTACCGGTCGTGCCGGTCGTCAGGGCGATGCGATTTTGTTTGTCGCCCCGCGCGAGCGGCGTATGCTTAGCATGATTGAAAAGACGACGCGTAAAACCATCGAACAGTTGGTCATGCCATCCACTGAGATGGTCAATAACAAACGCATTGCCGATTTCAAACAAAAGATTACGGATACTCTGGCCGGTGATGAACTGGCATTTATGCGCAACCTGATTGAGCAGTATCGCATTGAGCACGATGTGCCCTCGCTGGATATTGCAGCGGCGTTGGCGCAGATGTCTCTGGGTGATCAGCCGTTGTTGCTTAAGGCCGAGAAGCCGATGCAGGCATCCACTTTTGCAAATGATGATGGCGGCCGCTCAAACTCGCGTAAAGATCGTAATGCTAAGCGCGGCGATAGTGGTGAGCGTGGCGAGCGCGGCAGTTTGCCACCCCGCGGTTCTACCAAACCCGATGCCGACAAAGAACGTTACCGTATCGAAGTGGGTTATGACCATGGCGTTAAGCCCGGCAACATTGTGGGTGCTATTGCGAACGAAGCCGGGCTTGATGGCAACACCATCGGGCAGATTGATATTCAGGACAGTTACAGCTTCATCGATTTGCCAAAGGGTATGCCCGCAGAAGTTTTCAAAGATCTGCAGAAGACCCGTGTCTGTGGGCAGCCACTCAGGCTGTCACTGTCACGTGGCGGTAAAGACGGTGGTGAGCGCTCGGTCGAGCGCAAGTCGTTTGATAGAAATGCATCGGGCAAGAAACCGTTTGAGCGCAAGGAAGGCGTTAAGAAGCCGTTCAACAAAAACCCGGGTGATCGCAAGTTCAGCGATAAAAAGCCGGGTGATCGCAAATTCAGCGATAAAAAGCCGGGTGATCGCAAATTCAGCGATAAAAAACCGGGCGAGGGTAGTGCCGGCGGCCGACCCTCCAGCGACCGTGATCCGTTTGCGAAACCGAGTTCTGCCAAGGGTAAGCCCGTACGTAACACGCTAAGTGCGAAGCCCGGCAGCAGCAGGCCGGCTGCTGGTGGTTCAAACAGTAAGCCCGCGGGTAAGAAGTTCGGTGGTCCGAAGCCTGCAGGCAAAACCTTTGGTGGCAAAAAGCCGGGCGGTAAGAGCTTTGCTGGCAAGAAGCCGGGCCCGAAAGCGGGTGGTAAGCCGGCTAATCGCAAGGGCTAGAAGGCCTAGGAACACGTCAGCAATAAACCGGGGCCGAACTGCACTAAAAAAGTGCAGTTCGGCCCTTTTTTTATGGGGCTTTGGTGCGGCGGGCAAGAATACTGTCCAGATGATTGGCAAAGTTCTGCCGGTCGGTTTGGCTTAGCGGTGGTGGGCCGCCGGTGTGTACACCACTGGCCCGCATCGTGTCCATGAAGTCACGCATATTAAGGCGCGGGCCGATGTTTTCGGTGGTGTGCAATTCGCCACGTGGGCTTAGGGCCTGCGCACCTTTCTCAATAGCTTCGGCGGCCAGCGGGATATCGCTGGTAATGACCAGATCACCGGCATCAAGGCGCTTCACGATCTCGTCATCGGCCACATCAAAGCCTGAGGAGACCTGCACGGTTCTTAAGTGCGGAGAGCGGGGCACCGAGATGGGTTGATTGGCCACGAAGGTGGTCAGCACACCTGTACGTTCGGCCGCTTTACACAAAATCTCTTTAATGACGACCGGACAGGCGTCGGCATCGACCCATATCTTCATGCCGGTCTTCACGCGTGATTACGCAGCGCGGCCATTCTTGTAGATGCCTTGCGATGCCAGATACTCTTCGTAGGTGCCACTGTAATCGATCACGCCATTGGGGCTAATGTCGATAATGCGGGTGGCAATAGAAGAGACAAACTCGCGGTCATGGCTGACGAAGATCAATGTACCCGGGTAGTTCTCCAGCGCCAGGTTCAGTGCCTCAATCGATTCCATATCCAGATGGTTAGTGGGTTCATCCATAACGAGTACATTCGGTTGCTGCAACGAGAGCTTGCCGAACAGCAAACGGCCTTCTTCACCACCCGATACCACTTTTACAGATTTTGCGCTGTCGTCTTTCGAGAACAGCATGCGGCCTAAGGTGCCGCGAATGAACTGCTCGTCGGTGCCTTTGGGCTGCCACTGAGTCATCCAGTCGAACAGGTTCATGTCTTCCTTAAAATCATCGGCGTGATCCTGAGCGAAGTAACCGATCTTGGCATTTTCTGACAGCTTCACTTCACCGGCATCGGCTTCCAGTTCTTTCACGATACAGCGGACGAGGGTGGTTTTACCAATACCGCTGGGGCCGATGACCGCTACTTTTGAGCCGGCCTCAATATTCAGGTTCAGATTCTTAAACAGCGGGCCTTCAGCAAAGCCTTTGGTCAGACTTTTAACCTCAAGAGCCAGACGCCGCAATTCTTTTTCCTGATCGAACTTAATGTAGGGGCTGATCCGGCTCGAGGGTTTGACTTCTTCGAGCACAATCTTTTCCAGTTGCTTAGCACGCGAGGTGGCCTGGCGGGCTTTCGACGCATTGGCCGAGAAGCGGCTTACGAAGGCCTGCAATTCGGCTTTCTTGGCCTTCTTCTTGGCATTGTCGGTTTGGATGCGCTCTTTGCTCTGCTCGGCGGCAATCATGTATTCGTCGTAGTTGCCGGGGAACATCCGCAGTTCGCGGTAATCGAGATCGGCCATGTGTGTGCATACACTATTCAGAAAGTGACGATCATGCGAGATGATAATCATGGTCGATTTACTTTGAATGACAAACTCTTCGAGCCAACGAATGGTGTTGATGTCGAGGTTATTGGTGGGCTCGTCGAGCAACAGCACATCGGGGTTTGAGAACAACGCTTGTGCCAGCAGCACGCGCAGCTTAAAGCCGGGAGCAATTTCGCTCATCAGGCCGTAGTGATCGTTCACTGAAATGCCAATACCTTCGAGCAATTCGCCGGCACGTGCTTCGGCGGTGTAACCGTCCATCTCGGCAAACTCAACTTCAAGATCGGCCACTTTCATGCCGTCTTCGTCGCTCATTTCGGTAAGCCCATAAATGCGATCGCGCTCTTGCATGACAGGCCAGAGTTTTTCGTGGCCCATCATCACGGTGTCGATAACCCGCATCTCTTCATAGGCGAACTGATCCTGCCGCAAAATACCGAGGCGGGCGTTCGGCACGAGCGAGACATTACCCTGGGTAGGCTCAAGTTCACCGGCCAGAATCTTCATGAAGGTGGATTTGCCCGAACCATTGGCGCCAATAAGACCGTAACGATTGCCGTTACCAAAGGTCATAGAGACGTTTTCAAAGAGGGGCTTGGCGCCAAACTGAATGGCGAGATTTGAGGCTGTAATCACTGCGTTATACCGTAAGTAGGAGGCCGGCCAGCGGCGAGCCGGTGGGCGTCTAAGAATTTGTAAACCAAAGAAAAAGGGCCGTTTGGCCCAATGCGGAGCGCATGATAGCAGAAATGCAGGAGAGTGGCAGTCCTGCGAGGCCTTAAATTGGGCTGGAGCGGGCCTTTTTTCTTGCCGGGGCAGTCTTTACTCTGCGGTAGCGGGTGTCGCCATCGACGTCAGGTGGGGCTTGGTAAACTCGCTAGTATCGGCCAACCATTTGCTATGGCGATGCAATCCATCTGGCGTCTTCCGGCGAATACCTGATTATGTTGGAATTAAGCGCTAAAAAGGATGTAGTCAGGCAAGCCCTCGCTGTCTTGGCCGTGCTAGCGGTTAATGGCGCAGCACTGCTCCTGCTGCTTGAGCAACCGGTAATGGCGGCGGAGAATGCAATGACGTTCAAACGAATACCGCTGCAGTTCATTGCGGCGCTGGCGGCGCCTGATGCCCGTTCGGGCACGGGTGCTCAGAATTGGGCTGTTTGGCCGGTTGACCCGGGTCCACGTGGGGTGCGACTGAATCGCTTTAAGCAGTTGCAGTCTGCCGGTGGCATGGCCCCGGCTGGCTGGCAGTTTGACGCCGCCGGTTGGTGGTTGGAAGAGAACGGTCTGATTATGGAGCCGCCGAATGTGTCTCTGGTGCCGGGCCGCTATCAAGTGACCGGCGATAGACAAGTCACAACAGCGCTGACGGTTTATCCGGCAGATGCGAAGGGTGATATGCGCTGGGAACTGGCTGATGACGCCACACTCTACGACGTCACTCATCTGGGCTGCCGTTCGGCGATGTATACGCCGCTGGCGGGTACGGAAGCGGGATCATGTACTCCGGCTAATGCGCCCGAAGCTGCATTTCGTGTGGCGCCGGGTGCAGAGATGCCCCCTGTTGCCGGTTGTCAGAAACAGGATTACGCGGTGTTGTTTTTGATTGGGATTGAAGACCGGTGATAATCACCGGGCTATTTTAGGTGATAACCGCGGTCTATCTGAGACCGGCAAAAACGAATCAGGGATGCTGTTAGGCGCAACCTGAACCCATGAGGTTTGGTTGTCCACATGCAATGATCAGTGCATTGTTGCAGCGTCCTCTCCGTATACCTTCTAAAAACGTATCGCTGTCCCCAACTATCCGACATCTCGCAGAAAAGGCATATGACCCGAGAGAGAAAAGCGCTTTCGCTATTGGTCCGTAAGCGCCGGTTTTGCTGCATTTCGGCTTATCCCTGCGCTGCGAGACTATTGTGCTAGAATTGCAGCTGGCGTAGAAAAACTATTGATTTGCGTGCCTCATTCGGCGGCAGTTTCTAGCTGCATAACTAATGACTAACAGTTAGTAATATTTTTTGAACTTAACTTATGGGAAATCAACCATGTTTTTGAATAAAGCTATGTCAAGTGCGGGCGTCAATCGTGCTGTAATCACCGGCGTTGTCGCTTCGCTGTTAGTCGCCTTTTCGGGTGCGGTCTCTGCTGAAAGTCTCGCTGAGTTCGAGTCAAACCGTAACTACAAGAAAGCCGTTATCTATATGAACATGGGCTACGCCGAAATTGGCAAGGTCGTGAACAAGCTTGAAGACGATAAAGGTAAATCTGCTCTGCGGCATTTTAACTATGCGACGGAAGACTTTAAATTAGCGATTGAGGACTTTGCGAAAGCTACTTTGCCTGACCAAGACAAAGCTGCTCTCTCGGCGCTGAAGAAAGGTCTTGATGCGCTGCAGGATTCAACCATGGCAATGGAAAAGGGCGATTCAGCTGCTGCCCAGATTTACTACAATACAGCGCAAAATTACTTTGCTGAAGCATCTGCATTGCTTGATTAGGTTCAAAATAGTACGTTCAAATACTCGGGAGCGTTGATACGCCCCCGGGTATTTTTTTGTGCAAAAATAGGCTCTATTTAATGTATGTCTAAAAGACATGTCTAGCTCAGTGAGTTGATATTGAGAGTCTGTGCTGAAGCGGATCGTTGTTATTCTAAATTAATCTCTACGAGAGTCTTCCGTTGATTCCGTCAGGAATATAAAAATGTGCACTCTGCACGCAATAAATGTTTCATCAAACAGTGGGTTGTTTGCAACAAAGTTTTGCCACCATGATTTCCGTCATAAACAACAGTCACCGGATCGCCTGTGTCTGTAACAAACCACCATTTACAGACGGGAGTCACCACTATGCAACGCTTTCCAATCCTTATTGTTTCGCTGGCTGCTGGTATCGCCAGTGCCGGCGATTTTGAGCCGCAGATTGAATTAAAACCTATTGGTACTTATGCCTCGGGTATTTTTGGTGAGAGTGCCGCTGAAGTTGTGGCTTACGATGCCTATACCCGCCGCGCTTTCGTAGTGAATGCGGTGGCTAGTGCGGTGGATGTGCTGGATATCAGCAACCCCACAAATCCTGTAAAAATTGATTCCATCGATGTGACAGCCGCCGGCAGTTCTCTCGGCGCCGCCAATAGCGTTTCTGTGAGCCGCGGCCGGTTGGCCGTTGCAGTAGAACGTAACCCGAAACAAGACAACGGTATCGTTGCTTTTTACAGCACGCGGTCACTGGCGCTACTCGGTACTGTCGAGGTGGGTGCCTTGCCCGATATGGTGACCTTTACGCCCAACGGCCGCTATGTTCTGGTGGCGAATGAGGGTGAGCCAAACGCTGACTATACGGTGGATCCCGAAGGCAGTGTCAGCATCATTGATTTGCGCCGCGGTATTACTAGGGCGAGAGTTAAGACCGCTGACTTTGGTGCGTTTAACGCCAGCAAAGATGAGTTGCTGGCAGCCGGCGTGCGTATCTTCGGCCCGAATGCGTCGGTGGCGCAGGATTTGGAGCCCGAATACATCGGCGTGGATCCCAACGGTCGTCTAGCCTATGTGTCACTGCAGGAAAATAATGCACTGGCGGTTATTGATATTCGCCGCGGTAAGGTGAAAAAAATATTGCCACTGGGCGTTAAAGATCATTCTATTCTTGGCAACGAGTTTGACGCCTCCAACAAAGACGACGCGATCAACATTCAGTCGTGGCCGGTGCTCGGCATGTATATGCCGGATACTATTGCCACCTATCGGGCGAAGGGCAAAACCTACATCGTTACGGCCAACGAAGGCGATAGTCGTGACTACGATGGTTTCAGTGAGGAAGTGCGTATTAAGGATATTGCCGATGATCTTGGCAAAACACTCGATCCGGTCGCGTTTCCTAATGCCGCTGAACTGCTCGAGGACGAGAACTTGGGTCGCCTGAAAATTACCAGCACGCTGGGTGATGCCGATAATGACGGGCAGTTTGAGCAGCTCTATGCGTACGGGGCCCGCTCATTCAGTATCTGGGATACCAAAGGCAATCTGGTCTGGGACAGTGGCAACGATTTTGAATCAATCACCGCTAATCTGAATCCTGAAGGCTTCAATTCAACCAATGATGAGAATGGCTCGTTCGATAACCGCAGCGACGACAAAGGCCCCGAGCCTGAGGCGCTGGCTATCGGCAGGTTGCTGGGCAAGACCTACGCGTTTATCGGCTTGGAGCGCGTTGGCGGCATCATGATGTATGACATTACCGATCCGACGGCGCCCGAGTTTGTTACCTACACCAATAATCGCGACTTCAGCGTGGCAGATGCAGCGTTGCCTGAAGCCGGTGATCTGGGCCCTGAAGGCATTCAGTACATTCCCTGGTATAAGAGTCCCAACTGGCGCCCGCTGCTTATCGTGGCCAATGAAGTCAGTGGGACCACAACGGTTTATCAGATTGATTTAGTGTTCTAGTGCTAAATGGGTCTGGGTTGCTGTTGGATGAAGCAGGGTGTCTTATGGCACCCTGCTTTTTCCGTAGCGGCTTAGCGCGATCTGCAATCAAGTTGCTTGCGCCAGATCAAAGCATCAACTGTTCCTAGGCTCTTGGTTTTACCGGGAGTAACCCATAGCGCTTCGCGCTCCCTGTTGACCAACGTCGCGCTGCAAAATCCGTTAGGCAGGCATCGGGTTCTGGCACCTCACGCCAGTTACCCGCTAGACTCGTCTTACTGCTGCCGGAGTAGCTCTGCCTTGAAATCATGGCCCTATTTATTTGTTTCTGTGTTGTTGCTGGCGGGTCCGGTGACGGCTGCTGATGAGGTGGCCAACCTTGAGCCTTTGGTGACAGATCGCCCGACCGATAGTGTGTCTCCGATCGTTGTGCCGAAGGGGTCATTTCAGGTTGAGACGGGCTACAGGTATTCGCAGCTCAACAGCGATACCGACGGCAACAGCGTTCAGACCTTTCCCGATCTGCTGTTTCGTTACGGATTGGGTGAGCGATTTGAGGCGCGCTTGTTGGCATCGGGCTGGAACGCGCGCGATGTGAATGACAAGACGGAAACCAATGTTGCCGACATTTCTATCGGCACCAAAATTGAGCTGATTCCTACCAGTGGCAACTGGAGCATCTCCGGTCTGCTGGTTGATGTGAGTATGCCGACGGGTTCTGCGGCTGAATCCAACGATTACGTCATTCCCAAAATATTGTACGTGGGCGGCTATAATGTCTCTGATAGCTGGGCCCTCACGTACAACGCCGGCCCGAGTCTGGTCACGTTTAATGAAGGTGCTGGCCGCGATACCCGCTGGAATCTGAACTACGCCGTGGCGCTGAGCACTATGCTGAGCAGCAACGTGGGTTTGTTCGCTGAAGTTTACGGTGCGGTGCAGGAAGGCAGTGCCGGGGACGTAGCCGATTTTCAGGTGGGCACCACCCTTGGCATTGCACCCCAGGTGCAGATCGACTTTCGGGTAGGTGCCGGGCTGGCGAGTGCTTCACCGGATTGGTTTGCCGGCGCAGGCTTAGCCTTTCGTTTGCAGTGATGGCGGCTCTGGATCATCGCCAGGCCCTATAGCTTAGTATTGTTTGCCGCGTTTCTCCGGCGCTGTAATACGCATATCGATAGTTCCCTGATTTAGAGAGTCTGCTTTTAAGCGGCCATCGCAGCTATTCGGCAGCGCCTTAAGCACTGACGCCACAGCCCTCTATCCCGTGGCTCCCCACAGCTTCGCTGCGGCGTTCAAGGCTTCGCCGGGCTCCGCGAGACGAACAGTGTTGCGGCAAAATTTCCTGTTGTTTCGTGGCCCGGTTTGTCGGTCACTTCTTTGGTTGCACCGATATCCGGATGCTGGAAATTATACTTTATTACAGCGTCGACAAGCCGCTTAAGCCGTCCTGGCTAGGCACAACGCTCACTTAAAAAATCTTTTTAAATCAAGGGTTCTGCACGGCTATTGCGGCGGCAAGAATACCCCTTGTTCATCAAATTGTAATAAATCATTAACGGGGATTTTATATTTGCTTTGTCTCACTGAAACATAACAAGGGTGTAATTGCGTTCAAGATTTATAGGAGCTAGCCAGCAATCACGACTGGCTGCAGCACACACCATGCAGAGGACGCAATGAGACAGCAAATTTTCAGGATTCTGGCCGTAGTACTGCCGGCGATGCTCAGTATCACAGCCCATGCGGCAGATGAACTGGCCACCTACGTGTTTAAGGACGGCAATCCGGGCTATGGGCTTACTGTCGCGCTTGATGGCGAAATCGAAAAGCCGGTCAACGAAGATGGCTCAGTGTTCTTCGACTTAAAATCCGGCGCCCATATTCTGGGGGTCTTTAATGGTAAAAAGTTGTTGTACAGCGTTAGGTTTGACAGCGTTACGGGGCAGTTGGTTGATGCGACCGTCAATCTCGTGACCTTTGAGCCTCCGCAGGGCAACGTTCAGACGTATTCGTCGACAGAAACGCCCGGTGAGCGGGCTAAATCGCCCACAGGTGGCCTGCTCGGTCGTATTACCGATGTCAATACGGGCGATCCGGTGGTTGGTGCACGGGTCTTCTTAGAAGGCACAGGTCTGGCGACCACCACCAATTTGGCCGGTAACTACACGCTGCTGGTGCCACGCGGTATTTATACCCTTGTGGTCGATGCCGGTGAAGCGGGTGAAAAGCGTTTTGAGAACACCCGTGTCGTCACCAACATCGATCGCGGTGTGAGTTATAAAGTCGGCAAGCGCAAGCTCAACGACACGGGCTACCGTCCATCTGCCCCTATTATCGAAGAGATTTTTGTCGTGGCACGCTACAAGCCAACAGCGCTGGGTGCCGATGAGCGCTATTCGGCAGGACTGGTTGACACACTGGGGATCGGGGAGTTGGCGCGCTTTGGCGGCAGCGATATTTCTCAGTCTGTAATTCGTATTCCGAGTGTCACCGTGAAGGACGGCCGCTTTGTGTTTATTCGTGGTCTGGGTGGTCGTTACATCACCACCACACTCAATGGCGCACAGCTGCCGAGTACCGATCCGTCCAAACGCACCGTGCCGCTCGATTTGTTTCCCACCAACTTTGTCAGTCAGTTGGATGTGAAGAAGCAGTTCATTGCCGACATGCCCGGTGAGAGCACCGGCGGTAATCTGGAGATTAATACCCGCACTTATCCGGGGCAGGCTGAGGGACGTATTTCTCTGCAGACCGGTTTTGTCCAGGGCTTAACCGGCAAGACGGTTAATGCTGATTCCTTGAGCGGCGATTTCGACGTCTTCGGCGTAGATGACGGCACGCGCAGTAACGCCAACTTCTTCAATGCGATCACTCAAGTGATTAATCTGGCTGATGCCAACAACGACCCTCAAGGTGTGGCGGCTTTCAGCACTATCGGTGGTAACGCTCTGTTGCCCGGTTTGGACTTGGGGATGACCACCGCAAACCCCAACATCACCATCGGCGGCAACTACGGCAATATGTTCGATTTTGGTGAAGATTCTGAGTGGGGCTTCTTTGTTGCCGGCAACTACCGCAATGAATGGAATCAACGCACAGCCGGCATTGATCGTACCTTTGGTGGTGACGTTAACCAGGGTACAGCCACTGTCCGTGATGACTTTACTTTTGAGGAAGCTAGCAACAGCGTGGAAGCCAGCGGTCTAATCAACTTTGGACTTACCTCCGGTAATAGCAGTTACAGCTCAAACACACTCCTTTCCCGTTCAACACTAAGTCGTGCCCGGCAAGACATTGGTGTTGATGGTGACTCGACGGATGACTCTATCCGGTATCTCATCGACTACATTGAGCGCCAATTTATTTCACAGCAGTTTACCGGCGACCACGTCTTTGGTGCCCGCGAGCAGTGGGTGTTTGATTGGCAGTTTACCGGTTCGCAGGCTAATCGTGACGCACCGGGTCGCCGTCAAGTTCGCTTTGATCTGCAGAATAGCAGCGGCATCTTCAACCTGCAGGTGCCTGACCTAAGCGTTCGCTACGATGAATTGGAAGATCGCAACTACGACTTAAGCGGCAACGTCGAATACTTTCTGCCTACTTCGGATGAAGATGAGACCAAGATTACGACCGGCGTGCAGCTGATAAGCCGCGAGCGCGACTCTGTTTCTGATAACTATGGTTTCTTTGATTCGCAAAGCGGCAATGATGCGGCCCCGAATCTGCTGGTAACGGATGTGCTTAACCCGACCACAATCACGGGCAATCAAAGCACCGGCTATGGCTTTCAAAATAAGACTCTGGCCACCGATAGCTACGATGCCGAGCTCGATCTGAATGCTATCTTCGCATCGTTCGATACCCTGCAGAATGATACGCATCAGTTCATTGTTGGTGTTCGCTACGAAGACTATAAGCAGATCACCAATACCTTTAACTTGCAGACGGGGGATCCGCTTCAACAGCCTATTTCAGATGATGTCGTGCTGCCAACTTTTGGTTATAACTGGTTCTTTACGGAAAGCCAGACTCTGCGATTTGGTTTGTCAAAGACAGTTTCCCGGCCTGACTTTAAAGAGACATCTAACGCCGTGTTCTTTGACCAGGACTTCAACTTTAACGTTCGTGGTAACCCTAATCTTGTGGTCTCTGAAGCAATTAACGCCGATGTCCGTTACCAGTTTTATTGGAACGATCTCGATAATCTAAGTTTTGGTCTGTTCTACAAAGAGCTGGACAACCCCATTGAGCGGGTGTTGAACCCGGCCTCCGGCACTGTCGGCAATAGCCGTACGTTCCAAAACTCAGATAGCGCTGAGGTCTACGGTATCGAGTTTGAAGGCCGCAAGGAATGGAATCTTGGCAGTTCGCTGAGCAAATCAGTATTCCTCGCTGCGAATGCCGCCTTGATTGAGTCGGAGGTCAATCTGGTTGGCCAGGCGATTAATACGCGTGCACTGCAAGGGCAACCGACGTATGTGGTTAACCTGATTTTCGGTTACGACGATGTCGATAATGGTCAGGAGTTCACGCTGCTGCTCAACCAGAATGGCGACACGATTGCTGATGTCGGTGTGAATGGCCAGGCCGATGTCATTCTTGAACCGCGTCTGGACCTGATCGTTAACTACCGTTGGTACTTCACCGATAGCTGGCAGCTTGTCGTTAAAGGCGAAAACCTGCTAAACGCGCCGGTTGAATTCACTCAGGCGGGCAATATTTTTCAAAGCTGGGAGACGGGGCGTGAGCTAACTCTTGGCCTCAACTACGATTTCTAAACTAATTACAAAAAACTTTTATCCATTTTTACGAATTGCACGAAGCAAAAAAATTATGAGAATTATTAACAGGAGTAAGGAAATGAAATACACAAGACAGTTGCTATTGGTAGCAACGACGATTGCGACAGCCGGCCTTTTTGGCTGTGGCGGTGGTGATGAAACAACAATTAACTATACAGCGACATCAACGGTTACGAACGGCGGTACAAACGGTGGTGGTGGGAACGTAGCAGACTGTCCGACTTGGGCACCTGGTGTGGTTATTCAATCTCAGGTTGTCTGTCAGTTACCCGCTGAAGTTCTGGAAGATCGCACGCTTACAGAGGATAACATTTGGTATCTGGCCGCTCAGGTGAGAGTGGGTAACGGCAATGAAGATATGTCGGTTACCCCGGGTATTCTGGCTAGCGGGGCAAACGTTCTTAACGTGACGTTAACTATTGAACCAGGCACTCAGATCTGGGGCAGGGCGTTTAGTCCTGCCAGCAACACCGTGGGTAATCTTATTATTACCCGTGGTTCGCAGATCCAGGCTGTTGGTACTGCAGCCGCTCCCATCGTGTTTAGCTCACCGGATGCCGATTTTGTCGGTGCCGGCGAGTGGGGCGGCCTTATTTTGCACGGCTATGGTGTGCATAACGTCTGCCCACCTTTCGCACCCGGCCCTTGCAACGTTGACTCTGAAGGCAACTCAGGCAAATCCGGTGGTTATAACGACGCTGATAGCAGTGGTCGCCTGGAATATGTGATTGTCACCGAAGGCGGTGCTGAGTTTTCTACCGGTAACGAAATTAACGGCATCTCATTTGTGGCTGTGGGCTCAGGTACCCAGATCGATTTTATTCAGGTGAATGGCAACTCCGATGATGGCCTCGAGTTTTACGGCGGCGCTGTAAATGCTAAGCATATTGTTCTCACTGGTAATCGCGATGATTCTGTCGACTGGGATGAAGGTTGGCAGGGAAATCTGCAGTTTGTTTTGGTGATCCAGGAAGATGCGAATACGACTCAAGGCAATGCTATTGAAGCCGACAGCGAAGGCAATGTCATTAATGGTGATTTCTCGACGCCAACCATTGCCAACGCGACCTTCATCGGTGGCGGTGAGCAGGACGATCTATGGCGCTTCAAAGAGTCTACCGGCGGCTTCTTGTTAAACTCGCTGGGTGTGTATAGCAACCCTACGCAGTTCCCGAGCGGTGCCCCTAAAACGACGACGTGCGCTGACGTGGTTGACCTTGGTTCGGAAAACAATATTGGCACGGGTCTTCTCGACTTCAACAATGTGATTATCGGTTGTGCAGTCTTTGGCAACGCTCGGGCCTCTGGCCTTATGGACACCACGACTCTTATGGTTGATCCACAGCTGGACACTAACTACGCCTCACAGGCACCTGAGGCATCCGGGGTGCCTCTGGATGTTGCTGGCTTTAAGTTGGGTAACTCGGCCGCAGCCAGCACCGACGTGGGCTTCTTCACCGACACTAATTACATCGGTGCGATTGACCCCGCAGCGGCTACCGCCTGGTTTGAAGGTTGGACCCTCGACGGTTCGCTGTAGTAGCAAGCAAGAATTACAGGTTTCAGCGCACCCCCCCCAAGAGACCTGTGATCAGGCCCCGCTATGAAAGTAGCGGGGCCTTTTTTTATGTGCCATTTGGCGAAGCTGAAGCATTGATTGTAGTGTGTAGTCTGTTTTTTATACGACCCTTTGTAGTTGCAGTGATATCTGGAACTGCTAGTATTGAAAAGGTAAGTTGATGGGGTCAACTTGTCTAATTCTTAAGGGAGATTTACATGAACGTTGTTGCTACTGTCACGGTTGTGGCGATGTTGTTTGCAGGTGCTGCATCTGCTGTTGAGGTGAAAGATCGTGGCGCTTATATCGGCGGCGCTGTTGGTGTTACTGAACTGAATAATGACCTCTTTGACGATTTGGACGGTCTGCCCGGAGTCACCATTGATACAGAGGGCACTGGCATTCAGTTGTGGGGTGGTTATAAGTTTTTTAAATGGTTTGCTGTTGAAGGCCGTTACTCTTATCTGGGTGAGTACACTGCGGATGAAGTTTTCGCCGGAGGTACTGCTAACCTCACTGCTGAGGCTTTAACCGGTAACGCCGTATTTATTTTACCCTTCGGTACTAGTAGCATTGATATATATGGCCAGGTTGGCTTGGGCATTCTTGGGTATGACCTTGAGTTTTGGGAGTCATCGGTGGGTGGTAACGTCAGCAGTAGTAACGACGGCACCGAGCTCGTAGGCACTGCTGGTGCCGGTGTGCGCTGGACTCCGGCACCCCCGCTAACGATCTCGTTAGGTATCGATGCCTGGACCGCCAATATTGATGATGACGGCTTGGATCAGGACTATACAGTTATCATGAGTCGCTTGGGTGTTCAGTATAACTTCTAAGCTAGATATACGTTTGTAGAAAGGCTGTGGGAAAGTAGCGGGGCCTTTTTTTAAGATGTCGTTGGAACTGCGGCCCGAGGTCGATGCTCAGGCTTAGTGCTGGCAGTGTATTGACGCCTGTCCAGTCTATATTGATGCGTTCATCGGGTAATAGTTTCTGAGAGTTAAATTTATTGGGGTTGTAGATGTTGAAGTTGGGCAGAGGGTTTCGGTGTAGAAGCTGGACAATGTTGCTGGCGACGGTTTTGGTCGTGCTGCCTTTGCACAGTGTGTTGGCAGCAGACACGCTGGAAGGGAGAACCATAACGGTTAAGTTGAAGCTGCCTGAAGTCATGCAGAGTTCTGGTGACAGTCTTGGCGAGCTCGCTATTTCACGCGTTGTGGACAACCGGGTTGTTACGCAGAATTCACGGAGTAAGCCGGTGGCATCGAACCGGATTATCGCTGGCTGGGAGAGTAAGTACAGGCCCTATGATGTGCTGTTGAAGAAGCAGGATGATGTTGAGGATGTGGTCCGGCAGATTGCCATTAAATCCTTTGAGAGTGTGGGTTATAAGATTGTTAGCCAAAGCACGGCCCAAACAAATGGCGTGCCGACCGTGGACGTGTATGTTGATGAGTTCTGGGTGGATGTTGAGAAAATTCCGTCATCCGGTCGGTCGGCCTTTACCTTCAATATTGCCCTGCGCTTTGTGAGCGAGGATGAAAAGCTCGGTGCAATAGGCGTGGTGCGCACCACCGGCACCTTGAACGGCAACCGCTCTAAGCATGCTAGTTCATACCGCAATACCGTTTTTTACACCTTGAAGAGTTTCTACCCCGAGTTTGGTTCACGCTATAGGGATGCAGGTAAAGCCGAGCCAGCAGTTCAACCGTCCGGTAGCGCTCTGGTGCAAGACCTGACAAACGCCAAAGCCCTGTTTGATGCGGGGGCGATAACGGCTGAAGAGTACACGTTGCTCAAGAGTAAGATACTGAGCAACGAGTAGTTGGTCGAATATTAGGAAAGCCGGAGCAGCTTGGTCTGCTCCGGCTTTTTTTTGGAGTATGTAGTGCACTGTCTTCAAGCAGAGATGGTGGTACGCGATGAGTATCAGAACCCCTCTGGGCCTATGAACGCGCCACCAACCTGCCTCCCTGGCAAGGTGGTTATTCCGTTCGGAGGATGCGGTTCCTCGTATTTATCGGGAGCGCAATGCAACGGGCTACCTCAGAAGTTGTCACTCACTGTAAGAACATTGTTGAGAGGCTTTATGCGGCGCCGGCGGTTTTGGTGTGGCGCAAGGCCTGGCAAGGAGAAGCACGTATGAAGTTGGTCGAAAGACTAGTCGCAGGGCCGGTTGATGTGATCGGCGATGTGCATGGCGAGTTGGGCGGTTTACAAGACTTGCTGGCACAGCTGGGCTATGACGAAGCCGGCCATCACCCGGCCGGTCGGCACCTGGTGTTTGTGGGCGATTTGGTCGACCGCGGGCCCGATAGCGTGGGCGTGTTGTTGCTGGTCATGATGCTGCTTAAGAGCGGTAAGGCCCAGGCCGTGCTGGGTAATCATGAGTTGAATCTACTGCGGGATGACGAGAAGCCCGACAACCTCTGGTTTACCGCACCGGATAAGTTGAGTAAGCATCCGGCCACGGTGGTGAGTGAGACCGATCGTGCGGCCGTACTGGCCTTTCTGAATACACTGCCATTGGTGCTAAGACGCGATGACCTGCGAATTGTGCACGCCTGCTGGAGCAATGAGGCGCTCATCGCTTTGGAAGAACGTAATGCCCACTGTAATGCCGATGTGGCCGATATCTACAATGAGTACGAGGCCGGCGTTATTGATGAACTGAACGAGGTCGGGCTTATGGAGCGGTGTCGTGCTGAAGAAGCCACCTATGCTGAGCGGATCATCGATCCTGATTGGACGCCTGAGTTTTTATCGGCCAAGGCCGAGGTGGATGTCCGCGGGCAGATGGGTAACCCCGTATCTGTGCTCACCTCTGGTGAGGAGCGCATCACCGCCAAGCCGTTCTGGGCTGGCGGTAAATGGCGTATGGTAGATCGCGTGAAATGGTGGGAGAACTACACCGACGCCACGCCGGTGATCTTCGGCCATTACTGGCGTCGGTTTGGTGAAGCGGCCAACGCCATACCCGGGTTCGGGCCGGATTTGTTTGCCGGTATTCAACCGCACCATTGGATGGGCCCACGCAACAACGTGTTTTGCGTGGATTTTAGCGTGGGCGCGCGCCCGGCCTTGCGCCACAGCGGCGGTGATGAGAGTGCCGGCAGACTTGCGGCCGTGCGTGTGCCCGAGTATGAAGTGGTGCACGATGATGGCGAGCGTGCGCAGTTACTGCCACCCGGTGACCGGTCTTCTTCCGCCAGCAGGTTTCACTAGTTTTATTGGCGTATAGGCTTTTATTGAATAGAAGTAGCGATGAGCCTATCCAAACCCGTGGCGCGGGTGTATTTCAGTGCTACTTGGTCTCTGCCGTTGCAGGGAACAATGTCGCCAGCTTAGCTTCGACTTCGGCAACTAGTTTGTCATCGGCTTCGCCGCGGTAGCTTCCAACTAATTTATGCTCGGCATCAAACAGAACTAGACATAGGGTATCGGTGTCGAGGTCGTATTCTTTTGCCCATTCACTTTTCATATCAATAGCGACATTAACTCCCTTGGGTACTACGCCGCGCAGAATTTTGGCGATAAATTCCTCGGGTGGTTCTATCAAGATGTCGATGTCGGCAACAATGAAGTACTGGAGTTGTGGATATGATTGGGTGAGCTTTTTTTCCCAATCCCCGCTTTCGGCGGTTTCTCTTAACTTCGCCACATACACCAGTACCGGCTCACCCTTATATTCCTCCATGCCAATGAATTTGCCATTCTCGTCGGGCAGAGGCCCGGGTATCGCTGCGGCTGTTTGGCTGGTTAGTAATAGAACAGCGATGAGCAACAGTGGCCCTGCACCGGCACGTATCCCTAGTGGGCTATGAAGCTGTATTCTGAACCTACGTATCAATGAGTTGGGAGTCATGATGTTGGCTTCCTGCTCTCGGCTTTCTGCTCTTGGTTTTATTGCAAACCTTCGGGTCTTGCTACGCTTAAAGTAGCCGAAGTTGCAGCGTATTACACGTATTTTGGTTTGTCGATACAGCTCTGCGGTCTAAGCTGACATGGAGCCCAGAGTGGCGCAGTGTGTTTGACCAGGACCGCCCCCAGGCGCCTACTTATCTGTAAAGATCGGCTGCAATGTATTGCAGCCGATCACACCTTTCTTATCGGCGCACACCTTGCCGGTCCCACGGCCTTAATGGTGGCTGAGCAGAAGGGGTGGTTTAGATACAGGTAGTAATAGATAGAGTCAGACTAATCAGTCGGGTTTAGCCACCAAATAATTGGCGGTAGCAGGCGCTCTATAAGCTAGGGTGCTTGTATGGCTCAACAAACTGCTGCCCCTATTGCCCTGCGCCGTGAAATCGGCCTCACTCTGTTTGCCCTATACGGTACCGGCAACATCATTGGTGCCGGTATTTATGTGCTGGTGGGCAAAGTGGCAGGTGAAGCGGGGCTGCTGGCACCGCTCGCTTTTATTATTGCGGCCATGGTCGCCGGTTTAAGCGGCCTAAGTTACGGTGAACTCGCGGCACGCTATCCGGTGAGCGCCGGCGAGGCTGTGTATTTGCACAAAGCCTTCCAGCGACGCTGGTTATCGACGGCAGCCGGTCTGTTAATCGCGCTGGCCGGACTGGTCTCGGCCGCCACCATGGCACGCGGTTTCGTCGGTTATTTTAATCAGTTGGTGCCGAAATCGAACGTGAATTCGTAGGTGGTATTTGCAGCCCAGCCTGTGGCACCTAGAGTTGCGCCGCGCTGCAATTCCTCAAGGCCGGTGCCAAGAGGGCTGCCGGTGAGGTCGTTGTCGGTGTGTTGCCAGAATTCATCGGCCGTGGGTACGCCGATAACCCGTGATACCGCGAGCCCTGCCGGCGCTATGCCTCCGGGACCATCACCCGAGCCATTAAAGTCGAAGCTTTGTGAGCCGCCTTTCCAATCGATCAGCAGATAGTCGGCGCTGGAGCTTGTGGAGTCGCCGGGTTGAAAGCCGAGCGCGAAGCCGATGAAATCGTCATCGCCTCCCGATACCCTGATGGTGCCGGTAAAGGCTGAACCCTGCGAATCGAAATCACTGTAGAAGAAGGTGGGTTGACCGTTACTGGTTTGGAGTACTGAACTGCCATCGCCTGAAACATTCCAGGTGCCGTTCGGGAATCCGCTTACCGACGGGTAAGACTCGGCGGTCCAGGAATTGAAATCGATTGGTGCGGCAAGCACAGGTGTGATGCCGAGCGCTACTATGCCGTGGATAATACCCTTGCAAGACAAGATACGTTCATGGCGATCTCTTTATTTTTATTGTTAGGCATAGGCTTGTTAATGTATCCATTCTAAACCAATAACCCACTTCTGGATAATATAAATTGATTGCGTTGGGGTGGTAGTTGAATCACCGGAACACCGATGGGGGGAAGCGCTGTGATTGTTGTAATAATAACGTCGACACCTGTTATGCCTGTGCTTAGGGTATGCCGCGTGCCGTGCAAGCTCCGTTAGGTTGTGGCGCGTCGTTGGCTTATTCTAATGAGGTTAGGCTTGGTTTAATCGCGCCGTACTGGATGAGTGGTAACCGATGGAATTTAGAGATTATTACGAAGTGATGGGTGTGGCGCGCGATGCCACCCAGGATGAAGTGAAGCGTGCCTACCGCAAATTGGCCCGCAAGTACCATCCGGATGTGAGTAAAGAAGCCAATGCCGAGGAACGCTTTAAAGAAGTGGGTGAAGCCTACGAGGTGTTGAAAGACACTGAGAAGCGTGCCGCCTACGATAAGTTGGGCGCAAACTATAAGGACGGTCAGGAGTTCCGACCGCCGCCGGGCTGGGATGAAGGTTTTGAGTTTAGCGGGGCGGGCTCTAATGCCGGCCGCGGGTATAGCGGTGGCGGCGGTTTTGGTGGGGCACAGTACAGTGATTTCTTCGAGGATCTGTTTGCTCAGCGTGGGGCTGGCGGCGGGCAGCGGCGTTCGCCGTTTGGTATGCGTGGTGACGACCGGCACGCCCGCATTGTGATTGATTTTCGCGACAGTTACACCGGCACCCAACGCAGCATCAGTTTGCACGCACCCGAGGTCACCGCCGACGGCCATGTCGTGACTAAAGACATTACCCTCAACGTAAAAATTCCCAAAGGTATTCAGGCAGGACAAAAAATCCGGCTGGCTGGCAAGGGCGGTTTGGGCACGGGCGGTGGTAAAGCCGGCGATCTGTTTTTGGAAGTGGAGTTTAGCCCGGCCAAGCGCTATCGCGTTGATGGCACCGATGTCTATCTGACCCTGCCGGTAGCCCCGTGGGAAGCGGCACTCGGAGCCACTATTACCGTGCCGCTGCCCTCGGGTAGTGTCGAGTTAAAAATACCGGCCAATTCCAATCAGGGCAGTAAATTGCGGTTGAAGGGTAAAGGGCTGCCGGGCAAAGCGCCGGGCGATTTGTACGTGCTCATTGATGTGCAACTGCCGCCTGCCGATAGTGAAGCCGCTAAAGCCTTGTATAAGCAAATGTCGGAGGAGTTGCCGTTTGCTCCCCGGGCCGATCTGTGAGGTATCAACATGACTGAACATGCGAGAAGTGCACCGGCGGGTGAAGTGTTTGATGAGTTGACTGAAATCAGTCTGAGTCAATTGTGCGAGGTGTGTTCGGTGGAACAGACGCTCGTTGAACAGTTGGTGGCAGAGGGGGTGCTCGATCCCGTGGCGCCGGGCTCGAACGAACTGCGGTTTCGCTACACCAGCGTGCGCATCACCCTCACCGCAATCCGCCTGCAGGATGATCTGGGCGTGAACCTGGCAGGCGCCGCGCTGGCGCTCGATTTGCTGGAGCGTATTGAAGAGCTGCAGCGCCAACTCCGCATAGCGCCAACCCGGTAGGCGCCTTTTTTTCGTGGGTTTCTAGGCTGCGGTTGTCCGTTAGCGTTGGTTCACCAGCACTATGCCGCTTCGCGTTAAGCGCAAACTGCTAGTGTTTCCAGATGGGCATTGAAGCTTAGCGACGGAAGGAGATTGACATGAAATACAGCAATCAGGTGTTTGATGGCGAACGGGTATCACTCAGCGGCAACGTGTTTCATGGCTGCGTGTTTAAGCGCTGTGAATTGGTGTTTGATGGTGAGCGCTCACCCACATTTAATGACAATGAGTTTATCGACTCTAAGTTTGTGTTTACCGATGCGGCGGCGAAGACGCTGTATTTTTTAGCCAACATCTATCACGCGGGCAAAGGCGGCCAGGAGATTGTTGAAAAGATGTTGCATGAGCTGCGCTCGGGTTCTATTCACGGTCGTGAAGTGCGAACAGACACACCCTCCACAGAAGATCAGAGTTTGCATTGAGTTTTTTTACTAGGGTTGCCTAGATTGCAGGCCGTCATCTGAACCGCTCAAAAAAAGCAGTTACCGTTGATTAAGAACGGCCGGCCCGAGCCGCTGATTACAACGGCCACACAATCAAGATCATCGGTACCGAGACCGCCACAATAATAATCTCCAGCGGCAGACCCATGCGCCAGTAATCACCGAACTTGTAGCCGCCCGGGCCCATAATGAGGGTGTTGTTCTTGTGCCCTATGGGGGTGAGAAACGCACAGGAGGCGGCCACAGCAACACCCATGAGGAACGGATCGGGATTCACGCCCAGCCGGGTGGCAATCTCTACCGCAATGGGTGCGGCGATTACCGCGGTGGCGGTGTTGTTCATCACATCGGAGAGCGTCATGGTTACGATGATGAGTAGCGTGAGCACCACCGCCGGCGAGAACTCGGCGGAGACACTTAAAATAGCATCCACAATGAGTGTGGTGCCGCCGGTGGACTGCAAGGCAGCACCGATAGGAATCATCGACCCCAGCAATACAATCACCGGCCATTCGATAGAGTCGTACATGCTGCGCACGGGCACAATGTTGAGCAAGATATACAGCGTGGTGACAACGCCGAGCGCCACCGGCAAATAGACCAGCCCGACACTTGCCAGCAGTATGGCCGTGGCAAATATCCCCACAGCAAGCCAGGCTTTGTCGCGCTTAATAACGCGTTGTCCGCGATCTTTAAGCGGCAGTAAATCGAGCCGGCCAATAACGTCGCTTAAGCGTTCGTCCGAACCGAGTAGCAGCAGCACATCGCCGGGTTGCAGCGCCAGTTGCCGCACGTTATCGCGAAAGCGCACGCCTTGCCGCGAGACCCCCACCAGTGCCACACCATAGCGGTACATTAAGCGCAGCGAGGCGGTTGAGCGGCCGGCCAGCTTGGAGCCCGGTGGCACGACCAGTTCGTTGAGTTGCAGATCTTCATCTTGCAGTGCTTTAAGGCCGCTGCCCACGTACTCGAGCTGCATGCTGCCGAGCACGGTATCGATGCTTTCGGGGTTGGCTTCGACCACCAGCGTATCGCCGGCGATAATTTCGATGTGCCGCGTTATGCCGGCCATCCGTGCCCCGTTGCGAATGAGGCCAATAATCTCGACATCGGCTTTTTCGGCATCGGGCTCCAGCTCGCTGATTTTTTTGCCGATTACTTTCGAATCGTCGGTCACTTTGAGCTCGGCAATGTAGTCGGCAAGATCAAACAGCTCGGCCGTCGAATCGGCCGTTTGCCGGCTTTTGGGCAGCAAGCGCCAGCCGATGAGTGTGACATAGGCAATGCCGACGGCCGCACAGGCCAGGCCCACCGGTGCAAAATCAAACATGCTGTACGGCGCGCCCAACGCCTCGTTACGAAACTCGGCAATTACAATGTTGGGCGGCGTGCCGATTAGGGTAATCATGCCGCCAAGAATGGAGGCGAACGACAACGGCATTAGGCTCAGCGCCGGGCTGCGTTTGGCTTTGGCCGCGGCTTGTATATCCACCGGCATGAGCAACGCCAGTGCCGCCACATTGTTCATCACGGCCGACAATACAGCCGCCAGCGTAGACATCATGGCAATGTGCGTGCCCAGCTTGCGTGAGCCGTCAATAACAAAGCGGGCCAATAGTTCAATCGCCCCGGAGTTGGATAAACCCCGGCTCACAATCAACACTAAAGCGATAATGATGGTGGCCGGGTGCCCGAAGCCCGAGAAGGCCAGTTCTTTAGGCACGATCCCGGTGAGCAACGCCACCAGCAGTGCCGCAAACGCCACAATGTCGTAACGCCAGCGCCCCCAGATGAGCAGTACGAAGACAGTGAAGAGCAGGGCAAAGAGGATGAGCTGGTCGGTCATTGCTCATCCCAGGTTAAGAAGAACTGAGTGATAAAGTTGGCCCCAATGGACATCACGATGGCCGGGTAGGCGAACACCCATAAAGTGACACTGCCGAGAATGCCTTCTTTGAGCGAGTCGCTGCTCATTTCAACTGCTTCTAAAGACTCTAACGCGTCTGAAAAAAACGAAAACGTCACAATCGACCAGCCGATTAATGCCAGCCCATAAATCAGCTGTTTCCAAAAGCCGAACGGGAATCGTTTGTAGAAAATCAATACCAGCAGTGGTGGACCGATGCCATAAGCGGCAATGGCCAGGTTAGAAATAATGATCTTTGATGAGATTTCCAAGTGGGAGCCCCTTAGGTTGATAGATGAGCCCGGAAATTCATGCTTGCCCGATCTCATATTGAACATATCACGCGGCCTGGTTGCGGTCACGCACCGGCTGTAAGGACGTTAGACGTGAGGCGCTGATATAAATGGCGTTTGCGGCATCACGCCCCACAACCTTCCGCAGCGGTTGGGCTTTAATTGCTCCGCTACATGCCGCCGCTGCAGGTATACTGCCCGCAGCCAGCACTTATGCTGACACCCACTTTAGGAATGACCAGATGAACCACACTCTATACCTCGGCAATGTGTCGGAGACTTCCAGCGAAGCCAGCCTCACAAAGGAATTCTCGGCTTTTGGCACGGTTGCCGGAGTGAACATGGTTAAAGACCGCGTCACCGCGGCGCCTAAGGGCTACGCCTTTGTTGAGATGAGCAGTGCAGAAGAAGCCCAGAAGGCTATTGAGGGGCTCAATGGTAAAAGCATCGATGGCAATGAAATTGTTGTCAGTGAAGCTAAACCGAACGCCGCCGCTAGCAAGACCGCAAAAAAAGCCAAGCGCGGTAAAGGCGGGGCTAAGCAGGGCCCACTGGCCCACCCGGGCCCCGGCGATCGCGACAATCGCTGGTAGGGCTTAGGTAAAACGTAAAACGGGGGCGAATTGATGCATATCGATTCGCCCCTTTTTTTTGTGCCGCCGAGTGCTGGGGCAGGCGGCAACTCCCGTAGTATGATCAACAGTATGCAAAATTCTCGTAAAGTACTCATCCTCTTTGCAACCGCTGCACTCGCGGCTTGCACCACGACCTCCAACCCGGTGACTGAAGCGGCTGCTGAACGACCTGGCGAACCGCCGTTACCCCTCATCACCGTGCCCGAAGGTTTTCAGGCCACGGTGTTTGCTGAGGGGCTTGGGGCAACGCGCCATATTGCGGTGCGCGACAACGGTGACGTGTATGTGGCCCGTCAGTTTCGTATTGAGCGCAAAATGTTCGGGCAGGAAGCGGCGTGGGGTTCGTTGCTAGCACTGCGTGATGAAGACGGCGATGGCGTAGCCGATGTAATCGAGGCCTTCGGGCCCACAGATATCGGTGATGAAGTGCGTATTCATAACGGCTATCTGTATTTTTCTTCCGAGCAGGTGGTGTACCGCATGGCGTTGGACGACAACCTCGTGCCACAAACCATCGCCGAACCGCTGGCAGGCGGGTTTCCGATGACGTCATCGCACGGCAGTAAAACGCTGGCTTTCGATAACGCCGGCAACTTCTATGTTAATTCGGGTACGCCGGTCAACAACTGCGAGAGCAAGAGTATGTCCAGGGAAGCGCCGGGTCTTGATCCGTGCCCTTATCTGGAACGCTCCGCGGGTGTCTGGGCATTTAAAGACGATGTACTGCATCAAGATCAGGTGCGTGATGGCGAACGCTATATTACCGGCACCCGCAACATTGTGGCCATGGCCTGGAACCCGTGGGCCGATAAGCTGTACTTCGTGATGCACGGACGCGATGCGATAGGCATGTTGTGGCCCGACTTCTACACGAAGCAAGACAATGCCGAGCTACCGGCAGAAGAATTTCATGTGGCACAAGCCGGTGACAACTTCGGTTGGCCCTATTCGTATTTTGATCCGCGTACGAACCAGCGGCTGCAATCGCCGGAGTACGGTGGCGACGGTAAAACCAAAGCTGCGGGTCATTACAAAGACCCGCTCATTGGCTTCCCCGCACACTGGGCACCCAACGATTTACTCTTTCATTCGGGTAACAACTGGCCGGCTAAATACGCACAGGGCGCATTCATCGTGTTTCACGGCTCCTGGAACCGCATGCCCTTCGAACAAGACGGCTACAAACTCGTGTTTGTCCCCATGAAAGATGGAAAGGTGACTGGCGACTGGGAAGTGTTTATTGCTGATTTCGTCGGCCCCGCACCGGTGAAGAGCCCAGCCAAGGCGGCGTATCGGCCGACCGGGTTAGCCGAAGGGCCGGATGGGGCTATCTATATTACGGAAGATAAGCGGGGGCGTATCTGGAAGGTGTCGCCTAGATAAGCTGTAGTAAGAGGGTGAAGAGCAGGGCGAGTTTATTCGTCATTGGCCTGCGCTGATGACTATTGATTTGTCGCTGCCGCATAGGCAGCACGTGCCAGAACTAGAGCATCGGTTTCTGTCAAACACAAAATGTTGGTGCGTTGGGTTACGAGTGGCTTGCTATCCACATGATTGGTCACATTACTTTTCGGTATGGGTTGCGTTCACTTGTTACCTCAGTTGCCCCAGATTCTCCTCCATTTAATGATGAGTTGCGGCAACGTTAAAAATATGGACTTTTCCTTTCGGGGTGGATGGAGTTTCTAAGACTTATTAGCATGCAGCTGGAGATAATAAATGGCATCCCCATTGTCCGCTGTGGAGGAATTGGTTATTAGATGCAGGGATGAAAGTGCGAGGAGTCAGCAGCCCATGTCGAAGCAAGCCAAAGCCAACCGACGGTTGACCGGGCTCACTAAGCAATTCTGGTTGGAAGGCGGTGGAGTGCATGGTTACCGGAAGATCCACAGTGATCTGCGTGAACACGGTGAACTCTGCAGCAAGAACCGGGTGCATCGTCTGATGCAACTGAAGGGTCTTAGCTCAGGTCGTGTATCGCAAGCCACGTCAGCGCCGTGGGTTGGCGCACGTGGTGGAGTCTAACCAGACTTAACCGGGAGTTTAATGTCGCAGAGCCGAATGGAAGCTGGGTGACTGACATTACTTGTATCAAAACACGTGAAGGACGGTTGTCTCTAGCGGTGGTACTGGACTTGTTCTCACGCAAAGTAGTAGGCGGTCGATGCAGGCCCGAATGACGAAGGAGCGGGCGCTCAATGCTTTACTGATGGCTGTATGGCGCAGACAGCCCAAAGCCAAAGTATTGGTTCACTCGGATCAGGGCAGTCAGTACACCAGTCATGACTGGTAGCCATTCCTGCAACACCATGGTCTTGAAGGCAGCATGAGTCGGCATGGTAACTGCCACGATAAAGCAATGGCTGAAAGCTTTTTCCAGCTTCTGAAACGGGAACGAATCAAGCGAAAGGTCTGCTCAACCCGCGAGGAAGCAAGGGCTGACGTGTTCCATTACATCGAGATTTTTTACAACAGCAAACGACGACACAGTTCCAATGATCTGCTGTCGCCGGCAGAGTATGAAAGACGGTTTAATGAGAAGCTGTTATGTATCTAGTAGATCGGGGGCGATTCAGTATGCCCTTCGAACAAGACGGCTACAAACTGGTGTTCGTCCCCATGAAAGATGGAAAAGTAACCGGCGACTGGGAAGTGTTTATTTCTGATTTCGTTGGCCCCGCGCCGGTGAAGAGTCCGGCTAAGGCGGTCTATCGGCCTACCGGGTTAGCTGAAGGGCCGGATGGGGCTATTTATATTAGTGAGGATAAGCGGGGGCGTATTTGGAAGGTGTCACCTAGATAACCCCCAAATTAAAGAGGGTTAGAGAAGAGTCTAGCTGTTTAATCCAATAGCTAAGGATTTTAAACGACTGGATACAGTGTTCTTTGCTTTGGTTTTCATCTCGTCGGGCATGAAGCCGGAGTCTACCAGTGAGAACAGCTCATGCTCCATGCTAATAGTGAACTTAAGGTATTTATCAATGGCTCGCTCGCCAAGCTCTAAGCGCCTACCCAGCTCTAGGAAATCTGTTCCAGTGTAAAAACCGTACTTTTGATAGGCACTAGAGAATTCGCCTTCTGCCTCTTCTTGCAAAAGATCCAATGCCAAAAAGCCCATCTTGTCTGCAGTAGGGTATAAGGAGGTGAATAGGGCGTCATAGTTGGGCGTCATAGTGTCGTAATAGCGGCTGGTGTTGTCTCTAAACTTGAGTAGGCTGATATTTTTTAGATGAAAATCATCATTGCCAATAACGTAGGCGTGAATCACTCGTTTAAAAAAGTCTAGAGCAGCGGGCATCATTCCTCTTGTCATTTTTAAAATGAGCTTGCCGCATTCTTCATAGCTTTTTTCGTATTTGCTTAGGTTAGGTATGCAAAAACCCTGGGCCAGATCTTCTTGGTGAAGCTTTAGACCATCTTCCAAACGATCGAATCGCTTGGTGATATAAGCCATTTCCCCATCAGAGAAATTCACTAATCCGCATTGTGCTGTTGCTATGCCCAATGCCTTTCCAATGAGCATTGCCGTGTGTTCGTTTTCGGCTGCGTGGGGGAATTCAAGTGGGCTGGGCTTTAGTAGGTATGTGCCGCCAGTAGCCACAGGTGAGAGTTGATGGTTTTCGTCTATTGTTAGCGAGAGCTTTTGTTGCACGCCCGAGATGGACATTCCTCTAACGTACTTAACGCCTTCAACAGCAATCTCTTGGCGTGTGAACTGTAAATCACTGGCAACACGAAGCCGGCCGAACAATTCTTTGTACGCCGTATCGTTGTAGCTTGCGTATCGAGTGCCGTCGGCAACCGGTTGCAGCGTTATTTTGCAGTGTGTAGTCATAAGTGTTTTCGGTTTTCTATTCAGTTAAACGGTATAACCGTTACCGCACCAACAAGGTCTTGTCCATTTTCAAGTAAAAGTCCAAAGCGATCGGATTCATCAATTTTTTGCGAACGCGATTGCAGTGCCCTTAACCAACCTTCTGATGTGAGGTTCTCAAAAAAAGGCATCAATTCATCGGTGATGAAAGGGGCTTCTTGCAAGGGTAGGTGAAAACTTAGCGGCGTTCCGCCAGCGAGATAGCTTTTGTTGTATTGAAAAATGAACTCTTGTTCTCGCTGTTCCAGGGTGCCGGCAAGACGCTCATTAAAGTAAACCCGGGCTAGCCGACCCATACTTTTAAGCCCAAGGTGTCCGATATCTTTATAAGAGTCTCGAGTTGAACTTGCATTAGCCCACGTTCTAGCTTGCCTAAAGTAGCCTGCGAAACATCGGCAAGATCGGCGAGATCTTCAATGCTCATCTTCTGAGACTTTCTTGCTTTGCGTATACGCTGCCCAGCCTCGGTGACCTCAACAAAGTTTTGGTCTGAGCTGTATAGGGCAGCTGCTTTCTGCGCTTTTTCTAGTTGGGCTTGTATGTTGTTGAGTAGTTCTTTGACGTCAGAGTGTTGCCCAGATTCTATGTGGGAATAGGGGTTCATGATGGTGTCTCCGGTTTGCTGCTTATATTCTGAGTTTACAGGATAGTTGTATATACTACCTAAAGTTATTAACGAATCTACACTTTTAGTTAATAAAGTACCTAATATGCTTTATAAATTACTAAAAAAGATAATTAAGTAGCTTTAAGTATATTAAAGACTAGAATTATTTATATAATTGTCTCGCTAAAATTCTTGAATGGTGTGCCGTGTAACTGTATCAGTGTCATTTAGGCAGCCGGTATCAAATAAAGCTTTTATAAACAATCAATTGTATTCATATTACATAACGTGGGTACGAGTAGCCGGCATTCAAAATAGAGGATACGGGTGATGAAGTGCGTATTCATAACGGCTATCTGTATTTTTCTTCCGAGCAGGTGGTGTATCGCATGGCGTTGGATGACAACCTCGTGCCACAAACCATCGCCGAACCGCTGGCAGGCGGGTTTCCGATGACGTCATCGCACGGCAGTAAAACGCTGGCTTTCGATAACGCCGGCAACTTCTATGTTAATTCGGGTACGCCGG
>Ga0209702_10000562_pt1 | contig 77960 bp, 74 predicted proteins | sample FRY01_FD_187210 | JGI IMG/M metagenome (GOLD analysis project Ga0209702, IMG submission 187210) | Freshwater microbial communities from Lake Fryxell liftoff mats and glacier meltwater in Antarctica - FRY-01 (SPAdes) (version 2) | ecosystem: Environmental > Aquatic > Freshwater > Ice > Glacier...
TATGCGCACAAGGGTATTGGAGAATGGACTGAATTATCGGTTGATTATTGTTCGGTAAGCAATGCACCAATTGATTTGTTATTAAAAAAATTGCAAGAAATAGGGCTCACACCAACAGATATTCATCACTTAGAATACCTCGATGACCGCAGTGTGCTAATCAATTTGCCGGAGGGATTTAGATGGCTAAAGCGCAATGAAAAAGCAGATGTTATAGTTTACTTTGAGACTTTTGCCAATATGCTAGAAGAAAAACTATTAGAATCAATCAAAATACCTTACCCACCAGAAGCCATCTATGAAAAAGAATTACAGCTGATTTAAGGCTTTTGACGGTTGGTTTAACACTATGAACTATCAATTTTAACTCCTATATTTGCGCTTCAAATTTTTGAACAGTGCCGACAAAATTTTCTAAAGAAACTTACCTCTATTGGTACGAGCTAATGCAGCTTATTCGCCAATTCGAATTAAAAGCAGAAGAAATGTATAAAATGGCTGGAAAGATCCGCGGATTCTTTCATGCCTACATTGGTCAGGAAGCTATTGCTGCTGGCTGTATGACTGCAACTTCAGCTGATGATCCATTTATTACTGCATACAGAGATCATGGATTAGCACTTTCTAAAGGTGTTTCTGCCAATTCTTGTATGGCTGAATTGTTTGGAAAAGCAACAGGTTGTGCAAAAGGAAAAGGTGGGTCTATGCACTTTTTTAGTGTTGAACATAAATTTTTTGGAGGTCATGGTATTGTTGGTGCACAAATAGGAACAGGTGCTGGATTGGCATTTGCAGAAAAATACAAAGGCACAAAAAATGTAGTTCTTTGTTATTTTGGAGACGGTGCTGCTCGTCAGGGTATGTTGCATGAAACTTTTAATCTTGCAATGCTTTGGAAATTACCAGTAATATTCATTTGCGAAAACAACAATTACGCAATGGGTACTTCTATTTCTAGAACAAGTAATGTAATTGATATTTATAAATTAGCTGATGCATACGATATGCCATCTGATATGGTTGATGGAATGTCTGCTGAAGCTGTGCACGACAGTGTTGCTAGAGCAGTAAAGAGGGCAAAAGAAGGTGATGGTCCTACTTTAATAGAAATGAAGACCTACCGATACAAAGGACACTCAGTATCAGATCCTCAAAAATATCGATCTAAAGAAGAAGTAGAAGAATACAAAGAACAAGATCCGATAATTAAAGTGAGCAATACAATTTTGGAAAATGCTTTTGCAACCAAAGAAGATTTAGAAGCCATTGATCAAAAAATAAATGCAATTGTAGAAGAGTCTGTGCGTTTTGCTGAAGAAAGTCCATGGCCTAATGATGATGAATTATTAAAGGATGTTTATATGGATCAGGACTACCCTTTTATAGTTGATTAAAAAAAATAGGTTTTCAAACAAATAATCGAACAACGAACAAACAAATAAAATGAGCGAAAAACACGAAAGTGCAATTGAAGTAAATGCAGCAACTACTTGGAAAAAAATACAAAAACCAGTTACCGCATTGGTTATAGGTATTATTATAGGTATTGCAGCTTGGTTTGGTTATCAGGAATATATCATGAAACCAAAAGAAGAAAAAGCTGCAGAAGCAATTTACAAAGCAGAACAATATTTTGCGATGGATTCTTCTCGTTTGGTATTAAATGGTGATGGTCAAAGTAAAGGAGTATTAAATATAATTAGCAATTTCGGAGGAACCAAAGCAGCCAACTTAGCACATTATTATGCCGGTGTTAGTTATTTAAAATTGGGTGAATTTGAAAAAGCAATTGCTCAGTTAAAAGATTTTTCAACTAATGCAAAACAAATTCAATTATTGGCTTATGGTTGTTTAGGAGATGCCTATTCAGAAGTAAATAAAAAAGATGATGCAATTGCAGCGTATAAAAATGCTGCCAATGCATTTGAAAAAGACGAAATTAATTCTTCAGAATATCTTTTCCGTGCAGCTTTATTATCTGAAACAACAGGCAAAACAAAAGAAGCATTGGATTTGTATAAAGAGTTAAAAACAAAATATCCTAAAACCGATAAAGGTTTTCAAGCAGATAAATACATTTACCGATTGAATGTAGAGAAGAATGATCTGACTGCACAATAATGTAAAAATGGCAACAAAAGGAAATATTGAATTAAACAAAGGCATCCCAGATATTGAGGATGCCTTTGTAATAATTGTTATAACAGAATGGAATAGTAAAATTGTAAATGAACTTGAAAAAGGGGCAAAAAAGGTTTTAAAATCAAATGGAGTAAAATTTAAAACAGTTGTTGTTCCAGGTGCTTTTGAAATTCCGTTTGCGGTGAAAAACCATTATGCTTATTGCAAAAAAGTACCTGATGCTTATATTACTTTAGGAACTATTATTCAGGGAGATACTCCTCATTTCGATTATGTTTGTAAAGCAGTTACAGATGGGGTTCTTCAATTAAACCTTAGTATTGATGTGCCAGTAATTTTTGGCGTATTAACTGTTTTAAACGAAGATCAAGCCAATGAAAGAATTGGTGGCAAACATGGCCACAAAGGTGAAGAAGCTGCCATCACTGCGCTTAAAATGATTCATTTAAATCGTTCATTTAAATAATTGGATAAAAATGATTGTACAGTTATTTGTTCCGTGCTTTATAGATCAACTTTATCCTGATGTAGCGTTTAATATGGTTAAAGTTTTAGAGAAAGCTGGCTGTACCATCAAATACAATAAAAACCAGACATGCTGTGGCCAGCCTGCTTTTAATGCTGGCTTTTGGGGAGAAGCAAAAGATGTTTGCACTAAATTTTTAGAAGATTTTGAAGGTGCAGAATATATTGTTGCACCAAGTGCTAGTTGTGTAGGGTTTGTAAGAAATTACTATGTAAAAGTATTTGAAAATTCTTCGCATAAAGGTCAGGCCGAAAAAACTGCCGCACGTATATTTGAGTTCTCCGATTTTTTAGTCAACATTTTACATATAGATAATTTTGGTGCAACGTTTAATGGTAAAGCAACATATCATGATAGTTGTGCAGCACTTAGAGAATGTAAAATAAAAACAGAACCAAGGCAATTGCTAAGCAATGTTGCAGGTTTGGAATTGGTTGAAATGAATGATGTGGAAACTTGTTGTGGTTTTGGCGGAACATTTGCAATAAAATTTGAACCGATTAGCATTGCAATGGGTGATCAAAAAATTAACAATGCTGCCGACACCGGAGCCGAGTTCATTATTAGCACCGACATGAGTTGTTTAATGCATATAGATGGATGTTCAAAAAATAACAACAGCAATTTAAAAGTTGTACACTTAGCAGATGTTTTAGCAAGTGGATGGTAGTTATATAATTACTAAAGCATTTCCAATTTCAGCAACCCACAATTTTTACCAGTATAGTAATCTCTTGCACTGCTATATAAATATTCTTCTGCTTTATCAACTATACCAGCTACTACTGGATTATTATGGATATAATTTAATTTCTGATTTGTAAACTTCTCACTAAATAATTCTTCAGGATGATTATCCTGTCTCCAAAATTGATAGTTAGTATTTCGACTGTTTATACTGCCTGCATTTGCAAATATTTGCAGCATCCATTCTTTACGACTTTCTTTTGGATTATTTTTTATGGCTTCGATGATTTGCTTACTAGTAAATTTTTTAAAGTCGCGTAATATATCACTAGTATCAAAATTTACTGCACTTACAACTAAATGAACATGATTACTCATTAAGCACCAAGCATAGACCGCTAAGCCTTTATTTGTTTGACAATACTTTAAACTATCCAATAATATATTTCGGTATTCTTTTCTTGTAAAAACATCAACCCAATCAGTTACAGCAAAAGTTATAAAATGAATGCCTTCCTTATCTTTTATTTTATATCCACCGTTACTCATCTACATTTTTTACATAAATATAAATAAATTCTAAGTTTGTTATCCTGAGTTGCTATCCTGAGTTTGTAACTCAGGACAACCTTTCAAAACCTTGCAAACTCATAACAACCTTTCAAAAGCTTACAAACTCAGGACAACCTTTAATAAAATTGTATTAACAATTCTATATATTTACTGGAAAAGGATCATTAAATATACTTTTTGCTTGAAACATTAAAGCTTCTTCATCATGCAACAAACATTGCTCAAGCTCTAAAATTATTTTTTCTTTATCAATATCTTGCCCAATAAATACCAATTCATTCATTCGATCACCCCATTGTTTACTCCATTTACTTTCTATAAATGTTTGATTTTCTATAAAGGATGGATAAGTTATTCTTTCACCATAAGACATGCTAATCCACCATACTCCTGCCTTTTCTAATCGAGATGATCCCCCTGCTTGAGAAAAGTTTAAAGCATCGTCTGGACGAGATGCCAACCAAAAAAGGCCCTTTGCCCTAATTATTGATTCAGGATAAGATTCGTTGATGTATTTCCAAAACCTTTCAGGATGAAATGGCTTTTGGTTTCTAAAAACAAATGAGGAGATACCATATTGCTCTGTTTCGGGTGTATGAGATTCCGCTTCTAATTCTTTTTGCCAACCTGCAGAATTTTGAGCTTCTTCAAAATCGAATAGGTTTGTATTTAAAATTTCCGAAGGTGCCACTTTACTAAAAACAGAACGAATAATTTTTGCTCCGGGGTTTAATTTTTGAATGGAAGCTTGTAATAGTCCAACTGTTTTTTCATCAACCATATCTGTTTTATTCAAAATAATAACATTGGCAAATTCAATTTGATCTGTTAAAAGATTTACAATAGTTCTATAATCACCTTCCATATCAGTCAGTTTTCTATCGACTAACATATCAGTTGTGCCAAAATCATTAAAAAAATTGAGGCAATCAACTACTGTTACCATGGTATCTATATAGCTGAATTTAGAAAGGTCAATACCTTTTTCGTCATCAAAAAAACTAAATGTTTGGGCTACTGGTACGGGTTCACTAATGCCAGTACTTTCAATTAACAAGTAATCAAACCTGCCTTCATTAGCTAGTTTTTCTACTTCAATCATTAAGTCTTCTCTTAGTGTGCAACATATACAACCATTGCTCATTTCTACCAATTTTTCTTCAGTTCGAGAAAGTATATTTTGTTCGTTTACTAACCTTGCATCAACATTTACTTCGCTCATATCATTCACAATTACTGCTACTTTTAAGCCTTCTTTGTTGTGTAAGATATGATTGAGCAAAGTAGTTTTTCCAGCCCCTAAAAAACCGCTTAATACTGTAACTGGGAGTTTTTTTATCATTGATTGATTTTTAATATTTTAGGTAACTTTTACATAATTAAGATCATCCAATTATCTATCACAGCTTTTGCATAAACCTTCAATGTATAAATAACTCTGATGGGCGTTAATGCTGTCTGATAATTTAAATTGTTGAAAAAACGGATCGTTCAATATTTGTATTTCTTCGCAACAGGTACACATAAAATAAGTTTTTTGTTTATTATTAATAGTTAGATCATGCTCATAACTAGGCGATAATACATACCTGATTTCTCCTTGGGGATTTGGAATCTTAAATAATATTTTTTTCTGTATAAAAAAAATTAAGACTCGGTAAACTGATATTCTGTCAAGAGACCCTGAAAAATATCGATTGATAAATGAAATCGTCAAAGCTTTTTTGTGCTGAATAAAAAGTTTAAAAACAGTTACCCTGCACTTGGAAATATGAATACCGTAGCTTTTTAATTTTGTTATTATTAAATGTTCTTCTGCTGTGTACATAAATAAAAGGGAAGGCGGGTTTAAATGCCTTCCCTCTGAATTTAATAATTACTGAATTTTAGTATTGAATTCCACTTCAATATCTGTACCTGATTTGGAACTGCTTACCAAATCTGCAACGGCTTTGCCTGGAGGTGTGCTCGGATAATGACGTAGAGTTACTTTTAATTTACCAGTTGCAACTGCACCAGTTGCCCATGTACTTGTTATGCCTAAAGGCACACCATTACCATCATTATTTAAACCAGAAACGGTTACATTACTACCAGTAGCTGGTTCATAATAAAAGCGATGTGCATCTGCTTCACTTTGAACTTCCAAGGTTACATCTTTAACTGGCGTTACTGTTTTGTTTAATAACTGTACTGTTACATTGTAAGATCTTGTTGGAGCCAGAACAATTTCCTGCTGTGTTGGCGCTGTTCCTCCTGGTCCATCTGGGTCATCAAACTGGTATGTAAGAGTAGCACCTCCACCAACTGGAACAAAGGTCAACCTCATAGTAGTAATTACTTCTTCATCGTTTGGCTCTACTACATTTTTTTTGCATGAAGTTAAGAGAACAACAGCCATTAGCACACTTAATGCCATTTTTTTCATTTCCATTTTTTTTGTTTTTAATGTTAAAATATTTAAATAATTAATGATACACATAGTTGATAGGGACTTTAACCCTAATGCTTATATTTCTGCCCATTTCATCAGTGAAATACCGCATAATATTCAAATAATCTCTGTAAACTGTATTAAATGCATTTCGTATTCCTAGACCAACTGTAATTTTAGTTTTACCAAAAGATATGGCAGATGCAGCATTGAAATTTAATAAGTTGTAAGCAGCGGGTGGAGCCTTATAATCCTGCTTCCCATTAGTTTCATCAGGAATATTTTTTTGCTGCATTACATTCAGAAATTCTACTGACAAATAAGTATCTGAAAAATTTTTCCCATTTTTAAAAGAAAGACTGACATCATTACTTAATCTGTTTGCTGGCATAAAAATCAACCAGTCATTAATGGAAGTATTTCTTGCATATAAAGCAGACAGTTTAGTTTGCCAGTTAAGATTTGGTAGCGCTTTAACCGAAGTTGATATGTCGAAGCCTGTTAACTGAGCATTCGTCTGTTGATATTCAATAAGCGGAAAAGCACCTGCAATAGTTAGCACAGGATTATTTGGCCTGGGCTGTTGGTAAATAAAATTGCTAATTAAATTAACATATAGCAATACATCTAATTGAAAAGATTTTTGTTTATTTTGAAAATTTATACCAGTAGAAATATTAGCTGACTTTTCAGGCTTTAATGTAATATCACCTTTTTCGTAAGTGGCAGTTCCATGATGAATGCCATCACTTAATAATTCATTTACATAAGGGGCACGGTTAGCAAGGCTGATATTAATATTTAATCTCCATAAATCCGAAGCCTTAAAAATAGTATTGAAAGAAGATGCTAATGTTGAAAAATTAAAATCATAATTAATGGTGTCATTGTTGAACTTCAATCTAGTTGTATTAATAGTTTTATTATCATACCGAATACCAGCCTGTAGTTCCCATTTATGCTTACTCCATTTTTCAATTACATAACCACCAAAAGTATAGGCAAAATAGTTGGGTATGAAATATCGGCCACCGTAACTATTATTCTGTTGCATCATAGATACTCCAACAACTCCATTAAAGTAATTTCTTTTGGAGTGTTCCCAATTAATATCTTCTGATAATGTGTAAATGGAAAGGTCTAATTGTGGTTGGGTATTGCTGCTGTTTCTAACTATATCAAATTCTTTTCTCTGATTGAACTGACCTGCAACTAATATATTAAATTTTTGATCTCTTTTTGTGATAGAGGATTTCAGTTTTACTAAATGATGTGTAACATCTTGGTAAGGCCTGCGAATTTTATAATTCTCTTCGCCAAGAAAAATATCATTTGGCTTTGTGGCTGCAATTGCATTTTGCAAATCGGTAAGATTACCAATGTGCGAGCCCTCAAAGATTCCAACCTTAGTGGCAAAATGACTATAAAATAATTCAGTATTGAAATGATCTTTTTTCCATCCAACAGTTATAGAAAAATTCTTTTCTTCGCTTCCTGTATTATTAAGTCTGTAATTTGGCGTGCTAGCATTTGCTCCTTTCTTAAATGTACCTTGAATGCGATATTTAAAGGCGGGTTGCTTTTTTAATTGTTGTTCAAACAAAGCTGAAACTACATATTGCCTATTATTCGTAAAATAGGCCGAATTAAATTCAGCAGAATAACCAGGAACATTTCGTAAAGGTTTGGGTTCTACTAAAATTACACCGCCAATAGCATCAGAACCATATTTTAGTTCATCTACCCCTTTTATTACTATTAGTTTATCGGCAATAAACGGGTCAATTTCAGGTGCGTGTTCATTTCCCCATTGTTGTCCTTCTTGCCGAACACCATTATTAATAGTTAGGATGCGATTACTGTGCAAACCATGAATAACAGGTTTGGAAATATTAGTACCAGTTTGCAGCATTGTTACACCGTTTATTCTGCTCAATGCTTCTGCCAGTGAAAGTCCTTTTGTTTCTTCTAATTCTTTTCCTGAAAGTTCCTTTTTAAAGCCAGTATTGGTAATTCCTACTTTAGCTTCTACTACCACATTCCCCAATGTTCTCTTTGCATGTGGCATAAAAATATCGATATGATAATCTTTAACGAGGATTATTTTTTGTACAATCGAATCGCAACTGATGTGACTAATTAGTAAAGTGTATTCTCCAAAACACAAATTTTTAAAAATAAAATCACCTCTTTCATCGGTTACAATTTGCATTCTTGTTTCTTTAAGTGTTACTACAGCACCGGCTAGTTTGTCTTTTGTATCAGCATCTTCTACATGGCCAGTAAGAGTAATACTGCATTTTTGGGAAATGGCAGAACCAGAAATGAATAATGAAAGTAATATGGTTAAGAAAAATTTCACTAAATTCTTTTAAAATTCAAAAAGCCAATTAAACTTAATAGCGCAATCCATACCAATAGTGGCCATAAAATAATTTTGTAATTTTGGGTTGATTCTGCAGTATAAACTGGGTAATTTTTATAACCCGCTTTAGTAAAAGGCTTACCAGAAAGCATATTGTCAAAAATGTAGTGTCTTCGTTTTTGCTGAAAGTTTGCCACCTGTTTTCTAAAATCACTAAAGTGGTTTATTTCAGATTGAGCAATTTGGTTGTAACTATATTGTACAGCAAAAACTGGATTTATAATATTTGCGGATAGAGCAGTTTGCAGCCGCTGTAGTATGGTAGAATCATTTTGGTAGCCAACTTCATTTGTGTGCTGTTGGGATATTTCTACATATGCAATAATATCAACAAGGTTAGTATCTGTTATTGCGGCTGTATTATATTTTGGGTACATACTATAAAAGCTATCAATTTTTATCTGGCGTGGCATATCAGATAATTTTGTATTATCAGTTCTGCTAGCTTTTAACATTGATAATCTTTCATTTTCAGGATATTTAAATTGGATAAAATAGTTTACTGTTGCAGGGATAAATAATAAAAATAATACCCAGCAACTTACTAATGACAATGCATTAATACTGCTGCTGCTACCAAAACTAATAAGGGCATATACGCATGTCATCCAAAATAATAAATATAGTTGGCTAATGATCCACCAACTTAAAATATCTGTATAGTTTTTTGTAAATGAAATACCATTCCAAATTGCGGCAACGGCAATTAGTATTGTTGCAATGCTACTGACCATCAAAAAATGAAACAACAATTTGGCTTTAATAAAAGTAGAGATTTTTTTTGCCTGTACTTTCAATAACGTATATGTACCGTTTTCTTTTTCGTTAGATAAAGTATTGTATCCAAAAGCAATAATAAAAAGTGGAAACAAGTACAACAATACAAATGACAAGTCAAAATTACCCGCCAGTAATTTATCCGGATTTGTTATTTCCTGCAATTTATTATTATAAACATTATTCATCATCCATGCTTTGTAGTAATATGGTTGATTATCATTTTGACCAACACTTAAAGCTGCAAAGTTAGTAGGTTTTTTATACACAGGCTTTTGAGTAAACCAATCGCTCATGTAGGCATCTTTAGTATAGTTTTGATACTTCTTGCTTTCTTTTGAAGTGGTATCTGCATCGTAATATGTAAGGTACTTTCTTTCCTTACTTGCTTGTGAAGTATCAATACCATTTAGTACGTTTAATTGCCTAGCATTGAAGTTATGTCCGTATTGTATGGAATAAATTCCGCAGCAAAAAATTAAAACCATGGCTGCTATCATAGCCTTATTTCTAGTAAACTGCCTCCATTCATTTTTTAAAATGATACCTGTCATATTATACTACTTTGATTGTATTACTAATAATTGTTACAGAAGTAATGGTAAGAAAAAGCCAACATAATATAGCTAGTAGTTCCGTTTTTCTTGTGTTCATACTCCAGTAAATAGTTGGATGCAGGTAGGTAAAATCATTAATGCCCTGCCAGTAATTTGCTTTCACTTTCCAACCCCAGTCACCAGTTTTAGCTCCTCCGTATGCAAATTCATTATTAAGTTTCTTCATTAACATTCTTCTGTATTGCTCTGCTTGACTAGTAAAGTTGAAATGATGATACACATCTGTTTGAGCAAGCGACATACTAATATTACGGATAGCTAAAAAAGGATTTATAATTGCGGCATTACTGCTAATTCTATTTTGACTTGCGATGGTTTGTTCTAACTGACCTAAGTATTTATCATATACAATATTATGATACACTTCGTCTGCCTGCATGGTGATGCCATCTAAATTAATGGGTAGCTTTTCTAAAGAATCTACTTTGTATTGTTTTAATAATGAATCTTGCAATCGCTTTACCCTTGCATCGCTAGGGTCGTGACCATTAATTCCTTTTTTATTCTCTTCACTAATCATTTTTTCAAAAGCTATTTTGCTTACAAGCGGAGAATTCATGTCGCCTATATTAGCTGCTGCCTTAGGTATTATAATAGTGCACAGCAACCAAATACCAAGCATAGTAACCAATACATTTTTTGCATTTCTAAATTTTGCTGAAAGGGTAACTGTAAATGCAATGATTATAAAGTAGTAAGTAGCGTATAATGCTAACATATATATTAATCTCTCTGCAAAATCATTGCTACTATTAGCAGAAAATACTGATTGTATTGATAAATAAAAGGCGGTCGTTAGTAAAATTAAAGCAGCAGTTATAACTAATGTATAAGCTGAAATTTTTGCCCAAATAATTTTTCTGATAGATTGACCTTGACCAATCAATAGCTTAAAAGTACCATTTTCTCTTTCGGTTGTAATACAGTTATGGCACAAAAAAATAAGTAATAATGGAAATATTATTTGCAATAACAATGCAAAAGAGAAATCTCCAAAACGTATTAAAGAACTACTACTTTGGGAAGCAGAAAATACAGTTTCATTTTGTTGGTGTGCTTCAAGGCGTAAAGTAGTACCAGTAAATTTATCTACCCCATTATCTACCACCTGAAGAAAATTATATGGCTTAAAAACATAATGACCAAAATGTGCTGCATTGTGTGGATTGGTTTCACCTTGTGCTAAAAATTCTTTTCGCATTTGCTTAGCAGCAATTTCTCTTTGTGTTTTAAGTTGTTGATAGGCCGATACATTACTGTAGATAATAAATGCTGTAATTACAAAAAGCACTACTAGTAATAATTGCAGTATTTTTGTCCTTGCCAGTTGCCTCCATTCATTTTTTATTAACAATAGCATACTATTTTATTTAAATTGTTTCTAAATAAACTTGTTGTAATTCACTTGCTGTGATATCACTAGTATTAAGCGTATGTACCAATGCACCCTGTTTCATAATACCAATCTTTGTTCCCACATTCACTGCATTAAAAATATCATGCGTTGCCATAAAAATGGTTTTGCCATCGGCAGCTAATTCTTTACATAATTTAGTGAACTCAGCGGTAGCTTTAGGATCGAGGCCACTAGTAGGTTCATCCATCAAAATTACTTCTGCATTTTTAGCAAGGGCAATAGCAATGCCAACTTTTTGTCTCATCCCTTTTGAGTAGGTGGATAATCGTTTTTGATGCGCGTCCGTTTGTAAACCTGCTTTAGCTAAAAAACTGGTAAGTATTTCTTTACTGTATTTAAACCCAGCAAGTTGACTAAAGAAATCTAAGTTTTCAATTCCATCTAAATTTCCATAGAGCTGAACAACTTCTGGTATAAATGCTACTAATTTTCTAGTGATTGATTTATTTGGATTAACTTCAATATCATTAATCATTGCTATGCCACTTGTTGCTTCTGTAAAACCTAATAGTAAATTAATAGTAGTAGTTTTACCTGCTCCATTTTGACCAAGCAAACAGAAAATTTCACCATTTTCAACTTTGAGATTGAGTTGATTTAATGCAGTTTGCTCTCCATATTTTTTAGTTAATCCTAGCGTTTGTAAACTTGACATTATTAAATTATTTTAATTGATTGTTCATTTTCATCCATAAATTCATTGCTTTTAATCCTTGAGGAGTATTAAATTTTTCTCTTAAATCTTTATATTTTTCTAATGTTATCGTTGCCTTATTGTATATGGTACTATCGGTTATGGTAGGTTGATAGCCTTTGGGCATGGCATAAGTAAAATAACCTTTATTTCCTGCAAACACTGGTATGGCAAAAAAATCTCTTGGTATCAACTTCTTATTAATATCTGCTTCTTGTATTTTAGTAGATTCAACAAAAAAATCAACTGCATAGGAAGGATAACCAAATAGGTAACCATAGGCTCGATTACGATCCAATCGAGTTTCATATTCAATAGTAGTTAAAACAACTGCAGGGTTTGATTTTTCAGTAAAACCCCATTGTCCAAAAAATGAGCTATACATTTTAAGTACATTTTCGAATTTGCTTTTTCTAACTACGTAAATTTCAATATTCCTAATTTTTTTATCTGTCCTTTGGAATGGCACTACAATAAATTGCCAATCTCCATTACTAATTGCTGCACATATTTTTTGATATGCTTCTATTTTATTCAACAATGAATCCTGAGAAACTACTAATTCATCACCATCTTTCATTGTGCTATCTTTTGCGATAGCATATCTTAATAATTTAACACTACTTATTGGTTTCAAAGTATCAATTAAACTATATAGCGCTTCATGATCAAGTGCATAAGAAAGCATTGAATCGGTAAGCGCATGATCAAAGTTCTTATTTTGTATTGCTTTTTTAAAAGACAACTGCGTTCCACAAGATGCAAGTACAAAAGCACTAAGAGATAAAATATATTTCATTTTATTAAAACGTTGTTAAATGCATACCTAAAAAATTGGTATGGCTTATTAATATTTGGAAAACCTAAAAGGAAAAAAAGCTAGAGATAGGTAATTAATATATTTTACACTATTGGGGGACCTTTGTTAATGCTGCAATAAACAGCGCTGAAAATATTTTTTAGAAAATAATACTCGTTGAAAGAATAAATAGGCAATTTGCATTCAAATGAAACAATGGCCTTATCATCATTATATACTGTATAATGATGCAAACAAGTAGAACAAGATTTATTATTAAGATCAGCTTTAATAATTAAAAGACTTTTATTCTCCTTTATATTGTAGCTGGAAGAACCCACTGTTTTATGAGAATGCCAAAAATTGGTTGGCATAGCAATAAAGGCATAAAGCGTTAAAAAAAACGCTGCAAGAAGACCTTTATAATAATAAATTTTCATTTATATATTTGCAATAATGTTGCAATATACAGAAACAATTTAAAAAACCTTAAAAAAATTGGGCTTTCACAAGCTATTATAAGCTTGCTATCCTGAGTTTGCAACTCAGGACAACCTTTTATAATTTTTACTCTCCTAGCACCCACTCAAAATCTAGCTGACGTTTTTCTAAATTAGCAGCAACTACTCTTATCGACAATCTATCACCCATTTTAAAAGTTCTTCCACTTCTTCTACCTACTAAACTATATTCAGATTCTACTAATCTAAAATCATCAAAATCACTTAACCCAATAATACTTACTAAGCCCTCGCATTTATGTTCCACTGTTTCTACAAAAAATCCGAAACTAGTAACACCACTTACAACACCTTCAAATACTTCACCCAAATGACCTTTTAAAAATTCTACTTGTTTGTATTTGTTACTTGCTCGCTCCGTTTCCATTGCAGCCCTTTCTCGCTCACTACAATGCTTACTTTTCTCTTCCATTTTTTTATCAACTAATGGCTTACCATCTAGTAAAGATTGTAAAACACGGTGCACTAACACATCAGGATAACGACGAATAGGTGATGTAAAATGACAATAATGCTCAAACGCTAAACCATAGTGACCAATATTTTCTGTTGTATAAACCGCTTTTGCCATTGTGCGTATGCCGAGTTGTTCTAACACATGCTGCTCAGGTTTACCTTTAGCATCAGCCAACATTGTATTAAAGCTTTTTGCAATTGCTTGTGGAGTAGAAATATCAAATACGTGTCCATATTTTTTAGCATATAAAATAAATGGAGCTAATTTATCTTTATCGGGTTGATCGTGTACTCGATATGGAAAAGGAATTGGTTTTTTATTAATGTTTTGTTTTGCCACATTTTCTGCAACCGTTTTATTAGCAAGTAACATAAACTCTTCAATCAACTGATGAGCTTCTTTACTTTCTTTAACCATAATGCCAATTGGAAAGCCCTTATCATCTAGTTTAAAGCGCACTTCTTGAGATGAAAAATTAATAGCCCCTTTACTAAATCTTTTCTTTCTCAACGTTTGAGCAATATCATTTAGCAATAAAATTTCATCAACATATTTACCCTTTTTTGATTCAACAATTTCTTGCACATCTTCATAAGTATATCTATGATCAGAATGAATTACAGTTCTACCTATCCAATACTGCTTTACTTCTCCTTTACCATTCATTTGAAATATTGCTGCAAATGTTAGTTTGTCTTCATGAGGCCGCAGCGAGCACAATTCATTAGAAATTTTTTCGGGCAACATTGGATTTACACGATCCGGCAAATAAACTGAAGTAGCACGCTTATAGGCTTCTGCATCTAATTCTGTATCAGGATGAACATAATGACTTACATCAGCAATATGAACACCTATTTCATATTTATCGTCGCCCAATTTTCTAAAAGAAATGGCATCATCAAAATCCTTTGCATCAACCGGATCAATAGTAAAAGTTAATATATCTCTACAGTCTTTCCGTTTCTTAATTTCTTCAATATCTAAAACCTCACTAAGCTGTGCAGCTTCCGCCAAAACAGCATCAGGAAAAGTTAGCGGAAATCCGGCTTGTGCCAAAAGCTCTTTCATAGCAGCATCATTTTCGTTATCTGCTAACATTACACTCACTACTTTGCCAACTGGCTTTTTATCTTCTTTATCCCATTTAACTAATTGAACAACTACTCGTTCTTTATGCTTAGCCCCATTTAGTTCATTCATAGGAATGTATAAATCTGGCATGGGTTTATCGGTGTCAGGAACAAAAAATGCATGATGAGCCGACAATTGAATATGACCAATAAATTCTGTTTGCTTTCTAGCAATTACTTCTGTAATTTTTCCTTCTTTTTTTCCTGTTCTAGCGTTTTCTTTAACCACTTTTACACGAACAGAATCTCCATGTAGCGCTGTACTAAAATCATTTGGACGAACTAATACATCGCCTGATTGATCTTCTACAATTACGTAGCCCATGCCCGATCTTGTTACGTCAAGCTTTCCTTTTATAGTTTGAACAGCAATTATTTTCGCTTTTTGCTTTTGCTTTGATTTTTGTTTTGGCGCTGACTTTGGTGCTGGTTTATTTTTTTTCATATAGTATTTAAATTAAAATGCTTTACGTAATTGATCAGCATCTCATCGAATTGTGGACCTTCATTAAATAAAAATACATGTTGTATAGGAATTACATACATGGGAATATCTTTCAATTGATCAATGAATTTAATTAACCGTACTGCATCCTTTTCAGTAGTTACAATAATTTTATCTTTTGCTTGAATGGTATCAAATTTTTGAATAATATCTTTTAAATCATCAATAGAAAAAATATGGTGATCAGAATAATCTTGTTGAAAGTAAGCATGTGTATTATTGAGTAAATATTCTTTAAGTGGCTCAGGATTAGCTATGCCACATACCATCAATACTTCATCATTTAGGTTTAAATAGCATTTGTCATCAGCGTCAGCAATATGGTATAAAACACCATAAGCAATTGATGTAAAAAAAATACGCTGAGAAGGAAGCGGATTAATTTCTCTGAGAATATTTGCTTTTTCTTCCTCATTTAGTAATGGGGGACATTTAGTAACTACAATAATTTGAGCCCTTTTTGCAGATGATTTATCGTCTCTTAAATCTCCTGTTGGAAGAAAAAAATCTTTGGTATATAAATTACTGTATTCGGTAAGTAAAATATTCAATCCCGCTATAACAGATCTATGCTGAAAAGCATCGTCCAAAATAATAGCTTGCAAATCAGGCACATCTTGTAATAAATAAGGAATTGCAACAATTCTTTCTTCACCAACAGCTACAGCAAGATCAGGATGTTTTAAGTAAAACTGCATTGGTTCATCACCAATTTCTAATGCTGTGGTATTTTTATTGGCTAACGCATATCCTTTAGTTTTCCTTTTATACCCCCTACTTAAAGTAGCAATTTTATAATTAGTCTTTAGTAACTTAACCAAATATTCTACCATAGGCGATTTACCTGTACCACCAACAGCTAAATTGCCAATGCAAATGACAGGAAAATTAAAATGTGCTGAACCAAACCATCCTTTATCATAAAAAAGATTTCTACAATAAATTACCAACCCATATAAAGCAGCAAAAGGCAATAAAAGAACTCGAAAAGATTTAAGAAAAATAGTATTAAAATTCATAGATATGCTCTGGTGTAATTCCCAATGTTAAAGGTATATCAAATTCGTTTGTGTCGGCAATGATTTGGATTGGTTCAAAATAAGAAAATCCCACTAAAATAGCTTCTTTACTGATATTTGCTAAGAAACGATCATAATGGCCTTTGCCATAACCAACCCGATACCCCTTTTTATCGAATATAAACAATGGAACAAGAACCATATCAATACTATTTGGTTCAATTAACACTCCCTCTTTTGGCTCAGTAATTTGCAACCCATTAGTTTCATACCTCGTATTTTCGTCAATTAAAATAGATTCAATCTGATTGTTGCTATTTATTTTAGGATAACTGATTTTTAATCCTGGAATCAGATGGCGTAAATAGCCAGAAAATAAATGCGTATTGGGTTCTATCTGTTTTGGTAATGGCCAGTAAGTCATTACGCTTTGAACGGAAGAAAAATCAATTTGCTGAAATTGAATTAATAAAAGATCATCGTATTGTAAACAAGCTTTTAAAGAAAGTAATTTTCTTTTCTCTTTAAATTGACTTCTAAGCTCTTCTTTATTCATATCAACTAACAATAAATTTTTCCAAATCTTGCTTGATTCTTTGAGCTTCAATAGCAACAACATCCTTATTTACTAATGTTAATTTAGGAATGCTTGCAATTTTAGGATATCCGCTCCACTGAACTATTTCATCTTCATAATTCATATAAGTATCTGTAAAAATCCAACCCAATACTTCAATTTCATTTGATCTGCAAAATGCTGCAGTTAGTAAAGAGTGGTTAATACTTCCCAAATAATTTCTACTTACTAAAATTACTCTAGCCTGCAATAAGCGAATAAAATCTACTAATAAAATATTATCATAAAGAGGAACTAACAACCCACCAGCCCCTTCAACTATTAAAGTTTTTGAGCCAATTTTAAATTGTATATCCTGTGCTGAATGAAATAATTTAGCTATTTCAATTTTTACTCCATCTATTCTTGCTGCAATATGTGGGGATGCAGGAGTTTTTAATTCGTAGGTGGCAGGATGTATTGTAGAGCTTGTATTACTAATTAATGATCTTACCGTTTTAGCATCAGTTCCATCAGCAACCCCAGCCTGTATTGGTTTCCAATAGTCAGCAGCCAATGCTTCTGTTACAATAGCTGATACCAATGTTTTACCAACATCTGTTCCAATTCCAGCAATAAATATCGGTTGATTCATAAAGCAAAATTACCAAAATCAAAAGCAATTCGATACTTTTATTGATTATTCTTACGAATTAATAAGATTCTGCTTCATTAGGAAATGAAGCATTTTTTACATCTTTTGTATATTGTTCAACTGCATTTACAATGATCGATTGCAAATTGGCATACCTTCTTAAAAATCTTGGAGAAAAGTTAGACTGCATACCCAACATATCATGCATTACCAATACTTGACCATCGCAATGAGGACCTGCCCCAATTCCAATTAATGGAATTTGTGTAGACTCAACTAATTCTTTTGCTAAAAATGAAGGTATTTTTTCGAGAACAATAGCAAAACATCCTGCTTGCTGTAATAATAAAACATCTTTTTTAATCTGTGATGCTTCTTGCTCATCAGCTGCTCGTGTTTTATAAGTTCCAAATTGGTAAATACTTTGTGGTGTTAATCCTAAATGACCCATTACAGGTATACCAGCTTCTACTAATCGCGTAATTGTAGGAACCATAGACTCCCCACCTTCTAATTTTATAGCATGAGCTCCTGTTTCTTTCATCACTCTTATGGCGCTAGTCATTGCTAATTCTGTATTCGTTTGATATGAACCAAAAGGCAAATCAACCACTACTAAAGCATGATTAACTGCATTAACTACAGACCGACCATGATAAATCATTTGATCAAGTGTTATAGGCAAAGTTGTTTCATTTCCTGCCATTACATTACTAGCGCTATCTCCAACTAAAATGATATCTACACCAGCAGAATCAATGAGTTTAGCAAATGAATAATCATATGCAGTTAACATGGCAATTTTATTACCTGTTTTTTTCATTCCACGAATAGAATCAGAAGTAATTTTTCTTGTAATAATATTTGTTTGAGACATTACGCAATAATTAAAGGATAATAACTGATAACATATCTCTGCGTTAGAATAAAATATGTTTATATCAAAGGTAAGAAGCTAAAATCAATTTAGATCGATACGAATATTATCAATTAATCGGATTCCATCCAAATATGCAGCTCCTAATGCAACAATTGAAATTTTCCCGTCCCATTCATTTAATAATTGAAAACTTGATGTGTCTGTAAATGCTATGTAATCTACCTTTTCAAATCCAGCATCCATTATTTCCTGCATCGCATTTTTACTTATCTCACTTAAATCTCCAGGCGTAATTGTAGAATGTATATTTTTTAATGCTTTAAATAATGCAGTTGCTTTAACAATAGTCGCAGCATTTAGTCTTAAATTTCGGCTACTTTTAGCTAATCCAGTTTCTTCCCTGATAGTTGGCATAGTGATTACTGAACATTCAATATTGGTTTGTTTTGTATCGATCATTAATTGTACAACTTTGCATTGCTGAAAGTCTTTCTCCCCTAGAAACAAAAAATTGGGTTTTACTATTTGTAATAATAAGTCTACAACCTGACAAACCCCTTGAAAATGGCCAGGCCTAAATTCACCTTCTAAAATATATTCAAGATTTCCTAATTCATAATTTTTAAAATTCATTAATCCATTTGGAAATATTTCTTCATTTGAAGGCAAAAAAAGGATATCACATGCAGCTTCTTTTAAGAGCAATATATCAGCTTCTATTTTTTGAGGATACTTATCAAAATCTGCTTGTTGAGTAAATTGAGCAGGATTTATAAAAATACTACAAACAGTAATATCTGTTTTATTTTTACTTTCTAGTATCAATGAAATATGTCCATCGTGTAAAGCACCCATAGTAGGAACAAATCCAATAATATTATTTTTATATTTTAATAATGAATCTGCAAGTTCATTTTGCTTGGTAAATATTAGCATCAGATCATTTTATTTGTATCAGTAGAATTTGTATTAGCATGAGTTAACAAAATACTTTTAGTCAACACTTCATAAACATTGCGAATTTGATCAAAATCATTTAACAAATGAAGGTGTTTTTCAATTGTTATTATATCCCCTCTAAAAGCAGGTCCAGCTTGCAATTGAACTGGCAATTCTTTTTGAATGCCAATTGCAGATTCTTGAATTAACGAGTAAAAGAATTCAAAATCAATTTTTTGAGTATCACAATAATTTTTGGCTAAATAATAAAGATGATTAGAAAAGTTTGAGGTGAGTGAAGCAACCATGTGCATCTTTAATCTATGGTTATCATCGGCAAGAACAACTTTATTCGTTAATTGAGTTGCTATTTCTTTTAGCTGATTTACAACTGCTAATGATGAACCATCTATAATGGCAGTAAATGGGTCACTGGGAATGGTTGATTTTCTGATCATTCGCATGGGCCAAATAACCCCATAATTATTGCTTGCTTTAGCCAAAATTGAAATAGGAACAGTGCCTGAAGTATGAATTACTAATTTATCGGAAAGATTTAAACAATTAGCAACTTCAAGCAAAGCGTTATCGCTTATTGCCAAAATATATAGATCTGATTTTTTGGATAAATCGATTAGTTGAGCAATAGGTTTACTTTTTAATTTTATTGCTATTGATTGCGCATTCTGGAAATTCTTACTGTAAACCTCAACAATAGTGTGATTGTGTTGCAGAAGAAGAAAGCCCAAGAAGTGGGCAACGTTACCAGAGCCAATTAGTGTTATTTGCATAAAATAGTTTACACAAAGCTAAAGGTCAAAAGCTATTCAAAAAAGATATACCGTTAAACAAAAAAAGCCCCGAAGGGCTATTAATTTCTTAGAAATTATTTTTGAAGTTAAGATTGGCAGATTTAAAGTTCTGTTGAATTCTCCACAAATCAATTGCAGTGAATGTTTTTGCTTTCTGCTGATTATTGGAACTAACAAAATCAGTTGCCAATGTTTCTTTTACTTCGTACATTAATTCTTTTAAGTGAGCCTTGTCAATTTTTACAATTGAGGGCATAATTTCGCCTTTCATTTATTTATATTTTAAATTTACAATGTTGTTAGAGCGTCCAGGAGTGTTACTGTCAATCGTTATTAAGTATGGCCTTACCTTCTACCTGTATTATGTATAATACTAATTGCTCATTCGACTGCAAAAGTACGACTAAGTAATTTCTTAAAAAAATTAAACTGCAAATAAATTGTTAATTAATTGTTTGTCCTTTAATGAAATCTGATACTAAATAACTGATCAACTTACCTGTACCATTGTCTTTCCTGCCATCAGCAAGTTGTGCAGCACCTTCAGAAATATGCAGATAAGCGGTTTTAGTATCGGCAGCAGCGATATTAATATATTGACGAGCATGAATTGGTGATACTCCAACAGGACTTTGTGCACTACTCAATGCATTTTGAATACAATCAATATCCAATTCAATTCCGCACAATGTATCTTCTGTAAAACTTGTTGCGTGTAAAACAGCTTGCAAAAAAGTTCTTTTTTCATGAACAAAAATATCTTCGAATGTAATGCAATCAATAAATGGATTATTTACAATGTCTATCCAAACATTTTGAGGAAGATAGTTTTCGTGAATTCCTACAACACAATATTTTTCCAAATATCCATCGGCTTCAGCATAACTAAATCCGTTTCCACTATGTCGGCCTTCAATTGGCCTGAAATCGGCATGTGCATCTAAATTGATGGCGTTAATTTGAGCAATAGGAATTAATCCTGCTTTGTAATATCCTTTTGCTGCACCTTTAATACATGGATATGAATTATTGTGACCTCCCCCAATAACAATTGGTATTTTATTATTCTGTGTTATAATTTGAATTACTTGTTCTACTGCAACATCAATTTCATTTACAGCATGCCTATATGATTCCAATCTTTCATCTTCATTATGCGCATTTTGTTCAATTAGTTTTTCGATTGCTGAAAAATCAAAATGACCTAATAAAAGCAAGTTGTTGCCTTCCAAAAAATCATTGCTCTGAATATTTAAAAATGCATTTAAAAAAGATACCCATGCAGAATCTGTCCCACTAGTTCCCCCATTTGCTTTAACTCCAATATTTTCTGGAATACCAATAATAATATATTTAGCAGTTGTTTGCTTTAACTCATCAGTAAGTTGTGATGGATTTTTTATTACTTGAATTTTCTCTCCAAGCTTTGTTTCAAATCTCCTCATTTTTGTAAGAGATAACACATCTTCTTTATTGTAAAACTTAAAATAATTCATAAAAAATATTTTTCATTTTGAATATTAAATATACTTAAATAAAATGTCCGTTTATCATCACTTTCTCAATCAAATTTGAACCAAAGGCATAAGGCAAATAATTGATGGATGGAATTGGTTTAGTAAAAATTAAGTTGGCCTTTTTACCAATCGTAATACTTCCTAGCTCATCTCCCACCCCCATTGCATAAGCGCCATTAATGGTAGCTGCATTTATAGCTTCAGCAGGCAGCATTTTCATTTGAATACAACTGATACTTACCACAAAATTCATATTCCCACTAGGACTAGATCCAGGGTTAAAATCGGATGCTATAGCAATGGCAGCATTGGAATCGATCAACTTACGAGCAGGTTGAAAAGGCATTCTTAGAAAAAAAGCTGCAGTTGGTAATAAAGTACCAATTGTAGTAGAATTAGAAAGTGCATTTACAGCAGACTCATCCATAGTTTCTAAGTGATCTACTGAAAGAGCCCCAACCTTAACACCTACTTCAACTCCGCCTGAAGCATGCAATTGATTTGCATGAATTTTAGGTATAAGTCCATATTGCTTTCCAGCATTACATATCAGCTCAGTTTCGGCAACGTTAAAAAAGCCATCTTCACAAAAAACATCAATATAATCAGCTAATTGCTCTTTTGCTATTGCTGGCAACATCTCATCAATAATCAATTGAATATAGCCTTCATGATTCTCTTTAAACGCTAACGGATATGTGTGAGCGCCCAAAAATGTTGCTTTAATTGGAATGGGAGAAACTTGTTTTAATCGTTTAATTACCCTGAGTATTTTTAATTCGTTGGCAAGATCAAGTCCATAACCACTTTTAATTTCGATAGCACCTGTTCCTAAATGAATCAATTCCATTAATCTTTTATATGCTAGATCAAAAAGTTCTTCTTCACTTGTTACAGCAATTTTTTGAGCAGAATTAAGTATACCACCCCCTTTAGCGGCTATTGCAGCATAGGTTAACCCATTTATTTTATCAACAAATTCGTCTTCTCTACTTGCAGCAAAAACCAGGTGGGTATGGCTATCACACCAAGTTGGTAAAACAGTTGATCCTTTTGCATTAATTATTTCCCACACAACATCATTATTTATTATTTCAAGTGTTTCCATAGATCCATATCCAGCTATTAATCCATCTTCAACTAATAAATAAGCATTATTGATAATTGGCAAATCCGCTAATTCCTTGCCCCTAAGAACTTTTGACGCATTTCTAACGTTTACCAATTGAGTAATATTAGTGATCAGCAATTTCATACTGGAAATTTAGTTGATATATTCCTTACAAAGATCCTATTTTCGAATATCATGACCATATTAATCATAGTACGATATCCACGTTTTTTTGGATGGGCTGGTTTCTTATCGATGGCATTTTTCCGTTTTCCTTTATGGCTAAAGCATTCTATTGGTTTTTGGAAATTGATGGGTTGCGGAAAAAACGGAACTTTCGACAAAACTCCAGATTGGCGCCAATGGGCAGTGATGATGGTTTACAAACCAAATTCTTCACTTAAAATTCCCTCTTTTTTATCTGCTTGGTGGTATTTATTTAACTGTGAAATCTGGAATTTAGAACTAGAGCCTACCGAAGGACATGGATTATGGGATGGAAAAGAGCCTTTTGGTAATTTACCCAAACAAACTGATTACGACGGTCCAATTTGTGTTTTAACAAGAGCTACTATTAGGATCAGCAAACTAAATCAATTTTGGAGTCATGTAGACGCAATTGCATCTAAAATGGCCAATTCAAAAGGTTTTATAACCTCTGTGGGCATAGGAGAAGTGCCTTGGATTAAGCAAGCCACTTTCAGTATATGGGAAAGTAAAGCAGATATGAAAGCATTTGCTTATCAGATGAAGGATCACGCTGAAGTTGTAGTAAAAACAAAAAAAGAAAAATGGTATAGCGAAGAATTATTCGTTCGATTTAGGCCTTTAAAATCTACCGGATCGTTGAATGGAATATTGCCATTTGAAATAAAACCTTAATTTGCGTCTTTAAATGAATCATTGTTCTACCATATCATTTTTAACTGCACATTTCGCTTGGATGTATAGTGGATTGAATTCCATTTAATACTACATTCAATCTAAAAAAACATCAAATGAAAATTTCAGTAACATCAGAAATAGGTACTCTTAAAAGATTATTGGTACATAGTCCAGATAGTGGATTAGGCAAAGTAGTACCTTCTAAAGCACAGGATTGGTTATTTGAAGATATTGTTCATTTAGATACCATTAGAAAAGACGAATACGATTACTACACAAAAATTCTTTTGTATTTTTTAGACCCAGAAAAAATAAAAGGAAGATTAAATGAGATTGATGAGCCTTCAGCTAATAGAACTTTTTACAAGCCAGAAGAAGAAGGCTTTTTTAAATCTGATAAAGTAATTGAACTTCAATGGCTATTAGCTGAAATACTGAATGATGCTGATATTAGATCAAAGCTCGTAGCATCTGTTTGTGCAATAGAAGGCTGTTCGTATCAATTACAAAAAGATTTAATGAATTATGAACCGAAAGAATTGTCGAAGACTTTTATTTCTGGAACATCAAAAGAAAAACAATTGCTCTTTGCTCCTATTCCTAATTTTATTTTTACAAGGGATATTGGCATCACTATTAAAGATCACGTTCTTTTAAATAAGCCGGCAAAAAAAGCAAGAACTAGAGAAGCTTTATTAGCTAGATATATTTTCTTTAATCACGAATATTTTAGTGATTACCGCGATAAAATAATTGAGCTTTCCGACAATAGTTATCATTTTTTATTACCTAAAGAAGATGATGATCGAAAAATAACTTTAGAGGGTGGAGATATAATGGTTGTAAGTGATAAACATTTATTGGTGGGTGTAAGCGAAAGAACATCTTCAGAAGCAGCAGTAAAAATTACCAATACCATGTTTGAAATGGGGTTAATGGATAAGGTTACGATAGTGAAAATTCCTAAAAAAAGGGATTATATGCATATCGACACTGTATTTACTCAAGTAAAAAGGGATGTATGGGTAATGTTGGGAAATTTTTCGAGAAAAGCGGTGAAGCATGAAGATGAAAGTGCTGTTGAGCGAATTTTGGAAATTAAAAAAGAAGAAAAAATAAAAATACTTCAGTTTCATAAAAAAAATCCGAGTAATCCAATTTCATTTGAAAGCTTAGAAGATCTTTTAATAGATATTTCTAAAACCGATTTGCATTGTGAGAACGATGTGAAAATTATTTTTTCGGGGAACAATGAATTCCCGTATAGCGTTAGAGAACAATGGACAGATTCCTGTAATTTATTGGCATTAAAAGAAGGCGTGGTATTGGGTTACGACAGAAACGATAAAACAACCGAAGCATTTAGGCAAGCGGGCTTTTCAATTGTAAAAGTGAAAGACTTATTACAGCAATTAGAAGCAGGCACTACTAATGTAGAATCATTAAAAGATACTTTTATATTGATGCCATCTGCCGAATTATCTAGAGCAAGAGGAGGATTTCATTGTATGAGTATGCCATTGTGGAGAGAACCAATTGAATAATAAAAAAATAATCAATGCAGCATAGTTCTCATTTATTAATGATTGAACCGGTACAATTTAATTTTAATGCAGAAACTGCAGTAAATAATAGCTTCCAAGTAAATTCGGAAGATCAATTTGCTCAAGAAAAAGCGAAAAAAGAATTCCATGAATTTATTAATAAACTAAGAACAAATGGAATTGATGTAACCGTGGTTAAAGATACTGCTGAGCCACATACACCGGATTCTATTTTCCCCAACAATTGGATATCGTTTCATACAGATGATAGTATTTGTTTGTACCCTATGTTTGCACAAAACAGAAGATTAGAAAGAAAGAAATCAGTTATAGATGTTATTAAAAGTAAATTCATTGTTAACCAAACCATTGATTTTACTAGATTTGAAAGTCAATCGCTTTATTTAGAAGGCACAGGAAGTATGGTACTAGATAGAGACAACAAAATTGCATATGCCTGTCTTTCTCCGAGAACAAATAAAATAGTATTAGATGATTTCTGCCAAAAAATGAATTACCAAGCAGTAGGTTTTTGGGCAATGGATGGAGGCAATAAGCCTATCTATCATACTAATGTGATGATGTGTGTAGCAGACGAATATGTGGTGATTTGTTTAGATTCAATTAAAGATGCAGCTGAACGAAAATTAGTTGCTGAAAAAATATCATCAACCAAAAAAGAGATCATTGAAATTGAGTTTGAGCAGATGAATAAATTTGCTGGAAATATGCTTCAGGTTCATAATGATAAGGGCGAAAAATTTTTAGTAATGTCTTCACAAGCTTATCACTCTTTAACAAAAGACCAAATAAATAAAATTGAAACATACAATAAAATAATTCATTCGGATATAACTACTATAGAAACCAATGGTGGAGGAAGTGCACGTTGCATGATGGCCGAAGTTTTTTTATCGCTTAAATAGTCTATTCAACATTAAAGCTTTTTCGTACGCCTTCTTCAAATGAATGAGGATTGTAATTGAGTTCCTTAATTGCTTTATCAATTTTTAATCCAGATTTTCTAGCCCTAATTACTGGCTCAGGAAAATTGGAACTATTAACTTCTTCAATTAATTGAACGTTTAGGTCCAATACTTTGGCAATAGTAACGGCCATTGAATAAGGCGTGCAAATATCTTTCCCTGCTAAATGATACTCACCTTGCTTTTTTAATAAAATAATCTGTTCAATTCCCCAACAAATATCAATTACAAAAGTGGGAGTTCGAAATTGGTCGTTCACAACTTTAATAGTTTTACCAAGTAATAAATTTTGTTGAACCCATTGTAGAAAACTACTTCTCATGTATTCCATCTGAGCACCATAAATAAATACTGGTCTAACTACAGTGTATAAAAGCGATGAGAATTTAACTGCAGTTTCTGCTAATAGTTTACTGCTACCATAAAAATTTAAGGGGTCTGGAATAGCTGTTTCGCTATGTGGACCGTTTTCTCCAAAAATAAAATCGGTAGATATATATATAAAATGAGCACTTATTTTTTCTGCTGCTTTGATTAAATTTTTGGTAACTGTTAAATTATTTAACAAACATGCAGCATGATCATTTTCGCATTCATCGGGTTTACTCATTGCTGCGGAATGAATAATAACATCGGCTTTTAAAGTGTTAATAATTTTATTTAAAGAACTAACATCTGTTAGTTCTAGGAAATGATAATGTACAGTAGAATTAGTGAATTTTTGGCCATTAATTCTGTAGGAACAATGTACTTCAAATCCTTTATTGTAAAGGAATACAGCTAAATGTTGTGCTAAAAAACCATTCCCTCCTGTTATAAATACCTTCATAGTACAATGCTACGGAAAAAGATAACTACGCCCTAAATTTTTGATTAAATTTCAATTCCTTACATTTGGAACTCTGTGTAACAAATACACATTATTTTGATACGACGTATTCGTCATACATTTGCTTACGAATAGAAACAAACAATGGCAGAAAAAAAAGTTAGCAAAATTGGTGTACTCACATCAGGAGGGGATGCGCCAGGAATGAACGCAGCAATTAGAGCTGTAATAAGAACAACTACCTACTATGGTTTAGAAGCGTATGGAATCATGAGAGGATATAGCGGTATGATTGATGATGATATTATTAAAATGGAATCACGTTCTGTAGCAAATATTATTCAACGAGGTGGAACTATTTTAAAAACTGCAAGAAGCAAAGAATTTTTGGAATACGAAGGCCGCAAGAAAGCTTATGAAAATTTAAAAAATAGAGGCATTGATGGATTGGTAATAATTGGTGGTGATGGAAGTTTTAAAGGTGCGCAAAAATTCAGTAATGAGTTTGATATACCTTGTATAGGTTTACCAGGAACTATTGATAAAGATATTGCAGGTAGTGATTTTACTATTGGCTTTGATACCGCAGTTAATACAGCAGTTGAAGCGATTGATAAAATTAGAGATACCGCTGATGCACATGACCGATTATTTATAGTTGAAGTTATGGGTAGAGATGCAGGATATATTGCTTTACATAGTGGAATTGCAACTGGTGCCGAAAATATATTAATTCCAGAAACAAAAACAGATATTGAAGATTTGATAGAATCGCTCACTGAAAAAGAAAAGCGACATAAATTGGTAAATTTAGTAGTTGTTGCAGAAGGAGATGAATTTGGAGGCGCAAATGAAATTGCTGAAATTATTAAACGTAGGATACCTTCTGCCGAAACACGTGTTTGCATTTTAGGTCATATACAAAGAGGAGGATCTCCTAGTTGTTTAGACCGCCTAATTGCCAGTAGAATGGGATTTCATGCTGTTGAATGTTTAATACAAGGAAAACACAATGTAATGGTAGGAATAGTTAATAATAAAATGCAATACACACCGCTAGACAAAGCTGTAAAAGCTAAACAAAAAATTTCGGAAGATTGGTTTAGAATTGTAAAGATTCTTGCTAGTTAAATTTAAACTAACAATCAAATAAAAAATATGTCAAAAAACTTAGACAAGTACCTGCACAAGAATATGGATAAAGAGGCAGGTATTAAACACGTTGCCCATAAAACAAAAATTGTTGCAACAGTTGGACCAGCATGTGATACTTATGAAAAACTATTAGATCTAGTAAATGCTGGTGTAAATGTTTTTAGACTAAACTTCTCTCATGGAAGTCACGAGGATAAATTAGCAATTATTGAACATGTTAGAAACATCAATAAAACCCAGCCTTTTAATATTGCTATTCTTGCCGACTTACAAGGACCAAAATTACGCGTAGGAGAAATTGAAAATAATTCTTTAGAAATTAAAATAGGTGATATACTCACTTTTACCAACGAAAAATGTATAGGCACATTAGAAAAAATTTATGTCTCCTACCCTAATCTTGCAGGTGATGTAACAATGGGTAATATCATTTTAATTGATGATGGCAAACTAGAAGTTAAGGTGATAAGTATCGAAAAAAATGGAGATGTAAAAGTGGTTGTAACACTAGGTGGAATTCTATCTTCTAAAAAAGGTATAAATTTACCAGATACAAAAATTTCCCTTCCTGCACTAACAGAAAAAGATTTAGCAGATCTTGAATTTATAATTGAGCAAAAATGTGATTGGGTAGCATTAAGTTTTGTTAGAAGTGTAAAAGATATAGTTATACTAAGAAGTAAACTAGATGAAAAAAATAGCAAAACTAAAATAATTGCTAAAATTGAAAAACCTGAAGCACTTGTAAATATTAGAGATATTATTCTTGAAAGCGATGGTATAATGGTAGCAAGGGGCGATTTGGGAGTTGAATTACCTGTTGAGCAAATTCCTATGATACAAAAAGAATTAATTCGAAAATGTATCCATAGAGCTAAGCCAGTTATTGTTGCAACACAAATGATGGAAAGCATGATGGAAAGAGTTAAACCCAATAGAAGTGAAATTACTGATGTTGCAAATGCTGTGTTAGAGGGTGCTGATGCTGTGATGTTAAGTGGTGAAACTGCTGCTGGTAATCATCCTACATTGGTAGTTGAAACAATGCGAAAAATTATTGCAGAAGTAGAAAAGAAAGAATATCGATATAATCGTTCTGAAGATTTAAAACCTCAACCTCACTCACCTTCCTTTCATAGTGATGCCATTTGTTACAATGCATGTAAAATGTCGGAAGACGTAGAAGCAAGTGCACTTATTGGAATGACGCAAAGTGGTTACACTGCATTTATGTTAAGTAGCTATAGGCCATCATCTCCATTGTATATTTTTACTAAAGAAAAAACATTGGTGAATCAATTGAGTTTAAGTTGGGGTGTACGCGCATTTCATTATTCAGAAGAAGAAAGTTTAGATGATATTGTACAAGATCAAATTGATATCCTTAAAGAGAGAGGCTTTATTAAAAATGGTGATGTGGTAGTTAGTACTGGCAGCACACCTATTGTTCAACATTTACCTACCAATTTGATTAAACTTACTAAAGTAAATTAATCAGCTATTTTAATCAATTTATAAAAAAGATTCTCTGTTCGAAGAATCTTTTTTAATTTCAGGCATTACTTCATCTTGAATTTACTGCTTGTTATGAAAAACAGATTACTACTTCTATTATTACTCATTACTTCACTTACTATGAGGGCTCAAGAAATTTCCATTATTCCTCAACCAACAAAACTTACGGTTAACAAGGGAGAATTTTTAATCACTCCCAAAGCAACTATTAAACTTTGGGGGAGTGGACTAGAGAAGAATGCTCAATTTTTACACGACTATATTCAAAAAATTTATGGACTTTCTTTAAAGATAGTAAAAGGGAATTCTGTAACAAGGAGTGCAGAAAAAGGCGATATCATATTGAATTATGAAAAGATACAAAGCAAACTAGATGGCGCTTATAATATGGAAGTTACTGGCGAAAAAATTTATATTGCTGGCAATAATGGATTGGGCGTTTTTTATGGCATACAAACATTGTTTCAATTACTTCCGACAAATTCATCGTCCGCTTTATCGGTACCTCAATTAACCATAGAAGATTATCCCCGCTTTGCTTATAGAGGAATGCATTTAGATGTTGCCAGGCATTTTTTCTCTGTTGATTTTGTTAAAAAATATATTGATTTTATTGCCATGCATAAAATGAATACGTTTCATTGGCATTTAACGGAAGACCAAGGTTGGCGTATTGAAATAAAAAAATATCCAAAATTAACTTCTATTGGTGCTACAAGAAATGGAACAACTGTTGGTAGATATCCTGGAACAGGAAATACTAATACTACTTATACTGGCTACTATACTCAAGAACAAATAAAAGAAGTAGTAAAATATGCTGCTGCTCGTTATGTAGAAATAATTCCTGAAATTGAATTGCCTGGCCATTCTTCTGCAGCAATAGCAGCATATCCTGAGCTTAGCTGCTTTCCAGAAGAATCAACTAAACATCCTGTAAAGACTGTCTGGAACGGTTCTACGGAAGGAAAACAAGTGCAACAAACATGGGGCGTTTTTGAAGATGTATTTTGTCCGAGTGAATATACTTTCAATTTTTTACAGAATGTTTTTAATGAGGTAATTTCCTTATTCCCCTCTAAATACATTCATATTGGTGGAGATGAATGTCCTAAAGAATCATGGAAAAGATCCACTTTTTGTCAACAATTAATTAAAGACAAGAATTTAAAAGATGAGCATGGTTTACAGAGCTACTTTATTCAACGAATTGAAAAATACCTTAATAGCAAAGGCAAACAAATTATTGGATGGGATGAAATTTTAGAAGGCGGACTGGCTCCTAATGCTACAGTGATGAGCTGGCGTGGAGAAAAAGGTGGTATTGAAGCAGCAAAACAAAAACACAATGTAATTATGACACCGGGCGAATGGGTATATTTTGATCATGCTCAAAATAAAAAAGAAGATTCTGTTACTATTGGTGGTTTCACCGATTTACAAAAGGTATATGGGTATGAACCAATTCCAAAAGGATTATCTGTTGAAGAAGAAAAGTATGTATTGGGTGCACAAGCTAATTTATGGACGGAATACATGAATAATATTAGTAAAGCAGAATATATGCTTTTCCCTAGAATGAGTGCTTTAAGTGAAGTTTTATGGAGTAGTAAAGAGAACAGAAACTGGAATGACTTCCAAAAAAGAATGCAAAAACAGTATAAACGGTATGATTTGATGGGAGTTAATTACAACAAACCCGCAAAATAAATGCGTTTACTTGCGTTTTTTTTATAAACTCGGTTGTTGTTTTAAGTGAATATGGACTTAATTTAGCCTAATAATAAATAAGCAATATATGGTAGATTCATTCGAAAAGATTGAAGTTAAAATTTGCAAAACTCCAATTAAAGGGGCCATATTTGTTGCCAAAAAAATTGCTGAATTAATTAAAGGCAAGCAGTCTAAGGGTGAGTTATGTGTATTGGGATTAGCAACCGGAACTACCCCTATTAAAATGTATGCAGAATTAGTAAGAATGCATAAAGAGGAAGGGCTTAGTTTTAAAAATGTAGTAAGTTTTAATTTGGATGAATATTATCCAATAGACAAAGATGCTTACCAGAGTTACTGGAGTTTTATGCATCGCCATTTATTTAATCATGTTGATATAGATCCATCGAATATTCATCTTCCAAATGGAAATGCTCCTAAAGAAGAAATGAAAAAGTATTGCGAATCGTATGAGAAAGCAATAGAGAAAGCAGGAGGAATTGATTTGCAAATTTTAGGAATTGGTCAAAATGGTCACATTGGATTTAATGAACCAGGCTCAAGTATATTATCAAAAACAAGGTTAATTAATTTAGACAATAGCACAAGAATTGCTAACTCATATGAGTTTCAAAGTATTTCTAAAGTACCAAGATTAGCAGTTACAATGGGAATTAGCACCATTTTAAAAGCGAGAAAAATTGTACTGATGGCTTGGGGTAACAAAGCCAATATTGTTTCTAAATCAGTTGAAGGACACGTTACCGAAACAATTCCAGCAAGTATTTTACAACAACACAATGATTGCAGTTTTGTAATAGATGAAATTGCATCAACAGAGCTTACACGTGTAAATTCTCCGTGGCTAACTGGAGAATGTATCTGGACCAATGCCATGGTAAAACGTGCAGTAGTTAAGCTCGCACTGAAATTAAAAAAATCTGTTTTAAGTTTAACTGAATTAGATTATACCGAAAATGGATTGTCGGATCTATTAGTAGATAAGGGTGATGCTTATGAAATTAATTTACAAGTTTATTATTTACTTAGAGATACCATCACAGGATGGCCTGGTGGCAAACCCAACTCAGTAATTCCTGCACATCCAGAAAGAAGTGCTCCGCATCCAAAAAAATGTGTGATCTTCTCCCCTCACCCAGATGATGATATTATTAGTATGGGTGGAACATTCATGCGATTGCATGATCAAGGTCATGAAGTACATGTAGCTTATCAAACTAGTGGCAATATTGCAGTATCAGATGAGTTTGTGACACGTTTTATTGATTTTGCAGTTGGCTTTGAAGAAATGTTTGGAATTGATATTAAAAAAAGTAAGGAACAATTAGATGCTGCACGATCATTCATAGCATCTAAAACAAAAGACCAGATGGATACTGCTGAAATACGCGCCATCAAAGGGTTAATAAGAAGAGGTGAAGCAAAAGCAACATGCAGATATGTAGGACTAACTGAAGATAAGTGTCATTTTATGAATATGCCATTTTATGAAACTGGTGCAATTGAAAAAAAGCCATTGGGAGAAAATGATATATTAATTACAATGGAGCTTTTACAAAAAATTAAACCCCACCAAGTGTATTGTGCGGGTGATTTAGCAGATCCACATGGAACGCACAAGGTTTGCCTTGAAGCGGTTTTTGAGGCTTTAAAACGCTTAAAAGCTGCTAACGAACCATGGGTAAATGATTGTTGGGTTTGGCTATATAAAGGAGCATGGCAAGAATGGAATATTGAAGAAATTGAAATGGCTATTCCAATGAGTCCCGATCAAGTAAAGAAAAAGCGTTTTGGAATTTTTATTCATCAGTCGCAAAAAGATGCTGTTCCGTTTCAAGGTTCGGATAGTAGAGAATTTTGGCAACGCGCAGAAGACCGTAATTCTAGTACTGCAAATTTGTATGCAGATTTAGGATTAACAAAATATGCAGCAATGGAAGCATTTGTAAGATGGCATTACTAAATTTACAATATGCCGCAGCATGAGAAAAACAAATTAATTGCATTACAATGGAGAAAGGCTTGGGCAAATCGTTCATTTAAAATAAAAACAATTGTTGGAAGTATATCGCTTACGATAATTCTTGTTTCCTTTCCACGTTTTTTTGCAATCATTGAATTGAGAAAAGGAATTTATTTAGAAGATGTCCTTTTAAACAACATACCATCAATTGATTTCTCCATTCCGATATTTATTATCATTTGGTCTACTGCTCTATTATTGATAAATAGAATGTTGAAGAGTCCGGGTTTATTTTTACAATTCCTTATATCATTTTTACTATTATGCATCACTCGAATAATTACAATTTCCCTTTTTCCTTTAGAGGCTCCAATTGGATTAATTGCAATTAAAGATCCAATCAGTAATATTTTTTATGGAGGCAAAGAAGTGTTTATTACAAAGGATCTTTTTTATTCGGGACATACAGCCACACAGTTTTTAATGTTTTTAAGTTTTAGTAAGAAAGGTGATAAAATCATTACTGGCATTTCCTCCGTTTTAATTGTAGTTCTGGTATTATTTCAGCATATACATTATACGATTGATGTGATTGCTGCTATCCCATTTGGGTATTTGGTATATATTCTTGGAAAAAAAATAGCTTCAAATTAAAAAGCTTCTCCAAATTGGAGGTAGAATCCTCTGTTAATTCCACTACCAAAACCATAATCAATTCGAATATTGAGCTTTTCAGATTTGTTTAAGGCAAAACGAAAACCAGCACCGTAAGAATATTTAGTACTTTCTAACCCCATATTTTTTAATTTATCGCTCACGTTTCCGATTCCTCCAAATGCAACCATACCAAATCTTTTACTAAGTTGTAAGCGATACTCAGATTGCAATACGAACATTTCGTAATCGCGATACCGTCCTTCATAATAGCCTCGCATGCGGCTAGAACCTCCAAGTGCTGCTAAACTTCTGATAGGCACTTCACTACCACTATTATTAAAGCTGTACAACTGAAGCGCCAATACTTGATTTTTTTTTACTTGAATAAATTTCCTGAGATCTAGCACAAAATTGGTGAAATTAAAATCTGATCCAAAGAGTGAACTAAAATGATTGAAATAAAACTGGGCGTACACTCCTTTATCAGGTGCAAAGGCATTGTTTCTATTATCATAAGTAATACTTGTTCCTAATCCTGCTACTTTATATCCATTTCTACCAGCAATATTTTCTTGATCAAATAATCCACCAGGTATATATTTTATATTCCACACGTTTTGATATTCTAAAAGACCTCCTACAAAAAGATGAGGAGCTACTTTGCGTAATAAATGTAAATACAGGTAAAATTGTTGAAATTGATAAGGCTCTTCTGCTAGGTCTGGCGTATTCCTACCAAGTCCCCAATATTTATCAGGAAATGAGCTATAGGATAGCTGTTCCATCAAAATATATTTTTCTTTATTAAAGTACTGGGTACCATTTAGTGCCGATACGAATTGTTTTTTGGTAGAGTATACAGTAATTAACTGCAAACTAGAAGTTCGGGTAACAGTATCTTTTTTATTGGCTCTAAACGTTAGAGAACCTGCAGCTCCAAAGTCGAATCCTGTTTCAATAGAACTGGCAATAACCGGAAAAAACAGTATATGGTTCTTTTTTGTACTATCGGCTTGTGCCAATAAACCAATTGAAAATACCGATAAAAATAAAATTAGGAGGGCCTTTTTAAGGGCAAATATCGCTTTCATCTAGCTGTAAATTAAGCTGTTATAAATAATTTTTGGGAAAAATTACTAAATAATTGCGTTTTTAAACTATTTTGTAACTTCGCATCTTTGCTGAAAGAAATTAACATTAAGATAATTTCAACTTATTTTTAAATAGATTGTGTCAGGATGAAAAAATGGGATTGTAATTATAGCTTAGGAGACACCATTACCCAAGAACAGCTTCATTTTTTTAATGAACACGGTGTAATTATTTTCAAGAATTTTTTAACCAAAGTTCAGGTAAACGAATATTTAGGCGAGCTTAAAAGAATTGAGCAGGATTGGTTGCAGGAAGGAAAAGAAAAAGTCAATGGCATTCCACTTAAATTTGGAATGGATGAAACCGGTAACAAGACCATACAAAGGCTTTGTTTTAGTTCTCAATATAGTGACTCATTGCACTTACTACTGCAAGATGAAAGACTGAAAGCACTTACCGCTTTTCTACAACCCTACGATGGAAGAATTGGTGAAGACGAAAAAGATGGTCTTGTTATTAACAACTATATCAATACTTCTAATAGCGGATTTACTCAAATGGGATGGCATACAGATAGCCCTAGAGATTTATTTCTTGGTCAAAAAATAATGCCAATGCTCAATGTTGGCATTCATTTAGATACTTGTTTATTTGATAATGGCGGATTAAGAGTAATCCCTGGAACACATAAGCAAAATGTATTGAAATTGCTTTTTGGTAAAAAATATTTTATAGATAATTCAGATGATAGCAGAGAAGTTGGTTTTGATATTAATGCTGGTGATTTAACTGTACATGATGGAAGAACATGGCATCGTGTAAAGCAATCTCCATTAGTTGGTGAAGAAAGCAGAAGAAGGGTAATGTATGTTCCAATAATTACAGGAAAATACAAACCAAAAAACAAAGATAGTAGAACACCGTTCTATCATAAACTTTCCAAAAAAGTTCCTAAATAATATTTAAAATTGAAAGTCAACTTAGGTTGACTTTTTTTAATTCTTTTATATGAATTATGCTTTAATAACTGGTGCAAGTAAAGGTATTGGCAAATCGATGGCAGAAGAATTGGCAAAACGAGGACATCCTGTTTTGTTAGTTGCAAGAAGTGAAGACTTGTTAAAAGAATATGCTAATCAATTGAATAATCAATACAAAGTAACAACTGCATATTTAGCAATAGATCTATCACACAAAAATGCAGCAGGTACAATTTTTGATTGGTGCAATAACAATCATTATTCTGTTGATATGTTGATTAATAATGCAGGATATGGATTAAATGGATCATTGGAGGATTATACTTTGCAAGAGCATTTAGATATGATGCAAGTAAATATTACAAGTTTAGTAGAGTTGACTTATTTGTTTTTACCTGCTATGAAAAAATTATCCAAAGCATATATTGGAAATATAGCTAGTGCCGCTGCTTATCAAGCGGTGCCTGGTTTAAATATTTATGCTGCAACAAAAACATTTGTGTTGAGTTTTAGCAGAGGGTTGTCGTATGAATTGCGCAATACAAGTGTTTCGGTTTCCTGTGTTTGTCCGGGTAGTACAGATACACAATTTGCACAGAGGGCGAATGTAGTAAATGAGAAGGCGCTTAAATTAGCAAAAAAGTTCAATATGGACCCAGCCGAAGTTGCCAGTATTAGCATTGTGGGGATTTTGGCAGGAAAAAAAGAAATAGTGCCCGGTTTTGTAAATAAATTGGCTAAAGTTTTGGCTAATTTATTACCAGACAGTTTATTAGAGAAATCTGCAGCGGGTATTTATGGTTTATAATAGTAAACTCATATTTTGCCGATAAACAGTTATTATTTATATTTGCTCCCCTGTAACAGGGAAATGGCTGCGTAGCTCAACTGAATAGAGTACCTCACTACGGATGAGGGGGTTTTAGGTTTGAATCCTAACGCGGTCACAAATGCCTCGCACGAAGTGCGGGGCATTATTATTTCGAGAACGTCAAAAGCTTGCTTTTGTAAGTTCGAGGAATTATAAAGCCAAGTAAATGCAAAGTATTTACTTGAGAGGCTTTGAGTTAGCCCAATACGAAATGGATCGAATGAGCGAAGCGAATGAGCATCCTTTCTTCTAGATTGTGCCGAACTTGTTCGGGTAAGAGAATAAAATAATAAAGACCGTTCGCGAAGCGAACTGGGACTTTGAGTAAGCCCCATACAAAATGGATCGAGTGAGCGAAGCGAATGAGCATCCTTTCTTCTAGATTATGCCGAACTTGTTCGGTTAAGAGAATAAAATAATAAAGACCGTTCGCGAAGCGAACTAGGGCTTTGAGTAAGCCCCATAGGAGAGGAAACGTGCGAGCGAAGCGAATGAGAATCCTTATAAAAATCAAAAGCTTGCTTTTGTAAACTTCCTTGGCATCTTTACATTCACATCCGAGCCTTTTGCAAGAAATACTGAAACTGGTTGCATATTTTGTATAAAAGGGACAAATTCTGAACCGTAAAGTTGATCTACATTGCAATCAAGCTTATAATCGGTTACTGGGTAAACCTGCCAACGAGGATGAGCTAGCGAGTACTCAATAGTAGTAGTTTCATTCAATTTATTGTAACCATAATAATGCTCAAAAATAAATTCTTCCTCAGAGCCAATTTCAATATTAATTAATTCATTTTTGGCTTTTATCCACATCAAATTCCAATCTTGATTTTTCTTTTTCCAGTTGTAAGTTACTTGCAGATCATTGTTAATATGATTAATAGTATGATTCATTTTAGCAGTACTATAATGCTCATTGTAAAATAAGTTAGCAATACCAGCAACTAAAAATTGCGGCACTATTTCAGAAATAAATCCTACTCCCCTCTTCCATTCTTTGCCATCAAAATATTTAATATAATATCGAAGGTTTACTTCTTCAAAATTTACAAAACCAGGCCACTTAATTCCCATTACACTAGTATTATTAAACATAAAACCTACTACACTTACAATTGCTTTACCGTTGTACAAATCTAATTCGGTGTAAGGCGGCAAATGTGGTTGAAGTACCGCGGCATCCACTTCATAATTAAACATAGCTAGGTATTCCCAACGGGCAGATAAAAATGTTCCAGTAACCATCTTAATTCAATTTTTGTGGTTGAGTACCGGGTTTGGCGTACTGATAACGCTCAATTAATTCAGTTGTATAATAACCATCAACTCCATTACTGCAAATAGAATTTGCTTTATCCAGATGAAGAAATCCATCTTCTGAAACAATTTCTTGTTCTATTTCTATGGATATCACTTTGCCAATTACCAAAAAAGTATCGTTTAATTTTATAGGTATAATCTCTTCTAAGGATAGTGCATATTTTATACTGCTTTCCTTTACAAACGGGGCCGCAATATTTTCCTTATACTCAACCGTTAATCCAACTTCCTCGAATTCGCTGATACCCAATTCATACTTCGCACTAGTTTGATGCGCCTTATGCACAAATGAAGGATGAATATGATTGATGGTGTACACTCCAGTAGCTTCAATATTAGCCATTGTGTGTGGGGCGGCATTCACTGGTCGGTTTATATATCCAATTAAAGGTGGATTTGAGCCAATATGAACAATGCTGCTAAAAATGCCAAGATTGGGTTGGCCAGCTCCATTTACAGTACCAATAAGGTTTACAGACTTAAAACCAGTTAAGCTGTTAATAAAATTAGCTCTATAAAACCGTTCCCAAGAGTCAATTCCTTTGATGCTATATGTTGCCATTTAGAAAATTTAATAGGTTAAAAACTGGTATTTATTTATGCCTAAACCAACAATCGTTTCGTTGACTTTCATATTTTTTAAAAACTGTGTTTACTGGTTCTCCATGAAAAATTTTGTGAGTAATAGAAGTTCGAGCTACATAATTAAAAACGCCCATATCTAAAGTGTAATCTGTTGTGTTTGTATAAGAAAAAGCTTTGTGCATATTTACCATCTTATCAAACATCAATTTCATTACAGATATATTTGCGCCAAAAACTCCGCAATTAAGTAAGGTTTCTTGTTGATTTAATGATTCATAAGCACTAAACCCAGGCATTAAATTTCTCAGATGGCTATTGTGATTTCGCATCCATTCATTATCTAAAGTCTCAAGTTCATCTCCACAGAATAAATAATCCGAGTTCTGCATGTAAACATTACTTTCAAAAGGATTATTAATAACTTCCACATCTGTAATATCTGTAACAAAAAGATCACTAATTTTATGTAAATTTTGATTGATATAATCTTGATATACAAAATACCTAAAAATATTGGTATTTAAACTTTTGTCATATTTAATTTCAATGAATTGAATGTATTCATTTTTATATTTTTCAACAATTTCTTTTGAAAATGTATTATGAAAAACAATAGCATTTAATTGAAGCTTTAAAACCGAATCATACCATTTTTGTATAATTCCGAAGTCATTATTCTTTAATATTTCGTTTCGATTTACATCATAAACACCAGTAATTAATGTAGCAAAAATAAATTTAGTAGAGTTTCTATAATGAATATTATCAACCATTATCTACATAATTTATACTTAAAAAAGCATTATTTTGCTTCATATTTGCAGTAATGCTGTTGATGTAATTTCGGTAATAAATATAAGTTCGAGTCGGCAGTTTTGCTACTTTATAGTTTTCTGAAGCCTTCTCATAAAATTCACTGTCGGCAGCATATTTATTTTCAAAAATATTTTTTTTGAAAACTTCTGTTTTACCAAAAAGTGTAGCAAATAATATACAATCATCAACATGGATGTTATTATTATTATTATATTTATCTGGTACATAATAGTCTTCAATTTCGTTCACAATAGTATCAGTGTGAGTTGCAATCAAATCATGATGGCTCATTGCTTTTAAGCAAGTAGATAAGTGATTTGGTTTGTATTCATCATCCGCATCTATAATACTAATGAAAGAACTGTTACAAAATTGAATTCCTCTATTAATGCTATTGGATTGTCCCCTATTTGTATGCCTAAAATAACTTATTTTATCATCAAATTTTTGTACATATTCGAGAAGCTTGGTGCTAACATTATAATCACTACCATCATCGAGGATAATTAACTCAAAATCTTGAAAATCTTGATTTAAAACCGAATCAATAGCTCTTTTAGCCATATTGAAAGGTGTGTTGTACGAAGCCATCAAAACTGTTATTGTTACTTGGTGTTGCGATTTCATTATGACCCACAAATTACTACATAAAGTATCAGTGAAAATAACTTTGCACTTTATTAATGTAAATTAAAAAAGAAGTCAAAACACGAATTTTAGGAAATTGTTTAACAAATTGGGATTTTTTCATTGAAATAATGCATATTCAATGTTTCTTTATTCTACAAATGGGATTAAAAAAATCAAGAAATTCATGCGTTCATCCATCTGTTTTAGGATGCCAAATAAGTAAACTGATTGATAATTAAACATTATAGAGCTCAATTTGTTGATAAAACACATGAGCGAAGTTGCCTTAATTTTCCCCCACCAGATGTTTAAACACCATCCAGCCCTGCAAAAAAATAGGCAGGTTTTTCTCGTGGAAGAATGTCTTTTCTTCCGTCATTATAATTTTCATCAACAGAAAATTATACTACATCGCTCTGGAATGAAATTTTATGAGGCTTACCTGAAAGAACAAAACTTTACTGTTCAGTACATTGAAACAGCAGATGAAAGAAATGAAATAAAGAAATTGATTGAATTTTTATATCACCATAACATAACTAGTATTCATATTGCAGATGTGGTGGATTTTTGGTTAAATAAACGAATTGTATCTACGTGTAAAAAACATTCAATTGCATTAACGGTTTATGAATCTCCATCTTTTTTAAATACAATGGAGGATGCAGATGATTATTTCAACAAAAAGAATAGGTATTTCCAAACAGATTTTTACACTTATCAGCGCAAGCAACGGAAACTATTATTAGAAACTGATGGTAAACCAACAGGAGGTAAATGGACTTTTGATGCTGAAAACCAGCTTAAGTTTCCTAAAAAAGAAGTAGTACCAACAGTTAATTTTCCGAAAGCAAACAGCTACATTATTGAAGCAACAAAATATGTTGAGCAACATTTTTCTAAAAATTATGGCAATAAATTAGCGCCTCATTATTTTGTATCCACTTTTAAAGAAGCGGAAGATTGGCTTAATGATTTTTTAAAAAATCGGTTTGAGAAATTTGGCGTGTATGAAGATGCAATAGTTGCCAATGAAATAATTCTTCATCATTCGGTACTATCACCAATGATTAATACCGGATTGCTTACACCACAACAAATTTTAGATGCAGTATTAACTCATGCTAAAAAATACAATATACCTTTAAATTCTGTCGAAGGTTTTGTTCGTCAGATTATTGGCTGGCGTGAGTTTATACGAATCGTATACCAAAGGGAAGGCAGCAAACAACGAACTACTAATTATTGGAAATTTAAACGAAAAATTCCTGCAAGTTTCTGGACAGGAACTACTGGCATTGCTCCTATTGATATTACTATTAAGAAAGTTTTACAAACCGGTTATTGTCACCATATAGAACGATTGATGGTATTGGGGAATTTTATGTTGCTCTGTGAGTTCGACCCAGACGAAGTGTACAAATGGTTTATGGAATTATTTATTGATGCTTATGATTGGGTGATGGTACCCAATGTGTATGGCATGACGCAGTTTGCAGATGGCGGATTAATGACAACCAAGCCATATATTAGTGGTAGCAATTATTTAATGAAAATGAGTAATTACGAAAAAGGCGACTGGCAGCAAGTATGGGATGGTTTGTTCTGGCGCTTTATGCATGAACACCGCGATTTCTTTTTACAAAACCCCCGGCTGGGTATGTTGGTAGGCACTTTTGATAAAATGAGTGAAGAAAAAAGAAATACCCATTTAGTAAATGCAGAAAAATATTTAAGCATCTTATGATACGAAAAAAACCTTGGAACAGAGTAAACCTTCCAGTTTATAGTATAAGCAGCAAAATGACTGATAATTGCAACATGCACATCATCACTTATGCTTCTCAAATTAGCATGCAGCCAAAGCGTTTTATTTGTGGTATTTATCATGGCACTCAAACTTTATTGAATGTTGAAGCTTCGGGTGAATTTGTACTACAACTGTTAGCAGATACACAATACAGGTTGGTAGATTTACTAGGTAAAAAATCGGGGAAAACAATTGATAAAATAGGTAGGTTACAAAAAAGAAATGAACTAGAGCTATGGAACAATTTTTATGTTTTAAAAAACTGTTTGGCTGTAATGCATTTGAAAATTATTAGCAGTTTTGAAGGCGGTGATCACAAAGGTTTTCTATGTGACGTAATTGCTTATAAAAACTTAAATGAAGGGAATACATTAACCCTTGACACTTTAAGAGCCAAAAAAATGATTCGAATTTAATGAAGCGGTCAATAAATATAGTATGGTTTAAAAAAGACCTTCGGCTTAGTGATCATAAACCAATTCAATTGGCTATTGAAGATGGATTGCCTGTTGTTTTGCTTTATTGTTTTGAACCATCACTTATAAATTATGGAGATAGTTCTGATAGGCATTGGAGATTTGCATATCAATCGCTCCAACAAATACAAAAAGGTTTAGAAAAATACAATCTAGTCATCAACATTATTTATTCAGAGGCAATCATTGCATTTCAAAAAATAACTGACCATTATTTGGTTAAACACATTTTTTCTCATGAAGAAACTGGTAATAAATTAAGTTTTGATAGAGATAAATTGACCAAGATATTTTGCAAAAACAATCATATTAAATGGATAGAATCACCTACTAATGGGGTTATAAGAGGACTAAAAAACAGAAAAGATTTTAGCAAACATTGGCATACCGTAATGAACGCCCCTGTGATTGAAGTTAATTTAGAGAGTTTGAAAACAATAGAGATAAGTCAACTACTTACTTCTGTTAAAGAAAATAAACATTTTTACAAAATCATCACCTCTAATAATCCAATTATTCAACCTGGAGGTGAAGAATATGCAAATGATTACTTGAAAAGTTTTCTAAGTCATAGAAAAATAAATTATAGCAAGCACATCAGCAAACCGTTGGAAAGCAGGAAAAGTTGTAGTCGACTTTCGCCTTACCTCACTTGGGGTAACCTGAGCATGAAGCAAATTTATCAGTCAGCACTAAAATCAATTGAGCAAACTGGAGATAAGTTTAATACCAATTTTTTTATTAATAGGCTTCATTGGCATTGCCATTTTATTCAAAAGTTTGAAAATGAATGTAGGATTGAGTTTGAAAATCTGAATAAAGGTTTTGATAATATCCGAAATATTGAAAACGAAACTTACGTAACAGCATGGAAAAATGGAGAGACAGGTTACCCATTGGTAGATGCTTGCATGAAATGTGTTATCGAAACGGGTTACCTCAATTTCAGAATGAGAAGTATGCTGGTTTCATTCCTCACACACCATCTTTGGCAGCCTTGGCAAGCTGGAGTTCATCATTTGGCACAACAATTTTTAGATTATGAGCCAGGTATTCATTACCCTCAATTTCAGATGCAGGCAGGTACAATGGGCGTAAACACAATTAGAACTTACAATCCGATAAAGCAATCCAAAGACCACGATCCACAAGGGATATTTATTAAAAAATGGATTATTGCTTTACAACATTTACCCGAAAATTTAATTCATGAACCTTGGATCATGTCAGAGTTGGAACAAGCACTGTATGAATGTAAAATAGGAACAAATTATCCAGAACCAATTATAGACTTAAAAACTGCTGCTGCTTTTGCAAGAAAGCAATTATGGAACACAAAAAAATCGAAAGAAGTACAAAAAAATAATGTAAATATTTTAGCAATGCACACCAAAGGAAAAAGTAAAAAGAAAGATAACACTATGCAAATTAATTTTGGGTAATGAAAACTATAAAAAAAGAAAATCTACCTGCTAAAATATGCATTGTATGCAATAGACCATTTAGTTGGAGAAAGAAGTGGGAAAAAGTTTGGGAAGAAGTAAAATATTGCAGTGATAAATGTAGGATGCAAAAAATGAAATCAACAAAATGAAAATAGTAACGCTAGAAAATTTAAGTTTGATCGATAAAGATCGAATCATTGAAATGGCTTGGGAAGACCGAACTACTTTTGAAGCAATTGAAACGCAGTTTGGATTAAAACAGCAGGATGTAATAAAATTGATGCGTACTGAGTTAAAACCTTCTAGTTTTAAACTTTGGCGTGAGCGTACCAAAGGGCGAGCCACTAAGCATGAAGTTATGCGAGAAAATGATGTTGACCGGTTTAAATGCAGCCGTCAGCGAATGATTACCCACAATAAAATAAGTAAGCGTTAAGATGAATTTAAATTTATTTTCTGAAACGGAACAAAACCCAGCATTTATCTTTCCAACAGATTATAAGAGTATCATTGAAAGGATGAACCACATAGATCCTTTACAATATAGCAAAACAAGGAATTTTATTAACGGTGCTGTAACTTATTTATCACCTTACATTTCGAGAGGAATTATTTCTGTAAAGCAAGTGATGGAAACAGTTTTACAAAAAGGTTACAAGCCTTATCAAATTGAAAAGTTTTTGCAAGAGCTTGCTTGGAGGGAATATTATCAAAGAATATGGCAACACAAGCAAGATGATATTTGGAAAGATATTAAACAACCACAACCAGAAGTCTTGCATCATCAAATGATTGAAGCAATAGAATTAGCTGCAACAGGTATTGAAGTAATAGATGAACAGATAAAAAAATTATATATCAGCGGTTATATGCACAATCATATACGCATGTACACCGCTTCGATGGTTTGCAATATGGCAAAAGCACATTGGCTGGAACCTTCTAAATGGATGTATTACCATTTGCTAGACGGAGATATTGCCAGCAACAATTGCAGTTGGCAATGGGTGGCTGCTGCATTTGCTTCTAAGAAATATTATTTTAACCAAGAGAATATAAATAAATACAGTTTTAGCAAGCAGCAAAATACTTTCATAGATAAAAGCTATGAAGCAATAGTGGCTATGCTTATCCCTGATAATTTAAAAACAACCAGCAATTTATTGCTACAAACCAAATTGCCAGTTACAGAAACTCCGTCGATAAATATAAACAAGCCCACACTTATATATAACACCTATAATTTAGATTTACTTTGGCGAAAAGATGAAGATGCAAACAGGTTGCTATTATTTGAACCATCCCATTTTGAGAAATATCCTGTAAGTGAAAAAGTTATTCAGTTTGCAATTGATTTATCTAAAAACATTCACGGTATTAAGATTTATACTGGAGAGATTGCTGACATAATCGATATATATAAAAATTCAAGTATAAATGGAGGAGAAATAATTTTTTCTAAAGAGCACCCAGCCTTTACTCATTATCCCGGCAAAAAAGACAGCAGAGAATGGATGTTTCCCGAAGTATCTGGCTATTACAATTCCTTTTTTTCGTATTGGAAAAAGTGTGAAAAGTTGATGAAGTAAATTCGGATACTTTAACCAAACCGTTTCTGTTTAATATTATATTAAATAACTTCCACATTTGATTTGCAAGAAAAAAGTACGGAAATAAATAAAAAACAATTTTGCAATATATTTAAGATTACCGTTTATGTATTAAATCACTTCCGATTAGAAAAGCTTAACAAAATATGGCATAACAAATTAATTTTTGAAAAAAGATTAAAATTTTAATACTTTTTTCAACATTACAATAAATAAACTGTTAAATTTAAGCTCTCATAAAGTAAAATAATTAATCATTATGGGTAACACAATCATTTTTTAACCTAAAACAGTTATTTATGCATTCAACACTACTTGGGGTACTCCCGATTGCAACCGACAACTATGTGGCGTTTACATTTTTTGTAGGCACCATGGCTATGATGGCCGCTTCTGTTTTCTTTTTCTTTGAGTTAAACAACGTTCCGCAAAAATGGCGAACATCTGTTCTTGTTTCTGGTCTTATCACTTTTATTGCTGCAGTGCATTATTATTACATGAGAGGTTACAATCTAGAAACAGGCGAATCTCCTATTTTCTTCCGTTATGTTGACTGGATTTTAACAGTTCCATTGATGTGCGTAGAATTCTATCTTATTACCAAAAAAGCTGGTGGTAAGGCTGGTTTACTTTGGCAACTGATTTTAGCATCAGTTGTAATGTTAGTAGCTGGTTACATTGGTGAAGCTATTTATGGTACACAAACCCAAAGCTGGATTTGGGGATTAATAAGCGGTATTGCTTATTTCTACATCGTTTACTTAGTATGGTTTGGTGAAGTAGCCAAACTTGCAGGTAATGCTGGTCCTGCTGTTAACAAAGCAGTAAAAACACTTGGTTGGTTCGTATTGGTTGGTTGGGCTATTTATCCCGTAGGATATATTGCTGGTACTGCCGGTGGTTTATTTGGGGTAAGAGTTTTTGAAGGTCTTTCAATGGATATAGTATACAACATTGGTGACGCTATCAATAAAATTGGATTTGGTTTAGTGATATATGCACTAGCACAATCTGATAAAACAACATCTCAAGCTCAAGCTTAAGCTTAACAATATAGTATAGAAGTGCAATGCTAATAGTGTTGCACTTCTTACTTTTTTAAAAATCATTTTAAAAAGATGTTTTATGTTAAGGATTGCTTTATTACTGTCGGGCTGTTTGCTGCTTCTTTTTCAGCAATACATATTACCAGTTGATACTAATACACAATTCTTAATTTTTTTAATTGGAATTCTTTTATTGGGCGTACCTCATGGCGCCGCAGATTTGTTAGTAGCCTCACAAAATGCCGAAACTGGCAAACAATCATTTTCAAAAATTAGATTCTTAGTTGTTTACATTTCTCGTCTTTTTGCATTTGCCGCAATCTTATGTTTTTTTCCATTAGCAGGTAATCTTTTGTTTATCTTTTTTGCTGCTTATCATTTTGGAGAAACAGATTTATACCAATTCAAGACAAATACATTCTTAGGCAAATTATTCGTTATTTTTTATGGGCTACTGATCCTTTCGGTTATCCTACTTCATCATTTTGAAGAAGTAAAACCTTTGTACCAAATGTTCCAAGCGGGCAAAGACAATACCGCTTTTATTAACTGGCTCGATATTCACCGTTATAATATCATTTCTGTTGCAGGAATTTTATTTTTCACAACAACGTTTATTTATTTTCTCCGAAATACAAACACTGACAAAAAAGACAAAGGCCAATTCTTAATCCGATTAGCCATCATTTTGTTTATCCTTTTCAACCTGCCTATGCTGCTTGGTTTTACTTTCTACTTTGTTGTTTGGCATTCGGTTTTATCGCTTAATAATATTGTTACTTATCTAAGAAAAAATAATTTGTATTCCCAAAATAAGATAAAGAAGGAAATATTATTATATAGTGTTTTAGCAATTGTTGGAATTGCCTTATTTGGTTTAACTGGTTTTATGTTTATAAGTAGTAATGCGGTTGTGGGTTATTTATTTTTAGGCCTTGCCGTTTTAACTGCACCACACATGCAAATTATGCATGATATGTACAACAGTTTAAGGAAAATAAAGGCAGTAGAGAATTAACCACTCATTAAAAAGTTTTACTTTCATAATCATAAAAAATATCTTCCAAGTCTAAAGTACTTAATATATGTTCTCATTAGATTTGATATTGGATTATACTTACCGACCTTTGGAGCTATTCTGGAAGGGGAAAAAAGTAGCTAGGCTGCAAAGCATACTGTTGATTACAAGTTTCATTTTAAGTATGGGGCTTGCAATTATAAATCATTTTAGTTTATTTGTATTGCCTGGTGCTCTAGCTCGATTGAACTTTTTACAATCAATTGAAATCTCTTTTACCCTGCTGTTATTTTTTGAAATGATTAGTCTTGTTTTTGTTATTCCCCAATCCATTGCTAATTCAATCGGCAAACAAATAGAAATTTTGAGCTTAGTACTCTTGCGTTCCGCTTTCAAAGAGTTTTCACATTTTAATTTTCATATTCCAGTACAGGATCAACTACAGCCAGTTTATAAAATGGTTTCCGATGGATTAGGCTCATCTGTAGTATTTCTGCTACTTTCACTTTATTACCACTTGCAGAAACACAGACCAGTAACAGCTCCAAAAGATAAATTACAGTTTACTAACCTTAAACAGTATATTGCTTTATTTGTATTTATTTCATTGTTTTTTCTTGCCATTAATGATGTTTTCAATTTTATAAATACTGGAATTTTGGTTCACTCTATAGATCTATTTTACATGATGCTTATTTTTGCTGATTTGCTTTTTATGCTAGTTGCATTTAAATACACACTTCATTACCCAGATGTTTTTAGATATGCAGCTTTTGTATTGGTTACAGTTTTTATAAGACTTTCGTTGTTGGCGCCTGTTTACTATAATGCCCTGTTGGCAATTTTTGCCGTGCTGTTTGCCATTGCTGTTACACATGCACACAATATATTTACACAGGGAAGATTAAACTATATTACACAAAAGAATAATTCGTTACAATAAAACTTTACTCAATGTTCAAGAAATTTAAGGCGTCAGAACTATTAATCCTAGCAATGGTGATTATCCTGATTTTTATATCAGAATATTATTATGTGATACTAAAAGACCACGACCGAGCCATCTTTATTGGACTTTGGCCTCCAACCATCCTAGGATTACTCATCTTTTTTAATATGAAAAAACAATAAAAAACTATTATGGAAAACAATACAGATATCATTGTTTTAACAAGTGTTATCATTGTACTTTTTATTGTATTCATCATCGCTACAGTAAGAGAGTTTAACACTATGAGTACCACTAAATACGTGGAGAGAGCAGAAGGCGAGCCAAGCACAAATTTATTGCGTTTAATTGGCAAACTCTTTGCTGACGATAGGATTGATGCTAGTAAAAAAATTATATTCATGAATGCAGTTAATCCTATTATTGAAGAATTATTGCAGGATGAAGACGTTAAAAAAGAATAAAGGCAATCCTTATACACAGTTTGTGCTCATTTTGCATACTTTAATAAATATTAGAGTATAAATACTACGTATTTCTACTTATCGGGTTTATATTCGCTTTGAATATAAAACCCCTTCTAATGTATAAATTTCTATTAAGCACTTTATTGGTACTTACCTTGGTTTCCTGTAAAAAAAATACTGATCCACCAAGCGACGGTTTACCTAAATATGAACCAGCCCCGTACATTATTAAGGAAGATTTTGAATTGAACAAAAAAGCTGCTTACGCAATTGCTGATGTTACATTAAAAACAGGTTCATGGTCATTTGAAGACGCATTATTAGGCAATTTAACCGCCGATGTATTTAATGATAAGCAAGCCGTGAGATTACGTGCTGGTAAAATCAGTACAAATTTCGATATCGATAGTGTTACAATGATTGTAATAAAACATGCGTCATATGGAGCTGATGCAGCTTCTCAAATAAGTGTATGGGTTTCTGTAAATAGTGGCTTTACATACGATCAAGTTGGGCCAACTATAACTACATCTCCTACTGCGTTTAAAACTGATACCATCAAATTAGGAGGTATTAAAAGAATTAGATTCCAAATTAGAAAACCTGCCACAACTAGAGTTAATATAGACGATATAACACTAATTGGAGTAGGAAATCCTGGAATAGTTTTTAATGAAATACCAGATAATTTAGTTGATAACCCATTTGTTTCAGTTGCTGCTCCAGGCAGGGGTTTCCCGCTAGCTAGTGGCATTGATGTTCCACCTGCGTCTGGCGATAACAGTAATCTCCTTTTTGGCAACCCTTCTAATGCAGTTACAGATTCCACCGTTGGAGAGAACTATTTGATCGATTTGAAATATTTTGCTGAATCGTATAGCAGTTCAAGAGGAACACCTAATTGGGTAAGCTGGCATTTAAATGCTACTAATTTAGGAACTACTTCAAGACAAGACGATTTTGCTGCATTTATTATGACACCCTTTAGTTTTTATAAAGTACAAAGCAATAGCTATAGCGGTTCAGGATTCGATCGCGGGCACAACTGCCCTTCTGGAGACAGAACAAGCAGCACAGACGCCAATTCTGCAACTTTCTTAATGACCAATATGATTCCTCAAGCACCCAATAATAACCAAAAAGCTTGGGCTACTTTAGAAAGTTATTTGAGAGCAGAAGTTCAAAAAGGAAATGAAGTGTATATTATTATGGGAAGCTATGGTAGAGGCGGAACAGGATCTAATGGAGCTGCTGAAACCATTAATGGCGGAAAAATTGTTGTACCCAACAGAATTTGGAAAGTAGCAGTAATTATTCCAAACGGCAACAGCGATTTAAATAGAGTTAATGCTGATACAAGAATATTGGCTGTAGATACTCCTAACGAAAATACAATAGTAACAGATTGGACAAAATACATAACCACAATAGATGCAATTGAGAAATCAACCAAGTATGATATCCTTTCTAAACTATCAACTGATTTGCAAAAAGTATTACAAGTAAAAGTATTTATACCATAAAAGTAATATGGGTATTAAATATCATCGCAGAAATACATAAATTTTTTGCCTATAAAGTCTAATTTTCCTATTTTAGAGCAGATTTTGAGGACAGTGTATATTATACAACCCAGCCAGTTTACATCGTATCTAAGAGTAGGTCGCCTACTTTATTATTCGCTTATTCTATTTATTTTAGAAGCTTATTTCTATTGGGGTAAACTAGTTAATGCTTATTATGAATCTTCTACCCCATGGGTACTTTTTTGGATTTGGAGTTTTATGTTCTCTTTTATTCATATTTTTTTAGTAATGGCAGATGGATGGTCGAGATTCCAAAATTATAAAAGAGCAAAAGATCAATTTTTTATTCATGGATTTAATAGAAGAATTGCCAATACTTACATAGGATCTAAATGCCAAAGAATGGCTGCCGAAGTAGCTGCTGAAGAATTGGGGATTAATGATGAAGTAAAAGCCTATTATATTCAAGCAGGAGTAAAATGGTATCATTATGTTCCTTACTTTATGTTAAAACAACCACTTTTTTTAATCAAAAAAAAGTTTTGGTCACGAACTTTTTTGGAGAAGAATTACACTCCAAAATTTAATTATAGTCAACTTCAACTAGAATTGAAATCATGATCATTACAGGACATGATTTAAGCAAATCATACGGTACTTTAAAAGTATTGGACAATGTAAGTATTAGCTGTAATGCAGGTGAAATATGTGGACTTTTAGGTGCAAATGGAGCAGGTAAAACAACCCTATTCAAAATTTTATTTGGGTTAGTTACTCCAGATGCCGGAACCGTTCAAATTAACTCAAATAGCAATAAAAAAATTGGCGGAATAATTGAAGGCCCAGCTTTATACGATTATTTGAATGCCTATGAAAACCTGAAAATTTTCGGAAGCATTCAAGGGATAAACACCAATAAAAAATCGCTTGAAGATTCATTAATTAAAGTAGGATTGCCTTTAGATAGAAAAGATCCTGTTCGTAATTTTTCATTAGGAATGAAGCAACGCTTAGGTATTGCAATTGCTTTATTAAACAATCCAGCATGTTTAGTGTTGGACGAGCCATTCTCTGGATTGGACCCTTTAGGCGTAAGTGCATTGCGCAAATTAATAGTTGACTTAGCACAAAAAGAAAAATTAGCAATTATTCTTTCATCACATATTATAGAAGAGCTTAGTAAAATTTGTAACACGTTATACGTTATTAAAAATGGCAAAATGGTTAATAAAGGACCTGCTCAACAATTAATTGCCGAAAATACTTCAACGTATATGATATGTGCACCAAATATTGAAACTTCAGCATCTCTAAAAGAATACAAAGTAGTTTTTAAGGGTCAGTGTGCTCATGTAACTATTAATGCCGACAAAGTATCTACATTAATACACCAACTAAATCAAGAACAGATTTTTATAACATCCTGTACACCAGAATTAAATATGGAAAAATTATTTGAAATAACAGCATCATGAAATCACTAATTAAAGCAGAGATTTTTAAAATGTTCAAGCAAAGTAAAACCTATTATGCTTTGGCATCTTTATTTATGATTGAAGCTGTAATCCTTTTCAGTGCTTACTTTCAAGGGAAAAATATTTTAGATTTATTATTGGATAATTTAAAAAAAACTTTCTTTTTTGAAGGAACATTACTCAATGGAAATTTACTAGTATACTTAATTCTTAACACACTTTGGTTTCATCTTCCCCTTATTTTAATGATCATTGTTTCTGGCACTTTAACTACAGAATACAAAGACAGAACAATTCAAACAACGCTGTTACAACCAATATTAAAATGGAAATTCATTTTAAGCAAGTATATTGTAGTCATTGGTTTCACATTAATGGTAGTTTTATTTCTTGCAATTACCTCTTTCATACTTTCGTACAGTTTATTTGGCAAAGGCGACTTGATTGTTTATTTAAACACACTCAATTTTTTTGAGTCAAACGATGCTTTTATTCGATTGCAGTATGCATTTGTATCTGGCGCATTATCAATGGTGTTTTTTTCAGTTGCAAGTTTAACTATTGCAGTAATATTTAAAGATGCTACCAAAACATGGATCATTGCTGCATTTTTTCTTATCCTATCAAATTTATTACTAAAAGTAGATTTCGGAAATACCTATTTCAATCAGTTGTTTTTTGTAAAATTAAATGATACTTGGCAAAATTTTTTTAATTACACAATCGATTGGAATATTATATATTTTAATTCTGCACTACTTATTACTTATACGCTCCTATTTATGGGAATTGGTATTTATTTATTTCATAAAAAAGATATTGGATAATGAAATTCATTCTGGCTATAGTACTCTTCTTATTTTCAGTATCAATCAATGCCCAAAATATTGATGCTGATTTATTAAAAATAAAACAGCGAATGGATTCCATTCAGCAGTTTTCTGCCAAGTTAAAATTAGATATCGATATTAATTTTATCAATATGCCTACTAAGTATGCATCAATGAATTATATGAAAGGGAAGCCCATAAAATTCTCCTCTTCAGATTTTGTAATGATTCCTAAACGGGGTTTAGATTTCTCCTTAAATCGCTTATTTGAATATTCATTTATTACTGTCCCTAGAGGTGATATCATTAAAAATGGGAAAAAGTACAAAGCCCTTAATATTATTCCAACCGATGAAAAAGCAGACTTCTCAATAGCTTTATTATTATTAGATATCACCAATATGCGAGTTGCTGAAACAGAAATAAGCACAAAAAAAGATGGCGCTTATAATCTCAAATTAAATTACGAAAATTCAACTAAAGTTTTACCAGCCCTTGTGGAAGTAAGCTTTGAAATTGAAAGAATAAAAATACCCATTAACTTTATGGGGAAGGATACTGATATAGATCGTAAGAAAATGAAAGCCGAGGGTGTTAAGACAGGAAAAATTTACTTGTCGATCAGCAATTATGTGATTAAACATTTATAAGTAATATTCAATTGTTTGTTATGGATAAACGTAGTTTTTTAAAAAGCATTATGCTTACTAGTATTGCAGCCCCAATTGCTAATTCTTCTTTAGCGTCATGGATAACGAGCTTCAACAATAAATCCCCACTTGAACTGGCTCAAGATGAGTCTTATTGGGAAGGCATAAGAAGTTACTATCTTTTAAAACCTGATTATATTAATTTAGAAAACGGTTATTACAATATTTTACCAAAACCAATTCTAGAAAACTATATTCAACATATTAGAGATGTAAACTATCAAGGTGCATACTATATGCGAAATGTACAGTTTGAAGACAAGAAAATCATGACCGAAAAGGTTGCGAATTTGGTGGGCTGTAATTCAGATGAATTTATACTTACAAGAAATACTACTGAATCATTAGACATGATTATTAGTGGCTATCCATGGGAGTCTGGAGACGAAGCAGTAATGGCAGAGCAAGACTATGGAGCAATGCTAGAAATGTTTAAACAAGTTAGTAAAAGACATGGCATTGTAAATAAAATTATTTCATTACCACTTCACCCAAGCTCTGATGAAGAAATAGTGAATTTATATGCCAGCGCCATTACCCCAAAAACAAAACTGTTGATGATTTGCCATATGGTAAATATTAGCGGACAAATACTACCAGTTCAAAAAATATGTGACATGGCACATAGTAAAGGTGTTGAAGTAATGGTTGATGGCGCACATGCAATTGCCCATATTCAATTTAATATACCAGACTTACATTGCGATTATTATGGAGCTAGCTTACACAAGTGGTTATCTGTTCCACTTGGAGTGGGTATTTTATATGTAAATAAAAAACACATTACTAAAGTTTGGCCACTAATAGCTGAAGCGCAAAACATTGATACTATTAGTAGACTTAGTCATATCGGAACTACTCCTGTTCATACTTTTTTAGCAATTAAAGATTCTATTGATTTCTACCGTCAATTGGGAGCTGATAATAAAGAAGCACGTTTAAGGTACCTACAACAGTATTGGACTAGCAAAGTGAGAAATGTTGGTAAAATAAAAGTAAATACTCCATCAGAAGCTTCAAGGTCATGCGCAATTGCGAATGTTGGAATTGAAGGAATGAAGCCTGCCTTGTTAGCAGAAACACTATTGAAAAAATACAAAATTTATACAGTTGCCATAGATACAGCCAATGTACAAGGCTGTAGGATTACACCTAATGTATTTACATCTACAAAAGAACTAGATGTATTTGTATCTGCTTTAAAGGAACTCAGCTAGTAAATTTATTCTATCACTTTTACCATCCTTACCATCTTACCATCCCCATTAACTCCTTCCAACACAATCTGTAGTTTCTTACTAATATCATTATTATAAAACTCTACTTTATACCTTGGTGTTTTTTTATTGGTGATAATGTAAGGATTCCAATATAAAGTACTTCTAATATCTGGATCAAAATTGGTTTGCGTTTTATCATATGAAGGACTATAAAACTCTTTAAACCTTGTATAGCCCGCAAGAATAGAGGTATTCATTCCTGTGCTTGTAGCAGAAGAGCTTCTCGTATCTCCTCCTTTTTTGGTATAAATAGCTATAGCGCCACCTGCGCCACCTCCAAATGATCCAAAAAACGGCGGTCGAAATACTTTGATATACGCAATATCATTTACGTTCATACTTTGTACCATACCCACATCTGAACGCATTTCATTTAAGAATAAATCAGGTGTAGCACCCCTCCAACTTAGAGTTGGCTGACCGCCAGCAGTGGATATTTGTAATCCAGCTACTTTACCTTGCAAATAGGTAAAAAGATCTAATGCGCCAATCATTTTATCATCTGTTAAATCAAAGCTATAACCATCACCACCAGAAAATAAACCAGAAGCATACCGCTGATCCAGTAAATCGATCGGATTTTTCTTTTTTGCTTTTACCGTAACTTCTGCAAGTGTTGCAGAAGCCATAGCTCTTCTTAATTTTTCTTGTTCCGACAAGAAAAAATTCATCTTACGATTTGCCAAACTATCTGACCAAAAACTAGTTGTATGTTCTTGAAGGTATCTAATAGTTGCATAATTTTCTTTTCTAAGCAATCCATTATCAAATTGCACCTGAGTTGTTTCACCCAAATTATTTTTGCCATTGAAATTGTAGTATACTTTTACTGTATCAAAAAAGAAAACACTAGGCTGTTGAAAACTGCCATCTTTTTCAACTGGAACAAAAAAGAAATTTTTGCTACTGTCATTACCTACAGTAATGATATTTAATTGCGTTGAATTAGTTGTGTTTGCAAACTTACCTCCAAATACTTTTCCTTGAAAAGTCATAAAATCAGTTTCGGGAAAGTATTTAATAGAAGGTGGTATAGCGGCTTTTATTTTATCCCAATCAAATCTACGCCAACCATTGGTCATCATTACTAAATCTAATTTAGCCGCAATTGTATCATTATCGCTTTTAAAATAATAAGATGGATTATGTATATACCCTTTAATTTCATTAGACAATAAAAAATCTGATAAAATAGTATGCTCATCTGTAGAACTCAAATCGGCATCAGTAATTGCTAACGACATATTGGTAAAAGCAGTATCACTAACAACAATTTCAAATGAATTTTTGGATCGTCGGTTTAGCCCAACAGTAATCGGATTCATTTTTACATTATACTCATGCAAATGATTATTTACGAATTTGATTCTTTCCGAAACAGGAACCATATTTTTATCAAACAGTGTAAACTGTACAATCCCAGTTGGTAAATTCTCTATTGGCAGCTCAACTTTTTGAGAAAACCGATCTTTCATTTTAATTGAAACTTTGTACAAAAGCTCTTGATTCATATGTACAATTAAGTTTAAATTTTGGAACTCTTCTCCTGCTGTTGCTGATCTCGTAACTTGAACTAACGCTTTGTCGTTATCAGTAGAAACATGCATTACTGCCCCAGAAGTTTTTGTAACTGAAATTGGTGTTGTTCCATCAACTCCCTTCTCGTCTTTCCATTTAAGAAAATATTCTACTCCTAAAACTGGAGTAAAGGCAAAAGACCCCATTCCATCATGTTTTACTTTTAATGTATCAATCACCAGATTTTTATTATTCATTAATACACCTCTAATTAGAACAGGCATTCCTACCGAATTGGTAGCTTTAAATGCTACCCTGCTTGTTAAACCTTGAACTAAAAAACCACCTTCTGGAAAAACTTCTACTTTAGTGGTTTTAATTTTTGGAGTATTTAAAGATTTCGAGGCCGATTGATTATTAATAACTAAATCTTTTTCATATAAAAAGGTAGTATCGTTCAACATCCAACGGGTAAAAGCTTTTACATGTACAAAATCACCTTTATAATTAATAGGAATCTCAAAAGCACCTTTAGCAGTTGCTTGAAATAGTGGAGCTACCGTTTGTTTAATTAATTTCCCTGCAGTATCATACCATTCAACATAAACATTTTTACTTAGTGGGCTCAATTCATTGCCCGTCATTATATATACTTTATACCAAATAGTTTCATCCGCATTGTAAACTTGTTTATCAAAATGAATATGCATTTTTTCTTTAGGGAAACCTTGCACATAAACATTCATCATCGAATCGATTAATTGTGCTTTAACAGAAGATGTTCCCAAAATGATCAAAAAAAGAAGTCCCTTGATTAGCTTATGATTCATCCTATACAAAATTTGCTGTAATATAAACTCAAACAGTGAAATAATAAAACATAGGCTCAAATGAGTTATTCGTCAGCAATAACTTTAACTTTTGGAACTAGCAAATGCATAATAACCCATGCAAAAAGATAGGAAAGTCCACATACCAAAAACATAATATAATAAGCAGTTTCTATCTGATTGATTGAACGATAATAAACAAACAGGTTTTTTTGAACAAGCAATGAAAGTAATATACCACCTATAGCTCCAAACATCCCACCTATTCCTATAACAGATCCAATAGCTCTTTTAGGGAACATATCACTAACTGTAGTAAAAATATTTGCACTCCATGCTTGATGAGCTGCAGCTGCTAAGCCTATAACAAACACCGCTAACCACATATTCATTTGTCCCAATACCTGCGCAAATAAAATAGGCAACACAAAAAACGCATAAAATAACATCGATGATTTTCTCGCTTTATAGACCGACCAATTCTTTTTAATCAGATAAAGCGGCAACCATCCACCACCAACACTTCCAAAGGTAGATAAAGTATAAACAGCAGCTACTGGCAATGCAATAGCAGTTCCTTTTAATTGATATTGACTCTCCAAAAAATCGGGCAACCAAAAAAGATAAAACCACCATATAGGATCAGTTAACAATTTTCCAATTGAAAATGCCCATGTTTGCTTGTACTTCATTAATCGAAGCCATGTAAAAGGTTCTTTTGGAGTTTCATCTAAAGTTGGTTGCTCATCTACATCGCTATGAATATAATCGAACTCTGCTTTTCCTAATTTAGGATGATGAGCTGGTTTATGATAATGTTTTAACCAGAAAAACAACCAAATAAAACCCAACAAACCTGTTATAACAAATGCCCACTTCCAACCAAAATTAACGGCAATAAAAGGGACAGTTAATGGGGCAATAATAGCTCCAACATTAGCACCAGAATTAAAGATACCAGTTGCCAATGCTCTTTCTTTTTTTGGGAACCATTCTGCTACAGTTTTTATAGCTGCAGGAAAGTTTCCTGCTTCTGTTACACCTAAGGCTGCTCTTGCAACTCCAAAGCCAAATACACTGTTAGCAAAAGCATGCGCAACAGCAGAAATACTCCATAATCCAGTAGCCCAAGCATATCCTTTTTTTGTTCCGATGGAGTCAATAAATTTTCCTGCTAATAATAATCCAATTGCATAAGATATTTTAAAAGCAATTTCAACATTGGCATAATCTCCATCATTCCAATGCATCTCTGCAGTTAATGTAGATTTTAATAAACTAATTACAGCCCTATCTAAATAGTTGATTGTAGTTGCAAAAAAAATGAGACTACAAATAGTCCAACGATATTTTCCAATAGTAGTTTGCATATTTATCAATTAATTGAGATTAGATTTTTTGTTTTAATTGTTGCATCATGGCTACAACGCTAGATGTTGTTGAAGTTAATTGATGATAATCCCCATTTTCTAAAATAGATTTAGTAATTAATTTGCTTCCTAAACCAACTCCTTCTACCCCACTTTTAATCCATTTCTCTAAACTTTCTTTTGTTATATCTACTCCACCAGTAACTACAAAACGAATTCCAGAAAATAGCGGCATTATTGCTTCTACATAACCAGGTCCTAGCACATTACCAGGAAATAACTTTATCAACTTGCAACCTGCTTGTTGAGCTACATGTATTTCTGTAGGAGTCATACAACCTGGTATCCATGCAATTTTTTGTATGTATGCAACATCAGCAACTGCTGTATCAAAAATAGGACTCACCAAAAAATCGGCACCAGCTTCAATAAAAGCGGTTGCTTGTTCACTAGTTTTAATAGTCCCTATGCCTAATAATAAACCTGGAAAATCTTTTTTAACAGCAATTAATTGAGTAAAATTAACTAACGCATTTTTACCTCTATTAGTAAACTCAATACAACGAACGCCTCCATTATACAATGCTTGTAAAATGTTTTTACAAACAGTAATATCATCGTGATAAAACAATGGCAATAACCCGCCAATACAAATCTGATTAATTATTTCTTCTTCTCTTTCCATTTTAATAAGTTGATTTTATCATTTCTACCGTTTGTTTTGTAGCATCTCCTATCTCTTGTAACTTACCAAATGCGGCAGCTGCGGCATAGTTGATGATTTCTTGAGACTTCATATTTTTATACAATCCATAAATTAATCCTCCCATAAAACAATCTCCACTACCTACTTGATCAATTACTTTATCAGTTGAAAAACTTACCGAAACAAAATTTTCTTTATTTGTATTAAAAGTTGCAAAATAATCTACATGGTTTCCATTTGTAAATCTAAATGTGTAAGCAACTGCTTTGCATTTAGGAAAATGATCTATTAATAAAGTAGATTGATGTGCAGCATGTGCAGCATAGCTTTTTTTAGCTTTATCATTATGAATATCAGCATCTACATGAATTCCTAATAAATCTTGAACACTCCAAACATTGCCCATAATAACATCACAATACGATACCAATTCTGGCATAATTTCAACAGGATTTTTACCGTATTTCCATAATTTAGATCTGTAATTTAAATCAACTGAAATAGTTAATCCTTTTTTAGATGCGGCTTCTAATGCTTCCTTACAAACTAAAACTGCATTTGGATTAAGGGCTGGACTAATTGCACTAAAATGAAACCAATTGCAACCTTTTAATGCTTCGTCCCAATTAATCATACCTGGTTGCAAAGAAGCAAAAGATGAATATGCTCTATCATAAATAACTCCTGCATTCTTTAGATCAGCTCCTTGAGGAAGATAATATACTCCAATTCTTTCCCCGTGATAATGAATAGAAGACGTATCAATTCCTTTACCGTTAATTTCAGTTACAACTTCATCGGACAAATAATTTTCGGGTAAAGCAGTCATGTATTTTGTAGGAATACCCCAACAAGATAATGCTGTAGCAACATTAAGCTCGGCACCTCCAATATACACTGGCATTTTATTCTCATTAATCCATTGCATATTTAAAACAGGCGACATGCGCAATAGCAATTCTCCAAAACAGAATACAGCAGCCATTATCAACTCAATTTGATATAAATAATCAACAATATAACACCAAATAAATTAATTGCAGCTACTTGATAAGAAAAAAATGGTCAAATAGTAAATGAAATATTAGAATAAACATTTTCGTAGGAATTTATTAAATTTAACCAATGAAATTATTACTCCTTTCTGTTGGAAAACCGCATGAATTGTATGTAAAAGCTGGAATTACCGACTTCTCCCAACGGATCAATAAATATTTCAAGGCCGATTGGCAGATAATTTCCGCCCCAAAAAATGCTGCCAAGCTTTCAGAAGATGACCTAAAAAAGGCAGAAGCAGAATTAATTCTTCAAAATGTTCAAAAAGATGATTTTTTGGTTTTATTGGATGAAAAAGGAAAATTGATTAGTTCACCAGAACTGGCTAAATTTTTACAGCAACGAGCAAATGAAAGCAATAAGAGAATTGTGTTTTTGATTGGCGGTGCATTTGGTGTCGATAATTCTGTAGTACAAAGGGCCAATTTTTTATGGAGTTTTTCACCATTGGTTTTTCCGCACATGCTGGTAAGATTAATTTTAGCAGAGCAGATATATAGAGGATGTACCATTTTGCGAAACGAAAAATACCATCATTTATAGCAAACAACTACCTTTACCAAACTATGATCACTATTACCATCATTATTGTTCTAATTACTTCAGTCATCTCTTTTACAGCATTTTCCAATGAGAAAGTAATGGACGACTTGATATTTTATCCACCTGCCATTACCAATCAAAATCAATGGTATCGATTTATAACAAGCGGCCTAATTCATGCAGATATCATGCACTTGGTTTTCAATATGTATTCTTTTTATCTTTTTGGTGATATGGTTGAAAAGGCATTTACTGTTATTTTTGGAGATGCAGGAAAAGCGATTTACATTATCTTATATATCTCTGCATTAATTGTTAGTGTTTTACCTACTTATTTTAAACACCAAAACGATTATCATTATAGAAGCCTAGGTGCTTCTGGAGCCGTTTCTGCAGTTATTTTTGCTGGTATATTTTTATATCCAACACTGGGGATGGGTATTTTCCCAATTCCTTTTCATATCCCAGGTTTTATATTCGGACCACTATATTTGGGTATTTCTTACTATTTGGCTAATAAAGGAACGGGTAATATTAATCACTCAGCCCATATTTGGGGAGCATTGTACGGTATTGTATTCTTGATAGTTACATCGAAATTCTTATCGAATATTAACTTATTGGAGAATTTTTACAACTCAATTATTGATTATTTACGATAAGTAATAGAAAATAGCTCGCTCGATTTTTCCGAATATTTAAATCGGTTATCTATTCTCATTCCAATTATGCAAATAATTTTTTGATCCATTTCTAGTACCCAAATTGATTCTTTTTCGGTTTTACTCAATTTTGCATCAATAAAAAATTTAGATAATTTTTTCTTTTTTGTCATGCCTAAAGGATAAAAATAATCTCCAACTTTCCATTTACGCAACAATAATGGAAATTGAACTTTTGAAGCATCCAAATACTCAACTCCTGTGGAATGAATAATTGGATGGGGTTGATTTGCAATTATTTTAATTTCAATTGTTCCATTTTCAAAATGAGTACTTCCCTCCTTTTCAATAACAATATACTCACTCGTTTTGGTTGCCAATTGCGCAATAATCATCCATGCTCTGTTCTTGATAATTCTATGTGTAGTTGAATAAATAGTGCTAGCATTTTCAGCGTCCAATAATTTTATTACTTCATTCGTCTGTGCTGAAACAAATCCAAATTTTCGGATAATTTCCCAAGTAATAGTTTGCAATGGAACTAATTTTTTCCACTTAAGAATTGGAATATGATATTCGTTCGCTTTCTGCTCAATTATTTTATTAATTGTAAGTTCTACGGCTTCTTTATAAAGCAATGATGCTTCTTCAAAACGAATTAAGTTTCGTTGCAAATTTTCACGTACTTGAGGAAATACTTCTTGCAATTGAGGAATTAATTGATTCCTGAAATAGTTTCTTGTATAATCGTCTTTGGTGTTGGAAGAATCAGTAACAAATTTTATCCCATTAGCTAATGCATAAGCTTCAAGCTCTTTACGCGTAAACGGCAATAGCGGGCGAATTACTTTTTTTTCTTTATGCCATGCAGGAATACCAGTTAACCCTTCAATACCTGTTCCTCTAAAAAAATGCATAAGCATCGTTTCAATACTATCATCGGTATGATGCGCAGTTGCAATAAAATTGATAGTAGTAGTGTGTTCAAGCAACTCGCTGAACCAATTATAGCGCAACTCTCTTGCAGCTTCTTGTATAGATAATTTATTAATTTCTGCATATTCAGTAGTTTCAAATTTTTTTACAAAAACTTGAACAGATAGCCTTTTCCCTAATTCAATTACAAATTTTTCATCTCTTTCACTTTCTTCACCACGCAACTGAAAGTTAACATGTGCTAAAACAAATGGAATATTATTTGCTTTAAATAAATGTGCCAAAACACTACTATCTAAACCCCCACTGGAAGCTAGTAAAATTGTTGTATCAGGCGTAACACATTCATTAAAATGATTGATCCAATGTTTACCAAAATCTTCTTTCAGCTTCATTTAAATAATATACATGATGATAGAAGGAATTAATGAACTTTTCTCGTAAAACTACCGGTTAATGCAGCTAAACCACTAACTAAACCACCTATAAACCCTGTTAAAAACATTACAGCAATATAAGACCCTCCTAAAGGTAAAATCTGCGCAACTTTAGTAGCTAAAATATGACTATTAATTATATCCTTTAAAAAAGCTAAGGAAATCCACAATAAAAACAATCCTATGAATCCGCTTAAAAATGATTTAAATGGAGTTTGATGAATGCTAACAGCAATTACAAAAGATGAAATAGCAAAACACCACCATGGCAAAGTGGTAAACAATCCAAAAACATATGCAAGTAAAGCTGTTAATATAATTGATACAATAAATTTCATTTGTAAAAGTTTAAGCTTGAGTAAAAGTAATTAACCATTTCACTTGTTTATTAACAGACGCTTCTGAGCGTTTTAAAAATAAGATTCGATAATATTTTCCGGTTGCCCAGCTATTAATAAAACTGTCGTAATATTTACTTCCAGGATTTCCATTTTGTCCGCCCGGATAAACACAATATGCTTCTATTTCATCAGTTAAATGCACAATCATTCTCCAACTTGGACCATGATTATCTGTTGTAGCATTTATTATATGTCGCCCTCCCCCAATAGGTAAATGCAAACTGCTTAATGTAGGAATTTTTAGCAAATGTAATACCCTTGTATCTTTAAATTTACCCCAGCTAAGTTTGTCCTCTTTATCTAAAGCAACTAATTTTTCAATTGCTGTTTTTAACCCTTCATTTACTGCATCTGCAATAGTTTCTATTTTATTAGTTGTATTAATATTGTCGGCAAAAGAATAGGCACTACCTTTTAAAAGAGCTTCTAATAAAACATTATCATCTGGCCAACCCAAGCTAGATTTTGATTTAGCAAATTCATCTTTATAAATTGCGGCTTCAACACTATCCCAAATTGCATTAAATACAGTTGGCCCCTTTTCATCAATATCACTAATTAAATTCCAGTTGTTTAATATATCAACATACTTTTTTGCTTCTGCATTCAAAGTATTTTGATTGATGTATTTCATTAGAATAGGGCGAGCCATTTCCGCAAATACATTGTAATTATTCATCTGCAATTTTTGCATATCCTCCGGAGATATATTACTCATTACAGCTAATTTCCTATTAATAATGATTCCTCTATAAATAGGAAAATTATTTCCTGCTCCTAAATAATATGGATAAGTACCATCAGTAGATTCTTGATTAGCACTACTTACAAAACCTCTAACAGGATTTTTAATCATCGGGTTTTCTTCAGTAGGAATCATTCCTTGCCATGCATAACTAGAATCAGTTCCTGGCATAATAAAATCTCCTTGGCGTTTCCATCTTGCAACAAAAGATGCTTGTTGTTTTATAGCAATGTCGCCTGTTTTTGAAGCAAAAACAAAATTCTGCCCTGTATTATTCCAATGAGATATTGCAGCTAAATAATCATCATAATTATGTGCTCTATTTAATAAATAAAAAGGCAATAATCCACTAGAAGGGTCGTGAGCAGTCCATCTAAGTACTAAATATTTTCCTTCAGTACTATTATTTTTATAGGTATTATCATACATAACAGGACCATAAACCGTCATTGCAATATGCTCTACCTGATCGGCTGAATCGCGTACTTTAATTACTTCATCCCTAGTGGTTGCTTTTTTCCATTCGCCATTATACCAATAATCTTGCTTGCTAGAGTCTTTAAACTTCATATCGTAATAATCAATTACATCTCTACCTGCATTGGTAACTCCCCAAGCAATACTATCATTAAACCCAATAATTACTGCAGGAGACCCTGGGAAGCTTGCGCCATAGGTACTATGAGTGGGTGTAGTTATTTGTAATTCATACCAAAGAGAAGGCAAATTTAATCCCAAATGTGGGTCGTTACATAAAATAGGCCTACCACTTTTAGTTTTAGTACCAGCTACTGCCCAGTTATTACTTCCATTATTTTTATTAGGAATAAATGGTGCATTAACCATGCTAGAACCTCCAATATTATTTAAGTAGGCAGTATCTATATCATTTGGAATTTTAGGAACAATGGATGGCTTTGTAAAAACAGTTCCTCTTGGAATAATTGGATCTAATGAATCTTTTGCATTGGTAAATAATTGATCAAAATCTTTGTAGCCAAAATAATTTTTAGCATTACTCATTTGTAAATCTGTAGAAGCTCCTCTTCCTGTTAAATCATAAGACATAAACATTTGAAACAAATATGTTTTTTTAGCTGTCCATTTTTCAGGTTTATAATCGAGCAGCTTATATTCAAAAGGAATTTGTTCAGGTTTTAATGAACTGATGTAGGCGTTTACCCCTTTTGCATAAGCATCAATGGCTTCTTTCATTTCGGGGTTATTTTTTTCTACATATTCTTGCGTACGCTCTGCACCGTAAACCATCCCTAATCTTCTAAAAAACTGATCAGTTTTAATTCTTTCTTTACCAACAATTTCACTTAATCGGCCTGCAGCAACATGCGTTTGAAATTCCATTTGCCATAACCGGAATTTTGCATGTAAATAGCCTTGCACATAATATGCGTCGTTTTCTTTTTCAGCATAAATATGTGGTACTAATCGATCATCAATATATACCTCTACTTTATTTTCTAATCCAGTCAATTTAATATCATCGTTGTAGTTGGAATTTATAGGCTCTGCATTTTGCCAGAACCCATGCTGTGGAGAAAGAAAATAACCCAACCTCGGTGTTTTACTACCTCCAACTGGCAATTGAGTGTTTAATATTAAAACCAATCCAATGTTAACAATCAAAGAAAGGAGGAATGGAACAATTCTCATAGCAATCATTTAGGTAATGAAAATACAGAATTTTAACTACTCTAAGTGCAAGAAAGTAATTAATGGGGCAGCTAATTAACTGGAACGTTCCTATTAGCCAATGCTTTTAGCTCATCTTGATGTGGTGCTTCTTTAACAATTGCTTTGTAAAGCGAATCAGCTTGTTCTTTATTACCCATTTTATCGTACAATTTTATCAGCATCACTTTAGCTTCGTAATTGTCTTTTTTAAATTCAATTGCTTTATTCAAATCTGCCAAGGCAAATTCATTTTTGTCTTCTTGCATATACATTGCTCCCCTAATAATATACGCAGCTGTTAAATCAGATTTATAAAAAATAGCTGAATTAGCATCTCGCCAAGCAATCGAATTTTCAAATGGTTTATCCATCTGCATAAAAGCTTTTGCCCTAAGCACATAAGCTTCAGCATTTTTGGGTTCAATACGTAAAGCATTATTACAATATTCTACCACCAGCAATAAATCTTTTTTCTGCAATAGTTTTTCCTCACAAAGTTTAATATATTCAGCAACTTTTCCATTACGTTCAGGCATTACTGTTTCGTTAGGATAATTTTTATCGTATGAATGATCTGAAACGGAGATTTGCTTTTTGGGTAATAAAAGCTGATCCATCGTTTGCTGCATTTCAGGGTCGGCACCATGCTTTTTAATATAATCCTGATAAAAAACAATTACTTCATCATAGTATAAGTCGAACTGGGTAAGCATTGCTTCTAAATGCTTACCCATTAACAATTTACTATCAGGGTAACATTTTAGCCCTAATTGTGCATCAATAAATGCATCAAAATATTCTTTCTTACCCATCTCTTTATTAATGATGGTTAAAAATTGTTGTTCGGTTTGCTTGCAATTGTTCTTGTAAATTCTATCATAAGTAATATAATACCAATGATCCTTTAATTGAGGCTTTAATTTAACAGCTTCTTTAAAGTCGAGCTTTGCTTCTTTTAAAATATTCAATTCAGAAAAGCAAATAGCTCTATTAAAATAGGCATCTGCTTCGTCTCTGCCTTCGTTAATAACGAAGGATAAATCCTCTACACATGCTTTATATTCTTTGGCCATTTTTGCGGCAATACCACTTTCATAACGTAATTCTTTTTTTGCAAACTGAGAGGGTTGATCGCGAAAAAAATTATTAAACGACTGAAAAGATTCTTCTCCTAAACCCGCTTTCATTTCTAGTTTAGCCAAAAAATAATACAATTGAGGATCTTTATATCCAACCCGCTGTGCATTATCAAAATCTACAATTGATCTTTCATACAAACCAACATTTTCAAAAGCGCGAGCTCTTAAATAGAGTGCTTGACCATTATTGGGTTCATATAAAAGAATATGATTTAAGCTGTTTAATGATGCAGCATAATCATTCTTATCCATAGCGTTGTTAAGCGCCTGTTTATAAGGTTTTAGGTATCGCTGAATTTGGGTATTTACGGACCTTACTTGTTCTGTATTGCTCAATTGAGATACTTGAGCATTGTTTTCACCAGCAATACACGATATGCAGACTAGCTGAATAAAGATGTACTTTAGTTTCATATATAAGTATTCAACATGTAATTTATTATTTTGCTTCCATAATAAGAAACATTTTGCCTTTAATTTTTTCTTGCTTTACTGCTTTTAACAGATCATTTAACCTGCTTTTTGCAACGGCGACAAAGGAATTATGGTCCTTTACAACAATCAATCCTAGCTCTTCTTTGGTAAGTTTACCCTTTTGCATAAACAGACCTACTATATCAACTTTATTGAGTTTATCTTTCTTGCCTCCATTTATATAAACAGTTGACCATAAAGATGTTGCAGGTAATGATGCATCTTTTAGTTTAAATAATAAAGGCTCACTATCCACATACTTAGGTAGCGGCTCTTCACTATGCATTATAAGATATACTTCGCCTTTTGCATTCATTCTTGCTGTTCGTCCATTTCTATGGGTAAACTCTGCTAATGTAGATGGTAAATGATAATGTACAATATACCCGATATCTGGTATGTCCAACCCACGGGCAGCTAAGTCAGTAGCAACTAAATGCATTGCAGTACCATTCCGGAATTTTATCAATGCTTGTTCTCGTTGCATCTGCTCCATTCCACCATGAAAAACAGTATTGGCTATACCGGCTTCTTTCAACAGTTCTCCTGTTCTTTCAACAGCTTCGCGGTGATTACAGAAAATGAGCACCTGCTTATTGCACAAATTGCACAATAATTTAACCAATGTATTTAACTTGTCTTTTTCATCAGAGATCACTTTAAACAGACTAATACCTGCAGCAGAATCTTGTTCCTCTAAAAAATTTAATATTTCTAACTCATCAGGTTTTACAAAAGCTGGTATTTCAATAGCAGCAGTTGCAGAAACAAATATTTTTTGAACAGACTGCTTTAGTTTCTTTACAATATACTCCATGTCTTCTTCAAACCCAAGCGCTAGAGATTTATCAAATTCATCAAACACCAATGTTCTAATATAATGCTGATCAAAACTTCTTCTTTTTAAATGATCTGCAATTCTTCCTGGGGTTCCTACTAACAATGCTGGAGGCTCAACTAAAGTTTGTATTTCAGTTGGCATATCATGCCCGCCATAGGAACAAACAATTTTATAGCCAGTCCCCATTTTTTTCCATACTTGTTCAATTTGAATAGCTAATTCTCTAGATGGAGTTAATATCAATGCCTGAATTTGTTTACTCTTTGGATTCAATTGTGCTAATAAAGGCAATAAAAAAGCCAATGTTTTACCAGTACCTGTAGCAGAAAGTAGCAAAGTATCTTTATGATCTAGAATTGCCGCTTGAGTACTTAACTGCATTTCATTTAATGTATCGATCTGCAGTTTTGCAAGTATTTCAGGTATATTTTTCAATTTAATTATTTTGTTTTTTATTAAAACTTAAGTACAGTATATCCTTTGGCACTATAAGTAGTAACAGTAGTAATAGCAGATAAAGCTGGCAACACTTCAGGTACAACTGTTGCTATATCTACATTTCTTTTAAATAGTGTTTGTCCGCATACATACATTGGAATACCGGCTTCTTTTAAAGCAGCAAATAATGCCATATTAGGATTATCAACACCAAACTTTTTACGATATTCAGTATTGTTTAAAATATTCATTATAGCACCTCCATGAAATACTGCAATTACATGCAATTTTTTGGCACTTACTCCACCAAGTGCATGTAGATTAATGATCCTAGCAATATTCTCAATATTCTCATTAATCATTTCTGGTTTATCTGCAGCAGTTACTACATCAATCAATATTTTATAATCTACTTTAGGGTCAATAGTAACAGTAGCAAAAGGTATTTCTGTTGCGGCACCAAAATTTTTTATTACAGGAAATACTTTATTCTGCGCTATCGAAATTTGTACAGAAAACAAGATTAGTAAAACGAAAATAATTTTCATTAATATTTTTTTTGATTGATTTTGATTGAAGGTACGCCTATTTCCCAAATTTTTTCTTTAGCGCAAGCAAAGCATCGGAAACATTCATTTCACTTAAATCTGGTTGCGAAGGCGTTTTTATAGTATCCGACTTATGGTGAGATGGCTTTCCAGCATAATTATTTGTTCGAGGAGATTGATTGCCACTCCCCGGTTCAGCTTGTTTGATTGATAAAGCAATCCGCTTTCTAATAGTATCAACTTCCATTACTTTTACTTGTACTTTTTGACCAAGCTTTAACACTTCACTTGGGTCACTTATGTACTTATTGGCAATTTCACTTACGTGTACTAAACCATCTTGTTTTACACCAATATCAATAAAAGCGCCGAATCGGGTAAGGTTGGTAACCTGCCCGGGTAAAACCATCCCAACTTTAACTTCTTCAATAGAAAAAATATTGGCAAACTCAAACTGTTCTAATTCGCTTCTTGGATCTAGTCCGGGTTTTTGCAATTCTTTAATGATATCATTCAATGCCAACACACCAATATTTTCGGTTGCATAATTTTTTGTATTGATTGATTTTAGCAATTGCTCGTTGCTTATTAACTCACTCAATTTAACTTTTAAATCGGTCGCCATTTTTTCTACAATGCTATAAGCTTCCGGATGTACTGAGCTAGCATCTAAAGGATTTACTGCATCGGGTATACGCAAAAATCCTGCACATTGCTCATACGCTTTTGCACCTAACCTCGGCACTTTTAAAAGCTCAGTTCTACTTTTGAATTTCTGAATTGTTTTTCTATGGTTGATGATATTTTCTGCAACAGTTTCATTAATACCACTTACATAACTTAATAGTTTTTTACTAGCGGTATTTAAATTTACTCCAACAGTATTAACACAACTAACAACAGTTTGATCTAATTTTTCTTTTAGTCGGAATTGATTCACATCATGCTGGTATTGACCAACACCAATACTCTTAGGATCAATTTTTACAAGCTCCGCCAAAGGATCCATTAATCGGCGACCGATGCTTACAGATCCGCGAACCGTGATATCAAAATCAGGGAACTCTTCTCTTGCAATTTCAGAAGCAGAATAAACCGAAGCCCCATCTTCATTCACTAAAAAAACAGGTAAGCCTAAATTCATTTTTTTAATGAACTGTTCTGTTTCTCTTCCAGCAGTTCCATCACCAATTGCAAATACCTGAATATTGTATTGCTTCACCAATTCTTTTATTTTGTATTCGCTATCATATGTACGATTGGCTTCATGAACAAATATTAAATCGGTTTTTAACAACTCCCCTTTTTCGTCGAGGCAAACAACTTTACAACCTGTTCTATATCCCGGATCAATTGCTAAAATTCTTTTACTTCCCAATGGCGAACTCAATAATAACTGACGCAAATTTTCTGCAAATACATTGATGGCATCTTCATCCGCTTTTTGTTTAAGTGATGTACGGCATTCAGTTTCTAAACTGGGTTGTAACATTCTACGATAAGCGTCTTTAATGGCTTTTTTAATATGATCGCTAGCGGGGCTCATTCCTTTTATATACTGCTGTTCAATATCATATAAAGCATCTTCTTCAATGGGAGATATATTCATTCTTAAAAACCCTTCTAAAAAACCTCGAAGTATAGCGAGAATTCTATGTGATGGTATTTTATGAATTGGTTCAGAAAAATCGAAGTAGTCTTTGTATTTAATTGCTTCTGTCTCTTTATCGGTCAACACTTTACTTTGCAATGTTGCAGTATCTTCAAAAAACTTACGAAGTTTAGCACGAACTGTTGCATTTTCATTTACAGTTTCTGCAATAATATCGCGCGCACCTTGCAAAGCATCTTCAATAGAAATAATTTTTTCATTAAAGTATGTAGCGGCTTCTTCATCAGGATAAATATTGCTTTGTTCCAATAAAAAAAGTGCCAGAGGTTCTAATCCATTTTCTCTTGCAACCACCGCTTTAGTTTTGCGTTTAATTTTATATGGAAGGTAAATATCTTCTAATGCTAATAGCGTAGTTGCTGCATCTAATTTAGCCTGCAGCGCATCGGTCATTTTACCTTGTTCTGTAATTGTTTTTTCAATAAATATTTTTCTTTCTGTGAAAGCAACAATTATTTTCTGTTCATCTTGAATTTGTTGTATTTGAACTTCATCTAAGTTTCCGGTACTGTCTTTTCTGTAACGAGCTATAAAAGGAATGGTAGCTCCTTCTAAAAATAGACTCAAAACAGTTTCAACTTGAGTGGCACGAATTCCTAGCTTAGCAGCAATCAATGGAGCAAACGACATATTATCTTTATTGGTTTTAGGGCAGCGAAAGTAAGGGAATCGGTCTGCAATTAGCAACAATTAGTTATTAATTGCAATAACACTGGTTGGGTGCTTTTCTACATGCTTACGAATCATTGATTTTAGCACTTCGTTTTCTGCATATGGAGTAATAATTAATTTTATTTTTTCGAGGTCATCATTATTTAATTCATTGTCAACTTCTAAAGAAGTTAAAGTTCCCATTCCAACAAAAATACCTTTCTCCACTAAAATAGCATGTTCTTTTTCTCTGATAATATAACTTTGTTTTATAGATGTAATAGCAGCCAATGCATTTTTTACAGCCATATTATATTGATGAACTTCGGGCAGTTCTACTGGAATTGTTTTATCTAAAAAACACAAAGTTGGATGAAGTTCATAAATACGAACCATTTTCCATAATTCTCTATGCGCATCTACCAATAGTGGAAATGCAATAACCGGTTGAGTATGTTTATGCTTTTTATCTATTGCCAATCTTAAGTAACCTTTATTATCTTCAAATACATAAATACCCCAAAGTTGCTCATACTTTTTCTGGCTTTTATTATATATCGGCCACAAGCGTTTTATTTCAATGCTTTCAAGCAATGAAGCAATGAATTCTGTGGGGCAGTCAACATGGGTAATTTCATATATTTCCCGTAAAAAATCTTGTCGCTTTTTACTGATATCGAGTCCAGTAAAATGACCTACAACACGTTTTTTAATATTCTTTGCTTTACCAACATAAATTACTTTACCTGCTTTGTTATGAAAATAATAAATACCAGAAGTTATGGGCAATCGACTAACAAAATTTTTAGCCAAATTTGGAGGTAATAAATAGTCTTTATTTTCCTTTTCAAGCATTTCCTTTATTACCCTAATTCCGTTATTCTGTATAACAAGATCGAGTACTTGAGCAGTTGCATAAGCATCTCCACCTGCACGATGCCGATTTTCTATTTTTATACCTAATTCGCGGGTTAAATGTGCTAACCCATGCTTTTTAAAACTAGGGAACACTTTTCTGCTAAGCCTGATAGTGCATAATTTGGGGACATTTAAATCGAATCCGGCAAGTTGTAAATGATGCTTTACAAAAGAGAAATCGAAGTTTACATTATGTGCTACAAAAATTCTATTTTTTAAGAGGTTATGAATATTTTCTGCTAATTCATTAAATTGAGGTGCCGCAGCAGCCATAGCGTTGGTAATTCCAGTCATTCCTACAATAAAAGGTGGAATGGGTTGATTAGGATTTACTAAAGTTTCATATTTCCCTTCAATTTCTTTGCCATTATGGTACACAATTGCAATTTCAGTAATGCCATGCTGTGAAGGGAATCCTCCAGTAGTTTCTATATCAACAATGGCAAATTGCATGTAAAAAATTGATAAATTGTATTGTGTAAATTAAAAAAAGTAATATCTTGTAAAAATAAAGGTCGAAAATAACGATTTGCCCTTACCAAACCATTTTTTTAAGCCAACCCCCCTTACTGGCATGGAAAAAATTAAAACTTTTTTTCACTTAAGTGAAAAAAATAGAAATGCCGTTATAGTTGCAGTTTTGTTTGCCTTACTGGCATTGATTTCATACCTAGAATGGGTTGGGAGAAAATAATTTAAGAACATTGTAACAATTACCGTTTCTAATCGTTTGTTATTTGAAATGACACCAAATTATCAAAATAGAGCCCGTTTAGCACCAATTATTGCTCTATTGTTGGTGACTTGTACTACCTTGGTATCATGCAATGCACATGATAAAGCAGTAGGCTTTATTAAAAATACTGTTCGGGTAGAGGTTGAACAATTCAATAATAATACTGATCTGAAAGTTTGTAACCCAATGCAAACTTTAGGTCAAATGATTAAAGCCCAAAGCGTTACTGAAATTATTTCAGACAGGTCTGAATTGATTGCTACTCAGTAATCACCACCGATTCCTTAAATTTGCACCTTTATCATCTAAAAGCTACTATTAGAACTTACTGACAAAAATATGGAACTGAGCAAAAACTACTTACCTACCCCCATTGAATCTAAATGGTACGAACATTGGTTATCCAAGAATTATTTTTCAAGTAAACCAGATGATCGTGAACCATACACAATTGTAATGCCCCCACCCAATGTAACTGGAGTTTTACACATGGGTCATTGCTTAAATAATACCATTCAAGATATATTAATTCGTAGGGCTCGAATGCAAGGAAAGAATGCTTGCTGGGTGCCAGGTACCGACCATGCATCAATTGCTACAGAAGCCAAAGTGGTGGCAATGTTGCGAGAGAGAGGCATTATTAAATCATCTTTATCGAGAGAAGAATTTTTGAGTTATGCATGGGAATGGAAAGAAAAATATGGTGGTATCATTTTACAGCAACTTCGCAAAATGGGTTGCAGTTTAGATTGGGATCGTACTTCATTTACAATGGACCCCGATTATTATGATTCAGTAATTAGTATTTTTATCGACCTATACAAAAAAGGACATATTTATCGCGGCAAACGAATGATTAATTGGGACGTGAAAGCAAAGACTGCATTGAGTGATGAAGAAGTGATTTATAAAGAAGTGCAAAGTAAATTGTATTATGTAAAATATTTATTAGCCGATTCGCAAGACTATATCACTATTGCAACTGTTCGTCCAGAAACCATTTTAGGTGATGCTGCAATTTGTGTAAATCCAAATGATGAACGATATAAACACTTACATGGCAAGTTTGCTTATGTGCCATTGATCAAGCGAAAAATTAAAATTATTCCTGATGAATATGTAACACTCGATTTTGGAACAGGCGCTTTAAAAGTTACTCCTGCGCATGATATGAATGATTATCAATTAGGGCAGAAATATAATTTAGAAATCATTGATACCATGAATGATGATGGTTCTATGAGCGCTGCTGCGCAGTTGTATATTGGAGACGATAGATTTGAAGTGCGTAAAAAAATAGTGAAAGATTTAGAGCTTGGAGGTAATATTGAAAAAATTGAAGAATATACCAATCAAGTTGGATTTAGTGAGAGAACAGATTCAGTAGTAGAACCACGTTTAAGTTTACAGTGGTGGGTAAGCATGAAAGATTTAGCAACACCGGCTTTGAGTGCTGTAATGAATGACGACATTCATTTTCATCCTGCAAAGTTTAAAAATTTGTACCGCCATTGGATGGAGAATATAAAAGATTGGTGTATTAGTAGGCAATTATGGTGGGGCCACAGAATTCCTGCATACTATGCACCTGATGGAACTTTTGCTGTTGCAAAAACTCCTGAAATGGCTTTGTTACAAATTAATGAACAGATTTCGGGAACAGGATTTTCGTTGAGCGATTTAAAACAAGATGAAGATTGTTTAGATACTTGGTTCTCTAGTTGGTTGTGGCCATTTGAAGTATTTAAAGGACTATCAAATACGGATAATGAAGAAGTAAAATATTATTATCCAACCAACACGTTAGTTACCGCACCAGAAATTATTTTCTTTTGGGTTGCCAGGATGATCATGGCGGGCTATGAATTTAAGCAAGAGCAACCTTTTAAAGATGTTTACTTCACAGGCATTGTAAGAGATAAACAAGGTAGAAAAATGAGTAAGAGTTTGGGTAACTCGCCCGACTTATTAGGATTGATAGATGTTTACGGTGCTGATGCTGTGCGTTTTGGAATTATGATTGCATCACCAGCAGGCAATGATATTTTATTTGAAGAATCGTCGCTAGAACAAGGAAGAAATTTCAATAATAAATTGTGGAATGCGTTGAAATTATTGAAAATGTGGGAATTGAGAATTACTGATAATAATGCTTCAACTATTTCTACAGATGAATTTGCGATTAATTGGTTTGAGCACCGATTAAATAAAGTGAGCATTGAAGTAGATGAACTGCTTTCTCAATTTAGACTAAGTGAAGCACTCAAAACAATTTACTCATTAATTTGGGATGATTTTTGCAGTTGGTATTTAGAGTGGATTAAGCCAGGATTTGAGCAACCGATTGATGCAGCAGTATATAATAAAACAGTTGGCTATTTTGAAAAGCTAATGCAATTGTTGCATCCATTTATGCCTTTTATTTCTGAAGAAATTTACCATTTATTGAAAGAACAACAAGATGATCTTTGTGTAAAACAATATGCGTCTATTAATACTGTAAATAATACTATTTTAGCATCGGGAGAATTGCTAAAGCAAGTGATAACTGCTTTAAGAGATGCAAGAAATAAAAACCAAATCAAGCCCAAAGAAAGTATTCAATTACATATACAAAGCAATGATGCAGCCGCTTACAAAGGAATTGAATCCATACTAATAAAGCAAGTTAATGCTGCTGCTATTTTGTATACCGATGTTTCAGTTGCAAATACCATTATGGTAAATGTAGAAAAAGATAAATTTTTTATTGAAGCAGAAAAACAGTTGGATACTGCAACAATGCGAGATAGTTTAATGAAAGATTTGGTATACGAACAAAACTTTCTGGCTTCAGTTATGAAGAAATTAAGTAATGAAAAATTTATAGCAAATGCCAAACCAGAAATCATTGCATTTGAAAGAAAAAAGCAAGCCGATTCGGAAGCTAGAATTGTAATGATTGAAGAAAGTTTGAAAAGTCTTTAAGTTAAGTTATTGAGTTAATAAAAGAAGATTGATGAATAAAAAAATAGTTTTTAGTGTTGTTTGTATATTATTCTTCCAATCTGTTTTTTCACAGGGGCAATGGGAAGTAGACATGATGAGGAACATCAATCCAAATCCACCAACAAGTAATTTTTGGAAAAATGTTTCTGGTTCAGCAGGAACGATATCTTTAGGCATACCAACTGGTATGTTATTAGTATCAATTATTAACCACGATAAAAAGTTACAAAAGCAATCCTTTGAAGTAATAGGAAGCTTAGCAATTGCAACTGTTACAACACAATTATTAAAACGAATTGTGAATCGTCCACGGCCCTATGAATCATACAACGATATATATCCAGATGAATTTGAATCAGGAAAATCATTTCCATCAGGACATACAACAACAGCTTTTTCAACCGCTACTTCACTTACCTTAACTACTAAAAAATGGTATATAGCTGTTCCTGCATTTGCATGGGCAACTTCGGTTGGATATTCGAGAATGTATTTAGGAGAGCACTACCCTTCCGACGTATTAATGGGAGCTGCAGTTGGTACTGCTAGTGCATTTGCTTCGCAATGGATAATGAAAAAAATTATCCTAAAGAAAAAAGAAACTGTTAAACAGATACCATAATAAAGTAGGCATTGGGCATTAGGCATTGGACATTAGGCATTGGGCATTAGTCATTAGGCATTAGTCATTGGGCATTGGTCATTAATCATTAGGCATTGGGCATTAGTCATTGGGCATTAGTCATTAGGCATTGGGCATTGGGCATTAGTCATTAGGCATTGGGCATTAGTCATTAGGCATTGGTCGAAGGGTTTTATTAATATTGTAAATATGATTCGAAAAGCAAATGACAAAGATTTTTCAATAATTCAACATATTGCTCAAACTACTTGGCCTGTAGCCTATGGTGATATTATTTCGGCAGAACAATTAACTTATATGTTGGAGTTAATGTACTCCACTCCTTCTTTGGAAAAACAAATTTCAGACGGTCACCAATTTTATTTATTTGAAACTGAAGGCTCACCTATTGGTTTTGCATCGGTATCCAATGAAGGGAACAATATTTTTAAATTGAATAAACTATATGTATTACCAACCACGCAGAAAACTGGTGCTGGAAAGGCTTTGCTGCTAAAAGCAATTGAGCATGCAAAAAATAATGGTGGCGAGCAATTAGTTTTGCAAGTGAACAAAGTAAATAAAGCAACAAACTTTTATATGAAACATGGCTTTACAATACTTGAAGAAAATG